>Ga0224531_1001121_pt1 | contig 12261 bp, 12 predicted proteins | sample CBST100metaG_FD_179876 | JGI IMG/M metagenome (GOLD analysis project Ga0224531, IMG submission 179876) | Peat soil microbial communities from Stordalen Mire, Sweden - C.B.S.T100 | ecosystem: Environmental > Terrestrial > Soil > Wetlands > Peat | place: Sweden: Norrbotten County, Stordalen Mire... | reverse complement strand
TTCCAGTTCGGCATCACCCCCTGGCGCGGATTGGTGATCTGCGCCACCACGGTCTCGCGGCTGTCACCGTACAAATGCACTTGGCTCTTCAACGGCGGCGCGCCGAAGTCGCGGTTGCCTGGACCGTTCTCGCCATGGCACGCGGCGCAGTTCTCAGTGAACAGCGCCTGCCCCGCCGACACGTTCTGACCCGGCTTGCCCTTGCCGAACAGCGTCATGACATAGTCCGCGACCTGCTGGATCTGCTCGGGCTTGAGCATGCCGTCCAGCCCGAAGCGCGGCATCTGGCTCTGGCGCGCGTCCGGGTCGCCGCTGCGGATGCCGTGGGTGATGGTCTGCTCGATATCCTCCAGCTTGCCGCCCCACAGCCACACGTCGTCGGCCAGGTTGGGGTAGCCGATCCGTCCCTCGCCGCCCGGCCCATGACAGGGCTGGCAGTTGTTGGCGAAAGTGATACGCCCGGCCGTGGTCGCCACGGCGAGCAGTTGCGGGTCGTGGGCCACCGCGGCGATCGGCATCGCCGCGATCTTGTCCATGGACTGCTGGTGCTGCGCGGCCACCACCTTCACGTCTCGCTCGACATTCGTCCGCGTCGAGTAGCCGAGGATGCCGTGGAAGTAGCCGGTCACGCCCGGCACCGACGGATAGAGCAGGAACCACACAGCGGACCAGATGATGGTCGCATACAGAACGTACACCCACCATCGCGGCAACGGCGTGTTCAGTTCCTTGAGGCCATCCCACTCATGCCCGGTCGTCTCGCGACCGGACAGGGAGTCCTTCTCGATCTTGGTAGGCACTGGAACTCTCCTCAGCGATCGTCGTCGAGGGGGATCATGGCGTCACGCCGGAAGCGTGCCTGACGCCCGGGCCAGTAGGTGGTGACCAGGATCATCAGGAACACGAATCCAACCACCACGATGGAATACCGCATCAGCCAGACGATGACGGACATTTCCCCACCTCACTGCTGCAACTGTTCGGTGGTGGTGTCGGCGAAGTTCACCATGGTGCCGAGCACCTGCAGGTAGGCGACCAGCGCGTCCAGTTCCGTGGGTTGCCGGCCGTTGCCCGGCACGCTCACCGCCTTGGCATAGCGCTTGAGCAGATCGGCGGTGTCCGCGTCGGGCTTGGCCTGCGCCTCCAGGTCGTCCTTGGCCTTGACGATCTCTTCGTCAGTGTAGGGCACGCCCAGCGTGCGCAGCGTGCGCATGTTGTCGGCGACGTACTCGTAATCGAGCGGTGTCGCGGCCAGGAAGGCATAGTGCGGCATCAGGCTCTCGGGCACCAGCGCCTGCGGGTTCATCAGGTGGGCGTAGTGCCAGTCGTTCGAGTATTTGCCACCGACGCGCGCCAGGTCCGGGCCGATGCGCTTGCTGCCCCACTGGAACGGATGGTCGTACATGGATTCGGCCGCCAAGCTGTAGTGGCCGTAGCGCTCCACCTCATCCTTGAGCGCGCGGATCTGCTGGCTGTGGCAGAGATAGCAGCCCTCGCGCACGTAGATGTCGCGGCCCTTCAGCTCCAGCGGCGAGTACGGGCGGACGCCCTGCACGTGCTCCACCGTGGTCTCGATGGTGAACAGCGGCACGATCTCGACGATGCCACCGACGGAGATCACCACCAGCACCAGCACCAGCATCAGGATCGCGTTCTTCTCGATCCATTCGTGACGGATGACCATGGGCCTACCCCCCCGCCACGGCGACGCCGGACGGCAGCGTCGCTTCCTGCCGGGCGGTTGAAGGACTGCGCACCGTCATGATCAGGTTGTAGACCATGATCAGGGCGCCGATCAGGAACAGCAGTCCGCCGAGCAGGCGGATGACGTAGTACGGATGCACCGCCACCACGCTTTCCGCGAAGGAATACTGCAGGAAGCCGAACTGGTCGTAGGCGCGCCACATCAGCCCCTGCATGATGCCGGCCACCCACATCGAGCTGATGTAGAACACGATACCCAGCGTCGCGATCCAATAGTGCCAGGCGATCAGCCGCGACGAGTAGATGCCGCTGCGCTTCCACAGCGCCGGCACGAGATAATAAAACGCGCCGAAACTGATGAACGCCACCCAGCCGAGCACGCCGGAGTGCACGTGACCGATGGTCCAGTCGGTGTAGTGGCTGAGCGCGTTGACGTCGCGGATGGACATCATCGGGCCCTCGAAGGTGGACATGCCGTAGAAGCCGACGGCGGTGACGGAGAAGCGCAGCGCCGGGTCGGTGCGCAGCTTGTCCCAGGCGCCCGACAGCGTCATCAGGCCGTTGATCATGCCGCCCCAGCTCGGCATCCACAGCATGATCGAGAACGCCATGCCGAGTGTCTGCGTCCAGTCCGGCAGCGAGGTCCAGTGCAGATGGTGCGGACCCGCCCAGATGTACAGGAAGATCAGCGACCAGAAATGCACGATCGACAGCCGGTAGGAGTAAATGGGCCGGTTCGCCTGCTTCGGGATGAAGTAGTACATCATGCCGAGGAAGCCGGCGGTCAGGAAGAAGCCGACCGCATTGTGGCCGTACCACCACTGCACCAGCGCGTTCTGCACGCCCGAATAGACGACGTAGCTCTTGGCCGAGAACACGGAGACCGGCAACTCGGCGTTGTTGCCAAGCACCAGCACCGCGACGGTCAGGATGAAGGCGAGATAGAACCAGTTGGCGACGTAGATGTGCGGCTCTTCGCGCAGCAGCAGGGTGCCGATGAACACCACCGCGTAGAGCACCCAGACCAACACCAGGAACAGGGTGATGTGCCATTCCGGCTCGGAGTATTCCTGGCTGCGGCTGTAGCCGAGCACGTAGCTCAGGGCCGCCATGACGATAAAGAAATTATAGCCCCAGAAAAGGAAGTCGGCGAGCGCGTCACCACCGAACAGGCGGGTGCGGCAGGTGCGCTGAACGACGTAAAGCGAGGTCGCGAACAGCGCATTGCCGCCGAAGGCGAAGATCCCCGCGGAGGTGTGCACCGGCCGCAGGCGCCCGAAATTCAGGAACGAAAGCCCGAGATTGAACGACGGCCAGCACAGCTCGGTGGCGAGGTAGATGCCGACCAGGAAGGCGACGATGCCCCAGAATACCGAGGCAATGAGGAACTTCTTGACGATCGCCTCGTTGTACTCGACGGGCAGCCGCGCCGGCACCGCCGCCGTGGCGAAGGCAAGGTCAGACATGGCGCTTCGCCTCCGCCTGTGCCGCCTGCATCCGGTCGTAATGCCGCTTTACCAGCCCGATGTCGAACACGGCGGCGAACAGCGCCAGCCCGAGACCGAAGATATAGATCTCGTCATCGAGCGCCCCGGATGCCAGGTACAGGCCCACGAGGCCCAGCACCAGCACCAGCAACCCGACCAGGAGATCGCTAACTTGTATCTCCATTGACCACTCCAGTTGCGCACAAGCCGGGCATGCCACCAGTGGCGCCCTCCCCCGAGGCTGAACCTGCCTGTCCGACGACAGCAGCGGCATTGATGCAGATCAATGCCGCGCCGCATGGGCGGCGTCAGAAGCCGAAAATGTATCGTGGTCGGTACGCTTGTTGACCGGATCGCTCGCCTGGGTGGCCGGCCTGTGCAGCCCGGACGGCAGCGCTGCGTTCGGCGGTTCATTGTTGTCTGGGCTGTTTCTTGCCGGACTCGCCGGCAGCGCGCTGCATTGCGCGCCGATGTGCGGACCGTTCGTGCTCGGCCAGGTCTCCGACCGGCTGGCGCGCATTCCCGTGGCGCGGCTGTGCGAAGCCTCGCGCGTCTCCGCCGCCCTGCTGCTACCGTACCATTGCGGCCGACTCCTCGTCTACTCAGCCCTCGGTGCCGGAGCGGCGCTGCTGGGCCTGGCGTTTGGTAACCTGGTGTGGTTCGACCGGCTGTCGGCGGTGCTGTTGCTGCTCGCGGCCTTGCTGTTCCTCGGCCACGCGGCAGGCCGCCTGTCCGGCGCCTCCGCCCGCCTGCTACCCTGGCTGGAGCGGGCGCCGCCGGGCTGGGGACGGAGCGTCGCCGCGCTCACGCGCCGGATCGACCGGACGCACTGGAGTGGCGGGCTGCTGCTCGGCCTGGCGCTTGGCTTCCTGCCATGCGGCTTCCTCTATGCCGCGCTCGCCGTCGCCGCGGCGACCGGCCGGCCGGCCGGCGGCGCACTGGCGATGTTCGGGTTCGGGCTGGGCACGATGCCCAGCCTCGTCGTAGTGGGCTTGGCGGGACAAGCCGCCGGGCGCCGCTGGCATCGGGTGATAACGGTGCTGGCGCCCGCGGTCATGCTGGTGAACGCGGCATTGTTGGCGGCGATGGCGTGGGTTCGGGCAGCCGGATGGAGCTGAGCCGTTCCGCCTTCCGCTCCGCCCGGCCATGAGCGGAACGAGTGTGACAACCGGGCAAAAGGCACTTAACGTCCACCGCAGGGTAACCCTGGAGTCGCGTGCGCCTGGTCCGCCGAATACCGGATCGTTAGGTGTACGTTTGGTGCGCCCGGCGACGACAATGCGGCAATTTCGGCAGCCTCTGCCCGGGCGTCCATTATAAGTGGACCGAACGGCGATCCCTGCCATGAGAAGGAACGCCTGATGGCGACAGTGAATGACCCCGACCTTGCTGTCGGGATGCTCCGCGAGGTGATCGTGGCCCTGGTGCGGCGTGACGGTCCGTCACTGTCCGCGCACCAGCTCGCCGTCTATCTCACCTGTTATTTGGCCGACGAGCCGCAGACCGTGCGCGGGCTGGCGGCCGCCTTGAACGTCTCGAAATCGGTCATCACCCGTGCGTTGGACAAGCTGGGCGACATGGACCTCACGCGGCGTATTCCGGACCCGGGCGACCGGCGCAGCATCCTGGTAGAGCGCACCGGCACCGGCACGAAGCTCTTGAACGACCTGCAGAGCATCGCTCTGGAGGTGGTACGGGGACGCAACCACGAACCCGCCCTGCAGACCGGCGCCGCCTGATCCGGGGCCGCCGGCGGACACACCGGCGGCCGTTGACTTTTGCTCCTGATAAGGCCATGGAAAATGTAACACGCGGTAGGGCATGGTCTGAATCCGTGTGCTGACGGGCTAAAACGTTAGAGGAAACATCAATGCGGAATTTGCTGGTTGCCGGGCTCATCGCTTCACTGGCCGGCTTTGCCGTTCCGGCGCACGCGCAAACCGAGCCATCCATTCCCATCATTGTCAAGGATACCACCTCGGCCTACTGGCAGGTCGTGTTCGCGGGCGCGCGCAAGGCGGCCCAGGACCTGCACGTGAAAGTGCCGGAACTCGGCGCCCAGGCCGAGTCGGATATCCCCGGCGAGATCGCCATCCTGGAGAACACCGTCTCCGAACGCCCGGCGGCGATCGTGATCGCGCCGACCCAGTTCGCTGCGCTCGGCAAGCCGATCACCGAGGCGGCGAAGTCGGTGAAGATCATCGGCATCGACTCCGGTGCCGACAGCAAAGCCTTCACCTCCTTCCTCACCACCGACAACGTGCAGGGCGGACGGGCAGCGGCCGACGCGCTGGCCGCGGCGATCAAGGATCAGTATGGCAAGGTCGAGGGCGACGTGGCGATCGTCACCTCGCTGCCCGGCGTCGGCTCGCTGGATCAACGCCACCAGGGCTTCACGGAAGAACTCAAGGCAAAGTATCCGGGGCTGAAGATCGTCGCCGACCGGATCGGTGACGGTCAGGCGAACACCGCGCTGAACATCACCACCGACCTGATCACCGCCAATCCGAACCTGCATGGCATTTTCGCCACTAACCTGATCGCCGCCCAGGGCGCCGGCCAAGCGGTCGCCGAGAACAAGGTAGGGGACAAGATCAGGCTGGTGGGCTTCGACAGCGATGAGAAGCTGGTGAAGCTGCTCAGCGAGAAGGTGTTCTCCGCGCTGATCCTGCAGGACCCGTACCGCATGGGCTACGATGGCATCAAGACCGCGCTCGCGGCGTCCAAGGGCGAAAAGGTGCCCGAGTTCATCGACACCGGCGTGAACACCATCACCCCGGCCAACATGAACAGCCCACGGTCGCAGGCGCTGCTCAACCCGCTGGGCAAGTAGGACCACCCGCTCAGCCCGGATCATGATCACCGGACAAACAATGGACCGCCCTGCCCCGCAGGGCGGTCCCGATCCGGCCACGCCAATCCTCGAGATGCGTGACCTGGATAAGCGCTTCACCGGCACGCACGCCCTGAAGTCTATCAATCTGGCTTTCGTCGCGGGAGAAATTCACGCCATCGTCGGCGAAAATGGCGCCGGCAAATCCACGCTCATCAAGCTGCTGACGGGAGTCTATCCCAAGACCTCCGGGGAGATCTTCTGGAAAGGCCAGCGGGTTGACCTGGACGGGCCGCATGACGCGCTCGCGCTCGGCATCAATGCCGTGCACCAGGAAGTGGTGCTGTGCCCGCACCTCACCGTCGCCGCCAATCTGTTCCTCGGCAACGAGAATACGCGCTATGGCCTGCTGCAGAGCCGCGCCATGGTGCGGTCGGCGCGCGAGGTGCTCGACGGGCTCGGCTTCTCGGTGCCGGCCGACGTTGTGCTGTCCACGCTGACCATCGGCCAGCAGCAGCTCGTCGCCACCGCCCGCGCCTCGCTGCGCGGCACGCGTTTCCTGATCTTCGACGAGCCCACGTCCTATCTGACGCGGCGCGAAACGGCGCAACTGTTCGCGCTGATCCGCCGCCTGAAGAGTGAGGGCGTCACCATTGTCTACATCAGCCACCGGCTCGAAGAAGTGTTCGAGCTTGCCGACCGGGTGTCGGTCCTGCGTGACGGCCAGTTGATCTCCACCCATCGCGTGGACGAGATCGACGAGCAGGGCCTGATCCGCGCCATGAGCAACCGCTCGATCGAGCAGATTTACTACAAGGAAGCGATCCCGACGGGACCGTTGCTGCTTGAGGTGCAGGGGTTCAGTGGCGACGGCTTCGAGGACATCTCGCTTTCCGTGCATCGCGGGGAGATCGTCGGGCTGTACGGTCTGGTCGGCGCCGGACGCAGTGAGTTCGTGGAGAGCCTATTCGGCCGCTTCCCGCACAGCGCCGGCACGCTGCGTTGGGAAGGCCACGAGATCACCGTGCGCAACGAGCGCGACGCGATCAAACGCGGCTTGGCACTGCTGCCGGAAAGCCGGCGCACGCAGGGCCTGTGCCTAAACCTCAGCCTCAGCCTCAACGTCAACCTGGCGATCTATGAGCGACTGAGCCGCTTCATCACCATCAAGCGCGCCGCCGAAACAGCGGCGGCCGATCGGCAGATCAAGGACCTGCACATCGTCGCGCCGTCGCGGAGCACGCTGGTCGCCTCACTCTCGGGCGGCAATCAGCAGAAGGTGGTGGTCGGCAAATGGCTCAACCACGGCGCGGATCTGTTCTTGTTCGATGAGCCGACCGTCGGCGTGGACGTCGGCACCAAGCTGGAGATCTACCGCCTGCTCGCCAAGCTGCTGCGAGACGGCGCCGGGATCATCATGGTCTCGTCCTATCTCCCCGAGGTGTACGAACTCAGCGACGTACTGCACGTCTTCCGCCACAAACAGCTGGTGGCAAGCTACCAACACAAGGAAGCCTCCATGGAGGCGATCCTCACTCAGGCCATTGGCGTCTAAAACTCATAAGGTACGAACGTGAGCGACACGGTCAACAAGGCACAAGCCAGGATCAACATTCTGCTGAGCCTGACGTTGCTTATCCTTTTGCTTCTGATATGGGCGATACTGTCGGTCGTTACTCCATCATTCGCGACAGCCAACAATTTCGTCAACCTCATGCGACAGGCATCGCTCTGGGCGATCATCGCGATCGGAGAAACCTTCGTCATCATCACCACCGGCATTGATCTGGCGGTCGGCGCTGTCGTCGGCTTCGCCGGCGTGATCGTGGCGATGCTGCTGAAAGCCGGGGTGTCGATCTGGGCCTCGGTGCTGATCACGCTGGCCGTCGGTGTCGCGATCGGCGCCTTCCACGGCTTCGGCGTACTGAAACTCGGCCTGCCGCCGTTCATCATGACGCTAGCGACCTTGACCGCCTTGCACGGCATCGGCCTGCTGATGACCAACGGCAGCACCATCTCCGGCCTGCCCGATGCGTTCACCGACTTCTCGCGCGAGGCCTTCCTCGGTATCCCCTCCCTGTTCTGGATGGTTATCCTGGTGGCGATACCGTCCTATGTGTATCTCCACCTAAGCCGCTGGGGACGCCATCTGTTCGCCGTCGGCAGCAACGCCGAGGCAGCGCGCCTGTCGGGGGTAAACGTTTCGACGACGATCTACACGGCCTACATCCTCTCGTCCCTGCTCGCGGCCTTTGCCGGTATCCTGACCGCCTCGCGCCTGTCCATGGGGCTGGCCACTAACGGCACTGGTTGGGAACTGCAGGCGATCGCCTCCACCGTGATCGGCGGCACCAGCCTGTTCGGTGCCATCGGCAGCGTGCCAGGGCCGCTGCTCGGCGCCATCCTGCTGACGACCATCAACAACGGCGGCACCCTGCTGAACGTCAACTCGTTCTGGCAGCTTATCATCACCGGCGGCCTGATCATCGTCATCGTCTATTTCGACCAGCTTCGCCGGCGCCGCTGATCTGCCCCTGGCTGTCGGACAGCTCCCTCACCCTCCCTCTCCCGCTTGCGAGAGAGGGAGGCGAGCGCAGCAAACCGGCTTCGGGCGCACAAGATTAAGCTTTCGTTGACCAGTCGCGGGTACAATCGCGCGTAGTGCCCGACAGGAGGTCGGCGGTGTCAGTTCGTGCGATACGCGCGCCACGTCTTGCCTTCATGCTGATCCCCGGGCTCGACCATTTCGCCCAGGATCTCCTCGCCCGACTGCCCGACGCGACCGGCTGGGAGGTGCGCCCCTTCGCACCTCCCGACCTCCCGGCCGCGCTGGCCTGGACTGACAACGCCGCCACCGATGCGTTGTGGTTCGAGTTCTGCTGGCCCCCCTTCCCGCGGTTGATCCAGCAGACCGACTTCGCCGGCCGCCGCGTCATCGTCCGCGTACACCGCATCGAAGCCTACGAAACCGACTACGTGGCCCAGACGTCCTGGGCCAAGGTCGATGATGTCGTCGTGGTCAGCCACGACATGGCCAGGCTGGTGCGCAAGGCCGCGCCCGGGATCGACTGGACGACGCGCGTGCATGTCGTCCACAACGGCCTGGACCTCGACCGCTTCGCCCCGCTGGCCGCGTGGGAACCGTTTCGCATCGGCTGGTGCGGGCTATTGAATCTGCGCAAGAACCCCACCCTGGCGCTGCAGATCCTATTCCGGCTGCGGGCGCTGGACGGGCGCTACGTGCTGCATTGCTGCGCCAAGGGTGGCGATCCGGTGGCGTTCGATGCCTTCCTGTATCTGGCGAAGCGGCTGAATCTGAATGACGCCATCCACTTCGACGGCAACGTGGCCCAGTCCGAGATGCCGGCATGGCACGCGCGCAACGGCGTGCTGCTTTCCACCAGCCTGCACGAAAGCTTCGGCTATGCGATCGCCGAAGCCGCAGCGGTCGGTTGCGACCTGGCCGTGCTCGACCATCTCGGCGCCGACGAGTTCTGGCCGCCGCAGACGCGCTTCGGCAGCATCGACGAGGCCGTTGCGCTGATCCAGCACGCCGCGCCGCATCGCTGGCATGGCGTTGCCGAACAGTGTTCCTTGCCGAAGCAACTGGCGGCGTTCGGCGTGCTGCTGAATGGCGAACCAGCGTCAGCGCCGGCGCCATCGGCGCACGCGAACAGCTTCAGCTCCGCCGGCTACTGGGAAAGCCGCTACCGCCAGGGCGGCAATTCGGGCGCCGGCTCGTACGGTCACCTGGCCCGCTTCAAGGCGGAGATCGTGAACGCCTTCGTCCGCGAACACGCCATCACCTCGGTCATCGAGTTCGGCAGCGGCGACGGCGCACAACTCGCACTGGCTGAGTATCCCTCCTATGTCGGCGTGGACGTCTCGCCGACCGCGGTCGCCCTGTGCCGCCAGCGTTTCGCTGCAGACAGCACCAAGCAATTCCATCTCGCCGGTGGGTCGGCGCACGACCTCGACACCGCTGAACTCGCGTTGTCGCTCGACGTGGTGTTCCATCTCGTCGAGGATATGGCTTTCGATGTCTACATGCATGACCTGTTCGGACATGCGCGCCGCTTCGTGATCATCTATGCTTGCGACAAGGACGAAGCGACCCAAGACGCGCATGTGCGGCACCGTAAGTTCACCGACTGGATCGCGCGCAACACCGACGGCTGGCAGCGGATCGCGCACATCGGCAACCGCTACAAGTTCGACCCGTTGCAACCGGCGGAAACGTCCTTCTGCGACTTTCACATCTTCGCCCGCACCGATTCACCGGCGCCGGTGAACGTGGAGAGGGTCGCTTCCGCCATCGAGCGGCGCAGGTAGAGGGTGACCGTCGTACCCTGCCCCGGCTCGCTCTCCAGCGCCACATGGCCGCGCGACTGCTTGATGAAGCCAAACACCTGGCTCAGCCCCAGGCCGCTGCCCTTGCCGACCGGTTTGGTGGTGAAGAACGGCTCGAAAGCCGCCTCACGCACCTCGGCGGTCATTCCGATGCCGGTGTCGCACACCAGGATGGCCACATAGTCCCCGGCGTCGAGCTTGTCGGACAAGGTGGCCCGATCGGCATCGATCCGCTGGTTGCGGATCTCCAGCAGCAGCGTGCCGCCCGCCGGCATGGCGTCGCGTGCGTTGATTGCGAGATTGAGCAACGCGCTCTCAAGCTGATACGGATCGGCGTCGACCAGCCAGACCTCGTCCGGCAGGCGCGTCATCAGCACCACCGCGCCTCGCAGCGTGTCGCGCAGCATGTCAGACATCGACCGAATCAACATGCCTGGATCGAACGTCACCGGGTTCAGCGGCTGGCGGCACGCGAAGGCCAGCAACTGCTGCGTCAGCGACGCGCCGCGAGCCACGCTCTTCAACGCCCGCTCGACGTATTTTTGCAGCGACGGTTCGTGCTTGACACGCGTGTCGAGCAACTCGAGGTTGGCCGCGATCACCAGCAGCAGGTTGTTGAAGTCGTGCGCGATGCCGCCGGTGAGCTGGCCGATAGCCTCCATCTTTTGCGCTTGCCGCAGCATCGCCTCGGCCTGCTCGCGCTCGGTGGTCTCGCGTTGCAGCGCCGACACAGCGACGTCCCGTTCGCGCACCTGCTGTTCCAGAAGCTGGTTGGCCTCGCGCAACGCCGCTGGCGATGGCAGCGTCAGCGCCTTCGGCAGTAGTGACCAGAGCTGCATTGCCGTCAGCACCGAGACAATGGCGGTGATGGCCTTCACCATGCCTTCGACGCCGTAATCCGGATGCCAGAGCGTCCAGATGCTGAGGAAATGCGTCGTGCCGCAAGCTATGATGAACAGCACGAACAGCCAGAAGGCGCCCCGGAACGCCATATCCTTGCGGCGCAGTACGAACCACGCCAGCGTCAGCGGGATCGAATAGTAGGCGGCCCCGGTAAGCCCGTCGGAGACCACATGCAGGGTCAGCAGCGACGGGTTCCAGGAAAGACAGAATCCATGCGGCAGCAGCACCGCCTGGTCGAAGAGCTCCCGCAGCAATGACATGAACACCCGAGCGGTGCAGCGCCGCTGTCTCCCTGTTGCCGGTTGCGCGGCGACACGCCTCACTCAGCCCATTTCGGCCCGCACCGCCGAGGCAAGTTCCTGCATGTGGAACGGCTTGGCAAGAAAGCGCTGGCCGATGCGCTGCGGAAGGAAATAACCGGAAATGACGATGATCTTCAGCTCCGCGTCGTCGCGCCGGGCGGTCTCCGCCAGCTCAAGTCCTGACATGCCGGGCATGCGCACATCGGTGATAAGCACGCCGATGTCATGGTTTCTGTGCAGGATCGGCAACGCCTCCTCGCCACTCCCCGCCTGCACGACTCCGTAGCCGAAATCCACCAACGCCTCGGCCACAATTTCACGGACCTCCTGATCGTCGTCAACCACGAGGATCTTGGTTCTGCCCAATTCCAGCCACCTCACGTCAGCGACGAACGGCACCGCCGACATCGGGTCGCCCGTGGTCAGTTGATAGCCGCATGCCGCCTACGTACCACCGCCACTCGCGCTGCGTGTTCAAATTGTCGCGCGCTGGCATATAGCACATCAGTTTCACTTACACTATAACAAGTATTCTCAACAATATTGTTCTGTAATACGTTGGTTTATCTAGGATAATTCTGAGCATACGGACGGCAAATGGAATGGGGCATCAGATTTATCGCGTCTTCTCTGGGTGAAAATTCCAGAAAATATTTTCATAAATTATAAGTATACTAAAATG
>Ga0224531_1001114_pt1 | contig 12336 bp, 9 predicted proteins | sample CBST100metaG_FD_179876 | JGI IMG/M metagenome (GOLD analysis project Ga0224531, IMG submission 179876) | Peat soil microbial communities from Stordalen Mire, Sweden - C.B.S.T100 | ecosystem: Environmental > Terrestrial > Soil > Wetlands > Peat | place: Sweden: Norrbotten County, Stordalen Mire... | reverse complement strand
GACGGGGCCTGGCACCACCGCCGTGACTGGCCTGGTTGCCTACGCCGCGATCGGCAATACGCTGACGTTCACGCCGACAGCGAATCTGGCGCCAAGCACTCTGTTTACAGCCACCATCACCACCGGGGCTCAGGACTTGGCGGGCGATGCGCTGGCCAGCAATTACGTCTGGACCTTTACCACCGGCACCGCATTGTCCACCACCGCGCCGCAGTTGGTCTCGACGGTCCCGGTAAACGCCGCCACCAACGTGCCCATCAATCAGGCGGTCAGCGCCACCTTCACCAAGGCAATGAACCCGCTGACCCTCACCACGGCAACCTTCACACTGACAGGACCGGGCGGAACTCTGGTTGTTGGAACGGTGTCCTACGATGCGATCAACTTCATCGCCACTTTCACACCCACGGATTCGCTGACCGCCAGCAGCAGCTATAGTGCAACGGTCACCACCGGAGCGACGGACCTGGCAGGCAACCCGCTGGGGAACACCGGAGCACCGAATCCCTGGACCTTTACAACCAGCGCGGTCGTGGTTCCGCCTCCAGTCGTTCTTGGACCGAACGTTTCTCTGTTTGGCAGTTTTGGCGGCAACGCCGGAATCACCAACCAGGGAATCAATACAGTGGTCAATGGAAACATCGGGACAACAGCCGCCTCGACGCTGATTACCGGATTCCATGACACGAGTGTCTTGGTTGGTGGTGTCTATGAGTGCACGTATACGGAAACCACACTGAACAAGGGCCAGGTGAATGGGGTGATCGACACAGCCGCAGGCTCTTCCCAGCCCACGGTTGCTTGCCCCAACGAAGGAACCGCTGTGACGTTCAACATCGCAACCCTGGCCGAGTCGGAAGCGATTGTCGCGTACACCACGCTTGCCGGTCTCCCGGGCGGTATCGATGTATCCACCCTGGGTGGCGGCGCAGGGGAGTTGGGCAATCGAACTCTGGCTCCCGGCATCTACAAATCAGCGCCGGGAAGTTACTCCATTTTGACTGGGGATCTTACGCTCGACGCGCAGGGAGATCCCAATGCTTACTGGGTCTTCCAGATGGCATCGTCTCTCACCGTAGGTGATCCCACCGGACCCCAAACCCGAAGCGTCATTCTGGTCAACGGAGCCAAGGCTAGCAATGTGTTCTGGGCCGTCGGGGGCCTTCCCGGCGCGGTCATCAACTATGGGGGCGGCGGGACGATGGTCGGAACCATCATCTCGCAACCGGGAATTACGGTTTCAAGTCCCGGCCAGTCCACGTCTTCGACGGTCACGACAATCAACGGCAGAGTGCTAGCTCTGTATGCGTCGGTCACGATCGTCAACACCGTCATCAACGTGCCTTAATGCCATGCCGGGGCCGCCTCCGGGCGGCCTCCGCCAGTTTCAGGCACTGCGGTGTTGAGCAAGTTTGTGTTGGCGCCGAGTTCAACCGGCGATGAGAGTGAATGTGAATCGCGGCGAGCAGTTGAGGAGACAACAATGAGATTGAGTCCGAGAATAATCTTCACAGCATCGGTTGCTGTTTTACTGATGCCTACGCTCTTGCTCCGCGCGGCCGAAGCGGCCGAGCCCGGCACAAACGCCGAGACTGCTCTCGATTCCAGTGTCTCCTCTTCCGCCGAACCTGCGGCAGCGATGTCACAGGACTCGCAGCCGCCGGCTATGCCGTATGTGCAAGGCAGGAATCTCGGCACTCCCAAGGTCGAGCTCTTCCTGGGATATTCGTATCTGCGTGCCGTGCCGACGTTGGCCGACGGCAACCGGATGGTCTGGCTGAATGGCGGCAGCGCGTCAATCGCTTTCAACTTGAATCGCTATCTGGGCTTGGTGGGCGATTTTGGTGGCTTCAGGGATTCGGAAGTCAGGCTCAACGTAGGGAATTCCAACAGCGTGGTTGACTCGGACGGAACCGCCTACACTTATCTGTTTGGCCCGCGCGTTTCCTTCCGCAATCACACCCGGCTGACTCCTTTTGTCCAGGCTTTGTTTGGAGGCATGCGCGCCAGCGAGGTCACACTCTCCAGTTGCAACAGCGGCGCTTGCACGCTTCTCCCTTCGGAGAACAAGTTTGCCATGACGGCAGGTGGTGGGTTGGATATCGGCGTCAGCCGCCATGTCGCTATTCGCCTCGTTCAAGCTGAGTATCTGATGACCCGGTTCGAGAATCTCGAAACCGGCGCCAATGCAAGCCAGAGTGACATGCGTCTTTCTGCCGGCGTTGTATTCCGCTTTGGCGGGAACCGCGGTCCCCGGATGCCGGAGCGCGGTCCTCTCAGCTATTCGTGTTCGGTCAATCCCTCGTCCGCTTATCCCGGCGATGTAATTGCGGCCTCTGGAACGGCTCTCAATCTGAACCCTGCAAAGACAGCTGTTTACACGTGGTCCGTGGATGGTGGAACGGTAACCGGAGTGTCGAGCAACGCGAAGATCGACACGGCGAATCTGGCTGTCGGCGCTTATACTCTCAAGGGGCATGTGTCAGAAGGCGACAAGCCTGGCGAGAATGCGGACTGCACGGCTCCCTATGTGGTGAAGGCTTACGAGCCGCCGACGGTCGGTTGCGCTGCTAGTCCTTCCACGGTGTTTTCTGGCAGCTCGTCTGCGATCACGGCCACCGGCATGAGTCCGCAGAATCGTCCGCTCACGTACACCTATCACACCACTTCGGGCACCGTCGACGGAACTGGAGCGACTGCAACTCTTTCAACAGTGGGCGCTGCAATTGGACCCGTCACGGTAACCTGTGGCGTGCTGGACGACAAAGGACAGACAGCGAATGGCGAGGCGCTCGTGACGGTTGTAGCTCTTCCCGTTGCCCCGAAACCGACGACCAGCGATGTGTGCACTCTACACTTTGCGCGGGACGTTCACCGTCCGGCGCGCGTGGACAATGAAGGCAAAGCCTGCCTCGATCAGGTCGCGCTCAACCTGCAGCAAAACGCGGACTCCAAGGTTGCCCTCGTTGGCAATGCCTCCACCGAAGAGAAAGGCGGCAAGAAGATCGCTTCCCAGAGGGCCATCAATACAAAGGCGTACCTGATGCACGAGAAAGGGATCGATCCGTCTCGAGTCGCCATCTACACCGGATCTCTCAATGGAATGGACGTGTCGACCACGCTGATTCCGCCGGGCGCAACCTTCGACACGACGGGCGATACGCCCGTGGACGAGAGTGCAGTCAAGACGCATCCCATCACTTCAGGAAAGAACAATCCAGAGTAGATATCCCTGGAAGCGCACTCTCGTTAAGTAACTTTTCCGGCCAACCGCAGGCGGCGATTTCCTTGAGAAATCGCCGCCTGTTCTGTCTCATCCTCCATGCACGACAGATCGTTCGCGTGTGCATTGTAGCTCAGATATCCGGTCGATACTCTGGAAGAATGAATAAGAAGAAGAGCTGCCCCTGCCCTCTCCTGAGCGAATGCGGGCCATCGGATATGTGTGCCTCTTGGCCGCGCGTGGCAGCGAGGGTCAACCGCTAAGGCCACCATTCTTCTGTAGACTGGAGCGCCTGCTCTACATGCTTATGCAAGAGCCGAAGCAAGAAGAAAGCAGTTCAACGGGAGTCATCGATCTGCTCCAGGAAATGCAGAGTGAGGATCGATCCCCAAAGAAGCGATTGGAGAACATCAAATGCCGCTAGTCACCGTTGTCATCACACTTGGCGTAATCGGTCTGCTGTTGTGGTTGGTGAACCGCTTCATCCCCATGCAAGGTCAGATCAAGGGCATCCTGAATGGCGTTGTCGTTATCGCCGTCATACTGTGGCTTTTGAAGATATTTGGGCTCTTCGATTACCTCACGCAGTTCCGTGTTGGGCATTGATCGATCGAATCGCCACAGCCTTGAAGCCGTTGCCCACTCACGAAACTCAAGACCAACGAAATACGGCAGAGTCCTGTCTGTAGGAGAAACCTTGAATCGCATATCTTTGTTCGCAATGGGAAGTGTCCTCAGCTTGAGCGCGTTTGCGCAAGCTAATCCGCAAGCGGCGACGGTCGCAGCGTCCACCGGCACGGCATCCACATACCGCGTGGTCGTGATCAGTCGTTCGATCGAGGCGGTCAACTATCAGCATCGCAGCGGAGCCGCGGAAGTAGGTTTCGCCGGCACAGCGTTGCTGCCCTCAGCCAATGGCCATGCCAAGGTGCGCAGCAAGCGCGGAACGATGGAAGTCGAAGCGGAATTCGGCAACCTGCAAAGTCCCACGGCCTTTGGCGGCGAATATCTCACGTATGTCTTGTGGGCAATCTCTCCCGAGGGAAGGCCCGTCAATTTGGGAGAAGTGTTGGTTGGCGATAACAACCGCAGCAAGCTGACTGCAACGACCGATCTCCAGGCGTTTGCCCTGATCGTTACCGCGGAGCCCTACTACGCCGTTCGTCAGCCGAGCAATGTGGTCGTGCTTGAGAACGTGGTGAACGCTGACACCAAAGGAACCGCAGAGGCCGTGAACGCCAAGTATGAACTGATGGAGCGTGGCGGCTATCTTCCCACCGGCTACAAGTTCGACCCCGTGGTTCTGAATGCTAATCTTCCTTTGGAATTTTTCGAAGCACGGAATGCATTGCGCATCGCTGAATCCGAGGGTGCAGAGAAGTACGCAAGCGCCAGCTACCAGCATGCGGCCGAGTTGATGAAGAGTGTGGATTCGTACGCCAGCCGGAAGCACATCGAGAAGAAGCCGCTGATCGCAGTCGCCCGCGAAGCTGTGCAAACCGCTGAAGATGCGCGCGAAATTGCCGTCAAGAAGATCGACGAGGAGCGCTTGGCGGATGAGCGTCAGGCATCCAGCGACGCACAGGCAAGGACGCAGGCCCAGGCTGACGACGCAACCCGTCTCCAGCAGCAGGCCCAGTCGGATGCAGCCAAAGCGCAGGCCGATATGGCCGCGAATCAGACAGCAGCAACAGCGGCCGTCACCGCGGCTCAGGCCGATGCCGACCAGGCTCGTCTGGCCGCAGCACAGGCGCAGCAGGGCGAACACGACGCCAACAGCGACAAGGCAGCCATGCGTGCGCAACTGTCCGCACAGTTGAACTCGATTCTGGAGACACGCGACAGCGCGCGCGGACTGATTGTCAGTATGTCGGATGTCCTGTTCGACACCGGAAAGTACACGTTGAAGCCCGGCGCTCGCGAGAAGCTGGCAAAGGTTGCCGGAATCCTGCTCGCCTATCCGGGACTCAATATTGAAGTCGGTGGCTATACCGACAACGTCGGCGGCGACGAGATGAATCAGACACTCTCTGAGCATCGCGCAGGAACCGTGCGCGACTATCTGGTGGAGCAGGGCGTAGGGACCGCTGCCGTCACGGCAAAGGGGTTCGGCAACAGCTTGCCGGTAGCCTCCAATGACAACGCCAGCGGCCGCCAGGTCAATCGCAGAGTTGAACTGGTTGTATCCGGCGATGCAATCGGCGGTCCGGCCAATGCGACTGTTGGAAGTGTGCTCTAGGACTTTGACAGAGTGAATTGGTGCCAACTCCGAGCGCCATCCATTCGCCGGCTTTTCGGGAAAAAAGGCCGGCGACTGGGTGGGAAAGCACAAATCTCAAAGGCTCGAAGTTATGCCGTCAGAGACGTGGCAATACAGAGCGACACGAGAAGAAATGCAGGTGTTCGCCATGAGGGTCATCGCAATCAGCGGCGTTGCTTTCCCCGGGTATTGGTCTCGCGAACAGCGTCTCGTTTGAACGGTGTGTTCATGCCGCCTCGCGAGGGGCTGCATGCAACAGGGAATGTATCTGTATCGGCTCGTCAACAAAGGAGAGAGTGATGCTTGGAACCATTCTGATTGTAATCTTGGTATTGGCGTTGGTGGGCGTGCTTCCACGGTGGCCGCACAGCAGAGAGTGGGGCTATTACCCGACCGGCGGCGTGGGCGTGATTCTGCTCATTGTCATTGTTCTTCTGGTGCTCGGCCTGATTTGATCGACAGGTTGCGCGTCGCGGCCGGTGGTAAAGTCGATGAAGTCAGCACGCGGAGTGATTCGAGCGTATGCTTGGTGCAGTAGATGAACTGCGCCTTTCTCGCCTTCAATCTTCCAGACGTCACCCCAGACGAACGCCGGTCAAGTAAGCAATTGAACGACTGGAGCTGCCATGAGTCTGATCAAGGTATGCAATGTGAAGAGTGATTTTTCCGCCCGGCCGCAGGGGGGGGGTGCAGCCGTGTCCTCCTGTGCAGAGACTAGATCCATCCGGTTTATCGGAGAGCAGGCAGAGCGGCGAAATGGCGAACACGCCAAGTTTTTTCGAAGACTACTGCATCGAACATTCATCATCGAGTGTATCCGTCACTCGGTCATGATTTCAGGCAGAGAGCGTGGTTGATCCCACAACGGCCGGCAGTCTGCAAGGGTAAGCAGGGTTCCGTGTTCCTTCATAAAGGCTGCGTCCTGGCAGGCCCATTCGGGATTAGTGCGAGCCGCTTTGTGAGATCCGGAAGACAGTGGAAGATGTATTGTCCCCGCTTCAGTTTCTGAGATGCTGCCTTTCCCAATAACTCCGGTGCGCTGGATCCATTGCTTCCTCGCACGGTCCGCAGGCCGTCAGGCAAATGCAAGTACCGCAGACGAGGCCGCACAGACAACGCTTTTGCAGCGCTGACGCAAGTGAAAGCAGGAAAATATGTCCTTCCCCGAAACCCCTCATTCCGATTCATCTGTTGGCGGCCTTGCTCCAGCGGTCTGCTCTTCTGCGGTGCCAAAAGCTTGCACCGTGCCGTTGCCTACGCGCATTGCCTTTGTGGGTAATTACCTTCCGCGCCAGTGCGGCATCGCCACATTCACAACCGACCTATGCACTGCGCTGGCGGAAGAATACGGCAACGAGCGTCTCTTTGCTATTCCTGTCAACGATCCGGAATCAAGATATGACTATCCCGAGCGCGTGCGTCTGGAGCTAGAACAGGAAGATCCGTCCTCTTACGAGCGAGCCGCTGAATTCCTCAACTTCAACGGTAACGATCTTGTCTGTCTTCAGCATGAGTATGGAATCTACGGCGGAATCGCGGGCGATTACATTCTTGCGCTGCTGCGCAAATTGAAGATGCCGATCGTGACGACGCTGCACACAGTTCTGCGCGAGCCGGACCGGGATCAGCGCGCGGTGCTCGAAGAAATTACAAGCCTCTCGGATCGCGTCGTGGTCATGAGCGAGCTTGCGGCGCGCTTTCTGCGCGAAGTGCATGGAGTTCCAGGCGAGAAGATCGATGTGATTCCCCATGGGGTTCCCGATCTTCCTTTCATGGATCCCAACTATTTCAAAGACAAGTTCGGCACCGAGGGCAAGTCGGTGCTGCTGACGTTCGGCCTGCTGTCTCCGAACAAAGGCATCGAGAACGTCATTCGAGCGCTGCCGGCTATCTTGGCAAGACAGCCGAACGTGGTGTACATCGTTTCCGGAGTGACGCATCCGCATATCCGGCGCCGCGAAGGCGAGCGTTACCGGGATGAATTGCAGGGGCTCGCGGAGCAACTTGGTGTTGCTTCGCAGGTGATTTTCGATAATCGCTTTGTCAACGCGGAAGAACTGGTTGAGCAAGTCGGCGCTGCGGATATCTACATCACGCCGTATCGGCAGGAGGCACAGGCCGTTTCCGGCACGTTGGCGATTGCGCTGGGCGCAGGAAAAGCGATCATCTCCACACCCTACTGGCACGCCCGGGAGTTACTCGCGGACGGGAGAGGCATCCTGGTTCCGTTCGAAGATCCCGGCGCCATCGCGGATGCGGTTCTGGATTTGCTGGAGAACGAAGCCAAACGCCATGCCATGCGCAAGCGAGCGTATCTCCACTCGCGGGCCACAACCTGGCCCAGAACGGCGCGGGCCTATATGGCAAGCTTTCAGCGGGCGCGCTTTGATCGCACTATGCACCCGCGCGCCGCACTGCGCGAAGACACGCCAGTGAACACCGGCGACAGCCTGCCGGACTTGAACATCGAACACATGGTGAGGATGACCGACGACACGGCCATGCTGCAACATGCCATCTTCTCGGTGCCCAATTCTCGCGAGGGGTATACGACAGATGACAATGCGCGTGCGCTCATTGTGTCGATTCTTCTGGAAGAACAGTCCGCGCAGACGGGAGTGCGAGAATATTCCGCCCTCTCCCATCGCTATCTGGCTTTCTTGTGGCTTGCCTTTCACATGGATTCGGGAAGGTTCAGAAATTTTCTGGGCTATGACCGTCAATGGCTTGAAAACATCGGCTCGGAAGACAGCCACGGCCGTGCCCTGTGGGCACTGGGCAACGTGCTTGGTCATTCCCAGGACGAGGGTTTGCGGGGGGCTACGGGAAGACTGTTTGAAGCGGCCGTTCCTGCGGCGCTTTCGTTTACCAGTCCTCGTTCATGGGCTTACTGCATCCTCGGCATGCAGGCTTATCTGGATTGGTTTCCGGGGGACCGCGTGATCCAGGGCGCGCGCAACGAGCTGGCGCAGCGGCTTTTGAATATCTATGAGCAGAGTCACACGAATACCTGGAAGTGGTTTGAGAAAAGCCTTTCCTATTCAAACGCGCGCCTCTCGCAGGCACTCATTCTTGCGGGATGGCGAAGCGATAACCAACGGATGATTGAAGCCGGCACGGAGTCTCTCCGCTGGCTGGTCGCAGAGCAGCATCGAGGGGATGAGAATATCTTCGTTCCGATCGGCTCCAGCGGATTCTATTCGATGGATGGAGAAAAGGCGCGCTTCGACCAACAGCCCGTGGAGGCTTGCGCCACGATCTCCGCTTGCCTTGAGGTATTTCGTCTGACCGACGAGCCGCTTTGGCTTGGGGAGGCGCAGCGGGTCTTCGGCTGGTTCCTCGGCAAAAACGATCTGCAGATTTCGCTTTACGACGCGTCGACAGGTGGATGCCGCGATGGCCTTCATCCAGACCGTGTGAACGAGAATCAAGGCGCTGAGTCGACGCTCTCTTTCCTCATGGCCCTGCTCGAAATGCAAGGGGCCAAAGGGGCAAACGCAGCACAAATGCATCTGGAAATGAGTTCCTTCGCTTGAACAATACAACTCCATTGGTTGAACCCGCAAATCTTGTCACACCGGAACAACTGCATGTGGAAACACAGACAGGACTTCCCTTGTTCACCCGTTATGACGGTAACCCGATCCTGACCCAGGAAAACTGGCCTTATCCGATCAACAGCGTTTTCAACCCCGGGGCCGCCCTGCTGGCCGATGGAGATACGCTGCTTCTGTGCCGCGTCGAAGACCGGCGGGGGCTCTCGCATCTGTGCGCGGCTCGCTCCGCGAATGGAATCGACGGATGGCGGATCGATCCCAAACCGACGATGCCGTCCGATCCTGTCGGGTATCCCGAGGAGATTTGGGGCATCGAAGATCCGCGCATCACGTACGTTCCCGAACTCGAGCAATTCGCCGTGGCCTACACATCGTTTGCGCGCGGCGGTCCAGGCGTCTCGCTGGCGCTGACCAAGGACTTCAAGACCTTTGACCGGTATGGGGTCATCATGCAGCCGGAAGACAAGGATGCAGCGCTGCTGCCGCGCAGAATCGGCGGTAATTGGGCCATGATCCACCGGCCGACGACAACGCTGGGCGCTCACATGTGGATCTCCTACTCGCCCGACCTGCGGCATTGGGGAAGCCACAAGATCATCCTCGCAGCGCGCCGCGGCGGGTGGTGGGACGCCAACAAGATTGGGCTATGCTCCCCTCCGATCGAAACAGTCAAGGGTTGGCTGGTGATTTATCACGGGGTGCGGCAAACGGCTTCAGGAAGCATCTATCGCCTGGGCATTGCACTCTTCGATCTGGATAAGCCGGAAGTCTGCCTGCAGCGTGGCGAGTCGTGGGTGTTCGGTCCGGAAGCTCCGTATGAGCGCCTCGGAGATGTGAAGGATGTTGTGTTCCCTTGTGGACAGACCGTCGGTTTGGACGGAGATACGATTCATCTTTACTACGGCGCCGCGGATACGAGCGTTGCCATGGCCACGGGCAGCATACGTGCTCTGCTCGCATGGCTGGACGCAAACTCATGCCCGGAAGAAGTGACTGCTGTTTAGCGACTCATGCCGTCAGCGATGGAAGAGGAATTGAAATGACTACCGAACACCTGAGCTGGCCCGACTGGCTGCCGCATTTGCTTTGGATCCACCGGAAGTGCCCTCGCTGCAACTCCGTTCAATTCAAGCCAGCTGAGCTGCGCCCGTTCGATGGTTTGTTGGCCATGTTTTTGCTGCACCCGGTGCGCTGCATGTTCTGTTGGAGGCGATATTACTGGTTCTCACTTCAGGGAGAGAATGCGGGATAAGTGGAAGCGGTTCAGAGTGCTCATGAGGAGCTTTCGCGTCCCGGCCAGGGGCGCGCAAAACCCAACTCAACGAGCGGCCGGAATGCAATGACAGATTGCCCCGGGACAGCGGCAATCCAACGCAATTGCAGGTTCACGCGTGTATGAGTATCTTTATCCTGCAACTGGTTCAAAACCTCGCGCCTCGCTCGCATCCCTCGCTGGCGCCGCAGTGGCTCACGCACCTGGGAGCGCTGGGCCTCTTCTTCGTTGCGGTGGTTGATTCCTCGGTGATTCCTCTGCCGCTGCCAGGCAGCACCGATCTGTTGTTGCTCTTGCTCGTGGCGCATAGAGGCAATCCATGGATTCTGGCTCTGTGTGCCATTTCAGGCAGCATTCTGGGCGGATATACCACCTGGCACATTGGCCGCAGAGGCGGCGAAGAGGCGCTGCGCAACTATGTGCCGGCGCGCCTGCTGGTCCGAGTCGTCGGATGGGTGGAACGCCACCGCATCCTCGCGGTCTTTCTTCCCGCTTTGCTTCCTCCTCCCATTCCGCTCCTGCCGTTTGCGCTAGCCTCAGGCGCGCTGGGCGTTTCGCGCCGTCGCTTTCTCCTGGTCTTCGGCGCGGCTCGGAGCCTGCGCTATTCCTTTATCGCCTGGCTCGGCGTAGCCTACGGTCGCGGGATTGTCCACTTGTGGTCCGCGAGTCTCCAGAAATGGTCAATGCCACTGCTTGGCGTATTCGCAACCCTCCTGCTCGCCGGCGTGTGTTTTGGAATTTGGAAGGTTCGCGGCCTGCGCAAGATCGATGCCGCGGAGAGAAGTGCGTTGCAGGGCTAAGCAACTCGGCCAAGCTGAACTGACAGACGATATTCTTTGTGCTTTCTTTTCGTGAGGCTCGTCTCGCCGCGGGTGATCGGGCAGCCAATCGAATACCGCGGCACTACCGTCTACACAACAAACATCGCGATCCCTGCTGCAAACATGGCGACTGTCGCGATGGCCACCAGAGTCCATCCCAGGCGCGAACTTGGCTGGCCCTGCATCAGCTTCTTGTCGGAAGCAACCAGCAGGATTGCGACCAGAAGGAAGGGCGCCAACAGGCCGTTGATCACAGCCGTCCAGAAGAGTGCCTTTACGGGGTTGATGCCGATGAAGTCCAGTCCGATGCCCGCCCCCGTTGAAACCAGAATCAACGCATAGAACCAGCGGGCCTGCCTCAATTCCTTGTTCAGCCCCTGCCGCCACCCCAGGGTTTCCGCGAAGGCGTATGCGGTAGATCCGGCCAGCGTGGGGATGGCAAGGAACCCGACGCCGACAATCCCCAAGGTAAACAGGGTGGCGGCAAAGCTGCCTGCAAAGGGCTTGAGGGCCTCGGCTGCCTCGCGAGAGGTGGTGATGTTCGTAATGCCGTGCTTGTTGAGCGTAATGGCCGTGGTCAGGATGATGAAGAACATGACCACGTTCGAAAAGAACGCGCCAACGCCGACATCGATGTTTCTCAAGTCAAGTTCTTTCGGCGTGGCTCCTTTGCGCTGGGCAAGCGTGTTTTGGCCTGCCAACTTCTCTTCTTCAACCTCTTGACTCGTCTGCCAGAAAAACAGATACGGGCTGATCGTGGTGCCAAGGAGCGCGACCAGCGTGGCCCATTCATTTTTCGTGTGCGGCATCGACGGCACCAGCGTGGCGTGCAGCACCTGGCCCCAGTCGGCTCCCACCACAAATGCGGTGATGGGGTAGGCGAAGAGCACCAGCACCAGCCACTTGAGCACGTTCGCAATCTGGCGGTATTGGAGCCGCACCGTGGCCCACGAAATCAGCAGCGCGAACACAATCACGAACCAATGGGAATTAATGCCCGATAGCATTGCCGCCGCATCCGCCATGCCGGCCAGGTCGGCCGCGATGTTGATGGTATTCGCCGCTAAAAGGGCGATGACGAAGGCAAGCAAAAGCCATTTTGGAAATCGCAGCTTGAAGTTGCTGGCCAGCCCCTGCCCCGTCACCTTGCCGATGCGGGCACACATCATCTGAACCGCGGCCATCAGAGGCCACGTCAGGAG
>Ga0224531_1001110_pt1 | contig 12373 bp, 11 predicted proteins | sample CBST100metaG_FD_179876 | JGI IMG/M metagenome (GOLD analysis project Ga0224531, IMG submission 179876) | Peat soil microbial communities from Stordalen Mire, Sweden - C.B.S.T100 | ecosystem: Environmental > Terrestrial > Soil > Wetlands > Peat | place: Sweden: Norrbotten County, Stordalen Mire... | reverse complement strand
AATCGGGATGGAACAGACAACAATCATAGCTGGAATTGCGGGGTCGAAGGTCCAACCGACAGTGCCGCCATTCACCGATTGCGAATGCAGCAGACCCGGAATCTCCTCGCCCTCAATCTACTCTCCGTTGGAACACCGATGATGCTTATGGGAGATGAAGTGTGCCGAACCCAGCTAGGAAATAACAACGCATATTGCCAAGACAACGCAACCAGCTGGTTCGACTGGAGTCTGTGTGACACCAACGCAGACATGCTGCGCTTCGTACGGCTGTTGATTGATCTTCGCCTCCATTTCGACCAGAAAACTGCGGGAGGACAAACAACACTGGAGGATTACCTGAAGGAGAGCCGCATCGAGTGGCACGGCGTTGAGATTGGAAAGCCTGACTGGGGAAGGAACTCGCACAGTCTCGCATTGTCGATGCACAACTTCGCGTGCACACGGGTGCGTTACATCGCGATCAACGCATATTGGAAGCCCCTGGAGTTTGAACTTCCATTCGTCACCGGGGTTGTACATGGAGGCTGGCTCCGCTCCATGGACACTTCTCTTTCCACTCCAGACGACATTGTCGCCGGAGGGGCGGCCTTCCACGTGCGAGATTCGAGCTACAGAGTCAATTCCAGGTCGATCGTAATCCTGGATTGCGACCAACGAACAAGCGGTGAGCCTCAACAGCCGGTCTTGTCGAGCCATGAATAGTCATTTCCAAAAGGCCCCATTAAGCGATATTGCTTCTGCCAAACTACTCAAAAAGGGCAACTTTCCCCAGTTCTTCATTCCGCAATGACCCGCGATTTACACTCTTGCCTCAGGCGCGTCGGCGACTCCTCCCGCCGGTAGCCGTTCCGGCAAGTCAAGGCGCGCCACACCAATCCGATTGTCCGCCATGCCGTAATACACGTCGAAACGATCTGGAGTTCCAAGATCGTCGCGCCGGTCGATGCCTGTGGGGAAAACGACATTGGCAACGGCTCCATCGCGTTCCTCGGGAAGTATCGGCGTCAACACAGGCTGAACCGAGCGATAGCGAATTAGGCGAGGGTGCTGCTTTGAGAGCACCATCACTCCGGCCGAGTAGCACAGAGGATGACCACCACCAGTAACCGGCAATTCGCTCACGCCGTGGTAGACAATCAACCAGCCATGTTTGGTCAGGATCGGGGGAGTTCCTGCGCCGATCTTGAGCCGCTCCCATGGCGACACTGGAGTCGCCAACCGATGATGAGACGTAAACTTGCCCAGTTGATCAGGGGCGCGACTCTTCAATGCCGGCGGGCAGTATGAAATCCAAATGCTCTCTCGGTCAAGATCCACGTCACGCATTCCAGGGTGGCGCGCAGTCTCCTTCGGCCTCGTACCTGCAAAGAGCGGACGATGGAGCATACCCAGTTCCAGTCTTCCCGTCGAGTCCGGTATCGCGACAGGAAAGAGACTCGCATCCTTGTCGTCCACATTGCCTAATTCGATGCCGTGCCAATGCGCGTAAGTCGCGAGCCCCAGTCGCTTCCAGTGGAAGAGATCCTCGGATTCGGCCATCGCAATTCTGGGTCCCAGCGGCGAAAATGCCGTGTAGGTCATTATGTAGCGTTTCAGCGGTTCGACGAGCGTGACACGTGGGTCCTCACATCCACCGCCTCCGGTCCGCAATTCATAGCCGGCTTCGGGCTCCAGCGCGATGCCAAGGCGCTCCACACCCGCTGGGTCGCCGGCGTCATTGAACCGCACGCGCGCAATCCCAATCCGCGAATAATTCCCCTTCGCGACCAGCCGCGGGAAGAGATACAGTTCGCCATCAGGGCCTCGAACGGCTCCGGGGTTGAGAACCCCACCCACTTCATGCGGATTACCGGGTTCCGGCTCCATAATCATGCCCAGACGTCGCAACTTGAAGCTGCTCATCGAATCTCCTCGCCCTGTTGCTCCCTCTGCCGGGCTCACTTACCGCCTTGGCAGGCAAGGATCGTCGAGATGACCAGATTAGTATCGTCAGGCCCTTTTACTGGGATCGACACAACACCCGCCTCTTCCGCCGGGTAATCGTTCCCTCCTGGAAACAATGCATCGCCTATGTAAATCATTTCTTTGAATGACAGGTGGAGAGTGTCGCGCAGCTTTCCTATGCCATAGGCCTTGTCAATGCCAGGCTTGGTTACATCGATTGAAGTTGCACCGCCTATACGAATAGAAAACTCCGGGATAAGCGTCTCCAAGATTGCTGTGATCTTTTTCCGCTTGGCAAAATCGGGATCCCACTCTTCCTTTTCTGCCAGAGGCGCCTGCTGACCCAACGCAGAGTATGTGACCTGACTTCCCCGGTCCTCAATTACATCTCCCCAAACCTTCTTGGCGCGATAGCCCGCGTCTCCAGCCGCCTTATCCAGAGAGTCACGAATCTTCCGTTTTTCCTCCGCCGTAAGATCCTCCGAATAAAGCTCCTCCCAAGTTCCGTTGTATTGAAAGAATTTTGTTCCACAGGTTGGGAGCAGAGACAAATTCGTAAGGAGACTGTCCTTGGGAAGATCAGTAAGAAGCTGCTTTTCAAACTGCGCCCACGCGCCCCCAGAAATCACGGCCACGTTGACGATGCCCAGCAGGTCACGCAGCAGTCCCGCAGTCTCTGGTGTGAGAGACGACTTGCTTGGCGCGAGGGTCCCGTCCAAATCGAACACGATGAGCTTTTTCATTGGTCTCCCAATCTGAGATCTTGTTGCTCAGATGATTCTCTTCGACCATCAAGGGATCGCGATTTCCAGCAGGGTTATCTCTCCGCGGGGTTGAAATGTGCACTCTCCAGCCTCAGCCGGCAAAAGCCAGACATCTCCCTTGCCAAGCGCGTAGGGATTTCCATCGTGCAAAATCTGGCCCGATCCCTCAATGCCAACCAAAACGCGCGGCTCCGCCTTCGCCCCAACGGTGAATGGCTCTTGCCCGAGAATCCGCCACAACAAAAAGGCATGACAATCGAAGAGCCGCTCGCGCTTAACAGGTGTCGTAGTCTCCACCAGGGGCGCAACCAAGCCACTATCGCTCGCCCCGAACTCGATGCAGGCAAGAGCCTGATCGGTTTGCAGCGGGCGCGGCTCTTTGGTCACCGGATCGATATGGCCCCAATCGTAAAGCCGAAAAGTCGTATCGCTATTCTGCTGAACCTCGAAAACCACGACATCGTCGCCCAGAGTATGAACCGTTCCCCCAGGGATGAATACCGCATCACCCGGCTTGGGGGTTATGCCGACGAGGTGATCCGCAATGGTCCCGTCATCAAGAGACTCCCTCAGAATGCCCGCAGTTGTGCCTGACCTGAGGCCGGCATAGATTTGGCTCGCCTTCTCAGCTTCAATCACAACCCACGCTTCGGTCTTCGCCGTATCGCCCGCTGGAATCAGCTCAGAGGGGTCATCGCCGGGATGCACCTGTACCGAAAGCATTTCGTGTGCGTCCAGAAACTTGAGCAGCAGCGGAAAGCGGCGGAAGCGCGAAGGCAGCTTTCCCATCAACTGTTCGCGGAATTGCTCCATCACTTCACCAAGTGTCTGCCCTTTGAGCGACCCATTTGCAACCAGGCTTTGGCAGTCGGTGCGGTCGCTCAGCACCCACGCTTCGCCGATAGGTCCATCCCCGGGAAGCGGCGCCGAGAGCAAGCTGGCCAGGCGGCGTCCGCCCCACAAGCGATACTGATAGATCGGCTCGAACCGGAGAGGATACAACTGTGCGTTGCCCATTGATTTCTGTGAGTCACTTAGCATCGAACCTCAATTCGCAGAACTCGCAGGCATCGCGGGTTGCCTATGGCCATTTGGAACCCACGCCAGATCTCCACTCAAAACGTAGATTGCGAGCGCGGCGGCCATGAAGACAGCGCCAATCCAGAAGCGCCAGTCGCGATGCATCCGTCTCCAGTAAGGACCGGGATCGGGTTCGCCGGCGCTGTTGCTGTTTCCCTCCGAGTTGTGCTTGTTTCCTGTCAATTCGTCTCCATTGCCGGGGAGTATTCGCCCCGGCGCGCGGCCTGGTTGCAGCGTGCACGATGATACAAAGCCTGCTGCGCCGGCACGACGTTGGCTTCGTGGCCCTGCCAAATCTCCAAGGCTGGCTGCTGGATGGCGCGGGCAAACGAAAATGCCAACGCCCAGGGGAGCCGAGTCTTAAACCTGACGTTCATCTCATTCAAACGGGCCGTCGCCAATTCCGCAGGTTGGCCGCCCGACAAGAACGCAATCGCAGGTACAGCAGCAGGTACAGACCGCAGGAAGCAATTCACAGTGGCGTCGGCTACCTCGCCCACTGTCGGCTGAACCGTACAGGTCAATCCGGGAAGCACCATATTCGGCTTGAGGACCATGCCTTCCAGAACTACCCTTTGCGCGAACAACTCGCTGAACACCGTGCGCAGCACTTCGCCAGTGACCTCGCAACACTGTTCCAATGTGTGCTCGCCATCCATGGTGACCTCAGGTTCGACAACTGGGACGAGGCCCGCTTCCTGACACAGCGCCGCATAGCGAGCCAGCGCATGTGCATTTGCTTCAATACAACCACAGCTCGGAACCGCTTTACCGATCGAAATCACCGCGCGCCATTTGGCAAAGCGCGCGCCCATTTGAAAATACTCCTGGAGCCGATCGCGCAATCCGTCCAGGCCTTCGGTGACCTTTTCACCGGGATGGCCGGCCAGATCCTTGGCGCCTGTGTCCACCTTGATACCAGGAGTGATACCCGCCTCAATGAGCGCTCTGACAAAGGGGGTTCCGTCGCTCTTCTGCTGGCGAATGGTTTCGTCGAAAAGGATTGCACCGCCAATCGACTCTGCCAACCCTGGAGTGGTCACAATCAATTCTCGATAAGCCCTTCGCGCTTCAACGGTCTGCGGAATACCTAATTTCGCGAAGCGCTTATTACAGGTCCCTGTGCTCTCATCCATCGCAAGCAGACCCTTGTTATCGGCGAAGAGCAACGACACAGCATCTTTCAGCAATTGCACATTCATTTGGCCTGCTCGCTTCCTGTTCCACTCCCGGATAGCTACGTCCGTCAGCTCGATGGCATTTCAGGGTGTAAAGCTATTGAGCCGGATTTGCCAGCAACTGCTTGAGCGCGTTGATTGCTTTCTGCGCTTCAGCAAGCTGAGCCTCCGCCTGATCCCGCGTCGCCTTTGACATAGGTCCCTGCGCTCCCGCTTGCTTCCCGGCCAAAGTACCCGACTGCCCAGGTGCTGTTACAAACAACGAGGCTAGCGCTTCGTCGAGTGTCGGTTCCATCACGACCTTATCTCCCGTCGCAACAATCACCCGCTTCAGTTGAGGAAAGTTGGTCCCTTCAGCCTTCAGATACAGTGGAACGACGTAGAGGAATGAGTTCTCAATCGGGATGACGATGAGCTTGCCCCGAATGACTCCCGATCCCTTTTGGTCCCAGAGAGTAAGTTGCTGCGAAATGGTTGTGCTCTGGTCAATCATTGCGCTGATCTGGTTCGGTCCAAAGATCAGTTTGTCTTTCGGAAGCTCGTAGAACAGCATTTTCCCGTAGTCGGGGGAATCGCACCTGGCGGCCAGCCAGGCGATCATGTTGTCCCTCTTTTGCGGTGTGAAAGGAGTCATGATTAGGTACTCAAGCTGTCCGCTTCCCGGAAGTTTCATCAGCATGTAGTAAGGATCCATGGGGTTGACCGCCCCATCGTACTTCTCCTGCGGAGGAACCCAGAGATCTTCGCGGTTGTAAAACACCTGCGGGTCGGTCATATGGAATGTTTCGTACTGTGTCGATTGGATTCCGAATAGGTCTTCGGGATAGCGCAGATGAGCCCTCAGGTCCGCAGGGAGCTCGGTCAGGTCCTTGAAGACGCCGGGGAATGCCCGCTCATACATATCAAGAACAGGGTCCTTGGAATCCATTGCATAAAGGGCCACGGTTCCGTCGTACATATCTACAACAGCCTTCACGGAGTTGCGAATGTAGTTCATCCCTTGTGCCGAACCATTTGTCTGCACATTGGAATATGGGTAGCGATCGGAAACTGTATATGCGTCCTGAATCCAATACAGCTTCCCCTGGCTCAAAACGGCATACGGATCATGGTCCAGAAGCAGGAAAGGGGCAACCTGGGAGACGCGCTCTTGAACGCTCCTCCATATCTGAATTCGGCTTTGCGGCATCAGGTAGGAGGTCAGCAGAATATTGATGTCCTTTTGAGTCCACGCAAACAGGAGCCTCTTCCAAATGCTGTTGAGAAGGATACCTCCCTTTCCCTGATAGCTCGCATAGACGTTTTCATTGCCCTTCGGATAATCGAACTCCTTTATCCCGGTTGAGACGATCTTGTACCCCGGTGCGACTTCCCCGAAGTAGATGGCGGGCTGCGTTATATTCAAGCCGTATTGCGATTCTGCTGGGACATTGTCAACGAGGTATTGCGGGAGGCCACCACCCGTCGTATTCGAGACAGAGTTCATCACCAGCCCTTCACCATGAGTGAATTGAAGAGTTTCGTTGACCCAGGTCTGAGCCTCTGAAGGAAGTTGCGATGCCAGTTCCCTGGACGCAAGCATCACCTGATGGTAGCCGTCCGCCAAACGGTACCGATCGACATCCACGTTATAGAACTGGTAGTAAAGGCGAATCGCCTGTGTCTGTTGATAGGTCTGAAGCAGGGGGCGTGAATCCCAGAGACGGATGTTCTGGATCGTATCCTGATTTCTCTCGATCACATCAGGGGTCAGATCGGAGAGAGCTGGATAAGCGGTCTCCTGAATGCCGTCGAGCTTATAAGCCTTGCGAGTGAATTCGATGTAATGATTCAGAAAGGGTGTTTCGAGGCTAAGTTCGTTGGGCTTCACCATAAAGGTCTCAAAGAGGCTGGGAAGCGCCATCACTGCAACTAAATAAAGAGCGGCGTAAACTACAACGCCTGTGACAACGAGCTTGGCACGTGCTCGGAAGAACCCAATGGCCAGTAGTACGCACGCGAGCGTTGAGGCGCCGGTCATCACCCAGTATGCGGCTCTCGTGACGTGCGCTGCGGCATAGCCCGCTCCGTGAACTACGCCGAGAGTCGAATAGACAAGGTCGTAGTGGTCCAGAATGAAGCCCCAGCCGAAGTTGGCCAACAGGATGAATAGAAGCACCATAAAGTGACGCCGGACTACGCTGGGTACTGTGATCTTCCCACTGGACTTCGCATGGCGGACTCCGAATACCGAACAGAGGGTGAGAATCGCAAGCGCAGACACGGTGAGTAAAGTGACGCTTCCCTGTATCAATTCATAGAATGGAAGGCGGAACACATAGAAGCCGAGATCAATGCTAAAAAGTGGGTCCGCGATTCCAAACGAGCCGCCATATCTGAAACGGAGAAAGGTATCCCATTGAGCTGAGACGCCCATTGCAAAGATCAGCGAGAGAACCACAATTGCGAAATCGATAGCAAAGACCAGCAGCTTGGGGCTGATGTCGACTTCAATCGTCCTACTTGCGTCAGCGGGATGCGAAAAGGTCCGGTTGAAAATACTTTCCACTCCCACCAGGTCAATGCTCCTAGCGGCAAACCGAAGATTGATCCATAAATACAAGACCGAAACGATGAACGTGACGCCGAAGATTCCCCACTTGACCGAGAGAAGGGTCCAGAATATCCCTTCGTAGTCGAGTTGCCGCATCCAAAGCCACTTTTGAATTAGGCCCAGAACAACCGAGAGAATGAGGCCAATCCCAACCACTGCAATGAGGCCCCACTTCACTAGAGCCCCTAAAGATGGCGGAAGAATCCGGTGTCCGACGCTGGCTGGCTCATTCCCCAGTGGCGTAACTCTCTCAACGGCTGTTGCGTTCATCGTCTCTTCCTCAGTTGCCGAGATGCGGTCGGTTATCGCAGGGGCGTCATGAGTACTATCCACGGCGACGCTGCCGGAAGTCCGGTCAATTGTGAGCAGAACGCACGCGGCACATTATTTAGAAAGGCGTTGATAGCTTCACTGCTGTACCAGGAACCGGAAACTCTGAAACAAGATGTGCACGATTGCTCAGCGTCTTCAGGCGCAACGTGGAAAACTGCAGATGCGGAAGAGCGGAGTTCAGGGGCTCAGGACTATTCAATGACATCTTCTGAAGAATCCCTTGAAGTCGCGAAGCGAATCCACGCCCCTCTGAAGGCTTAGAGTATTTTCAATTATCACCCGACGATCATGGGAGTCATACGGAATGGCCGCTTCAAATGCATCTTTGAATTCGCAATCAAACTGTCTCACCTATCCTGAAGCTCGGCACAGGTTTTTCGGGGTCAGTTCAGCTTCCTCTCTTCAGCTGGCGCCTCGCTCACAGCGCCAGATCAGGATTGCGGTAATCGGGAACCACCTACCGAGACAGTGTGGAATTGCAACCTTCACGACAGATTTATGTAATGCGGTTGCTGCCGAATACGGAGCTGCCCAACTATTGGTTGTGGCAATCAACGACGGGCAATCATCCTACCTGTACCCCGAGCGGGTGCGGTTTGAGATCAGCGAAGGCGATGTCGCGTCCTACAGGGAAGCCGCCGAATTCTTGAATGCAGAAAATGTCGATCTGGTGTGTTTGCAGCATGAATACGGGATTTTCGGGGGCAAATCCGGGAACTACATTATCGAGCTGCTGAAGCACCTTAACATGCCGGTCATCACAACTCTGCATACTGTGCTTCGCGAACCAAACCTGGACCAACGGGTTGTAATGCACAAGATTGCTGCACGATCCGAGCGGCTCATTGTCATGAGCCAACACTCCTCGCGTATTCTGCAAGAGGTCTTCAGGGTCCCCGCCGAGAAGATCGACCTGATTCCTCATGGCATCCCCGACCTGCCTTTTGAGCAGCCGGACCTCTATAAGAGCCGCTTCTCTTGCCAGGGCAAGAGTGTCCTTCTCACGTTTGGACTGCTTTCTCCCAACAAAGGATTCGAAAGCGTGATCCAAGCGATGCCTAGCATCCTCGCCCGTCACAGCAATGCCGTTTACATGATTGCAGGCGCCACTCACCCGCATGTCCGAGCAGTTGAAGGGGATCGCTACAGGCTCGAGTTACAGGCCTTGGCTAAGAAGCTGGGAGTGGAACGGCAGGTTCTGTTCGTCAATCGGTTTGTCGCTCCCGAAGAGATGGCTGCGCTGGTCGGCTCGGCCGACATTTACGTTACGCCCTACTGTCATGAAGCGCAGGCGGTATCGGGAACCCTGGCATACGCCCTAGGAGCCGGCAAGGCCATCATCTCGACTCCATATTGGCACGCCGCAGAAGTGCTCGACCATGGACGCGGACTTCTGGTGCCGTTTGAAAGCCCGGCGGCCATCGCAAAAGCGACGATCAAGCTGCTGGATGATGACAAGGCCCGCCAGGCAATGCGTGAGCGTGCCTACCTTTATGCTCGGCCTATGGTCTGGAAGCGGGTTGCACAGTCCTATATGGCCACCATTCTGCGAGCGCGTGTCCGTCCTGCGGAGCCGGTTCAAATCGGGTTTGCCATCCAGACGAATACCAGGGAAGCTGACCAGCGCGCTGTGAGTGCCTGAGCGATCAAGGACGTTTTTCTTCGCTGTTGCCGGAATTGTGAGCAATTCGGACCAGACACCCCCCTCCCGACTTGAGGACACTGGTGCTGCAAGCGCCGCGGGATGCTCGGATTAAGAGCGTTCGAATTGCATGAGTCCTCATTTGTACTTGCTGGGCCCGCAGTGAAAGGCACACTCTTCCACTCCCAGACTCGAGTGCGCCGGCAGATCGGTGGGCATTCACTGTCGGCCGGTGAGACGGCCAGAAATCATTCAACAACCACCCCTAACCACGCCCACCGGTGAGAATTCTGCTTGAGTCAGGCTTGAATATGGTTACGCCCATCACAGTTGTCCTCGCAGTCGGCCTTGATTCATGGCGATTGACGTCGCAAGATTCGGACTTGAGATCCGCTGGATATGTCGTTATATCAGCAAGTTCGATCCGAGATGCGATGGAGCAATTCAAGGTCGGCGATTTCGATCTAGTGCTGCTGGGCAGCTCAATTCCTGCCGAACCTAAAGAACGACTCACCGGCCTCGTTCGCACTTCTGGCTCACGCACGCCCGTGGTTTGCATCCCGAACCCTTCCGGCGACCGCAATTCGTTAGCGGATGGGACCCGCCAGGACGATGCAAGCGCGCTCCGGAAGGATATGGAAGATATCTTGGCGAAGGCGGCAAGAGCGCGGGCAGTGCCGGCGGTTCTGGGCCGCGAAGCGGCTGCTGGGGCAGCATATCGCTGAATTAGCGGGGCAAGCGGTGAATCCGCTTGGTGTTCACATTTTCATGCCGCCTTCACAAAGCGGCGGGCTTCCTTGCTCTACTCAACGGCATGTGCGCAGTCAAGAAAGAGGCGATACTCATGACTCACAGCGGGATTCACTCAATTGACGGGGAGCCGAGATTCGATCTTGCTCATTTTCTCGCATGCGCTGGAGTAGGCAGAAGAATTGTCCACTACGATCCAAAAGGCGCCTTGTTCTCCCAGGGGGACTCGGCCGATTGCGTTTTCTATCTCCAAAGCGGGCGGTTGAGAGTCACTGTCGTCTCTGCGAATGGGAAGGAAGCTACGATAACGCTGCTTTCCGCCGGCGACTTTATCGGAGAGGATTCGCTCGCCGGAATTGCTGAGCACCGTTCGGTAACAGTCACGGCAATTACGTCGTCAAATGCAATGAGATTCACTCGGACCGAAATGGTCCGGGTGATGCACGATGAGCAGGCATTCTCCGATCTTTTCCTGTCCCATCTACTCGCTCGCAGCATCCGAACTAAGGCGGATCTTGTCGATCAGCTTTTCAACTCCAGCGAAAAGCGACTGGCCAGGCTCCTACTCCTAATGGCCGATTATGGGGAAGCTGGAAATCCGACAAAGTTCATTCCTCCCATTACACAGGAGACTTTGGCAGAGATGGTCGGCACCACCCGCTCACGCGTCAGCTTCTTCATGAACCGCTTTCGCAGGCTGGGATTCATTGACTACAACGGTCGAATCCAGGTACACAAATCGCTTCTCAAGGCAGTGCTCCTCGATCGCCTGCCGGAGCATGATTCTCAAACGCCTCGCCTTGGGCTCGAATCGGCCGCCTGTCCTGACCACTCCGTAGTGGAGCTTTGTGCATAGGCGAGACCAAGCGATGCCGTCCTGCATGTCCGCAGAATTGTAATAAATGCTGGCGCCTATCGAGGGACTTGCGATTTCGCGACGGTATCAGCGTCAATTCAGGAATGCGCGTGAGGCGACACACGAATCATTCCCGGCTGTTCATTCGTTGCAAGAGCCAGGAGAATGAGGGCCGCACCCACATATGCGAGTGGATCGCGAGCCTGGCCAATGGCGCATGTCATTTCGTTTGCCCCCACGCCATCTCCTCCCTCTGCAACCAATCGGAAGCAATACCTCAGTACAAAACACCCGACAGCGGAGAGGAACAGATCCCACGTGATCGCTCTACATGTACAAATGCGGCTGACAAATGAAGTATTCATCGCCTCACCTTACTCCGGCCAAGCTGGAATGAATGTGCATTCTTGCTCGCAGAAAACACTCTCGGCCACTAGGCCCCGGTTGGAATGGGCAATGGCGGTATAGAACAAGCGTTGCCGTCAGGGGGATATCGCCCCTGGATCGGCATCGCGCGCTTGGTATCTTGCCCGTTCCTTTGGATCCAGGAAGACTCCGCCCCTTCGCAAGATTGCCGATTTGCAAAGGGCAGACTCTCAATTGCCTTCAAAAGAACCGCCACACCGTTGCCCTTCGCATAAAATGCATCGGCCGTCACGCCACGCGGGACCTGGCTTCCGGAGAATGCACCACTCATCGCTATCACACGAACGATCGGGAATTGGAGGCGGACTAGGGGTAGCAATTCAAAACCAGACATGCCCGGCATGTTGAGGTCGGAAAGCAGAATTTCTGGAATCTCCTGGTTAATCTCTACCAGGGCTGCCAAGCCATCCGCCGCACACCGCACCCGATGTCCGAGTATTTTGAGAATCTCTGCGAGAGAAGTTCGAACAAGTTCCTCATCCTCGACGATCAAGATGGAAGCTTTGCGATCTGGCATTTGTAGCTCCGATAAACACGATTGATATTGGGCGCCAGTATCTCAGTGTTCGTTTTTTAATACTGGTCTCTTATGACCGCCATTGCCAGCCTTGTCGGAGTTGGACCGGCGTTTCGGGGCATCGAGGACGCCAGGCTTCACTGCGTTATCGTCAGGCATTCGATCATGGAGAACCACTTTTAGCAAAGACTTGTGCACTTGAATACGGCCGTTGTATTCGACAAATCCAAGCCTGCGGAATCTATTCATGAAGAAGCTAACGCGAGAACGCGTAGTCCCAATCATTT
>Ga0224531_1001108_pt1 | contig 12382 bp, 12 predicted proteins | sample CBST100metaG_FD_179876 | JGI IMG/M metagenome (GOLD analysis project Ga0224531, IMG submission 179876) | Peat soil microbial communities from Stordalen Mire, Sweden - C.B.S.T100 | ecosystem: Environmental > Terrestrial > Soil > Wetlands > Peat | place: Sweden: Norrbotten County, Stordalen Mire... | reverse complement strand
TCGTGCTCCAGGAAAGTGCGCATCCTGCCCTATACAAAACTCTCATGGATCAGGCAAAATCTCTTGGCATCAATATCCGGGAGCTGCATCACATTTTGTTTCCGCAAGAAGTGGTCTATATGGTCACAACTGGCCTCGGCATTTCGTTCTCAACGCAGGGATTGACTCAGTTCATGTACACGCCCGGTATCATTTGCCGCTCGCTGGCCCATGCTCCGCTGCTGCTGGACACGCACACGGCCATTCGTCGAGGCGACGACTCCAAACTCGTGAATACCTTCGTTCGAGCGTACCATCACAAATACGGCTCTTGTCGAGAAAGTGTAAAAGTGCGCGTTTTACGCGGGTTTTTGAATTCCGGGCCAAGGAAAGATCTCGACGGCTTTGGCGACTATGGTCGTCGGTTGCGAGACTCTATGCCAGGGAGGTAAAGCCGGTTGCGTGTTCGTGGTCCCCGTTGCTCCCAGGATAGGGATGGCACCGTAACGTTCCTGCAACTGTTTCATTCTATGATGGTTGATGATCTTGTCTGGCTAACGAAAGCTGGCTTCGAGGGGAACGGCCTCAGACTTTTCTGGCGGTCAGCGGGGTGACCGGAACCGGCCCCGATCCGAGCCTGGCCGGCAATTCGGCCTTTCGCCTGAACGTCATCGCAACTCAGGTTCTGCCTTCAAACGGAACCCGTAATCGCTGGAAATCACCTGTAGGCACAGCCCTCAGAGCAATTCTTGCCACACCAGACTGAACCCGCTGCCGGAATCCCCGTCTCCTGAAAACCCAGCAAAATCAGGTGGTCTACCAGTTTCTTGCGCAGAGCCACAAATACAAAGATATTGCCGAAGAGCAGCCGATGCTGTTTCCGGTATAACAGAGCATTCTCTTAGCGTGAAATTCCCTTTGCGGCCTGTTGTCGTCTGGGCTTACCCAACTGCGGCACTATGCACTCCGCTCCGCGCTTATACAGCCAGCAAGGATAGAGACAATTACTGGTCAGAGCCTAAACACGAATAAAAGACGGAAGATGTACGCAAGTCTACCTCCACATAACGGCAAATGAGGTTTGCTTATGGACAATTCACGCGGACACTGACCGACTTTTCGTTCTCAATCTGATCCTGATCCGAAGATACGCTCACTTTGTTGATAGGTCTTTCCCAAGAGCCTTCATTGTCCCGTGGAGCGGGAGCAACTCTTTGAGTTGAATTTTTGCATGTCTCTCTTCGCCTTGCCGGAAATAGAGGATGTCGAGCGGTGTTCCGGCCTTTTCGTACAGCACGCTCTCAAACGCATCTAGTGATATATCATCTTGCGGCGTCTTCCCGTTGATCGTGAGGACTGTGTCTCCAACCGCAATGCCGGCCTGCGCAGCGGGCGTCTCTGGATTCACTCGATCGACAATAACCTGACCTTTGTTGACACGCTTCAGAGACAGGCCAGCACGATTGTATTCGTCGGGTTTTCCGAAGTCGTTGGATTGCTGGAGATATCCCTTGCGGTGTTCGTAGTCGAGCGTAATAACAAAATTCTTAAGGATTTTGTAACCGAGATTTCCAGCGATGGTATCGCTGGAGAATGCACCTTGTCCGGAAAAAGTTCAATGTGATCAACGGATCATCGAGTTGCCAAGAACCAAAACTGATGCTACCAATGCGAGTGCGTAGCGCAGATCCACGGCCCCCGAACCCGCCTTGCCAAATGGGTTGCGCAGGCTGTTCGATGGGGAATTCGTGCGCATTGTAAAAGGGGCCGAAAATGGTTACGGAATCGCTGTCTCCCGTGTCAATTCCGAATATGCCGGCGATGCCATCGACTTCGATCTGAATAAGCGAATGACTTCCATCGAAAAAGAGCTGGAAGGAGTCCGCATTTTTCTGCACTCGCGGCGGGGTTCCCGGCTTGTAAAAGGTGAGTGTCTTCTGCTGATAGTTAATTGTCGTGGGAAAACGCCTGAGCAACTCAGCGCCGATCAAGCCGGCAATTGGAGCCTCTTTCCCGCGGTCCTGAAGCATATCCGGCAGTGGACCTAAAGTGAATTGCTGATCCAGCATTTCAATCGGTCCAAGGCTCATTCTTTTTACTTTGGCAAACTGCACATTCACTTGGTCAGTTCCGACTCCGTCAAATGCGAAGTTGCCGCTTCCATTCAGCCCCAGACGTTTGGCTGCCTCCGGTGTAATGTAGTTGCTTCCTCCTGAATCGAGCAGAAAGGGAAGGGCTGGATGTCCTTCGATGGATACTTCAACGAGAATGCGGCCATCAATGATGGTAAAGGGCACAGTCGCACTGCTCTGCTCACCAGGCAGGCGAACGTCCTTGAATGTGGAAGGAGGCGGGATAAACGCTGCCTCGTCTATCGTTGGCAAAAAGCGGAGGACCTTCACTTGCAGGACGGTATCCTGGCTGGCATCGCCATTCGTCTGGCGTATGGTGAACGGCATCATCACGTCATCGATCTTTCGGTAATCCGAAAAGATGGTGTCACTCTCGTGATGAGTGGAGTCCAACTCGTCGATACGATAGAGAAGGTGATCAGTGGCACCAAGCCAAAGCGTCATCTTGCGGCCGCCTTGTGGTGTGACGGCAACCAGATCGAAGCTCTTGCCCTGATCCTGGCGCGCTCCCAAGGAGATCAACTCGTTCTCAGGAGCGGTAAACCAACCGTTGCGATCCTGAAACGACTCGTTGATGGCATCCACTCGGGCAGCGGGCGTATCGCAGACAGTCGCCAGGCCACTGCGATCGGCCTGCCAGGCCGAATCCTGCAGCGTGGCCAGTTTCTGATAGATGGATCCGGCTTCGACGGTCATAACATCTCTTCCATTCTTCAAATCGACAATCTGATGAAAGCTACCGGTAGTACCGCCTACGTTCACGTCGCCGGCAATCTCTGCTTGGGCGAACTTCGTCCAGTTATCTCCGCCGCTGGCGAGGTAAGACAGATGCAGCAGATTCTTGGCGTCGTGTGCCGATTGGGCCAGCAGGGGGACAGATATTCCCAGGCCAAGGCCATATAGAAGCAGAAAAGCCCGTAGTTGAATAAAGGTAGCTCGCATGAATATCTCCTTGAATTACTGCGTCATTGCCCTCGGTTGATCCGGCGGGTTGTTTGTTCGTCGGTTTATTTGGAACGTTGCATGGTAGTCTGCCGATTGCCGGATTTTATCCCATGGCTCTCGCCTTTGCCCCTACTCCTCTGCTTGTCCGACTGCTTGCCGCTTCTAGACCTTTTCGTAGCGGATCGATTCAACGGAGTAAGCACCATCGTGAGCGCAAACAGGTGACCTTTGGTGTGGGACGATGTTGTTGTCGTCTGCAACAAAGTGGCGATATGGTGGTTTACCTCGGCCACCTGTTCTTCTGAAAGCCATCCGGTTGTACGAGTTGCCCACCGTTCACGTTGCCCACCGTCGACAATTGTCTCTTTGTCCTGAAACGCTTCCTGAAAGTCACGCGAGGTCAACCGCAACATCGAATCCACAATGGCCGTTACGCGCTTGGCGTTGCCTTTTGCACCAGGCTCATACGCAAGCCGCAAATCCGGTGCGACAGCACGATACAGCGCCTCTTCGCGTGTTCCAGTGCCGCGGTTTCCCACAGCGAGAACAAGCGCTGCCTTTTGGAGAATGCGAATGTGATAGTAGAGACTATCGGCTGGTCGGTCGAGCGCGGCGGAAAGTTCAGAGATCGATACATCTTTCATTGAAGCCAGAACGTCCAATATCTCCTGACGAGTTGCTGCCTTAAGAACGAGCATCTGTCTTGGGCTTCGTATGATGAATGTGGCTGAGTTTTCAGGCATCCAGTTTCCCTTGTTGAATATTTCTAAATACTTTCAATAATAGTCATATCCCCGCATTTTTGTACAACCTCTCAGATGAATCAATATAAGGAACACTTGCAAACGAATTCATGGCAAGCCATTGATCCAATGCGCGTTATATGACGAAAGAGGAAATATCCCGTAAAATGCTCATCAGTCTTGGAAACACGCTACATAGCGGCACGCTCGCGACCGTCGGGCGGGCGAGAAATGGCCTCCCGCTAATGCGGGAGCGCAAATGAGGGCGGGAAGACGGGCAACGGGCATAAAAATGCGGAGCCCGTAGTTTCAGGCTCCGCGCAGGCTTCCTGGTTATTGACGATTACGCGGCGGCTGCCTTCTTCACGACCCTGGCGGGTGGCTTCGGCATGATCTTCTTCGTGGCCTTTGCCTTGTCCTTCGCGGCAAACTCCTGTTTGACCTTGGACGTGATTGCGGCCACATCCACCTTGTAGTAGTCGGCGGCCTCGGGGAGCGCGTTGCCGGAGTCGTTCGGCGTGTGCGCCGTTTGCAGAATGGCCACTTCAACCAACAGGCGTCCGAGTGTGCATTCGTCGGACTTGCGAAGAAAGGACGCGAGCAACTTGGCCGGGGCATCGGCGGCGTTGGTTGGCTTGCCAATGCCGTGCTGGCGCAAAATGATGGCCAGACGGCGCTCGTCCAAGACGGCGGCAAGGCGTTCAACTACAAACAACAGGTCGCGTTTCATCAGGCGAACGGGAACCGCTTCGCCGATGGCCTTCAATACGCGCAATCCTGTAGTCTGCGCCATCGCCTCCTCGCGGCGGCGTTTCTCCTGTTCGGCCTTGATGACTGCATCGGCGGTTGTCCGCTGCTTGCGGGCGTGATGAATGGGGCAATCGGGATTCGAGCAGACGCGCCTTTATGCAAAGTTTCCGATTATGCATAGCTCCGCAAGGTGATAGGCCGTGTGCGCAGGTAGACACTAGGGATTCTCACTTTTCAACATATTTGAACTATCCATAATTTCGGTGGTCTTCTGGTGTGGGCGTTACTGACGCCAAGGAGATCATGATGAAAAATGAAGCTGTATTTCCTGCCCAAGCGCGGGCATGGATGGAAGATAGTGTTCTGCAACCTTATATCTCGGAGTTCTCCTCCGACCTTGAGCACGAGCGTTACGCGGCGGCGACCAGAGGCCACTATCTGTCTTGCGCCGGACATTTCTCTGCATGGGTTACGCAGCAGGGATTCAAGATTGAGCAAGTGGACGAAAGGAGCGTCGCCCACTTTGTCGCTGAACACCTGCCACACTGTAATTGCTCGTCACGGGCCCGGCGAAGCGGCAACGACTTTAAAGCGTCTCTTGCACATTTGCTGCACACACTTCGCGCGTGTCGCGTTATCCCCAACGAAGAGATCGCTCGGGACCCTTTGCAGGATGAACTGGACCGTTTTGATCGCTACATGGAGGAAGTCAAAGGGCTTGCTCGTAGTACACGACGGCATAGCGTGGCTGTGGTTCGCCGATTTCTGACCAGGAAAGGTGCATCGGGATCTATTTCCCTGGCAAGGATCCAGCCCAAAGACATCAGTAGATTCGTGTTGGGCGAGCAAACAACATACGCCCGGGGAACGATTAAGCTCTTCTGCGGAATCATCCGCAACTATCTTCAGTTCCGGGCGTTCACTGGAGACTCGGTCCAGAGGCTCCTTGATGCCGTTCCAAACGTGGCACGCTGGCGTCTTGCATCGCTGCCGGAGACACTCTCCGAGCAAGAAGTTCAGCAACTGCTCGATTCTTTCGGACAACCGAGCCGGGCGGCCAAGAGAGACTACGCGATGGTGCGTTGTATGACAGATCTTGGCCTGCGAGCCTGTGAGGTTATTCAGTTACGCCTCTCGGACATCGACTGGCGCGCCGGCACGATTCGCCTAGTTGCAAACAAGTCCCGGCGCACCGACGTTCTTCCCTTGCTAGCGGAGACAGGAAGCGCCATCGCTGAGTATCTTCGGGCGGAACGGCCCCGGACTTCCAACCGTGCCCTGTTTGTTCGTCATTGCGCGCCATACGATAAGCCCGTCAAGGCTAACGTAGTTCGCAAAGCGGTGATGCAGGCATATCGAAGATGCGGACTGCCATATTCACGAGTTCACATCCTTCGGCACAGTCTGGCAAGCAGGCTGCTCATGGCCGGAAGTCCGCTCAAGGAGATCTCCGACATTCTGCGGCACCGCTGCCTCGATACCTCGATGATTTACACCAAGGTCGATGTAAACAAGCTCAGTACCGTGGCCATGCCCTGGCCGGGGGGGGCGCTATGACTTCACAGCGCTCGATGCAGTCTCTGGTTCAGGAGTATCTCGATGAGCGTCGCTGCTGTGGGTTTGCGCTCACATCTCCTGCATTTCAGTTGATGGCTTTTGCTCGCTTTGCAGACCAATCGGGCCATCGCGGTCCACTGACGCGCCGCGTCATCTTGGACTGGGTTCAGGGCCAGAGGCCATTTGCAAAGCGTATGGCCTGGGCTGCCCGACTATCGATCATAAGGCCGTTTGTCGCATATCGCGCGCGATTTGATCCCCGAACAGAGATTCCCGACACGCGCATGTTTGGTAAAGGGTATGTACGAGTCACGCCCCACATCTACACGGACCAGGAGATCCTCGATCTTCTGGATGCTGCCAGAAGGATGAGGCCGTGTGGAGGGTTCCGTCCGGCAACCTACGAGACACTGTTTGGACTACTGGCCGCAACGGGACTGCGCATCTCAGAAGCATTGCATCTCCGATACGCGGACGTCGACTTGACCCTTGGGATTGTGACGGTGCGACAGACCAAGTTCACCAAGTCACGTCTCGTGCCTCTCCATTCCACAGTCTGTGCGGCATTGGAGCGGTATACGGCTGTTCGCCAGCTATATGCGCCAGTGTCCCCGGAAGCTTTCGTATTCGTCTCCTCCGGTGGCGCGGCATTGCCAGTCAGCACTGTCCGGAGCGTCTTCGCGCTAATACGTGCGGATCTCGGTTGGATTGCCCGCGGCGCCCGCGCCGTGCCCCGCATCCACGATCTGAGACATACGTTTATCTGCCGGCGCGTCCAACTCTGGTACCAGCAGGGTGCCAGCATCGAAAACGGGATGGCTGCCCTGTCGACATATGTTGGACATGTCAGCGTCTCAGAGACCTATTGGTACCTGACCGGCATTCCAGAACTGATGGCCATCGCCGGCAGGAACTTCGAAAAGCTCGCAGCGAAGTCTCGGGAGGACAACCGTGGCTAAACCTTCATTGGCCCCGACTTTCGCCACCCTGCTGCAACGCTTCTTTATTGATCATCTCCAACAGGATCGGGCGCTCAGTTCATGCACGATCTCTGCCTATCGAGACACCTTCAAGCTGTTGCTCTGTTTTGCCGAAAAGCGGCTCGGAAAGTCACCGGCGAAATTCACCCTGGCTGATCTCGACCAAGATCTTCTGCTTGCCTTCCTCGATTACCTGGAACACGAGCGCAACAACACGATCCGCAGTCGAAACGCCCGCCTCGCTGCTCTCCGGACATTTCTGAAATACGCAGCCCATTACGATGTGAAGGAACTTGCCGTCGTTGAACGATCGCTCGCGATCCCGGCAAAGCGCTATGACAGACCCATGCTCGGGTTTCTGTCGCGGCCAGAGATCGAGGCTGTCCTTGATGCGCCGGACCCGTGCACGTGGACCGGGCAACGTGACCGTGCACTACTGACCATGCTTTACAACACCGGAGGACGTGTCTCGGAAATCATCGGCATTCGCCTCAAAGATCTAATTCTGGAGCATTCGCCCTGTGTCCATCTCCACGGAAAAGGGCGCAAAGACAGAAGCGTTCCATTGTGGGGCTCTACCGTTTCGCTGCTGCGGAGATGGATACGGCGCCTCGATTCCACAGAAGACTCCAGCTACCTGCTTCCGAATCGCGGCGGAACGCAAATGACTCGCTCCAATGTGACGCAACGCCTAGAACTCGCCGTCCGTGCGGCCGCACGGAAGTGCCTATCGTTGCGGCAGCGAACTATCTCCCCGCATATCATTCGCCACACAACCGCCATGCATCTTCTTCAGTCCGGTGTCGATATTACCGTAATTGCATTATGGCTTGGTCACGAAAGCCCAACAACCACTCACATGTATATCGAAGCCGACCTCTCGATGAAGCAACGCGCTCTTGCCCGCTTGCAGCCCGCAAAAACAAGCGGCCTTCGGTACCAGCCACCTGACCAGCTTTTGCGGTTCCTGGAGAGTCTGTGAAATTATGCGCAGCGCCCGCTCTCGCCAACGGCACTGGCGACCGGTTCCAGAGGCCAAACCTGAGCGGCGCTGCGCATAATCAGAAACTTTGCATAAAACCGCTTATGGAAAGATTTCCATAAGCGGCGCAGTTCGCCTTTTTCACTGCCTTCGGTGACGATGGCTTCGGTGGTGAACTTGCACGTTTTGTACTCCGGCCAGTCGCGCTGTTTCGGGTTGGTCGGCTTCTCGCTGCGAATCTCGACATACTTGTTGCGCGGCACGACGGCGCTGCCGTCCTTTGTTGGTCCGTAAGCCGTGCTGATCTGAATCAGCTTCGGTTTGGCGGCGATGGTCTGGCGGACGTGCGCCTCGACCTTTGCCGCATAGCATTTCGGATCGGAGCACGAATCGTGCTGCGCCGCTAGGCCCTCGAACAAAAGAACATTGTGACCGGTGCGCTTCGGGCAATCGACACACGGCCCGGCCTCCGGCACAAGCGCAGTGTCTTCTTTGGAGAATGGCGCGGCGGCAAGCTCCAACAGGATGTTGTGCTCAATCCACTGTTGCAGGTTGCGGACCGGAAGCAAAATGCGCTTGGCTTTGCTGCCGCTGGTGTACTGCTCCTGATAGCAAGCGGCAAGTGCTTCCTCCTGCTGCTCGGGTTGCAACTTTCTTCGCGCCCGGTTCGCCGTGCGCGAACTGGTAACCGCCTACCACGATGGCGATCAGGCTGGCCACCTTGGCAACGGTTCCGGTAAACAGGGTTTGCATAGAGGTGAGACCGCTATCGAAAGGAGAGCTGCTCAGTGCGTGCGTGAACACGGGCGAGACAATGAGCACTGTGAAGAGGCTGAGGAACGGACGAATCCAGTGAGGAGACCGCCATCGGGCAATCCTGCGCCGAATGGCGGGTGTGAGCATGACGATCATCGGCACCTCCAGCGGCCTCGATAAGGCCGCGATATGCCGAAACGTAAGCTGCCTCTGGACTCAAGTCCAATGATTTTTTGGAATGATGGTATTCCGCTGGCGCATAATTGGCCTTCCCCGGCGCTGGTGACGGCCACCGAGTTCATCTATGCAGACGAATTCTGTTATCGAGGCTGAGCACCCGCACTCAGATGGAAAGCGTCCTCATGTGCGATTTTTGCCACACGGTCACGATGGCCACCAGAAATGTTCTCGCATTGCTCCGAAATCAGTTTACAAAACATCACGATAGTGCATGATTGCAAATCAGAGAGGAGTTGGCCATGATTGCTGATCGCATCAAGCTCGCACGGCGCAAGGCTGGCCTTTCCCTCCGGGGTTTGGCTGCGGCAATGAACGGCAGGGTCACCGCACAGGCCATTGGAAAGTACGAACGCAACGAGGATATTCCGAGTTCGGGCGTTCTGATCACCTTGGCCAAAGCCCTTGGTGTATCAATCGCTTACCTGATGGACACCCAGGGAATTGTGTTGTCGGGAGTCGAGTTCCGCACCAAGGCCAGCACGACCGCCGCTGACCGGGCCATCGTCGAGACCGAGGTGCTGGAGTGGATCGAACGCTACTTGCAGATTGAGCATGTGCTGGAGTTGGAGAGTTCGGCTTGGCAGTGCCCGATTACACCTCTCCGGCGTCTGAATGAAGTGGCCGATGCGGAGACACTCGCTACCGAAGTACGAAAGAAGTGGAATCTAGGAATTGACCCGATTCCCAATATGACCGAGCTGCTAGAGGAAAAAGGGCTTAAGGTGCTCATCGTTCCTCTCCCGCAGCGGGTTTCCGGCTTTACCTGCATAGTGGGCCGCGGCAAGGACAATCCCGGTCTGCCGGTGATTGTCGTCAACAAGGAGTTTTCCTTGGAGCGCCGGCGCTTGACCTTGGCCCACGAATTGGCTCACCGGCTGATTGACACCGCCAGCTTGAGCGACAAAGATGAAGAAAAGGCTGCCACGCTGTTTGCCGGCGCTTTCCTGATGCCGCGCGCTCACCTGCTCCGCGAAGTAGGGAAGCAGCGGAATGCCCTCGGCTACCGGGAACTGATCGATCTGAAGCGCCAATATCGCGTGAGCGGTGCGGGGCTGCTGATGCGATTGCGGCAGATTGGCGTTATCAGTGAGCCAGTTCTGATCTACGCCTTCCAAACCGTTGCGCGTGGCTGGCGAACTCAGGAACCGGAAGAGCTGGAGCCGCAAAGTGAGCGTGGATCGCAGGAGCGGCCACTTCGCTTTGAACGGCTCTGCTATCGCGCTCTGGCCGAGGATTTTGTTTCCCTCAGCAAGGCTGCGGAACTGCTGCGAATCCCTCTGCCCTTGGTGGAATCCGGTTTGAAAGGACCGCTTGTATGCACTCGCCGAAAGTCAAACAGGCAGCATTCTCCTGACCGGCGATGGCCAACTCAGGGCGCTGGCTACGACAAACAAAATCGAGTCCCACGGGGTTCTGTGGGTGGTGGATGAAATTCGCCAGGGGCATCTGACCACGGCGAAGGCGCTTCATGCGGCTCTCAGCGTTTTTGCGGATAATCCGACGGTGCGGTTGCCCAAACGCGAACTGACAGCAGCACTGGAACGGTTCGATGCGCTGTTTTAGATCAAATGCGCATTCGTTTGACTTCCCAGACCTGAGGCGAATGATGGCAGCGCGGCTCAGCCTCGCCGGGCAAGAATCTCTCGGCTATTCTGGGGCAGGATAGGAGAAAAACAAGCTCTTCCCCTACCAAAAGACCGCAAAACAAAGATATGATGACTTTGGGGCGGGCACGCGCCGCCCTGGGGTTTCGAATCCCCGGTACTACGAAGGCGCGCCGTAAGGCGTGGATGCTACTCCCTTTCCTTTGCGTCGGGGAGCCATGGACGTATGTCCAGGCTTCACGGCTAAAGGTCCATGGAGCCGCGTAGTACCGGCTTTCGAACTCCCCGACCTCGGGCTTTAGGGCAGTTTGCGGGGGCGCACCGCAAACATCTTTCCCTGGCCTCGTTCGAGGAGTTGAGCTGATTCCTCCTGAAGACCAACACGAGCCGAGCGGCGCGGACGAGATCGATTACAAGTTCCTGGCAGAGAACTGCGCCGATATTCTGTGCAGCGTTGGCGCGGATCACGTGATCCATTACGCCTCTCCCTCCTCCCTGCGTATTCTCGGCTGGAAACCAGAGGAAATGATCGGGAAGGATTTCGGCGACTTCGTATTTCCTGAAGACGTTTCTATCCTCGATGAGGCCGAGGCTGCCGATGTGGATGGCAGCGCAGCCGATTCCCAGGCAACAGTCCGGCTGATCAAGAAGGACCTGACTGCTGTCTGGACCAGCATCAGTGCCCGATACGTGCGCGATCCAGCGACGGGCAATCCCCAGGAATACATTCTGGCGATGCGGGACATCACGGAACGCAAGGTCCTGGAGGAAAAACTGTCTGCCCTGGCCATGACGGACGGCCTTACTGGGCTCTGGAACCGGCGCGCCTTTGACCAGGAGCTTAGAAGGGAATGGAAGCGCACGGTCCGCGACGAATCGCAACTATCCATGCTGCTACTCGATATAGATCATTTCAAGCCGTTCAATGACCGGTACGGGCATCCTGTCGGGGATGTTTGTCTGTGCGCGGTTGCTTCCGCCGTCAGCGATTCCGTGCGCGCTTCCGATGTTGTCTGCCGCTGGGGTGGGGATGAGATGGCGATCATTCTTCCCGCTACCGATGCGCTCGGGGCATTCAGGGCCGCCGAAAAAGTGCGCTCTGCCATCCAGACCTTACGTTTTCGCTCGAATAAGAATTCCGGCGATTGGGTGTCGGTTACCGCAAGCATCGGTGTTGCCACTGCAATGCCCCAGCCGGATGGAACGATCACGACGCCCCCAAACCTGCTCCTAGCAGCCGACAAGGCTTTATACAAGGCAAAGCGTGAGGGGCAGAACCGGGTGGCGACGGCCCTGCCTGCTGTGCCGGTAACGCAGGCAGCGGGCGTGAAGCCCGCATGTGAGGAGCCAAAATGTATTCAAGGGATGGGCGGTTCTGCGAAAGGACCGCCCAACGGCACCGACGGTCTCTGACCCCCCAGGTCTGCTTGAAGCCGCCGGTGTCGCTTAATTTTATCGAGGTTGTTGTTCCCCAGGAACAGTCAAAGTACATTCGGACACCACCTCTGTGAAGTCTGTCAGTGCAAGTCGTAGACTAAAGGGGCCGATGCTTTGTACCTTTATATATGTGTCCTTTATCGCATACAAGGCATGATGGTTACATCTCATACCTCAGCGCCGCGCCAGCTCGCGCGCCGAGCCAATACCGCGTATGCAGGCGTAGAGCCACAGCGCCACCAGCAGCTTGGGGTCTGTTGCATCCCGTCCCGCAACG
>Ga0224531_1001105_pt1 | contig 12393 bp, 8 predicted proteins | sample CBST100metaG_FD_179876 | JGI IMG/M metagenome (GOLD analysis project Ga0224531, IMG submission 179876) | Peat soil microbial communities from Stordalen Mire, Sweden - C.B.S.T100 | ecosystem: Environmental > Terrestrial > Soil > Wetlands > Peat | place: Sweden: Norrbotten County, Stordalen Mire... | reverse complement strand
GTACATGATTAGCCAGGTAGTCGGCCTTCCAGTTGGCATTGTGCAGCGTCACGGTTCCGGAAAGGCTGTCGGCCGAGTCCAGCGCCTGAGTCGCCGAACCCGCGTGAGCGGCTGGCGGCGGTCCGCCGAACGGGAGTCGCTGCGCTGGCATCCAGGGGCCGTCGGCGGTCAGATCCATGGTGATCGGTTCGCCGGCCAGCGAGTCGAATGCCGCCGCGCCTGCAACGCTAGCCACATGCGCCAACTCCCTGGCTCGGGCGACGGAGGCCTGACCCCGGACAGTCACCTGGTAACCGGTTGCGGCCAGACGGGTTGAAATCGCGAGCGGCGCAGCGCCGCCAGCCGGAAAAGCTGTTGTGGCCGCGAGCGCCGGGAACAGGGGATCGCCCGGCGTTTCCGAGGCCAGCGCTGGCTCCAGAACCACCTTTGGAATGCGAATGGGCTGACTGAGCCCGTTGCCCCTGAGTTCAAAACCGTCAACGGTCAAACTACCCGTGAGCGGCTGGGGAATCGACGGATGAGTCTTCGTGGAGCGGGCTCTCGCTGTGTGCGCCTGTTTTTTCAGGTCGTTCGGGGGGATGCTGTCTGCGGCGACCGGGGCATAGGCGATCTTGCCGCTGATCGATCCGCTGGCTTCCAGACCCGGTCCCAGGCCGCTGCGCACCGTGCGGAGCGCGTCCAGACCGGCTGCGACGGGAATTCGATCCAATTCGACCGAGAGGTGCGGCGGAGCGTCCTGGCCGGGCAAATCGCCTGTGAGCCGGATGCGCCCGGAACCAAGCGGAGAGTCGCAAACCAGGTTGTCGATGGCCCAACTGGTGAAGTGGCCGACGAAGCCGCAGTTGGCGTCGAAGTCCAGAGGTTCGGCTGGGGCAAACTCCTCGCGATGGACGCCGGATGCGCGCAGCCGGGTCTTGATCTGGGCCGCGTCCGCTGTACCGTCCAGGTGCAGTTCGCCGTTCAGACCGCCGCGCCAACCGGAATCGGAGCCGAGAATCAAACGCGTGAGCTGGCCAAGTTGCGCATCGCGCCACTCCAGATCAAGGTGCACCGGCATCTGGCGCAGTTGGGCCGCCTGGTGCAAAGTCGCCTCCAGGCGCACGATGCCGGTGTCGGCCATCTCCAGGCTGATATCGGTGCGGACGGGTTGGCCGCGCAGCCGGACGCGCCAGTCGCCGTTACTCTCTTGCCAGAAGGAGATTTGCGCTTCGACCAGCGAAAACGGCAGCTTTTCCGCGCCTTCCTTGATGTTGATGCGGGAGTTGGTGGCCGCGAGAAAAGGCAGCTTCAGGGGCTTGTGCTGGCTGACGGCGGAGGCCACAGACTGGGTGGCAGCCGTGCGCAGCAGGGAATCGAGGTTCCAGTGTCCGGCCTTGGTGCGCACCAGGTTCACGCTGGCCTCGTCCACGTTGATCGAATCGATCTCCAACCGTCCGCGCCACAGGGAAAGCAGGCGAATCGGGGCGGTGACCGTGCTGGCGTGCAGCACCGGTTCGGCGCCATAGGCGGGGTCTTCGTCCACCGTCAGGTCGCTCAGCACGAAGCCCGGCCGGGGCAGAAGCCGCACCTCCACCGAGGACAGGCGTACCGGCCGGCCCAACGAGGCGGAAATGAGCTGCGTGATGCGCGCCTTGTACCGGCTCACGCTGACCAGCGGCGGCACAATCACAACCGCCAGAATTACCGCTACAGCTGCCAGAGCCAACCAGAGCTTCGTGTGCTTTCGTCGCCCGCCTTGCGTGTCTTTCGTCATGTTCCTCAATGATATTTTCAATTAGCGTATCCGGTGCAGAGTCCGGCTCCAGCGGGTCTCAGTGAAGAAATGCAGAGCGACGTGGCCCATCCAGGAAAGACTGTTGCCGATACCGGGCTTTTCGAGTTGGTCATCCGGAGTTTGGAACGACCAGTAGTTAAACAATGGCCGGCCCAGGATGTTCTCTCTGGGGACAAAGCCCCAGAAGCGCGAATCGGCGCTCCTGTGCCGGTTATCGCCCATCATGAAGTAGTGCCCGGGTGGGACAACCAGCTCACCGTTTTCGATGTGGTTGGGAAAGTCCACCGCCCATGTCTCGGGGATGAAATTGCCAGGTTCAGGATCGGGAGGCACGGAGGGAAACTCGTCCAGGAACTCAACATGGTTATCCGGCGTTGTTGCGTGGGGCTGGTTCTGAGGTACGCCGTTGATGCTGACGATGCCGTTGTGCAGACGAATGTGATCGCCAGGCAAACCGACCAGCCGTTTCACCAAGGTCAGGTTTTGAAGATTCCCATCCTTGTTAGGATCGTCCATCACCGGCTTTTTGAAGACGACAACATCGCCGCGCTTCGGTTCGCGGTAATGCACCAGCGGCATCCACTTTGTGGGCGGGGCGAACGTGATGCGATCCACCAGCACGTGGTCGCCGACCAGCAGCGTCTTTTCCATTGAACCGGACGGAATGACGAAATTTTGCCCGAGAAACGTGAAGATGAACAGGCCCACCACAACGATGGAGCAGATATTGGCCAACCCCTCAAGGGGCGTCTCTTTCATGCTCAGGTCAACTGGCTCGGGAACTGGCGGTGCTTCGGACGGCGTCTTGAGGGCGGGCGTATTTTTCTTCGTCATCCTGTCGCTCTTTGTCCGTGGTCAGCCAGCAGTGGCAAGTGGTCCTTTACTGACCCCTGATCCCTGCCCCCCTGCTTTTGTCACCGCACCACATGCAGGGTCCGCTTCCAGCGCGTCTCGGTAAAGAAGTGCAGCGCTACATGGCCCATCCAGGCTGCTGTGCTGCCGATTCCCGGCTTCTCATACTGATCGTCGGGGGTTACAAACGACCAGTAGTTGAACAGCGGCCGGCCCACGATGTTTTCTCTGGGCACAAAGCCCCAGTAGCGCGAATCCAGGCTGTTATGCCGGTTGTCGCCCATCATGAAGTACTTCCCGGGAGGCACCACCAGGTCGCCGTTTTCTATGTGATTGGGAAAATCGATGGCCCAGGCTTCTGTCGCGCCGCGTTCCGCCGGAGGAGGCACGGAAGGGAACTCGTCGAGAAAGTCATCGTGGTTGTCCAGGGTCGTCGGCTGCGCGTGGGGCTGGCTCTTGGCAACTCCGTTGATGATCACGATGCCGTTGCGCAGGTGAATGTGGTCGCCGGGCACGCCGACCAGTCGCTTCACCAGGAACAGGTATTGCGGATTTCCGTCCGCGTCCAAATCCGGAACCGGCTTGAGGAAGACGACAATGTCGTTGCGCTGTGGCTCGCGATAGTGCACCAGCGGCATCCACTTGGTGGGCGGAGCCAGCGTAATGCGGTCGACAACCAGGTGGTCGCCCACCAGCAGTGTCTTTTCCATCGATCCAGAGGGAATGACGAAATTCTGCCCTAAAAATGTGAGGATGAAAAGCCCCACCACCAGCACCGAGCAAATGCTCGCCACGGCTTCCAGCGGCGTTTCTTCTACGCGCTGATCCACTGGTTCGGGAACGGACACTGCTTCGGACGGCGTCTTGGGGCTGGGCGTATTTTTCTTCGTCATCCTGTCGCTCTTTGTCAGGGTTCAGCCAGCAGTGTCAAGTGGTTCGGGTCTTTTACTGTTTCCTGTTCCCTGACCCCTGATCCCTGTTCTCCTAGTGCACTACATGGAAGATTCGCTTCCAGCGGGCGAACCCGGAGAGCCTGACCGAGAGCTGCCTGTCGTGTCCGAGTCTATCATCTCCGGCTTGCAGCGAATCGGGTTGCACGTCGGTCGAGGAAGGCCGCCAGACCGAGAAGTAGATGACCATGGGGCGGGCCACAATCTTCGACCGCGGCACAAAGCCCCAGAAGCGGGAATCCTTGCTGTAATTGCGGTTGTCGCCCAGCACGAAGTACTCATCCGGAGGCACAACCAGCTCGCCGTCCCGGGTGAGGTTCTGCATCTGCTTCCACCATGCCGGATCCACGTTGGGATCGGTGTAGACCTTGGCGGGAAAGTCGTCGCGGAAAGCATTGCGGACCGCCGGCTCAAAAGCGGCGTACGGCTCGCTCAGCGGCGCGCCGTTGACAGTGACGCGGCCATCGGCGATGCGCAGCCGGTCGCCGGGAATGCCCACCACCCGCTTCACATAAAAACGCTCCGGCGCCTCGGGCGGGTGAAAGATGACAATGTCTTCCCGCTCGACGTCCCGATAGGGCAAGAACCACCGCGCAACGCTACCCGCCGGGGCGAAGACCTGTTTGTTCACCAGCAGGAAATCTCCTACCAGCAGGGTGTGCTCCATGCTCTCGGAAGGGATCAGGTAGGGCTGCAGCACAAAAGTCAGCAGAAAAAGCGCCACCACCACCGTCCGCAGCAGGGAGGCAAGGGCCTCGGGCACAGTGGGCAAATGGAGCCGCAGCAGCGAGAGCCGCGGGGGCTGGGCGGACTCCGGGGCAAAGGTGCTCATTGCGCTGCTTGTCCCTCCTCTTGGGCTTCCGGCGCGATCCTTGCCGGGGAACCTGCCTTGATCGCTTCGGCCGTCAGCCGTTCCAGTGCCTGCCGCGCCGCGTCCTGCTCCGCGTGCTTTTTGGTGCTGCCCGTTCCTCGCGCCAAGGCCTTTCCGGCCTCGCCCACTTCGGCTTTGAGCCGGACTTCGACCTGGAAGCGCTTGCGGTGATCGGGCCCGCTCTCGCTTTTCACGCGGTAGACGGGCGTTCCCGCGTGTTCCGCCTGCAAATATTCCTGCAGCGCCGACTTATAGTTGCCCAGCGCGGCTCCCGATTGCAAATCCCGCGCCAACTGCTCGGCCGCTTCGCCCATCACCCAGCGGCGGGCAAATGCCCTCACCGGCTCCAGGCCGCCGTCCAGCAACACCGCACCGAGCACTGCCTCCATGGTATTCGAAAGCACGGTACTCTTGCGCCTTAGGCCGCTCTTGTCTTCGCCGCGGCTCAGCCGCAAGTGGCTGCCCAGCCCGATGGCCGCGCCCACCTCCGCCATGTGCTGGCGGCTCACCAACTGGGCACGCACCCGGGTCAACTCGCCCTCGTGCCATTCCGGATGAATCAGAAACAGTGCTTCGGCCACCACCAGTCCCAGCACGGCGTCGCCCAGAAATTCCAGCCGCTCATTGTCTCCGTCCTGGGGAACCTCGTCCTTGCCGCTCTCCTGCATATTCTGGTTGGCCAAAGAGCGGTGGGTCAGCGCGCGCACCAGCAGCTCAGGACGCGCAAAGACGTGTCCAAGGGCTGCTTCCAGTTCGGCCAGGGGTGTTTCCACGCGCTCCTCGATCGGTGTGACAAGTTACCTCAAATGGGTTTGAGGTGCCAGCTTTTGGGCTTTGCAATCGTGCCCGACTTTTGTCATACCCTAAATGCTGTAAAGAGGAAGCGGCCTCTATCCGGCAAAATCCGGGCAAAGAACCGCTCCCTCAGCTTTTATTAGACGCCAGCAAGCCGCCCGGCGGACGCAAGGTTCGGATTATTGTGGGTTCCCGGTCCCGTTCTGGCTGGAAATGCCCGTTCCCGGCTTGTCCCCCTGGGACTTGGGTTGCGTGGGTGTGGGCGAGTCGTCGCCATCATCCGCCTCGCAACTGTGCCCCCGGATGGAGTAGGCCGCCTTGACGCCCCGCTCCGCGGCCAGTCGCGTATCCTGCTGCCCGTCGCGCGTCTTCAAAGCCTCGGTGTACTCGGCCACAGCCTGGTCGCGCTTGCAATCCAGATCCAGCATGCGGCCCAGGTAAATGTGCGACCAGGAGAGCAGCCGCGGGTCCTTGCTGGTGGCCAGTGTGAGCTGGAATCCGCTCATGGCCTGTTCCGGATGGCCGGTCATAATCGCCGCCCTCGCCAGGATGAAGTTGGCGCGGGAGCTGTCGGTCACCGCTTCCAGAGAATCCGAGTGCATGGTCAGCGCCTGACGCGCCATGGCGCTCGCCGTGGCCACATCGCCGGCCGCCAGTCGCGCTTCGGCCAGGTCCAGTCCGGTGAGCTTGCGCGGCTTGCTGCGCCCCAACACGTCTCCGTCGCCTTCCTTGTCAAAGTCGATCTGCCGAGCGCGGTGCACCTGCTGGTCCACGTCCATGCTATAGACCATTTCGCCGATGGTGTCGCGCAAACTGGCCGGGTCCTTCTCAAACTGGATTAACTGCTCATAAAAATACTGCGTCAGCACGAATCCCTGGGTCATGTCGTGGCGCACGGTGGCAACGCGAACCGTCTCCATCTTCTGCTGGACTGCCTGCCGCTCGCGCTCATAACGGGGCAACTCCGACCGGTCCACAGTGGCTGGAATCTTGTACTCGGGAATCCCGGTGTCCATGGTGCGCGCTTCGATCGCCTTGATCAGGCACTCGATGGTCAACGGCACCGTGTCGGAGCGGAAGCGAAACTCCAGCGGAGCTTCCCTTACTTCCTTCAAAATCGGCTGCATACGGTCCACTGCGTTGGCGCGCGCGTAGAGCAGCGGCTCGATCATATAGTGCAGATAGGTGTGGCGAACGTCGCTCATGCGGATCGTGCCGTTTACCGGCGAAACCACCACCACGTAGTCGGCTCCATAGACGCGGGCGTTCACCGCGTGCGGCGAGAGCATGGGCTCGATCACCACCACAAACCGTCGCCCGTCATAGGTGGACGCGGGCATCTTCAGGTAGAAATCGGTCGACACGATCATCTTCGACAGCGGATCGTGCACCTTTTCGGCCTCGGCATCGTAGGTGCGATGCACCGTCAGCCAGATGCCGTGCAGGTCCACTGCGGCCGCAAACTCGCGCAGGAAGGGCACAATCTCGACCACCTGCGTGGAGTCGGGAGGCATCTCCGTCAGCTCGACCGAGGTTTCCAGCTCTGGCGGGGGCGTCAGATAAAGAGCCAGCGAGATGTACTGCGCAATGTCGCGCTCGCCGCCTGTCAGGCGGTGCTGTGCGATGTAAAGGCAGACGTGGTCGCGCTTGTTACGGGCGTCCTCGCTCTTGGCCAGCGCCTCGTTGATCTCTTCGCGCACCCGCTTGCGGATCGGCGCGCTCTCGTCCAGGCCCTCGTCATAGCCGCAGGCGTTCAGCGCCGAGGCCATCAGAAATACCGGCTCTGAACTGACCAGCGAAATCGTGGGGCCCGCCGGGTCCACCAGCGAAGGCGCCTTTTCCTGCACGAAGCCACCGGACGAACTCTGCCCCGCACCGGAGGTTTTGCCGGAGTTGGAAGACGAACCAGACGGGTTCGAGGAGGAGGATTGGGCCAGGGCCACGCTGAGCGGAAGACCCGCCAACAGGCAAAAAGCAGCGGCCGAAAGAACGGCGGAAGATCGAAATGCTCTGAACGTCATGAGGAACCCTGCCTGCAAGTCTACAGCGGAATCGGAGCCGATGCATCCCCAAGGAACGCCTGCCCGCTGGCTTTTTCCCCCAGGAAAAAACCTCGGCAAAACTCTCCATCAAGGCGCCGCTACCCCGGTCCCGCTCTTCTTAGACGCGCCAGCAAGCCCAATCGGGAGTATTCCGTCTGCCCGGGCTGGCAGGCACGGCTGGCGTAGGTCAGGCTGGTAGGTCAGGCTGGTAGGTCAGGCTGGTAGGTCAGGCTGGTAGGTCAGCCCTGACACAATGACGCAATGACACAACGACACGATGCCCATCAGCCACTAGGCGGGCGTTTACACGCGTGCTTTTACAAGCAGGCTTTTACAAGCTGCTGAAAACTCGATGGCCGCCGCAAAGGTGTCAGGGCACGACTTCAGTCGCGCCGTAACCGCTTTCAAATTGACGCGGGCTTTAGCCCCTGCGGCTTGTTGTCCGGGGACTTTTCGCGAATTCATGGGCTCTTCCGCCGCCTGTCCAGGCTTTTTCCGCTTCTCAACCGCCGGAAGCAAGGGCAACTGTAGCACTAAAAGTCTTCCATCAATGTCTGGCTCAAGACACCACGCATCCTGGGTTCTCACCACGGGCGTTCGAGTCACCGCGAAGACTCCTTGGCCCCTTTGCAGATGATTTCCCTCCCCTGTCGCACAATCTTCCTTGGAAAGGAGTTTCCCTCCAATCGCCGTTTGGGCGTCCCCTGACGGTCAGAGGCCGCCCATCCATGCCCAATCTGCCCGTAACTCCTTACGCTGGACGATTTTGCAGGGAACTTCTTTGTTATGAGGATTTTACGGCGCGACCCTCCGCGCAAGCCCAAGATAACAAGGAATTTGCGCCCAAAATAGGGGTGGGGGTATCCGGTGTACACAACACACAACCGTGATCGCCAAGATCAGCGGCGTCGTCAATCGTCAATATTCCATTGAGAAGGGTTTGGCCCGATCCCGGACAGGCGGCGATATCCCCACGGCGACAATGGCTCCGTCGCTTTTCCTTCCGGCGCTGTCATCCCGAACGCAGTGAGGGATCTGCGGCTCCTTTTGGGAATTTCAAATTGGCATTACTTCCCAATTGCCGACGATACGCCACCAACAACGGTTCGGCTTGCGTTCCGTCACACCAAGGCGCTGTCATCCTGAGGAGCGAAGCGACGAAGGATCTGCGGCTGCCTTTGAGAGTCTCAAAGTGGCGTTACTTCCGAATTCGCCACCACACACCCAGGATGAAGATCGAGTTATGCTGGACGCATATCAGCCAAAAGTCCAGATCAGCGGACTAGAGATCAGGGTGCCTGTTCGATGAGGAGTAATGTGAAAGCTCTTGTACGCGTCGGTATCGGACTTCTTGTCCTCGTTGTTTTTTGGGTTTGGTACAGCGTGGCCGCCGATTATGATTACGAGGCTCTAGCGGGAACGTACGTATTCCACAGGACAGGTGAAGCGTGCACGCTGTATCTGCGTGCAGATCGAACTTTTGTGGAAGAGATTATTCGTCCCGGCCAGATGCAGAAATCTCTAGGACATTGGAATCGCTACGGTGAAGCACATGTATCGTTTTCCGGCGAGTTTTTGAAGCTTCCGAATGAAGAATTGAACGCCGCTGGGGAGGCACACGGCCAATTCGACAAGACGCTCGGATTGTTCCCGACACTGGTCCTGGCACCCCTACCGGGTGGCCCCCGATTTCACAGGAAGTGGATTAACTGAAACTTGCTTCTTCGGACGACATTTCTAGCTCAATCGCCAGTTGTGCCTGAGTCACCGCCCAACTCGGAAGTAATCCCCCCTTACCTTCGCGCGTACGGGTGTAACCGGCAGACCCGATTGCCGCAAGGGTTGACGGTCTGCCGCTTTAACTCGCCGATGGGGGTTTGCACCATGGTTCCCCCCGCTCCATTTTGCCCGGAATCCACCCCGTAGGGCCCGATAATAAAGACTGCTCTGGGATTCTCCCGCCGCTCCAGTGACTCGTTCGCTGAGATATTCGGAGCGGGAGCTAATCCATCATGAAGCCCATTCGCATTGTTCTATCCCCGACGCGGAGCCGCCCCCTGAACATCTTTCTGGGGCTGGTACTGGTGCTGGCTGCGCTGATGCTCCTCCTCGCGCTGGCTACCTACTTCCCAGCGGACCCTTCGCTGAACACCTCCACGGACCAGGCCATCCACCCCGCCCGCAACTGGATGGGCCTGTTCGGCGCCTGGCTCAGCGACCTGCTGCTCCAATCTCTCGGCTTTACCGCTTTTTTTCTGCCCTTGTGGTTGGGCGGCCTGGGCTGGACCTGGATGCGTTCGCGCTCCGGCGGTTCGCCCGTGCTGCGTTGGATCGGTACTCTGCTGGCCGTCGTCTTCATCCCCACGGTCTTCGCCCTGCTGCCCTGGCACTTGCGCTGGCTGCACGCGGTGCCTGTCGAGGGCGTTGTGGGCAAGCTTATGGCCGGATTGCTGGTCACCTATCTCAACACCCAGGGCGCATGGCTGGTGGCTGCGGTGCTCGCCGCCGCGGGCCTCTACTTTGCCTCCGCCGTCAGCTTCTGGGCCGTCAAAGAAGGCCTTGGGGACCGCTTGCTGCAGGCGGCGAACCTGCGCGACCGCTGGCGTAACTGGCGCGAAGAGCAGGCGGAACGCCGGGAAGAGCAGGTGGCCGAACGCGAGGAACTGCGTCGCCAGGACGGCCTCCCGGACTCAACCGGGCAGTTCGGTCCCGACGCAATTCCCAGCGAAGCGCAGGGCCCGCGCCCCAGCCTGCTTGCCGGGCTCTTCCGCCGTAACCGCGCCGCCGTCGCTACCGACCCGCAAGACATTCCAGCCTTCCAGCGCCCCGCTTTCCATTCCGACCAGCCGCAGGAGCCCACCCCGATTCCTGTGGGCGGCGCCAGCATCTGGGAGCGCGCCGCCACGGCGACCGCCGAACGGCCCGCGCTTGTCCCGACGGTTCCCATTCCGCCCGCTCCCATTCCTGTCGTTCCACTTTCAGCCGCGAGCAACGTCATTCCCATGCGGCCTCAGCCCGTTCCATCTCAGCAGTTTCAGCCGCAGCCCGTCCCCGCTCAGCCGCCGCAGCCCGCGGAATTCCGGCAGCCCGATCCCGTTCCGCCCCGGCCCGTGAATGCGCCCGCCGCAGCGTTCCCTCCGCCTTCCCGTCCCGAGCCAGTTCCCGCTCCCCGGCGCGAGGACGACATCTCCATCCACACGCGCCCCGCGGCCGAACTGCGCACCGCAACCGTGGCGCCCAAGAATGTCAGCGGCTTCAAGCTGCCGCCCAGCACCCTGCTGAATCCGGGCGGCGGTCCCGCGGCCATTCGCGAAGACGAACTGCGCGAAGAAGCCCGCGTGCTGGTGGAGAAATGCGGCGAGTTCGACGTGCGCGGCCAGGTGGTCCAGATCAACCCCGGCCCCATGGTCACCACCTACGAGTTCAAGCCCGAGGCGGGTGTTAAATACAGCCGCGTGACCAGCCTGGCCGACGACCTCTGCCTGGCCATGCGCGCTGAAAGCATCCTCATCGAGCGCATGGCCGGCAAAAGCACCGTTGGTATCCAGGTGCCGAACAAGGACCGCGAAACCATCCACCTGCGCGACGTCATCGAGTCCGAGCCGTTCCACAAGGCCAAGTCGCGCCTCACCCTCGCCATGGGTAAGGACATCAACGGCCGCATCGTCACCGCCGACCTGGCTTCCATGCCCCATGTGCTCATCGCCGGCTCGACAGGTTCAGGCAAATCCGTGGCCATCAACGCCATGATCATGAGCCTGCTTTACCGCACCACGCCCGCCCAGGTCCGGCTCATTCTTGTCGATCCCAAGCGCGTTGAGCTGGGCATGTACGAGGGTGTTCCCCACCTCTTTACGCCCATCATCACCGAGCCCAAGCTGGCTGCCAACGCCCTGCGCAACGCCGTCCGCGAAATGGAGCGCCGCCTCAAACTGCTGGCCTCGCGCAGCGTGCGCAACATCGACCAGTACAACAAGCTCTTCGACGGCGCCATGCCCTCGCTGTTCGACGACGGGGAGGACGAGGAGCCGCTGCCCTTCATCGTGATCATCATTGACGAGCTGGCCGACCTGATGATGCTTGACCGCGCCAATGTTGAGGAATCCATCACCCGTCTGGCGCAGATGGCCCGCGCCGTCGGCATTCATCTCGTCCTGGCGACCCAGCGCCCCAGCGTGGACGTCATCACTGGCCTCATCAAGGCCAACATTCCCACGCGCATCAGCTTCCGTTTGGCCACCAAGGTCGACTCGCGCACCATTCTCGACACCAACGGCGCGGAGGCCTTGCTGGGCCGCGGCGACATGCTCTTCCTGCCTCCCGGAACCAGCCGCCTCATGCGCCTGCACGCGCCGTATGTCAGCGAGAAAGAGACGGCGGCCGTGGTCGGCTTCTGGAAAGATCAGGGCCAAGCCGAATATGTCGAAGGCTTCCTCGAATCGCCCCGCGACGAGCGCCTCATCATTGAAGGCTCCAATCCCGACCCCGACGAAAACGACCCGCTCTTCGACGACGCCGTCCGCCTGGTCTTTGAGTTCGGCAAGGCTTCCACGTCCTTGCTTCAGCGTCGTCTCCGCATCGGCTACGGCCGTGCCGCGCATCTCATCGACCTGATGGAGCGCGACGGCCTCGTAGGCCCCGCCGACGGCTCACGCCCCCGCGAGTTATTAAAAGCCCCCGGCTGGCTGCACGAAGTTTCCGCGACGGCCGAGGAGTAGCTCCGGTAATCTCTTTCATTTCCCTCCGACCACCTCACAATCGAGGATCGTCTCCCACAATCGAGGGTGCCCCATCCCTTGTGCGTCTTGCACAAAGGATGGGATACCACGGAGCAAATCTCGCATTCACATCGGGTGCCCCAGGTCTCGCTTCTGAGACCTGGGAAGCAAGGAGGCCAGCCCCGGGCAATCATCTACGCGAGCGAGCGCCGGTTCCTGTTCCCGCATCTATCCATCAGGAGCCCTTCACCATGCTGCGATTTTCCGCCCTAGCCCTGCTCGTCTGCACCGCCCTCCCGGCGCAGCAGCCTCCCGCGGCCACGCAACTGCCCGGTAGTCCCTTCTTCATCAAGCAAACGTGGGTCATCGGCGGCGTGGGCAACTGGGACTA
>Ga0224531_1001103_pt1 | contig 12402 bp, 10 predicted proteins | sample CBST100metaG_FD_179876 | JGI IMG/M metagenome (GOLD analysis project Ga0224531, IMG submission 179876) | Peat soil microbial communities from Stordalen Mire, Sweden - C.B.S.T100 | ecosystem: Environmental > Terrestrial > Soil > Wetlands > Peat | place: Sweden: Norrbotten County, Stordalen Mire... | reverse complement strand
GCTCAAAGGCATCGAGACGGAGTGAAAGAAGTTCCCCAATAAAACAAATCCGATCTCGCGTTGCTGCGGCGATGTACCTACTGCAATGCTCAAAACGCTATGGGCGACAGACTCCTAGAACTTCGTATCGAGCTTCGTACCGAGGTCCGGGCTGCGCATTCAGGCCTGCCGACTCCCCGCCGGATCTCTTTCTCAGCCCTTTCCACCCGCCGTAACCTTCTGCGCTGCACCCTCGACAATCCATAAAAAATCGGTTTACTATTGGCGCGCAGCCAATGGACGCCCCGTGTGCGCTCTCTTTTTGCGGCGACGGGCTGCGCTGTGGGCAAGAAGGAGATTCTTCGCATGAAACGTAAACTGTTGTGGGCTCTGGTGATCCTGGCAACCTCGGGAGTCGCGCTGGCTTCGGATTCCAGGATGCCCGACGGCACGGAATTTCCGGCATGGGAGAAGCCGCTGCATTTCTCGCGTACTTACTACGTCGACAACAAAGCTAAAAATGCCGACGACAAAGGACCAGGAACCCAGCAGCATCCTTTCCTGACCATCGACAAAGCCGCCCAGGTGCTGCAGCCGGGTGAGCGCGTTGTCATCGCCGAAGGCGTCTATCGGGAGTCTATCCATCCTGCACGGGGCGGCGAAAACCCGGACAAGATGATCAGTTATGAAGCCGCGCCCGGCGCCATAGTAGTCGTCAAAGGGTCGCAGATCGTCAAAGATTGGCGCCCCAGCGAGGGATGGAACTTCGGCTTTGAGCCTGTGACGCACAAGCCGGTGAAGGCGTGGGAACTTTCTCTCGATCCGGTGCTCTTCCCCAATGGCTATAACCCCTTCGCCGTTGACAATGTCATCGGCAATCGTTACTGGATCAACTACGCCAAAGACAACATGGCGAACTACTTTCGCCGCCGTGGCCTGGTCTTTGTGGATGGCCACCCGCTGGAGCCGGTGGATACCGCCAGCGATCTTGCCGGCCCGTCGCCGCGCTCCGTCAACTTTTTCAGCGAGGCGCACTGGACGCCACTGTTCAAAGAGTTTGTGGGCGAATACGGCAAGGTCTGGATTGAGCCCAATGGCATGACGCTGCACATCCGCCTTGCCAACGATGACGACCCCGCCAAGCACGTCATCGAGATCACCACGGCAGAGCAGGTGTTCTCGCCGGCCAAGCGTTACCAGTCCTATATCCGCGTGAAGGGCATCACGTTCCTGCACGCGGGCAACGGATTCCCGGTTCCGCAGCGCGGCATGGTCAGCACTAACCGCGGCAACCACTTCATCTTTGAAGACAATACCTTCGAATGGGCCAACAGCGTGGGCTTGGACATCGGCAATGAGGACTGGGCTGCATCCTTTCCGCCGCAGCCCGTCGGCTTCGATGTCGTGCGCGGCAACACCTTCCGCTATTGCGGAATTGAGGGGCTCGGCGGCACCGGCGGCCCGCAGTCGACGCTGGTTGAAAAGAACCTGTTCGAGTGGATCGGCTGGCAGGACGCGGCCTTGATGTCCGAGTCGGGCGGCACCAAGATGCACGTCGCCAAAAATCTTCTTTTCCGCAACAACGTCGTCCGCCACATCCGTCACGCCAACGGCATCTGGCTCGACATCGGCAACGCCAATGTGCGCATCACCGGCAACATCTTCGCCGACATTCCCGGCAACGTGAATCCGCACGCGATTCAAATTGAAGGCAGCCAGGACCTTAACCAGATCGACAACAACATCTTCTCCCACCTCACCGGCGGCATCCTCATCCGCGACACCAACAACGTCATCGTCGCCTACAATCTCTTTCTCGATTGCGAGGAGGTGGGCGTCGATACCATCTCCGGCCTCGGCGCTCCGCGTCCCATCTTCGGACACACCAACGACGTCCACAATCTCATGGTCCACGACAACGTATTCGCCAAGATGGGCCGCTCCGCCATTGAGTTCACTAACGCGCGCAATGAAGCGGACGGCAACGTTTACGCCAACCCCGCCGGCGGCGCGTTTTTTGCGGAGCCCTTTCTTCGCGTCAAGACGCCCGAGCCGGCAGAGTGGCACAACCTCGCCTCCTGGCGCGAAGAACACGGCTGGGACAAGAACGGCGTCATGGCCGACATAGTAGCCAGTCTCGACGCCGACAAACTGGAGCTAACGTTCTCAGTGAAGGAAAGCCTGAAGCCGCTAGAGATCTTCCGGGGAATCGACACGGACTTCTTTGGAAAGACAGCGACGGGCACGCGGCTTCCCGGACCGTTCAACGATCCTGGGGAGGGATTCAAAGCACGCAGCGTCGATCCCAGGCGGTAATCGTCTAGGCACAACCTTTGGGGAACTGATCTGAACGGTCTTTTCGCTTCAGGTCAGTTTCCTGCCCCTGGCCTCGTAAAAACTCCATGATTCAGCAGATGGTTGCAGGGACTTCACCCTCAAGTTCTTGCAATATACAAAAAGAAAATAATATTCGTTGCAACAAATAGAATTTCTGCTGCATCCAATAACCAACAGCGAGTTTGGCGCGGAGCTTCCCGATTTCCCCCGTTTCCCGCGCAACTGGCCCATGCAACTGGAAAGAGCCGCACTGCGCTCTTTCAATCACTCTTAGCGGCCCCTGCGGCCCGGCACTGAAAGGAAAATCGACGATGAAACGTTTGGCAATCGTAACTGGCATTCTGGCGCTGGCTGCTCCCCTGGCTTTTGCGCAACCCTCCACCTGGACCTCCGACCCCGCCCACAGCGAAGTGGACTTCAGCGTCAAGCACATGAGCGTCTCCAACGTGCATGGCCGCTTTGGCAAGGTTGCGGCCACCGTTGCATACAACGAAGCGAACATCTCCAAGTCCACCGTCACCGCCACCATCGACGTCAGCACGGTCTCCACTGGCGAAGCGGCCCGCGACACCCACATCAAGTCTCCGGACTTCTTTGACATTGGTGCCTTCCCCACCGCGACCTTCACCAGCACCAAGGTTGTCAAGAACGGCAACAAGCTGGAAGTGACCGGCAACTTCACCCTGCACGGCGTGACCAAGCCCGTGGTGCTCGACGTGGAAGGCCCCGCGACGCCCGGTGAGGGCATGGACCACAAGCTGCACTCCGGCTTCACCGCCACAACCACCATCAGCCGCACCGCCTTCGGCATTGGGAACAAGTTCCCCTCCGCCGTGGTGAGCGACGACGTGAAGCTGACCATTGAGCTGGAAGTCGTAAAGCAGTAAGCGCGACCGCAAGCCGGTGCAACAGCCGGCGAGAGCTGAGGGGCGCAGGATTAATCCACGCCCTTCAGCTTATATTTTTGGAATTCGCCGCAGACCGTGGAGGAGACTCACGATGGCAAGCCTGAAATTAGAAATCGTGCAGGAACTTCCCTTTTCCAGCCCGGCAGAGGAGGCTTTCCTCAACGTCCTCCGCACCTCCGATTGTCTAAATCGCGCCTTCCACCGCATCACCCGCGGTTGGGGCCTGACCTCCACACAATACAACGTGCTGCGGATTCTGCGCGGCGCGCACCCGCAGGGACTCACCTGTTCGGCCATCGGCAGCCGGATGATCACCGCCGAACCGGACATTACCCGGCTGCTGGCGCGGCTCAAAACGCTCAAACTCGTCGAGCAGCACCGCGACGCTGAAGACCGGCGTGTGGTTTGGACGCATATCTCCGCAACCGGGCTGGCGCTATTGCTGGAAATGGATCCGGTCATCCGCAATGTCCCCGGAGAACTGCTTGGGCACTTGGACAGCACCGAACTGACTCAGTTCATCCACCTGCTGGAACTGGCCCGCAAGCCCTGCGAGGGCCAGCGGACTCCAGTGAGCTGCGATGGAAGCAAGGTTGCCGGGCAAGAGGGTTGCACCGCGTCACAAGAGCACTAGGTGCCTAGCAGCGCGCAAGCACGTCTGCCGCATCGCAAGTGCCTACTTCACTACGACGGACTGAGCAACCGTTTCTTCGTCCGCGTCGGTATGAATGATCTTGTTGTGCAGGCAATAGAGCGCCAGCTCAAGCCGGTCTGAGACTCCCAGCTTGTCGTATATCTTGCGCAGATAGTTCTTGATGACCTGTTCCGTGGTCCCCAGCTGGAAGGCGATTTCCTTGTTGCGCTTGCCCTGCGTGATGCAGGTGATGATGGCCATCTCCTTGGGCGAGAGGCGGGGCTGGTTGCGCGGACTCACCAAGGCTGCGGCCTGGGCGCGATAGGCTTCAATCACCCAGTTCACTGATTGGTTGTCGATCCAGGTCTCGCCAGAGGCGATCCGGCGCACGCAGCGGACCAGCAAGTCAGGCGAGATGGAGCGGGAGATGATGCCGCGTACGCCACGTCGATACAGCTCCACGGTGTGGTTTTCGTCGGCCGCAACGGCCTGCACAATCAGTTTTATATCGGGAGCAATCCGCAACAGGTCGGGAATGACGTTGGCCGTGCCGGCCAGCAGACTCCCCTCCAATAAAACGATGTCTGTGGGATAGCGCTCAATGGCCGCACGCAGGTTTTCAAGCGAATCCGCCTGAGCCACCACGCGTAAATCATCCTCAAGGGCAAAAACCTTGCGGATGCCTACCCGGTAAATGGCCTGTGAGTCGGCAAGAATAATGCGAATGGCCCCCGGCTTGACTTGTGCGTCAAGTGTTTCGCCATCAGGGGTATCGTCCAGAAAGTCCATAATGTCTGCGGCCATGCCAAATCAAACCGTCACTGCTCTGCGAATTGATACTCGTCGATAGTAGCTGCCGGCTGAAACTGAGTTTGGCTTATGCAGCAGCGTACCACACGTCCCGTGCAATGGACCAAAACATCATGGGATGTACCAAGCACATCACCTGGCAAATGCAGAGAGAAATGAATCTCGCTCCCCACACGCAAGGGGCTTTCCATCTTGAAAAGAACGCCGCTCGCGGAAACGTTAACGGTGGTCGCGGCAAACTCTTCTTCGCCTGCAGAGACCACCACGGGAAGCGCCAGCGGAAATCGGACCGCACAACGCACCTCTTGTTGCGAATGGCCCGGCTCAGAAAGATCCGGCGAGGACGACAGCTTGGATTTCATTGGAGTATTCATTGTCTCCATCCTGGAGCACAAAAGTACATTCTTCACTTTAACGGACTTTTCCGGTTCTACACACGGAACAATAGTTTACTAGTGGGTAATGTAATCGATCTCACTCCCTTGTCCCAAACTTCCGCAATGCATGGGTTCAGTTCTTCCAAATCGCAACTCCTTCATAAATAAAAACTTGCTCTCATCGCAGCGATAGCCGGACGAAGCGAATGCCGTCACCCAGTCAAAGACGGAGAATGTACAGATCCCCCAATCCTCGTTGCGGCCCACAAAACAGATCAGCGCTGGAACAGCCCTCGGCAGGGTTTTTGGAATCTGGATAGTGACCGATACAGGTATCTCTAAAGTAACGTAACGAACGGAATGGTTACTACAAACTCGCGTATTTTGTTACTTATATGGTAGCCTAATTGACCCTTTTAGGTTACTCTTTCCGTGCATAGTAAATTTTTCTTGACCAGGAGCCTACTCTCATGCTTTCTACTTCTTTGAAGATTCGCGGACTCGTTTTTTCTGCCATCCTCGCCGTCTCAGCCAACTACGCAGTTGCCCGCGCTATCCCCGCCACTTCCTCGCCGATCAAGCCGAACGGAAACGTCCTCAGCATGATCCCTGCTACTTCCTCGCCGATCAAGCCGAACGGAAACATCCTCAGCATGATCCCTGCCACTTCCTCGCCGATCAAGCCGAACGGAAACGTCCTCAGCATGATCCCCGCCACTTCCTCGCCGATCAAGCCGAACGGAAACATCCTCAGCATGATCCCTGCCACTTCCTCGCCGATCAAGCCGAACGGAAACGTCCTCAGCATGATCCCTGCTACTTCCTCGCCGATCAAGCCGAACGGAAACGTCCTCAGCATGATCCCTGCTACTTCCTCGCCGATCAAGCCGAACGGAAACGTCCTCAGCATGATCCCCGCTACTTCCTCGCCGATCAAGCCAAACGGAAACCTGCAAGCAGCGTAACTGTTTTTATGCCAATTGACCGCTATGGATTCGCTGCTACACTCAGTTCATAGCGTCCACAGATTTAGACGCGACACCGACGATGAGTCTGGACAACGCGCTTCTGCTTGCATATGTACTGACCGAGTTGGCAGTAATTGGGCTGCTGCTCTACAGGCGCATCTGGCGCTTGCTACCGGTTTTTTGTGTCTACTGCGTTTGGGATCTGTTCAGCAATGTCGGGGTCTACGCGATTCAGCGCTTCTCCCCAAACAGCTATGTGACGACCTACATGGCGGAAACGGCAGTGGATTCTGCCCTACAGTTTGGCATTCTGGTTGAACTAGCTTGGTCGGTACTACGCCCGTTGAGGGCTTTCCTTTCTCGTCGTGCCTTGGTCGTGGTTGGAGCTGTGATCCTGGCCGTTGGCGCTATGATATGGCCATTTGTGACGACCCCAGGGCTTGGCCGTTTGCCAACAGAAAAGCACGTCATAGTCCACTTGCAACAGACAGTGTCAATTCTAAGAATTCTGTTCTTTCTTGCGCTGGCTGGATGCAGCCAGTTGCTCTCCATTGGCTGGCGGGATCGCGAGTTACAAGTGGCCTCTGGATTCGGCTTTTATTCGCTCGTCGGCATTGTCGTGGCCATGCTCAACTCGAGTCCAACGATGGGACCATATTACGGCCTCCTGAATTCGGTCGTTATCACCAGCTACATCTGTTCCTTGCTGTATTGGGCCTTCAGCTTCTCTCAGCAAGAGGCAGAACGGCGGGAGTTTACCCCGCAGATGCAGACCTTTCTGCTGGCTGTGGCCGGCGCCGCCAAGTCCGCTCGCATTGATTTGGTTGACTCCGCGGAAATTGCAAAAAAACGAAAGCCGGAGAAATAGTGACATTGCGAACAGACTCTTGTCGTTTTGATTCACGATTGGTCTTTGATCGATCGGAGGGCCTAAAGTGATGTTTGACGCACTGGATATCGCCCTATGGTTGGCCGGTGCGAGCATGGAGTTTGTTCTTCTGTCGCTGCTCATTCTGCGACGCGTCTACAGGACGCTGCCGGTTTTTTTCTTCTATCTGGTGTACTGCCTGTGTGGCGATGCAGTGGGGGCGCTGACTCTGCGCTTTTTTCCCGGCAATTACCTCCAGTTTTTTCTGGTGAGCATGGCTATAGACGTTCCGTTTCAGATTGGCATCTTCATCGAACTGGGAGCGTCCCTTTTGCGCTACCGCGCCGCTCAAACCAGCCGACTGGCGGCTGTCCTGCTTATGGCGCTGGCCTGCCTCCTGGTTTGGTCCCTGGCCAAATGGATCAACCCGACCAGCCCGGCGATTCTTGATCGGCTTTACATAATCTTGGCGCAGGCCTTCGCCATTCTGCGGGTCTCCGCCCTGCTGGCGCTGGTCTGGTGGAGCAGTCTGCTGGGCTTGAGCTGGCCTGACCGCGAACTGCGGATCACCTCGGGGCTGGGCTTCTACGCCATTGTCGCCCTGGGCGTCGCTGTTCTGAACACCCACCACTTGGTCGGCATAGAGTACCACTGGCTGGACCAGATTCAGGTTGCTAGTTACTTTTGTGTCCTGACCTATTGGGTACCTTTTTTCGCGAAGAGAGAGCCTGAACCGCTAAATATCTATTCACAAGGGTAGTTTTTTCTGTTACTAGTAAGAGGTAATAAAAAAGCACGTCAGATCGCACTGTAGTATTTTGGTTACCAATACCCGTCATGAGGGTCACTGATGATTCTGCTCTTGGTTCAAATCACGGCAGTTATAGCAGTTGTGTACTACCTTGGCCGGTGGCGCAGCGCTGTGAACCGCCGCAATGCCCAAACCTGGGACTCCCTTCTGGCTCGTCTACGGCCAGACTGGAGCGCCCGTGAACTGAGCGAGCATTTCCTCTGGAAAGAAGGAGTGGATGCCACGCCTGAAGACGCATGGGGACGCATGGAAGGTCCCAAGGGCCTCTGGGTTATGTACCAAAATGCTCGGGTCATGCTGGAGATGGCAGACTACGCCGACAGAAATTGCAAGGGCGTGGACCGCTTGCTTCTGGAAACCCTGCGCAGCGACGCCATGCAAATCCGTGTGTGCGTCCTGATGGCGCTTACCCAGTACGCTTTCTCACAGGCCAGCGAAGGCGTCCGTATCAATGCCTTCCGCGCCGCTTCAATGTATGCCGATATGGCCGCCCGAATGACCAAGTTGCTGCAGGCCAATGCAGCCGCCATCGTTCCGGATTTTGTGGCCGCAATGTAGTCCGGCTTCCCCCATTCCACTCAAAAGCCCCGGCCATGGCCGGGGCTTTTGAGTGTCTGCGAGACGAATCGGCTTCAGGCAGTCAGGAAGGTGTTGATCCTGGCGTACTCGTCGTCGCTGAGGCGGAAGGTGAGCGCCGGAGCCAGCCCTTCCACCTGTTCAGCGCTGCGTCCGCCCACAATGGCGGCGGTAATGGCCGGATTGCGCAGCGTCCAGGCCACAGCCACCACACCGGGGCTCACGTTGTGGCCGCTGCCAATCTCGCGCAGCAACTCCACCAGCTTCAGGTTGCGGCTAAGCTTAGGTTCGTTGAACTCCACCGCCTTGCGCCGCCAGTCGTCGGCCGGGAAAGCGGCAACCCGTTCCGCGGTCATTTTGCCGGTCAGCAGGCCGGAAACCATGGGCGAGTAGTTGATGACGCCGATGCCATTGGCCTGTGCATAGGGCAACTGTTCCGTCTCCACCGCCCGGCGCAGCATGTTGTAGGGCGGCTGCAGGCTGGCGATGGGCGCAATCTTCTGCGCGCGCTTCATCTGCTCCACCGTGAAGTTTGAAACGCCAATCCAGCGAATCTTGCCTTGCTCGCGGAAGCGGGACAGCGCCTCCCAGCCCTCTTCAAGCTCGGCGTCCGGGTCGGGCCAGTGAATCTGGTAGAGATCGATGGTCTCCACATTCAGCCGCCGCAGCGAGCCTTCCAGCTCCTCGGCCAGCGAGGCGGCCTTGAGCGAGCGGTAGATGGAGCGGTCCGGGTGCCAGCGCATGGAGCACTTGGTAAACACCAGCGGCTTGTGCGCCGTGGTTTTGAGCGCGCGCCCGACAATGTCTTCGGAGTGGCCCAGGCCGTAGATGGCGGCCGTGTCGATCCAGTTCACACCCAGGTCAAGTGCGCGGTGAATGGCGGCGATGGATTGGTTGTCGTCCTGGGAACCCCAGGCGAACTCCCAGTTGCCGCCGCCAATGGCCCATGCACCAAAACCGATGGGCGTGAGCTGAAGGTCGGAGTTGCCGAGTGTGCGAAGCGAAGCTTTTGTCATGACATTCAGATAGATGCAGACCGTTCGGTCTTCGACTCACCTGCCGGAAATGGCCACTCGCCTAGCCGCCGGGCGCGGACCAGGTAGATCGCTGTTCCAGTGACGGCAATGCCGCCCGCCACGGCCAACCCGCCCAAAGCGTGGCTGCGATTGACCAGGATGAAGACAAACCCGGCAATGGCCACTAGCGGCGGCAGCGGATACAGCGGCATCTTGAAGGGACGGGGCAGCTCTGGCCGTTGAATCCGGAGCAGGATTACGCCCACCTGTTGCAAGAAAAACTGCAGCAGAATGCGCGTGACCACCAGCATGGTGATGACCTGCGCCAGCGAAAAGAAGCAGAAGCCCGCCGCCACCAGTCCCAGAACCACCAGCGACCGATGAGGAATGTTGTGCTTGGGATGGACCGCGGCCAGCCAGTGGAAGTAGTTGCCGTCTCGTGCAGCGGCATAGGGCACGCGCGAGTAGCCCAGCAGCAGCGAAAAGACCGACGCAAAGGCCGTCCAGATGATGAGCGCGGCCATCAGATGGCCAGCCACGCTTCCAAAGGCCGATTGCGCAATGTCCGCCACCAGTTGCAGCCGAACCGGCGCTCCGTCCACGGCACGGGAGGCAGCATCGCGCAGCGAGGGCAGCGCAGCCAGGTTCATGGCGACATAAAAGGCTGAAACAAACAGTACCGAGAGCAGAATGGCGCGCGGAATGGTCTTCTCGGGCCGCCGCACCTCTCCGCCCAAAAAGCAGATGTTGTAGTAGCCCCAATAGTCGTACGTCGTAATCAGCGTGGCCTGGGCCAGCCCTCCCAAAGCCAGCGCGACAGACTGCGTGGGCGAGGCCGGCATGTGCCAGCCGCCAGTGGCCGCCGCGTGGGCAAAGCCGGAGACGATGACCCCAGCAATGGCCGCCAGCACCCCGGCAAACAGCACCCACGCCAGCCGCGTCACCGAACTCAGGTTGCGATAGAGCAGCGCCGTGACCAGCAGGCACGCGGCTGCCGCAGCAAAGTTCGAGTAGTGCAGCAGGGGCCACGCGGCCAGTGGAGCGGCGTCCAGCCCCGGCCAGAACCAGGCCAGAAAGCTCGACAGACCAATGCATCCCGAGGCGATCGACAGTGGCGCGGAAAAGCTCACCTGCCAGACGTAGAGAAAGCTGAGCCAGTTGCCAGCGCCCTTCGGCCCGTAGATCTCGCGCAAAAAAGCATACGAGCCGCCCGCGCGCGGAAAGGCAGCGCCCAGCTCGGCCCACACCAGCCCGTCGGCCACGGCGATCACTGCGCCCAGCACCCACGCCCACACCGACAAATGGTAGCCTGCGGCGGCAATCACCAGCGGCAGCGTGATGAACGGCCCCACGCCGATCATCTCCAACATGTTGAAGGCGACAGCGGACCGAAGGCCGATGCGCCGTTGCAGAGTACCGGTACTGGCGGAAATGGTTGAGGAATTGGTCATTCAGATAAGTTCTATTCGAATCTTATACTGGCGGCTTGTACACTGGCGGGAAGCATGAACATTCACGACAGACTCCATCGCGCAGCAACAGTGTCGGTCCACGCAGGCCAAGTTTTGGCAGGCCTTCTTCTAGCCATCGCCAGCCCTCTTTGCCTTCAAGCGCAGCAGTCGGTGCAATTGCCCGTAACCGAGGCCAGCGAGATTGCCCTGCCTCTGCCCGAGGATCGCGGCCAGGCGGCGCTGGAGCAGTCCCTGAAGCGTCTGAGGACCACTGCCAGTGTGATGATGATCGTGGCCCACCCGGACGACGAGGACGGCGCGCTGCTGACCTACCTAAGCCGCAGCCTGGGCGTGCGTACGTCTCTTCTGACCCTGACCCGCGGCGAAGGCGGCCAGAACGCCATGTCGGCCGAAAGCGACGGCGCGCTGGGCCTGGTCCGCACCAATGAACTGCTGCGCGCCAGCGAGTTCTACGGCGTCAAGCAACTGTGGGGCACCGAGGTGGACTTCGGCTTCTCCAAAACGCAAGAGGAAGCCTTTGCCCGCTGGGGCCACCAGCGCGTGCTCTTTGACGCGGTGCTGGCGGTGCGGCGCGAGCGGCCGGAGGTCATCGTCTCCACCTTTTCAGGCGCCATTACCGACGGTCACGGCCACCACCAGGTCTCCGGCGAAATTGCGCAGGAAGCCTTCAAGGCAGCCGGCGATCCCAAGGTCTTCCCCGAGCAGCTCAAAGACGGCCTTCAACCCTGGCAACCCCTCGCCGTCTACTCCATGGTCCCCTTTGCCCCAGTCACCGAGAAGGGCATGTTCGACTACGCCACCGGCAAGTGGGCGCCAGCCCGGTTCCTCAACCACGTCACTGGCGAGTGGATCACAGGCGTGCCCTCGACCGACGTGACTATCCAGGTGGGCACACTGGACCCTGTGCTGGGCCGCAGCTATGTGCAGATTGCGCGCGAAGGCTGGGGCCAGCAGAAATCGCAATACGGCGGGGCTAATCCGGCTCTGAGCGGCCCGTCCACTACCAGCTATCACCTGTGGGCCGTAGTGCCTGAAGCCGCCGCAAAGCCGGGAACAACCTCGCAGAACGACGATCTCTTCCACAACAGCAAGGTCAACATCGACACGAGCGTCGCCGGACTCGCAAACTTCGTTAGCCCTGACGTGCCTGACGATCTGGCTGCAACGCTGCGCAAGATCGACGCCGCGATCAAGCATGTCGAATGCCCGTGCAAAGCAACCCTGCCGGTCGCCCACGAACTCGCATCCGCTTATCGCCAGACGATTGAGCTGCGCAGCCGCCTGGCCGCAAGCGATCTCGACGCCGCAGCCAAGTCCACCATGCTCTTCGAGTTCGACGCCAAAATCAACGAGTTCCAATCTGCCTTCAAGGAGTTGCTGGGCTTGGATCTGGCCGCCGTCACCGCTCGCTCTGCCAGTGGGCCGCAGGGCGGACCCGCTGGCCGGGGCGGCTCAGCCGACGAGACGCCGCGCAGCGTAACCCCCGGCGAGAAGTTCAGTGTGCGCGTTCACACCGCACAAGCCACTGCGGAAACCCGCCTCAGCCGGATTTGGCTTGAAAGCCGCAGCGGCGACGCATGGAAGTCCGAAGCCGTCTCCGGGTCAATCGACCCAACCACTGCCGCCGCTGCCGTCAACGACCAGAT
>Ga0224531_1001100_pt1 | contig 12430 bp, 12 predicted proteins | sample CBST100metaG_FD_179876 | JGI IMG/M metagenome (GOLD analysis project Ga0224531, IMG submission 179876) | Peat soil microbial communities from Stordalen Mire, Sweden - C.B.S.T100 | ecosystem: Environmental > Terrestrial > Soil > Wetlands > Peat | place: Sweden: Norrbotten County, Stordalen Mire... | reverse complement strand
ACTTCCGCTCCCGCTTAAGCTCTTCGCGAAGTGTCCACCTAAAAATAGGTGGACACTTCACCATTCAAGTCCAATCCCAACACGTAAACGCCGAACTCTCGTCAACAGGGGAAGACCACCCGCTTACAGTACATCCGCAATCAAGAAGTTGAGGATAAGCGCCTGGACCAACTGCGGATGTGGAAATAGCCGCCGTAAGGCGGTCCCAATAACGTCGGGGCCGCGTTAGCGACCCCGCTTAAGCCGCTTTGAGCGGCTCACACCGTAAAGCCCCCGGCTCTGCCGGGGGATATTTACAATTGCTGTCTACAACGCTTTGAGGTACAAGTTGCGCACGTCATCCGGAGTGAGGTTTTTTGGATTGCAGGGCGTGCAAGGATCCTTCAACGCCGGCTCTATCCAGCACTCGATGTCGCCGGGAACGATGCCTAACTTGGCAAAGCCGCTGGGAATTCCTACCTTCTGTGAGAGTTCGCGGATTGCCGTCAAGGCGGCCCGGGAGGCATCCTCTATGCTCATCGCGCTGGTATCAACGCCAAGAGCCTTGGCAATCTCAGCGAAGCGCTCCGGAACCGCGTCGCGATTGAATTCTTCCACCACCGGAAGAAGAATCGCGTTGCAGACGCCATGAGGAAGATTGTGTGTGGCGCCGGGCTGATGCGCAAGAGAATGCACACAGCCCAAACCAGCGCTATTGAAGGCCATGCCGGCCAGGAACTGCCCGTTGGCCATCTGTTCGCGCGCTTCCAGGTTCTGCCCATTCTCGCAGGCGATCGGCAACCAGTGTTTGATGATGCGGATGGCCTCAAGCGCGGTCGGATTGGTCAAGGCGTGAGCGCCCTTGGAAACATAGGCTTCCACCGCATGGGTCAGTGCATCCATGCCGGTTGCCGCCGTCGTTCCCTTCGGCATGGAAACCAGCGCCAGAGGATCGTTGACCGCCACATCGGGAATTGTCGAGTGGCTGATGATGACCATCTTCACATGGCGTTCCGTGTCGGTGATGACGGCGTTGCTAGTGACTTCGGCAGCGGTTCCAGAAGTGGTAGTGATGGCAATCAGCGGAGAGCCGTACTTAAGCTCCTGGTGGACGCCCTCATACAAATTAATGGGACCAGGGTTTGCCGAAAGGATGCGCACTGCTTTGGCCGTATCAATCACGCTGCCGCCACCGTAAGCGATGAGCGCATCTGGATTCGCGGCACGAAACGCGGCGTAGGCAGCGTCGACCATGGCAACCGTGGGATTGGGACCGATGGTGTCGAAAATGGTATAGGTGATCTGCCTGGCTTTCAGTTGACGCAGCAGACTCTGCAGGCCGTCAAGTTTTCTGAGAATTGGATCGGTCAATAGAAATATGCTGCGCATATTCTTCTGCGCCAGCCACTCTACGGCATCATTCATTGCATCCTTGCCGCTCATGCTAATGCGCGGTAGTGCAAGCATAAAGGACATAAGTCAATCTCCTTATCGCGATGGAAGGATCGAGTCCTTGCATCGCGCTGTGATCAAAGTCGTGGAAAATTGAAAAAGCGTTCTTTTCAATCAAAGCTCTGCTAGATCCACTTTTCGACGGCAAGCGCCTCGGGCATCGGTTGCACATTGAAACGCTTGGCCAAGTCTTTGAGTTCCTGGGTGGTGATGGAATGTTTCTTGCCCCCCATTGACAGGACCTTCACCAGCACCTCGGCTGCCTTCTCTGCCGTGTCGATCAGGCCGAAAGCCTCGTCCAGCGTCTCGCCCGATCCGAATACGCCATGAAAAGGCCACAGAACCAGCGGATGCTTCTGCATGGCGAAGGCCGTGGCTTGGCCAATCGTTTCTGTTCCCGGCACCATCCACGGCAGAACGCCGATTCCTTCCGGAAAGACCACCAGGCACTCCGTGCTCATCTCCCACAAGGCGCGTGTCAGCGTTGCGGCGGAGAGATCCAGCACATAGGAAAGCGCCAGAAGGTTGGTCGCGTGGCAGTGCATGATGACGCGGCTGAAACCCTGTGTAACCCGCTGCCGCACCTGATGAGATTCAAGGTGAGCGGAAAGCTCGGAAGTCGGAACGCCGTTTCCTCTGAATCCCCACAAAACGCGCACGGATTCTCCATCCGGCTCGACTTCGATCAGGCCGAGATTTTCCTCCGGGTCCAGTTGTACATTGCGGAGATATTTTCCAGAACCCGTGACCAGGAAATACTGTCCCGCCAGATCGGCAATCTTTTCGCCGATTGGAAGCACACGGTCCCCGGCGAGCTGTTGCTGGAACGGCTTGATGTCTTTGTCCAGAAGGCGGAGGCTGACATTGCCTCCGTTGCGTTCATCCCAGCCCTTCAGCCACATGTCCGTGGTGGCCTTCACCATGGCCCGAATAAACCAGGATTCTTCAATGGAACTGTTCATTGCACTCCTTCGCGCTTGCTCAATGTGTTCTTTTCATAGTTGCGCACCTGATCCAGCCATTGGATGCCTTCGGGCATATTCTGGCTGGCGCAGTAGTACGCCCACACCGCGGACCAGGGCATCGATTTCTGCTCCTCAAAGATCGCCATGCGCGCCGTTCCGTCGCCTTGCTTTTCCGCTTCGACCTGTCTGGCCGCCGGTTCCAGAAGCGCCAGCAACAAGGCCTTGCGCATGTTTCTTGCGCCGATGATGATGGCTGCAATGCGATTGATGCTGGCGTCGAAAAAGTCTAAGCCGATGTGCGTCCGCTCCAGTGCGCCGCAGCGCACAATCTCCTGCGCTATGGCTATCGTCGCATCGTCCAGCAGAACTACGTGATCGGAATCCCAGCGCACAGGCCGGGAAACATGGAGCAGAATCTCGTCCAGGAAGCAGAGTGCAGTGGAAATTTTGTCAGCGACGTTTTCCGTGGGATGGAAGTGCCCGGCGTCGAGGCACAACAAAACTTTACGTGACACGGCATAGGCCAGATAGAAATCATTTGAGCCGGCGGTATAGCTTTCCGTGCCGATGCCGAACAGCTTGCCCTCGACGGAGACCTTATGATCCTTTCCGCAAGACGCCTGGATGATTTCATCCAGCGATTCCATCAGCCGCTTCCGCGGTGCAAGGCGATCGGCGGGCAGATCCTTGTCACCATCCGGAATCCAGATATTCATCACCGCCGGCGTGCCGAGTTCCTTGCCGAAAGAGTCGCTGATCCTTCTCGAAGCTAGGCAGTGATCGACCCAGAATTTGCGAATCTTCGCATCGGGATGACTCAGAGTGGCTCTCTCGCTGAGCGGGTGCGAGAAGAGAGTCGGGTTGAAATCCAGGACGGCATGCTGCGTCTTGGCCCACTTGACCCAGTGTTCAAAATGCCTGGGCTCAATGGCGTCCCGCTCGACGGGCGTCTCGGATTCGAGATAAATGGCGTGGAGGTTGAGGCGCTTTTTGCCGGGAATCAACCCGAACGCCACATTGAGATCGGCGCGCAATTCGTTGGCGTTCCGCGCGCGACCGGGATAGTTTCCGCTGGTCTGAATGCCACCGGTCAACTCCCCCGTGGGATTTTCAAAGCCGCGCACATCATCGCCCTGCCAGCACTGAATGGAAAGTGGAATCTCATTCAGCTTGCGCAGTGCTTCCGCGGTGTCGACGCCTATTTCCGCATAGCGTTCCTGAGCCAGTTCATAGGCCATATTGATTTTCTGAGCTGCTTCCTTCATCGAATGTCCTCCTGCTTGCCTGTTGCAGCAAACTGCTGAAATTGTTTCCACACCTGATCAGGAACTTGCTCCTGGGGGAGGAATTCCTGAATCGCAAAAGAATGCCTGATGAGGGCGCGCGCCTCGTTCAGCCCCGCAATTTCACCCATGGCGATCATCTGCACGCAAATGTTTCCCAGAGCCGATGCCTCGACCGGACCCGCGCTGACCGGCAGTTGGCAGGCATTGGCGCAGAATTGATTCAAGAGGCTATTTTGCGAGCCGCCGCCGACAATGCGAACCCGCGTTAGCCTCTGCCCGCATAGCGTTTCGAGCTGCTCTTTCGTCGCGCGGTAAGAAAGCGCGAGGCTCTCCAAGGCGCAGCGCGCGAATTCGCCCAGGGATTCAGGCTCGGGCTGCCTTGTATCGCGGCAGTAGCTCCGTATGGTGTCTTTCATCGACGCGGGATTCAGAAAACGCCCATCGTCCGGATTCACATCCGACCGCCAGGGCGCGGCCTCAGAGGCAGCGCTCAGCGTGGCCGCGATGGAGGCTTGGAATTCCTGGCTCAAGCGCTGCAGAAGCCACAATCCCATAATGTTCTTCAGCACGCGGAAGCGCCGTCCAAAGCTGCCCTCGTTGGAGAAGTTCATCTGCCGGGCCTGCTCGGAGAAATACGGAACTGTGCTTTCCATGCCCATCAGCGACCATGTTCCGGAACTGAGAAAAGCTTCTGTGCCGGTCTCCAGGGGAGTTCCGGCCACGGCCGATGCGGTATCGTGGGTGCCTGGCGCCACGACCTTTGCCGTGCTGCCTTCCATCCGCAGCGGACCCAGAACCGTGCCGGCCTCGACCGGCGGTTTCATCAAAATTCTGCTCAGCCCCGCGGCGGCAAATAGATCCGCGTCCCATTCGCCCTTTAGATTGAGCAGCTGCGTCGTGGTGGCATCGGTGTATTCATTCGACAACATTCCACTGAGCCGGTAATGCAGATAGTCGGGAATCATCAGCAGGTGACGCGCTTGGCTGAGTTGCTGCGGCGCCTGGGCGGCCATTGCGGCCAGTTGATAGATCGTATTGAAGGGCTGGAACTGAATTCCCGTGCGCCGGTAGATTTCCTCCGCGGGCATCTGCTTCGTGACGCGCTCGATCCTTCCCTGCGTGCGGTTGTCGCGATAGCAGACCGCATTGCCCACGCGCCGCAATCCGGCATCGAGGAGAAGATAGTCCACGCCCCAACTGTCCACGCCGACGCTGGCAATGGGCGTGAGCGCCGCGGCTTGTTCGATTCCCCGGTGGATCTCTTCCTCGATTGTCTCGATCGGCCAGCAGAGATTGCCGCTGGCCGAGTCCTTGGCGAACGTGTTGGCGAACCTGCTCACTTCCCGCAGGCGCAAGCGCTCATCGACGAGATCTCCGGCAATGACACGCCCACTGCTGGCACCCAGATCCACTGCGATACATGCAGGGCATTCCTTCATTCTGTCCAACTCCTCTATTGCCGGAACACTTTCATGGCCTGCCACTTGTGTGCGGGGCCTCCGTCGTGAACCGGCCGTGTTTACTGCTGCATTCCCAGATAATTTCCGTAGCCCACGATCGCCGTCGAGGCAACCAGGGTGAGCAGCGTGGCCAGAACCAGCGACTTGGTGCGTACGCTGACGCCGTTCCACTCCTTCAGCGCGATGCCCCATAGCGTACTGAAGATGATGATGATGGCGTTTAGCAGCGTCCAGCCGGAAAACTTGTAGTTGCCCAGTTGCGACTCGCCCATGGTGTAGAAGAAGAACTGCATGTACCAGATGGCGCCCGCCAGAGCGGAAAAGAAGTAGTTCCCGAAGAGCGACGGAGCCTTGGGCGCATCAGAAAGATCCGCAGCCGGACCGTTGCCTGCCGGGACCTGCAGGTACTCGCCATAGCTGTGGTTGCGCACGTTCAGCACCGCGCACCAGACAAAGTTGGTGGCAAAGCCTCCGGCCAGCAGGACGACCAGCACCGGCAACCCTTGCCAGAGAGGGCTGCTTCCGCAGGCCACCGTCAGCGCCTTGATGGGCGTGCCCGCATCCAGGCCAAAGGCAAAGCAGGCGCTCATCACGCCGGCAAAGAGGCCCACGGCCAAGCCAAGCTTCAGGTTGAACTCGCGAATGCTGGCCTTCTTCTGCTCACTGGAGAGTTCATGCTCCTTTGAGATGCCCGCCGCGCCCGCCAGAACAATGCCCAGCGCGCAGACCATTACGCCGGTCAGGGTAATGATGCCCGAGCGCTGCGTGAGCATCTGGCTGAACTGGCCGTGAAAGATGGGCGGGACCAGCGTTCCGAAGAGGGCGGAATTGCCCATGGCGACAGCCATGCCCAGTGACATGCCCAGGTAGCGCATGGTCAGGCCGAAGGTCAGGCTCCCCACCCCCCACAGAACGCCGAAGAAGAAGGTCCAGAACAGGGTCGATGCCGGCACGGCGTGAAGCACGCCCAGCAAGTCGCTGGTCAGCAGCCAGGCCAACAGCCAGGGCGCCACAATCCAACTGACCACGCCAGCTACCAGCCAGTAGGTCTCCCACGACCAGCCGCGTACCTTGCGAAACGGGACGTAAAAGCTGGCCGAGGACAAACCGCCCAACCAGCTCAAAAGCACTCCCAATAATGGATTTCCGCTCATGATCGCACCTTTGCGTTTCTGAAAATAACCGCCACAAATTTAAGTGCGACGTTTCATTCAGTAACTAATTCCATATTGGAAATAATGTAAGCGGACAAGGATGCTCTTGTCAAAGGCAAATTCAAGACTTTTTACGAGGGGCGCGGTCGCAAGAACCAGAAGCGCCTCAAAGGTCAACGAAAACGCCTGAATGCTGCTATTCTCATTGGTGTTCATCGTTTGCAGGCTTCAGTGAGGAGGCGAACGTTGCCCAAGGAAAAAATCAAGAGACTGTACCTGATTCCCATTCTTTCCAAAGCTTTTGACGTTCTAGATCTGCTGGAGCAAAATCATGGTCCTGTCTCCCTTGAAGAAGTTTTCCAGAAGACAGAGATCTCCAAGACCAGCGTCTATCGGATACTCAAGACTCTGGTCCACCGGGGCTACGTTGCCCAGACGCAGAGCGGCCTTTACCGCATGGTCTCCCGCCCCAAGCGATTGCGCTTTGGCTTCGCGTCACAGAGCGCGGAGATGCCCTTCTCGGAGGCTGTGGCACAGAGCGTCACCGCCGCCGCGGCAGCTTCCGGAGTGGAACTGCTGATGCTCGACAATCGCTACGATCCCGATGTGGCCATTCAGAACGCCGAAGAGTTCGTGGCCAACCATGTGGACTTGGTACTGGAGTTCCAAGTTGAGGAACGCGTGGCGCCGCGTGTCGCCCACATCTTCAAAAAAGCAGAAATTCCGCTCATCGCCATCGATATTCCCCATCCCCACGCCACCTATTTCGGAGTGGATCACTTCGAGGTGGGATACGAAGCCGGCGTCTTGCTGGCCCAATACGCCCTGCAAAAATGGAAAGGGAAAGTCGATCGGGTGGTGGGCTTCGGGTTTTCCGAGGCCGGTAGCTTTGTCGATAGCCGCATCACGGGTGCATTCGATGCCCTTGGCGAGCGGCTCAGCGATCTACCCGCAAACTGCTTCCTTCAACTGGAAGGGCGGGGTATGCGTCTGCCCAGCCAAAAGACGGCTAGAAAGCTTCTTCGCGGACATCGCAAGGGGGATCACGTCCTGGTTGCCGCTGCCACCGATTCGAGCAGCCTCGGCGTTCTTGACGCTGTCCGAGAGGCTGGCTGCGAGGCGGACTTCGCCATCGTTGGACAGGATTGCATTCCCGAGGCGCTCGAAGAGATTCGCACTGGCAAAAGCGCCATTATCGGCTCCATCTCGCATGAAGCGCAGAGCTATGGCCCTCGCCTGATTCAGCTCGGCATCTCCATCCTGCGCGGCTACGCCGTGCCCCCGTATAACTACGTTCGTCACCGCACCGTAACCCAGGAAACGCTGCTCGCCCAAACCAAAGCGTAAGGCTCATCGCAGACCACTCGGCAGACGATTCATTCTGAATACGGTTGGATTACCCGGGGAGAATAGAAACCAAACAGCCGTGCTTCTACCGCGGCGCGCTAACCGTCACTCGATTTTTCTGTTCTAAAGAAAACTTATTTCCCAATTAAATTATTGATAACGAATGCGATATACGTATTCGCGTAAGATGGATAACCATCTGCGCCCATACGCGCAGTTCCTCTTTTGTAATTTCCGCATCGCCCTCCGCATAGGGAATATTCTTCTCGGAGTAATGCACCCGGCAGGCCGGATCGATGTAGATCAGGCCACGAATGGGCCGGCCTCTATTCGGGCAGATGCAGCCTGTGCGTACATTCGGAATCGATTGTTGTTCGTCCATGTTTTCACTGAGGTGGCCCCGGAAAATTGGACAGGGGGATAAGTGGAGGCTTTGTTCACCCGCAGCCTAAGATGGCAGGGTAGAGGAGAGCAGATGAGCAGACGTCCACGTCGGAACCACACAGCGATATTCAAGGCGAAGGTGGCCTTGGCCGCGATCAAGGGCGAAAAGACGCTTACGGAGTTGGCGCAGGAGTTTGATGTGCATGCCAACCAGATCACACAGTGGAAGAGCCAGCTTCTGGAAGGCGCCGCAGGCGTTTTTGGTGGTGAAGCGAAAGCCGGGTCCGCAACGGCGGCGGTGGATCTGAAGACGCTTCATGCGAAGATCGGCCAATTAACGCTGGAGAATGATTTTGTAAGTATCCACCGGCAAAGCCGGTGGCTTTACGGTTGCTGGCCCCTCAAAGGGGCCTTTTCGCAACCGTCCGAAGCAAAAGCAAGAACAAAAGCAAAAGCCCATTCATCTTACTTCTTGCAACGACATCGGCTAGAACCGACTTAAAGGCTTACTCCCGTAAATGTCAAACTACTACTGCCACCCCGCCAAAGGCGGGGGATCTCCTCTCCCTTTAGAAGGGGCGCTCACCAAGGCGGGATTGCTGAGCGTAAGGCGATGATCGATCCCGAGCACGATCTTCCCATCAAGCAGCAGGCCCAGGTGCTAAGCATCAGTCGCAGCAGTGTCTACTACCAGCCGCGTCCGGTCTCGGAGCCGGACCTGTGGCTGATGCGTCAGATCGACGAGTTGCATCTCAACTATCCCTTTGCCGGCAGCCGCATGTTGCGTGCCTTCTCTGGCAACGCGGCTTCGCCGTCGGCCGCAGACCCATCAAAACGCTCATGCGGTTGATGGGCGTGGAGGCCATCTATCGCCGTCCCAACACCTCGAAGCCCGCGCCAGGACACAGGATTTATCCCTATCTGCTGCGCGGACTGGCGATCACGCGCCCCAACCAGGTCTGGGCCATGGATATCACCTACAGTACGCCCAGCCAGCGTACCTCGGTCGAAAGGAGGTACGCTGCTTGAGCATGTCTGGAATGCAGTGCATGACGATTTGGTTGTGCCTGCCTTTTCTCTGCTGCGAGAGGAAATGAGCCGAAGTGGCGGTGACTTGCCGACACTGGCAAGGTGACGAAGTCGGTGGGAAACGGGGCTTGCGGCGAAGCGATTACGCCAAGATGAGCTTCTAGGCTGAGCATGGGACGGTTGAGGAACACGAACCTGTTGAAACGCATCTGAGGGTTGAAAGGTCACCCCTGCCAACATCGCTTAACAGGCAGGTCGCGGATTGTAGCCGAGCATAAAGTGTGAGTTTGGCGACACGAATGGCGACTGGAAATGTATGCCGGTCACCATGGAACCACGGGGAGCGCGCAGCTAGACTGTGGTGTCCGCGACGGCTTGCGGCAAGCAAGGATAAAGACTGCGACAGGCAACCTCGCCCATGTGATGAGTCCAGCATGTGAACTGGGGAAGGTTTGCACAAATGATAAGGGAGTGTGTCCCTGATGATGTGCAGACTGGCGGAGCCTCCGTAGTAGTCCGAGGCCGGGAAATCCGGCTACATGGCGAAGGGGGGCAGTTGAAGTGGTTTGCTTGGTTAACTAACTGACTACAGTGAGGTGAAGACCTTTGATAATCAGTGAAATGCAAAGCAAGCTGGCGACTTGGTCAACGGAGAGCAAAGAACGCAAGTTCGAACGCCTCCTGCGCCTAATTGCCGACAGAAACTGGCTGAGTGAAGCGGCGCGCATTACGCTGACATCCAGCGGAGCGCGCACACCGGGTGTGGACGGAGTCGACAAACGCATGATGGAAGGAAATCTCCAGCATGTATTGGCGACCATGCGCGAGGAACTGTTAGCGGGTTCGTACTGTCCGCTACCAGCGCGTCGCGTGTACATACCGAAGACAAACGGAAAACTCAGGCCACTTGGTATCCCAAGTCTCCGGGACAGAATTGTGCAACGTGCAATGCTGATGGCGATGGAACCGATATGGGAGAGCGATTTTCTCTCGGCTTCCTATGGCTTTCGGCCTGCGCGTAGCGTACACCATGCGATTCACACGGTGAAACTTCAGTTACTGGAAGGAGATGAGCAGAAGACTGCTGGGCGCTGGATTATCGAAGGCGACCTTGCCAGTTATTTCGACACTGTTCATCATCGCCTGTTGATGAAGGGAATCCGTAAGCGGGTTGCCGATCAGCGTTTCCTTGCCTTGCTCTGAAAGTTCATCAAGGCAGGATGTGTTGATCGCGGTCTGTTTCGCGCCGCAAGCGAAGGTGTTCCTCAAGGCGGTGTGATTTCACCGCTTCTATCCAACATCATGCTGCATGAATTCGATGTGTGGATGGAGAAGAACTACCTGAGCAAGAAGGTGCGTAAGGACCGGTGGGCATGGAATTTCGCAATTCTCAAACAGCGTCCTATTACTGTGCGAGAGCACCGGCAATGGAAACCTGCCATCTCCTACTGCCGGTACGCGGATGATTTTGTGATCGTTGTCAAAGGAACTCGAAAGCACGCCGAAGCAGTACGCGAAGCGTGCAGAGCTTTCCTTGAAGGCGAGTTGAAGCTCACTCTGAATATGGAGAAGACCCATATCACGCACGTGAACGACGGCTTCGTTTTCCTCGGTCATCGAATTATCCGTAGACGCGGACCTTGTGGCCGCATGTGGCCTGTAACAACTATCCCGTGGGAAAAGTATCGGGGATTTACTGAGCGGCTGGTCAAGCAACTGTCAGCAAACTTCAGCATGAATCGGATGGATATGGTAGAAAGCCTTAACCGGCAGCTTGCCGGATGGGCGGCCTTCTATCAATACACCGACTACACAGCAACCGTGTTCAGGAAGGTGGACCGTACGGTCTTCTGGAAGCTCGGCTATTGGCTTGCGCGCAAGTATCAGCGTGGTTTTAAGTCGCTGATGCGTGACCATGTCCGGCATCCTGAGCCGGGACGTGCCAAGACATGGGTGCTGGAAGGTCAAAATAGTCGGGGGTTCTATGGAGAGCTAGCGCTTGGGCGACTCGTTACCAGCCGCAAGGGACGTTTCACTTGGCGTACGCCATCAGAGAATCCTTACATCCTGCGCGATGAAGTACGTAAAACCATCAAATCGCGCTACGCTGATGTCGCTTTTGCTATGAGCAACACTTGAACAGAGAGCCGGATGCGCTAAGAGGTGCATGTCCGGTTCGGGGAGGAGAGACAGGGAGATAGTTCGACTACGCCCTGTCTCTTACTCCACTCCCCATGGCGCGTGGCTTCGTTTATCTCGCTGCGGTGGTGGACTGGTTCAGCCGCAGGGTTCTTGCCTGGAAGCTGTCGATCACCATGGAAACTTCCTTCTGCATCGAGGCGCTGGAAGAAGCCCTTTCCAAGAATGAAAAACCAGAAACCTTCAACACCGATCAGGGCAGTCAGTTTACCAGCGAGGCCTTCGTCGGACTGCTAAAGGAAAACGGAATCAGCATCAGCATGGACGGCAGGGGCCGCTGGCGCGACAATGTCTTCGTCGAGCGCATCTGGAAGTCCATCAAGTATGAAGAGGTTTACCTGCATGCCTATGCCTCGGTTGCCGAGGCCAGAGCATCCATCGGCCGCTACCTGGAGTTCTATAACTCCATCCGGCCACACTCCAGCCTGAAAGCGCTCACGCCCGATCAGGTATACTTCAACCGCCTGCCAGAATCCTTGGCAGCCTAAAACGAAAAACAGAACTTCCACTTAGAAAACTGGAAAGACTGTCTGAATAACCGGGACCACCTCACTTCGTTCATCCTTCCATCTTGGGAGGTCGGGCTGGATGCAGGCACGGATTTCAAATCGCGGCAAGCAAAATACGCATGTAACGTGCTTGTCTTATATAGCTTGCAAGATCATGGCACAACTTTTACCGGACAGCCGTGGGCGCGACTGGCACGGTCTGGAGCAGCTTCTACACTGGTCTGACTGGCGAAGACGGCACCAATTCCTTGCACGCATCTGCCACTTCCGAACACAACAGATCCTGCTCTTTGCTCATTAGTTACAACCGTAGTACTAAAGCGGAACCAGAGTAGGTGTAGCCTTATAAGTTTCACAAAGGTTGCCGCTCCCTGTTGGTCGCGTCAACTTGGGAGCTTGGGGTCCAGGATATAGCAACTCTGGTTTCGCTCTCGCTGGCGGAGATTGCTTCTCTGATTTGCTTGAGGGCCGGATAAATCGCTCGATAAATCTTGTATTGCTGCTGAAGTTTATCGGACGACTTTTTCTCTGATTTGACAACCGACGCAACATGAACGAACTGGTCGCAGGCCTCATCGACGGATGGCCAAAGTCCAGCGCCGACTCCGGCAAGAATGGCTGCACCTTGAGCGGCGCCTTCTTCTGTCGCAAGCAGGGACACGGGTT
>Ga0224531_1001098_pt1 | contig 12438 bp, 13 predicted proteins | sample CBST100metaG_FD_179876 | JGI IMG/M metagenome (GOLD analysis project Ga0224531, IMG submission 179876) | Peat soil microbial communities from Stordalen Mire, Sweden - C.B.S.T100 | ecosystem: Environmental > Terrestrial > Soil > Wetlands > Peat | place: Sweden: Norrbotten County, Stordalen Mire... | reverse complement strand
AGTTCCTTACATTGCCCGCTACGGCTTTCACCAGGTCATCGGCCTGACGCAGAAGACCACCGAGCAGCAACCGGGCCCCTTTGGGCTGGCAGCCAGCGTGCCGGAGCGCCGCTTGGAGTTTCGCGCGGGCAAAATGACGCTGCCCGACTTCTTCGACGTGAACGGTCCCGGCTCCGACAGCCACCTGCAATTCATGAACTGGACGGTGGACAACAACGGCGCATGGGATTACGCCGCCGACACGCGCGGCTACACGGTGGGCGGCATGGCCGAGTACGACGATCGCCTCTGGAGCATCCGTTACGGCCTCTTCGCGATGCCTACAACCGCCAATGGCATCGCCATGGATTGGGCTTTCAGCCGCGCCCACGGCCAGAACGGCGAATTCGAGTTGCGCCGCAGCTTTGTGCCCCAACGCAAGGGCCTGACGCGCATCCTGTTCTATGCCAACCGCGCCCACATGGGGACTTATCGCGAGGCTGTCCAAGCCTTTCTGGCTGGAACCGACAAAACGCCCACCATCACCCTCCACGAACATTTCAGCGCGCTCAAATACGGCTTCGGTTACAACACCGAACAGGAACTCAGCCCCAATCTGCGCGTCTTTGGCCGCTTCGGCTGGAGCGAGGGTCAGAAGGAGTCCTTCGCCTACACCGAGGTGGACCAGACTGTCCTGGCCGGCGCCGACTACGCCGGAACCCGCTGGCGGCGGCCCGTGGACAAGATCGGGGTGGCCGTGGTCTCGAACGCCATCAAGGCCGACCACCAGGAGTATTTGAAACTTGGCGGCCTTGGCTTTATTTTGGGCGACGGCAATCTGAATTATGGCCGCGAAAACATCGTCGAGAGCTATTACACCTGGCACGCCTGGCGGGGAATGTTCTACTCGGTCGACGTGCAGCACATCGACAATCCCGGCTATAACCGCGACCGTGGTCCGGCGTGGGTGGGCGCGGTGCGGGCGCACGTGGACTTCTGAAGCAGCCGTCAGCTATCAGCCGTGAGCTTTCATCGATCGGCAAGATGCTGTTCGTGTCGTGTCTCAGAACTTGATTGCTTATGCTGAACGACGGAAACGCAGGTCCTTCGACTCCGTTGGGCCGAGAAAACGCGCCGAGCCACGCTCGGAATGACAGCTTGATTTTTCAACAGATTTCAAAGTCAGGACATGAGCTGAAAGCTGACGGCTGATAGCTGAAACGTTACTTGCCCGCAGCGGGTGGCTGTGCCGGCTCCTGAGGCTGCGCCGGGAGGGTGTAGATCACCTCGCCGGGCTTGGTGTAGTGGAGTTTCTCGCGCGCTTCGTGCTCGATGGCGTTGGGATCGGACTTGAGCCGCTCGACGTGCTGGCGCAGGCGCGCATTCTCCTGTTCGAGGGCGTCAATGTCCTTCTGCAACTGCCGATCCTCGACCCGCTTCTGCTGCCAGACGGAAAGGCCATGCTGGCCATTGACCACGTGCCAGCCCAGCAGCAGCGCCAGGGCCACGGCGACCACCGTGCCCGCCGGCCTCCACGCACGCATGGCCCAGCCAAATGCGCGCCGGGGCAGGGGGACAGGAATTGCTTCCCTGCGTCCCACGCCCTGTTGCCCGGCTTGCACTCTCCTGTCTGCCATTCAACCTCAAATCACTTCTTAGGACAGCACGAATTTCTCGGCCGCCGCCTTCAGCGCTTCCATATCCTTCTCGCTGCGCGCCTCGGTGTAGGCCCGCACCACGGGCTCGGTGCCCGAAAGCCGGTAGCAAACCCAGGAGCCATCCTCCAGAATCAGCTTGAGACCGTCGGTGCGCACCACCTTGACGACCTTGCGGCCGCTCAGTTCGGTAGGATCGGCCTTCAACTTCTCAGTGAACGCGGCTTTCACCTCCGGGGTCAAGCGGAAGTTCTCGCGAACCGGGTAGAAGGAACCAACCTTGCCAAATAGCTCCTTCAGTTGCACGCCCAGGCTCTTGCCGCGGTTGGCCACCATTTCGGCCACCAGCAGGCCAGCCAGGACGCCATCCTTCTCTGGCACGTGGCCGCGGATGGTCAGTCCGGCCGACTCCTCGCCGCCAATGGCGATCTTGTCCCCGTTGATCAGCTCGCCAATATACTTGAAGCCCACCGGCGTTTCGTAGAGCGGCACCTTATGGTAATCGGCCAGAGCATTGATCAGGTTGGTGGTGGCCACGCTCTTGGCCACGCCGTTCTTCCAGCCGCGGGTCTCCACCAGATAGTCGAACAGCAACGCAATGACGTAGTTGGGCTGGATGAAGGTTCCATCGGCATCGACAATGCCGAAGCGGTCCGCATCGCCATCGGTGGCAATGCCCAGGTGGGCGCCCATCGCCTTCATTTTGGCCTTGCAGTCGCCCAGCAGGTAGTCGTCCGGCTCCGGCGCGTGGCCGCCGAAGAGCACGTCGCGGTAGTCGTGGACCGTCTCGATGGCCACGCCGGCCTGGCGCAGAATGTCGGAGCTGTAGCCACGGCCGGCGCCCCAGAACGGGTCGTAAACCACCTTGATGCCCGACTTGGCGATGGCCTTCAGGTCCACCAGTTCAGCCAGCCGCTTGAGGAAGTCCGGCTTCACGTCGGCGGTCTCAAACCCTCCGGCTGGCGCGCTTCCCAAGGGAATGCTGTCGGCCTTGCCAGCAGCCTGAATCGCCTTGATGGCCTCCTCGATCTTGCCGGTGACTTCGGGCAGCGCGGGGCCGCCGTCGGAGCTGGAGAACTTGATGCCGTTGTACTCCGGCGGATTGTGCGAGGCGGTGAAGTTGATGGCGCCGGAGGTCTTGAGGGTGCGCACGGCATAGGCAATCGCCGGTGTGGGCGCGGCTTCCGAGATCACGATGGGCGTAATCCCGGCTGCGGCCAGCACTGCGGCCGCCTCGGCCACAAAGCGCTCGCCCAGGAAGCGCGGATCGCGGCCCACCAGAACGCGGTGCGGCGCAGGCTGCGTCTTCACAAAGGCGGCAATTCCCGCCACCGCCAGGCGGATATTGGCCACGGTAAACTGGTCGGCCACAATCGCCCGCCATCCTGAAGTGCCAAACTTGATCGCTTTAGTCATCTCGTCTCTCCACCTGCGGCGTCTGGTAGTGCCGCAAGGTCCATACTGCAACACTCAGGCGCGCGGGGCAAGTCGCTGTTTGCTCACTGCGCGGATCAGTTTTCGGATTTCCGGGCTTCGGAACGAGGCTTTCGAGGAGTAGAGATTTCTGTGCCGACGCGACTTGTCAAATGAGCGTGTATTTGACGCAAAAAAACGGTATTTTGAGCCCAAAATGCACTCAAAACGCGCAAAAACGGGCCAAAAACAGGCTTGTCTGTTTACCTTTAAATTAACAGAAATAATTCGTAAGTTGTTCATTTATTTTGATTTACCGTTATATGCGGGCGCGAAAATGGCACTTTTAGAGATAGGGGGGTGGGGTTGCGTCCCATTTGAGGCCGATGCGGGGACTGTGAAGGCTGTGAAAAAACTCGAGATTCCGGGTTGAATCGCCGGAAAGCGCCCGTCCGGGGCTGAAAGCCCCGCCGATTCTGCCGGCTTTCTGCGGGAGTTGAAACTCCCGCCTCCCTCCGAATCGAGTTTTTTCGCAGCCTGCCGAGACCATATCTCTTCCTATCTTTCAGTGTGCGCCAAAGGAAGGGAATGATCTGCAAATGGGGTCGAAAAAAGGCGCTGCCATCGATCTGAAACCCGCCGCATCGCTTTCATTTCGCGCCAAGGGCTGTGGAAGCCAAACAGGAAGTCTGTCCGGGTTGGCGGTGGTTGGGCGCAACAGGTCACTTGGCGTATGGCGACTTGACGTTACTGATTCGCTCCTCGATGAGCGCATTGGTCTCCCACCAATTGAACCGATTAAGCACTAATATTCTGCTTGTCAGCGGATTGGAAATGGCATATCTGTTAACAATATCCTGCGAACATGTTTTACAGCTCGCCGATATCAGAAGGCTCATACCCCCGGGACGAGCGTGAGGACTTTATCGATTGCTGCAATAATATCGGCGGCCATCGCGAAATGGGAGGCGATGGACGAAATTTGATCGCGTAAGGTCTTGAGGCCCTGATTGGTATAGTTGATCTGCTTCTGCAGTGCATCCAAGTTGGAAGTAGCCGAAGCGATCTTGCAAAGTTCATCCTTCCTCAGCACTTGGTCCACTTCCGGCTGCCATGCGTTCAATGCCTCAATAGCTGCCACATCCATCGTGCCGTCGAGTTCTGCTTGGATCTTGTCATACAAATCCTGATAGGCCACTCTTACCGCAGGAGTAAGCGGGATAGAGAGGCTAGCGGGGAGGTTGCCTGCAGGTGAAGTGGTCACGGTTTTGCTCCTTTGAGATTAGTTTGTCGGCAACGAAGAGTAGAACTTGCCGAGGTTGTTTCCCACATCGGCGAGCTCGGCCAACTTGCCTTTCAAGGTTTCGGGATTGTTATGTTGCGCCTCGGCAGCTAGAGCATGATGGGTCAGTGCCAGCCTGTTGATGGCCTCTCGAAGAGAAGTGAGCTTATCATTGGCTGCTCTCTGTTGTCGGGCAATCTCGGGCAGTTTCATGATCTCTGCGCGGTGCTCTTGCTGGTTCACATTCTTACCGGGCTTTTCGTCCTCGAGAATGAACTGCTTTTCCAGGTTGAGGATTCGGTCGTAGTCGCGTTTCTCAAGACCTTGAAGTGTTTGAATGTCGTCAGCAAGCACCTTGCATAGCTCTTGAACATGGGGGTCCATCTCCTCGATTTTTCCTGGCAGCTCCTTCTCGACTATTCGGTTAACCAGAAACTGTCCGAGTGCGTTGACACCGGTGCTGATGCCATTCCTGACTGCCGGAGAAAGGAGAGGAGCAGCAGTGGACGATGTGGACGAAGTGGTGGTGCTGGTCGAGCCGGAGACCGTAGTAACGGTGGTTTCGGTCGTGGAGGCAGCGGCTGCGGCGATACCGAGCACATTCTCGATCGACGGGGCCAAGTCATTGCCAAGGGAGCTCAAGTTGCTTCCCACAGACTTTGAAGCCGCATCGAGTTCCGGGGAGTCCGTGCCCTTGGTGATTTCGGTCAGGGACTTGGAGTAAACCTGGAGAGCAGCCAGGATCGCAAGCCTGGCTTGAATATCTTTCTGCGAGAGCAGAACCGGGGTGTTGCGCGGATTGTAAGTGACGTCCTGTTTTTCGTACGCAACAACCGCTTCGTAATCGGTGCGCAGATCATCAAGGGTCACGGCGTCACGATATGCGGCAGCTGATTGATCGATGACAGGCGCAATTGCGGTTGAAAGAGCCGTGGCGTGCTTGGCGATTGGGGAGAGCGAGCATCCTGCAGAGAAAACACTGATAAGTAGCGCAATCCCCAATGTCAAGGCGCCCGAGAGGCGCGGTTTCCACAACACGGAAGTATAGGTTCCTATGGCGCGTGGAGATAGCCTGCGTTGCATGAGTCAATCGGACACCTGCAACTTCCGGTTGTCAACAGAAATTGATTTATTTTGTGTAATTTCGCATCAAGAACACGACGGGCTGGCGATGACTGATAGGATGCTGACGACGCACAGTTAAGAATCGGGAGGGTTCCAATGTCAAAGCGGATCGTGTTTTGCGCGGATGGGACGTGGCAGGCCCCGGTGAATAATACCAACGTATATAGGTTATACAAAGCGTTGACCGTAGCCTCCGACCAAGTAACGTTTTATGACGATGGAGTGGGCGCAGACACCACAGGAGTGAGCCGAATCCTCGACGGAGCCTTTGGCCAAGGGATTCTCCAAAAGATACAGGACGGTTACACGAAGATCGCCCATGTGTATGAGCCAGGCGACGAAATATTTCTGTTCGGGTTCAGTAGAGGAGCGTACACGGCCCGAAGTTTGGCGGGGATGATCGCAAATTGCGGATTACCAACGGGTGCTTTCAGCGATGCGTGCGTTACGCAGGCATTCGCTGCATACCGCGATCCGGTGAATCGGGCTTCGATCCTTAACGGGTTGACGGCATGCGGCTTGGGAGCTGCGACGATCAGGATGGTGGGAGTATGGGACACTGTGGGTTCGCTTGGAATTCCGGCGATATTCGGCGGAGTGGACGAGAAGGCCTATAGATTTCTCGATACCAGCTTGCATCCAGATATAAAGAACGCATTCCAATGCCTGGCACTGGACGAAAAGCGGGCGCAGTTTCCGGCGACGCTCTGGGAAGGAACCCCGGTTGCTGACCAGACGCTCGAGCAGGTTTGGTTTTCCGGCTGCCATGGGGATGTAGGCGGCGGTACGGCTCAGGGCGGCGAGGTGGATGCTGGGACCCGGCTTTGCGACATCACGCTGGGATGGATGCTCTCTAAGGCGCAAGCGCTTGGCCTTGCGATCGATCCTGCCGTCCTGACGCAGTATGGTACGTTCTCTGCAGAGGTTGCTCTCGATGCAATTCGAGAGACATGGACGCCCAAGGACGGCCCGCCGCGTCTTCGGCCAGTTCCAGCGGGCGCCGAAGTGTCGAACAGTGTTGCTGTGCGCTTGCAGTATGCCCTAACTTACGTGTCTGGCTCCTTAATCGTCGAAAATGGAGCATTGGCGGACGGGTACTCAATCGTGAACTTGGTCGAAGCGAACGCTTTCTAGATTGTTTCTCCCGACTTTACGGACTGATGAGATCTGTGCAAGCGGATAAGCGTTATCGTTGTTCCTGAATCGCATTCCACCCAGGAGTAGCCGTTGCTCGCTTCTTTGCATTGTGGATTTTCTGCAAAGTCAGGACAATTCGACTTACGGTCAGCAAAATATGAAGCCCGGGTTTTCCCGAATGGCAACAGGCCGGGGCGGTCATCCAGCAGAGGTTATGATCCTCAAAGCCTGGCCTCAGCACATTAGTTTAGTCCCCGGCAAACACCGCAGGTCCAGAAATGGAGCACGGCCCGGATGGCCGCCCATGCGGCGGTTACGTACGCGCGCGTTGCCCCTCTCAACATAGGCCCGTTCCCCGGAGGAATTCGGAATAGATTGGTTGGAGAGTCCGTTACCTGGTGGAATCCCTCATGCCCGAAGCCGACCCGCAAGTCCGCATTGTTCTGACCACCGTGGCCAATGCCGAGGAGGCCGCGCGGCTGGGCCGCACACTGGTGGAAGAGCGGCTGGCCGCCTGCGCCACTCTCGTGCCCGCGGTCCAATCCATCTATCGATGGGAGGGCCAGGTGGAGTGCTCGACCGAGACCCTTCTGCTGCTGAAGACCGGCACAGAACAACTGCCTGCCCTCAAAACCCGCCTGCACCAGTTGCACAGTTACCAGACCCCCGAGTTCCTGGTTCTGAAGGTCGATGCCGGCAGCCAGGGCTACCTTGACTGGCTCCATGCGTCCCTGCGCCAGCCCTGAATTCCGGCGGGTGGGTCTGCCCGGTCTGATATTCTGACCACAGTCCGCCCTATGCGCTGGTTAATGGTGGTATTGATCGTCTCGCTGGTCGGGCTGCTGATTGCAGCCGCAGCCTTGGCGCGCCACATCTGGCTGCAGCACGCCCGGGCCCGTCCCCTTCCCGAAGCAGTCTCCGGCAAAGCACCGGGCTCCGGTCCGGCAGCGGGAACGGACGTAGAAACAGAAATCTAGGGATTTTCCACTCGGCCAAAGCGAAGGAGACCATGGTGAGCAGAGAACTCTCAGCAGAACTGGCCCCCGCATCCGCCGCGCTGGCAACCGGTGTTCGACGCCTGCATCGTAACGCAGCTTAAGAACATCCAACCTAAGTCGCAGTTTTATTGTTGAAAGGACCTTCCATCCCCGTGATCAATCAACAATCCGGAGTGATCAGCCCCGATGCCACGCTGGACGTCTCCATCGCCCACAGTCCCGATTCGGATGACGCTTTCATGTTCTATGGCCTGGCCACCGGCAAGGTGCGCGTACCGGGCTACAGGTTCTCGCACACCCTCTCGGACATCGAGACCCTGAACCGCCGCGCCCAGGACGAGGCGTTTTTCGACATCACGGCGATCAGCTTCCACGCCTACCCTTACCTGCAGCAGAACTACACGCTGATGGGTTGCGGCGGCAGCGTGGGCGAGGGCTACGGCCCGATGGTCGTCTCCAGCCGCAAGCTCACCCCGGAGGACCTGGGCAAGATCAAGATCGCCATCCCCGGCACCCTGACCACGGCCTACCTGGCGCTGAAGATCTTCAATCCGAATATTCAGACCGAGGTTGTGCCCTTCGACCAGATCATTCCCGCGATTCTGGCCGGGACCTACGACGCCGGGCTGATCATCCACGAGGGTCAGCTCACCTACAGCTCCAGCGGCCTCTACAAGGTTCTCGACCTGGGCATCTGGTGGCGCGAGACCACCGGCCTGGTGCTGCCCCTGGGCGGCAACGCCATCCGCCGCTCCCTGGGCCCGGAAAAGCACAAGATCCTCTCCAAGGCCCTGCGCGACAGCATCCAACATGCCCTGGACCACCGGGAGCAGGCCCTGGAATACGCCATGCAGTTCGCACGCGACCTGGACACCACGCTGGCCAGCCGGTTTGTGAGCATGTACGTGAACGAACGCACCCTGGACTACGGCGCCGACGGCCGCGAGGCCATCCGCAAACTTCTGGACATGGGCTACGAAAAGGGGATCATTCCCATCAAGCCCCAGGTCGATTTTGTAGATTGACGCAAGCAGGGTCTTTGCTCTTTTTTGGAGCCACGAGCGTGGCTCCGAAAAAGGGAGAAGCCGAAGCAAGGATTCGGAAGGTTGGGGCCCGGCAGGTTGGGCGCACCCAGCCACAACCAAGAGTCACTGAAAACTCCCCAGAAACCCCCTCCGCTTTCTAAATATTTTCTAATCTTCGCCGATGCATTCTCTATAGAGGAGTTCGAGAATGCCAGGCCCTTCCATCCCAACCTACCTACTTGCGTCGGCCGAGCCGGCGCTGCTGGCGTCGATTGAGCCTTTGTTGGCAGACGGGGGCGCGCGCGTGGAGGTTCATCTCTCCGCCGAGCCGACCCTGGCCGCACTGACGGCTGCCCATCCGCCAGAACTGGCTGTCCTGGACGCCCAACTCCCCGGCATGGAGATGGAGGGGCTACTGGCTGCGGCGCGGGCAGAGGCTGTGGGCAGGCATTTTCCGATTGTGCTGATCTCGGAGACGGTGAGCCAGGCGTGGATCGACCGGCTCGCCGAGGGAATCATCGACGACCTGGTGCCGCGAGCCAGCGAGCCGGGCTTTCTGCGTGTCCGGCTGGAATCCGTACTGCGCACCCACCGCCGGGTGCGCGAACTCGAAGAGCTTCGCGAGGCTGCCATGCTGAGTACACAAACCGACCATCTGACCGGGGCTTACAACCGCGAGACCATTCTGTCCATGCTGTTTCGCGAAACCGATCGCGTGCAGCGTATGAAGAGTTCGCTGTGCATGATTCTGTTCGACATCGACGACTTTGGCCACTGGAATTCGCGCCTGGGAAGCGCCGCCTGCGACGATCTGCTGCGCCAGACGGTGACCCGCACCGGGCGCTTGCTGCGCAGCTACGATCTGCTGGGCCGCGCCGGCAAGGACGAGTTCCTGATCGGCCTGCCCGGCTGCACCACGGCCAACGCGCAGATACTGGTGGAGCGCCTGCGCAGCGAGATCTTCTCGACGCCCTTCCGCGTGGCCGGCGAGGCCATTCGCCTGTCTGCCTGCTTTGGCATGGCCACCAGCCTGGGGCGTTCCCCGGTGGTGGTTCTGCGCGAGGCGGAACAGGCTCTCGAAAGGGCCAAGGCGGCCGGTCCCGAGTCCATTCAGTACGCGGAGGAAAGTCCGCAGTCTCCGGCCTCCGCGGCAGCCTTCCTTTCCCCGGATTCCGGCGACGAGCTTCTGCTCTGGTAGCGCGCCACGGGTCGCGCGCCAGAAGAATTCAAATGCCCCTTTCCAGCCGGTGAAAAAATCTATTGCTGCCCAGTGCCACATCTGGCAAAGGAAATGTAAGATGGTACGGATTTGGAAAGCTGCTCCCAGAGTCTGCTCCAGCTAAAACGATTGAGGACAGGCTGACAGGCGAGCGGCGAGGGGACAGGCGATGCGGCGTTTCGGTGGAAAAGCGGCGATTTGGATGAGTGGGCTGAGCGTGTTGATCTCGGCCTGCGGGGGCGGCGGCAGCAGTAGCACAACCACAACCACGCCCCCGACGACCTACGTGTTGACGGTAAACTCGCAAAGCCCGTCCAGCGGCGTGGCCATCGGCGTGGCGCCGGCGGACACCAACGGCGCAACCCAGGGAACCACGAGCTTTACGCGCACCTACAATGCGGGGACCACTGTGACCCTGACGGCGCCCACCGCTTCGGGAAGCAATCCCTTCTCTTCGTGGACCGGTTGCAGCAGCGCGAGCACCGTCACCTGTACCGTGACCATGAATGCCGCCGCGACCGTTACGGCCAACTATTCCGGGCCCAAGATCACGTCGGTGACCGTGACGCCCAACCCCGAAACCGCGATCATTGGGAGCCAGGTGCAGTTTGTGGCCACGGTAGCCGGAACGGGCAGCATTGTGACGACGGTGACTTGGTCGGTGGCCGCGCCCTCGGGCAGCAGCCTGAGCGCGGGCACCATCGACGTGAACGGCCTTTACACCACGCCCTATCCGGCTCCGGCAACGGTCACGGTGACGGCCACCAGCACAGAGGACACGACCCAGAGCGGCAGCGCGACGGTGACCCTGAGCCCGCCCGCCACCGCCTCCGGACCGGCCCTGAGCGTGGACGCAACGACGCAGGGACGGCCGGCTATCAGCCCGTACATCTACGGCATGAACGAATGGCTGCTTGACGCTGCACAGATCAAGGCCACCAACATCACCATCGATCGCTGGGGCGGGGACGCCACCTCGCGCTACAACTACCTGCTGGACGTGACCAACTCCGCCAGCGACTGGTGGTTTGAAAACCAGCTTGGTGCTACCGGCCAAAAGGACACCAGCGAGTTCAACGCGCTGGTCGCGAGCAATGCATCTCTCGGCGTCAAGACCCTGGGCACGGTGCCCGTGCTCGGCTGGGCGTCGAAGGACAGTACTTCCTGCGGTTTCTCTGTGGCAAAGTACGGCGCGCAACAGAAGACGGCTCCGGACCGGACCGACTGCGGAAACGGCGTTCTTTTGAACGGGTCCAACGTGGTGAGCGACCCGACCGACACCAGCATCCCGGTAAACCCATCGTGGGTGGGCAATTGGGCGGCCTATTTGAAGGGCAAGTTTGGGCCGGGGGGAGCCAATAACGGCGTGACCGGCGTGGCCATCTACGACCTGGACAATGAGCCGGCCTGGTGGGACGCTGTGCACCGCGACGTGCACCCGGTGGCCTCCACCTATGACGAGGTCACAAACAACGGCATTGCCACCGCAAAAGCTATCAAAACAGCCGATTCGACGGCCGAGGTGAGCGGCCCGGTGGTCGATTACTGGTGGAATTACTTTTACTCGAAGAAGGACGTCGAGTCCGGATGGGGTTCCGGCGGGGGTCCCTGCTGGGAACCCTGGAGCAATCCCGTGGACCGGAAGGCGCACGGCGGCATTCCCTTCATCGAGTACTATCTGCAGCAGTTTGCGGCAGCTTCAGCCACCTACGGCTCCCGGCTGCTGGATTACGTGGACCTGCACACCTATGACGCAGCCAGCTACAACGGCACTTCAGTTGGCCTCAACCCTGCCGGAGATACGGGCGCGCAAGAGGCGCGGCTAAATTCCACACGCGCTTTCTGGGACCCCACTTATACCGATCCCAACATCGCGCAGCCGAACTACCTGACCGACCCCAACTACACCTCCAGTTGCACCACACCGCTGCAAGCTCCGGAACTGATTCCGATGATGCGCAACTGGGTTGCGAAGGACTACCCCGGCACCAAGCTGGCCATCACGGAGTACAACTGGGGCGGGATGGAGTCCATCAATGGAGCGCTGGCCGAGGCCGACATTCTGGGCATCTTCGGCCGCGAAGGACTCGACCTGGGGACCATGTGGCCGACGACCGATCCAGCAACGCAGATCCCCGGCCTGATGGCCTTCGAGATCTACCGCAACTACGACGGCAAGAACTCAACCTTCGGAGACATTTCTCTGGTCTCGACGACCGCCGACCAGGGCAAGCTGTCGGTCTACAGCGCACTCCGCAGCGCGGACAACGCGATCACCGTGGTGGTAGTGAACAAGACCTACGGCGACCTGACCACCAGCCTGTCGCTGGCCAACGTGACGGTTGCGGCCGGAACCAGCGCCCAGGCGTTTCTCTATAGCAATGCCAGCCTGAAGTCAATCGTCGCGCAACCGGCCGTACCCGTGACGCCGCCCGCAACAGGAAGCGCCACCAGCACCCTGAGCGCCACATTCCCGGCGCAATCGATCACCCTGCTGGTGGTGCCGGACTAGGAAGCGCCCCGCACTGAGAACCTGTTCGCGCCCTGCCTTTATACTGAGGTGTTTGGTAAAGACAAGGCGCGGGCCGGGAAACGGCCCGATGCA
>Ga0224531_1001097_pt1 | contig 12443 bp, 10 predicted proteins | sample CBST100metaG_FD_179876 | JGI IMG/M metagenome (GOLD analysis project Ga0224531, IMG submission 179876) | Peat soil microbial communities from Stordalen Mire, Sweden - C.B.S.T100 | ecosystem: Environmental > Terrestrial > Soil > Wetlands > Peat | place: Sweden: Norrbotten County, Stordalen Mire... | reverse complement strand
CACCAAGGACCGCGTGCGCCGTAACTTCGGCATGCCCCATCCCGAGGGCTATCGCAAGGCGCTTCGCTGCATGAAAATCGCCGAAAAGTTCTCCCGCCCAGTCATCAGCTTCATCGATCTCCCCGGAGCCTATCCCGGCTTGGGTGCAGAAGAGCGGGGCCAGGCCGAAGCCATCGCCCGCAACATCCTGGAAATGTCCCGCCTCCGCGTTCCCACCATCTCCGTCATCACCGGCGAGGGCGGATCCGGCGGAGCCTTGGCCCTGGCCGTCAGTGACCGCGTCCTCATCATGGAAAATGCGCTCTATTTCGTGATAACTCCGGAGTCCTGCGCCGCCATCATGTGGCGCGATGCAGCCAACAAGCAGCTTGCCGCCGAAGCCATGCGCATCTCCGCGCCCGAAGTTGCCGCCCTGGGTTGCGTCGACGAAATCGTGCCCGAGCCGCCCGGTGGCGCGCATACCGACCCCACCGCGGGGGCCGAAATGCTGGGCGAAACGTTGAAGAAGCACTTGGCCGAACTCAAGGCGACGCCGCTGGACATTCTGGTCGGCGCGCGGCAAACAAAATTCCGCAACATCGCTCAGTTCTACACGGAAGGTTAGTTCTGTTGGCATATCCTCTGACGAAACAGCTTGGCGCATTGGGCACTCCGGCATTTCTGTGCCCCACACCGCGCCCGGCTGCCTTTACGTGTTCCATCGTCGGAGGGCGCGCATGACTGCAACTGAACCAACCGGCGGCCGTCTCCGCGCCTACGCTCAATTCATCGTTGCCGTCCTCTATTTCTTCCTGGCCCGTTCGCTGGCCCGGCACGGTGCCTTGGGGCTGGCCAATGAGCAGTGGGTTCCGCTGGTCGAGCAGGCCATGCTTGCCTTCCTGCTCGTGCTCGGCTACGCGGCATTCGGTTTCTGGCTGAATCGTCAGTTGCACCCGGCAATCGAGCAGGGATGGCCATTGCGAACCGGCTGGCAGCGCGAGGCGTGCCTCGGCTTGGCAACGGGTTGGGCGTTGGCCGTGGTTTGCGTCCTGCCGCTTACGCTCGTCGGCGGCATCGCCATTGTTCTCTCAACCGATCTTTCCGCCTGGGGCTGGTTGCTGGCAGAGGTAGCGTTCTTTGCGCTCATGGCCCTGGCGGAAGAAGTTGCCTTCCGCGGCTATGGCTTTCAGCGCTTCGCTGACGCTGTCGGTCCAGCCGGTGCGGCGCTGGGCTATGCGGCATTCTACGGCATCGTGCAGTCCATGTTGCCGGGTTCCAGCCGCGCCAGCATGGCCGTCTCCGTCGTGCTGAGTCTGTTGCTTTCCACGGCCTATCTGCGCACCCGCGCGCTGTGGCTCAGTTGGGGACTCAACTTTGCCTGGAAGGCCAGCCGCGCCCTGCTCTTCGGACTCGCCCTGAGCGGGGTCAACAGCCACTCGCCCGTGTTGCAAGGCAATCCCATGGGACCGTTCTGGCTCACAGGCGGAGGCTTTGGCCTCGACGGCAGTTGGGTCGCATTCCTCGTCCTGCTCGCCGCCATCCCTGTGCTCTTCCGCATCACCCGCGATCTGGACTACCGCTACAACGCGCCGGTCATCGTGCCCGGAGGAATCCCTGTCGACATCGACGCGGCAGCGCGCCGTCAGCATGAGGCCGCGCAGGGCCCCGCCCAGCCAGCCGCCGTCCCTCTTGTGCAGATCCTCCCTGTGACCACGCCCCAGTTCGTTCCCCCTCCGCAAAAGCCTGAGCAAGACCAATCCTCCGACGCCCAATAGTTCCTTGCGCGGCAGCGGCCGATCCTTCATTTTCTGCTCGGTCGCACCCCCGTGTGCCCCTTCGATAAGGAAGAAGGCGTTGTCAAACACTTATTTCGACAGACGTATCCTGGGCGGTGGGGAGCACCGCGTAGGATACGGAAAAGGTTGATAGCAGGGAAGGCCAGCCTTCCCTGCACAACGAAAATGTCCTACCGCTTCGCAATCAAATCAAGCAGATTGAAGAACTCCGGAAAGCTGATCGCAGCCGATTCGGCGCCCTGGATCAGGGTTTCTCCTTCGGCGCGCAACGCAGCCACGCTGAAAGCCATGGCGATGCGGTGGTCGCTGCCGGAATCAATCGTAGCCCCATGCAGAGTCTGGCCCCCAGGAACATCGAGGCCATCCTCGAACTCGGTAACCTCGGCGCCCATCGCGCGCAGGTTCTTCACGGTCAGCGCGATTCTGTCGGACTCCTTCACGCGCAGTTCTTTGGCGTCGCGGATGCGGATGCCGCCGCTGGTATAAGGCGCAATGGCCGCCAGCACTGGCAGTTCATCGATCAGTTGCGCCGCCAGAGCGCCACTCACCTCCGTCGATCCGAGGCCCCCTGCCGGGGCATTCACCTTGACCGTACCCACCAGTTCCGCGTTCTTCTCTTCAAGATGAATTACGCTGATGCGCACGCCGAGTGAGGTGAGCACGTCCAGCAGTGTGGCCCGTGTGGGGTTCAGTCCCAGCGAATCCAGTACCAGGTTGGATTCAGGGAACAGGGCCGCTGCGCACAAAAAGAACGCGGCCGAGGAGATGTCGCCCGGCACCGCTGCGTCAATGGCGTGCAGCGCCTGCGGCCCGGCAATGGAGACCGAATCCAGCGTGCGGGTCAGCGTGGCGCCGAAGGCGCGCAGCGCCAGTTCACTGTGGTCGCGTGTGCGAACGGCTTCTCTCACCGTCGTGGTTCCAGCAGTTTGCAAGCCCGCGAGCAGCACGCAGGTCTTCACCTGGGCGCTGGGAACCGGGGTGGAGTAGTCGATGGCCTGGAGCGGCCCTCCCAGAATCGTCAGTGGCGCGTGGCCGTCGGTCAGGGTGAGCCGTGCGCCCATGGCCTCCAGCGGCTTGCGGATGCGCTCCATGGGCCGACGGCTCAGGGATGCGTCGCCGGTCAGCGTGAAGCTGCCCTGCTGCGGAGCCAGAAGGCCAGAGATCATGCGCATCGTGGAGCCGGAGTTGCCGCAGTCCAGGGGATGCGCGGAGGGCGTGACGCGCCCAGCCACCCCAGTGACCTCAATGGATCCGTCTTCGGCTCTGTTGACCTTTGCCCCCAAAGCCTCCATGCAGGAGAGCGTCGAGGCACAGTCCGCGCCGGTCGAAAAGTTGGTAAACCGCGATGTGCCTTCAGCAAAGGCGGCCAACATGCCATAGCGGTGGCTGATGGATTTGTCGCCGGGTAGGCTAAGGCTTCCATATACGTTTCGGGCGGGGCGGATCAGGCGTTCTTGAGTCTGGATAGACAAGGCGGCTCCATGAGATGTGTCGTTCCTATGAGTTTACCGAATTGGCGGGGTCACACGATAATCGTCCCCGTTTCACCGCGCCAGATTGTGCCGTCCGCGCTCCAGCCGCCCACCGGCTTAGCCACCTTACCGTGGATGAAACTGGGCCCCACCCTTCCGCGTTTTTATGCGGAAGGGTGGGAAAGCATGCACATTACAGCGGTAATTTGTTTTTCTCGAACTTGCGTTCTCGTTTCTTTGTAGAGACTCGCGGATTTGAAACTTGAGCGAACATTCCTCACTGTGCAAGCATCGTTCCATGCGATCAATAAATACTAGGCGCCTGTTTCGGATGCTGTGCCTTGCCATGGCGATCTCCTCAGGTGCGCAGGTCTTCGCACAATCGGCCTCCACAGGCATCCCGCAGCCGGTTTCCAAGGTGTGGAACCCAGATGCCGGAGACGGAACCTACAAGAATCCTGTGCTCTACGCCGACTATTCCGACCCCGATGTCATTCGCGTCGGCAGTGACTTCTACCTGGTCGCATCCAGCTTCGATGCCGTTCCCGGCCTGCCGCTTCTGCACTCCGTCGACCTTGTGCATTGGGAGCTCATCGGCCATGCCTTCAAGCAGCAACCCCCGCTGGATGTCTACCGGGCTACGCAGCACGGTAACGGCGCATGGGCGCCCAGCATTCGCTACCACGCCGGGGATTTCTTCATTTTCTATCCCGATCCAAACTACGGAATCTACATGATCAAAGCGCGCTCCATCCGCGGTCCGTGGTCTGAGCCGCTGCTCATCAAGGCCGCCAAAGGCTGGATCGATCCCTGCCCGCTGTGGGACGACGACGGCAAGGCCTATCTGGTGAATGGCCTCGCCGCCAGCCGCGCCGGAGTCAAGACGGCGCTGGTCCTCAGCCGCATGTCGCCCGACGGAACCAAGCTGCTCGATGACGGCGCACTGATCATCGACGGCCACGAAAAGGACACCACGCTGGAAGGGCCCAAGCTCTACAAACGGCATGGCTATTACTATGTATTCGCTCCAGCCGGGGGCGTAAAGCCGGGTTGGCAGCTTGTCTACCGGTCCAAGTCTCTCTACGGTCCCTATGAGCGCCGCGTCGTTCTGGCGCAGGGAAGCACAGACATCAACGGCCCTCACCAGGGCGCATGGGTAGATACTCTCGCCGGGGAAGACTGGTTCATTCACTTCCGCGATATTGGGGCCTATGGCCGCGTCGTGAGCCTGGAGCCAATGCATTGGGGCAGCGACGAATGGCCAGTCATCGGCGTCCACCCGTCGGCGGCTGGAACCGGAGAGCCGGTGGCGTCCTACACCAAGCCGAAAGTGCTGCAAAACACTCCCGTCTATACGCCGCCAGACTCGGACGAATTCAACGCTCCGGCTCTGGGCGTGCAATGGCAATGGCAGGCCAACCCGCAGCCCAGTTGGGCGTTTCCCTCGTCTGCCTTGGGAGTGCTTCGCCTTGTCAACGTGCCAGCGCCCGGTGCCGATGTGAATCTATGGAATGTGCCCAATCTGCTGCTGCAAAAATTTCCCGCGCCCGCGTTTACGCTAACGACGAAGCTAACCTTCACGCCCCGTGCCCCCAGCGATGAGACCGGACTGGTTATCATGGGCAGAAGCTATTCCGCCCTGGCACTGCAAAACACCGCGCAGGGGCTGGTCATCAAACAACTCATCCGGCAGCACGCCGATCAAGCAGGCCCCGGCACGGAGTCAACGGCAATTCCAGTGCAGGGAAGCACATTCTATCTGCGTGCAGTGGTTGATCACCAAGCCATGGTCAATTTCTTCTACAGCGTGGACGGAACGGCATTTCATCCGGTCGGAACGCCCTTCCAGGCCGTGGCGGGCGAGTGGATCGGCGCCAAGGCCGGGCTCTTCGCGATTGGCGCAGCTACGCAGGGCGAGTTTGGTTACGCCGACTATGACTGGATCCGCTTTGAGCCGTAACGCGTAGCGCCTATGTGACCTTGAGCACAACGATCGTTTCGTCGTCGAAGCGATCGTTCGCGCCCTGGAAGCGCGCAACGTCGTCGAGAATGGCGTCGGCGATCTCCTGGGCGGACTGCTCGCGGTGGCTGCAGATCATGGCCGCTAATTGGTCCTGGCCATACATCTCGTCCTTGTCGTTTTCGGCGTCCGAAATTCCGTCAGAAACGAAGACAATCACGTCGCCGGGCTGCGTGGCGACATTGAATTCATCGTAAGTGACGTCGGGAAACAGCCCCAGCGGGAAGCCCTCGGCGCGCACGGTGACGGTTTCTCCAGAGCGGCAGAAGATCGGCTGGACTGCGCCGGAGTTGGCCACTTGCAAGGTGCGGCTTTCGTCGTTCCACACGGCAAACAGCATAGTCACATATTGCGATTCGAGCTTGCGCTCTTGCAGGGCATCGTTCAGGTTGCCCAGCATCAGGGCAGGCTCGGGGCGCTGCACAGCCGCCGAGCGCATAATGCCGCTCACCAGTGCGGCAAACAGCGCAGCCGGTGCGGCTTTGCCGCTCACGTCGCCCAGCACGATGGCTGTGCGGCCGGGGCCGTAATCCACAAAGTCGTAAAGGTCGCCGCCGATCGTGCGCGCGGGTAGAAAGCGGACGGCCATCTCTGCGTTGGCCATCTCCGGCGCGGCTGGCGGCAGCAGGCGCAGTTGCACCTCGCGCGCCATGGCGATGTCGCGCTCCAACTGCCGTTCCTGGCGCTTGACGGCCTGGTACAGGCGCGCATTCTCAATTGAGATGGCTACCTGGGCGGCCAGCGTGGTGATCATGCGCTCGTGCTCTTCGTTGAAAAAGTGGCTGCGCGTGTGCTCCAGATCGAGGACGCCTATGATGCGGCCCTTGTAGAACAACGGCACAATCAACTCCGAGCGGGTCTCCGGGTTCATGGGCAGATAGCGCGCATCCTTGCGCACATCCGGCACATTGACCAGGCGCCACTCGCGCACGGCCGCGCCCACCAAGCCGCTGGTGATGGAAACGCGGCGCGAGGGGGCGTGCGCCGAACCAAAGCGCCAGGCGTAGCGCGTAATCAGGTTCTCGCCCTTCTCGTCCAGCAGCATGATGGAAAACATCTGGTAGTCGATAAGGCGTCGTAGTAACTGACCAACGCGCTCCAGCAATGGATCGAGGTCCAGGATGGAGGCCAGTTCAATGGCAATCTCGTTGAGCACCTCGAGGGTTTGTGCCTGGCGCGATACGCGGGCGTAGAGGCGTGCATTTTCAATCGCCTGTGCGATGCGCGAAGCGGTCAGGGTGAGCACATGCAAGTGCTCGGGGCGAAAGTAGTCCGCCTCCTCGCTTTCCAGGTCCATGACGCCGATCAAACGATTTTTGGCAATGAGCGGCACGGCCAGCTCGGAGCGCACATCCGGGGCGGCGGCGATGTAATCCTGCGAGGAGGAAACGTCGTTCAGCAGCACAGGCTGGCGTGTGAGCGCCACTTGTCCGACCACGCCCTTGCCCAGCGGGAAGCGCATCCGTTCCACCTGAGGCGTGTGGCCAATCTGGAACCGCATGCGCAAATCGTGGGTGCGGTCGTTCAGCAGCAGAATGGCGAAGATGCGGTAGTGGATGAGGGCGCGCACCAGTTCGGAGGTGCGTGTCAGCAGCGTTTGCAGGTCGAGTGTGGTGTTCAGCGCCTCGGCCAGTTGCATCAGATAGGCAACGTCCGCCGATTCAACGCGGGCGTTGATGGGGTCCAGATGGGCAAACGGGTTCGTAGGGCCGGCGGGGCGGTAGTCGCCCTCGAGCTCGGATTCAACTGGCGGAGATGGGGGATCGGAGGCCATAGGTGTCGAATACGAATGATAACGCAGACAGGGATTTGGGGTTAGGGATTGGAGCGTAAGGGGATCGACGGATCTCGGTGATCCAAACTCCGCGAGCGCGCAGTCAAAACTAACCCCTGATCCCTAATCCCTGCTTTTCACTCCGCTCCCAGTTCGCGCACAATGGCCACCGAGGCGGAAGCGCCGATGCGGTTGGCGCCGGCTTCGAGCATGGAGCGCACGTCGGCCAGGGTGCGGATGCCGCCCGAGGCCTTGACGCCGGAACGCGCGCCAGCCACTCCGCGCAGCAGAGCCACGTCGGCCGGCGTTGCGCCGCCGTTGGCAAAACCGGTGGAGGTCTTCAGAAAGTCGGCTCCGGACTGGATGGCAATCTCCGCGCCGCGCAGCTTTTCTTCCACGCTAAGCAGGGTAGTCTCCAGAATCACCTTGAGCAGCGCGCCGCGATGATGGGCGATGGTGGCCACGGCGCGGACGGCGTGCTGCACGGCCTGAAAGTTCCCGCTCTTGAGCTGCCCGATGGGGATCACCATGTCCAGCTCCTTGGCGCCCAGTCGGCACAGCATGGCTGCTTCCTGCCGCAGCGTGGAAACAAGAGTAGCGCCCAACGGAAAGCCCAAGACAACGCCCACCGGAATGCCGGTACCCGAAAGCATAGAGACAGCCGTGGGAACCCACATGGGGTTCACCATCGCGCAGGCAAAACGGTAGCGAATGACCTCGTCGCAGAGGCTCTCCACCTGCTGCTTGGTGGCGTCCGGCTTCAGCAGCGTATGGTCAATGACTGCGGCAAGCGACTGCCAACTGGACAGTGTTTGCGCGGCAAAAGCGGCAGAATCAAAGCTGCCGTTGTCGAACTCGGTGTCCACTTCCGGAATCTGGATGGTGGTCGTCATGGGAGTTGCTCCTTCACAAAACCAAGCCGCTCCGCAGGCGGCTCGCCGAACAATGTACCGGGGTGAGTATAGTGCGTCAAGGAGCCGCAGGCCAAATAGGCGGATGGATTTTAAACAAACTGTCATTGCCGACGCACTGAGACCCTAAAAGTGTGCCTACGGGCAGCCCTGTCGACTATCCATCCTATTCCGACAACCAACAATCCCTGCCCCTACCCCCTGATCCCTAACCCCTGTTTTTCACTCAGGATGGTCGGGCGTCATCAGGCAAATGTCGGGCAAATTGCGATAGCGCTCTGCATAATCCATCCCATAGCCGATCACGAACAGATTGGGAATCGAGAAGCCGACGTAATCCGCCGTAATCTTCTCCAGCCGGCGTGAGGGCTTGTCCAATAGCGTAGCAATGCGCAAGCTTTTAGGATGCTGCTGCAAGAACAGCTTGCGCAGGTACGAGAGCGTCAGCCCAGTGTCGAGTATGTCTTCGACAACCAGCACGTTCTTGCCCTCGATGGGCTCGTCCAGGTCCTTGATCAGCTTGACCGCGCCGGAACTGCGCTGCCCCTTGCCGTAGCTGGAAGTGGCGACAAAATCAAATGTTGCGTCAACCTGCACAGCCCTTGCCAAGTCGGCCAGGAAGGGGGCGGCGCCTTTCAGCACACCCACCATGACCAGTTTTTCACCGTTCAGGTCTCGGGTAATCTGGGCGCCCATCTCGGCGACGCGTTCAGCAATCTGTTGGCGGGTGTAAAGGACCTCTAAGCCCTGGTAAGTCATGGTAGCCATGCAACCAGTATCGGCGAACGCCGTGCTTCTGAGCAACCGCTACGCCCAAAAAACAGCAGCGGGACCTGTGCCTGTCGCCGCAGCCCTGCGCACAGTTATACTTGAGGCTATATGCTGCCTTTTTTGCACATCTGGCGCCTGAGCGTGCCAACTTTCGGCCTCATGCTGTGGCTGGCCGCAGTCGTGGCCGCTTTTGTAATGGATCGGTCCTTTCGCCGCGCGCGCATCAGCGCCGATGCGGTGGGCATGGTTGCGGTTGCGGTCGTGGCGGGCATTGTCGGCGCCAAGCTGTGGCACGTCATCGACACCCCATCGGAGTTTCAAGAACTGGGCTGGCGGGTACTGTGGGATTCGGCCGGTTTTGCCTGGTTCGGCGGACTGCTCTTCGGCATATCCGCCTTGGTCATTCAGGGCTGGATCGCCAAAATCGGCGGCCTGCGCATCCTGGATCTGGCGTCTCCCGCAGCGGCCATCGGCTACGGCATCGGGCGCATTGGCTGCTTCCTGTCTGGAGACGGCTGCTACGGTCTGCCCACCAAGCTTCCTTGGGGAATGAGCTTCCCCGACGGCATTGAGCCGACTCCTCCCTTTGTCCGTGTCCATCCCACGCCGCTCTACGAATGTGCGGCCGGACTGCTCATCGGCGCGTGGCTGTGGTGGCGTGGTGGCAAGCAGCGTGGGACTGGCGCTCTGGTGGGCGAGTACCTGGTTCTGAGCGGAATCGCTCGCTTCCTGGTTGAATTTGTGCGCCGCAACCCTAAGGTTCTATGGGACTTGTCGAATGCGCAGCTAGCCAGCATTGGATCTGTGATTGCCGGTGCAGCGCTGATCTGGTGGGCCTCCACCCGGACAGTAACCGGCCCTGTAGAGGCTGCGCAGAAGGCGGTTTAGGCCGCCTGCTCTGAGAGCGCAGATCGTCCCTTGGCAAAATGGCCGGGATTACAGCCGCTTGATAAACGCCAAAGCCTCAGCCAGTTGCGGGAAAAGTGCTTCATCAGCCTTGAACTCGCGCGGGTGCACGCAGCGGCGCAAGCCCTTCATGCGCACCGGGTGCTTCAGGTGCAGCATCTCGTGATAAAGCAGATACTCGATGGCGTACCTTGGGCTTGAAGGCCGGTCGAAGACCCTGCTCACCACAATCGTGTTGTGGGCAGCATCGTAGTGACCCAGGGACCGCTTGGCCATATGCTCGCTCCAGGTAAGCTCGGGCCGGCCCAGCATCCCACCAAAAAAGCGTACATTCAGCGAGTCAAAAACCTCGTCCAGATGGTAGTAGTGGCCTTCCGGGCCAAAGAATCGCTTGGAGCCGCGTGCGTGGCGGATCAGCTCCGTCTGGTGAACGACCGCCGCCGAAGACGAAAAGCGCTTATAGCGCATGTTCTGCGTCGGGTCGATGGGCTTTTTGTAGAGTTTGGCCAGCAGAATGTGGGCGATGGCCCGCAGAACCGGCTCCGGCGCGCCCTCCAGCAGATCGGAAAGGCTGGCAGAAATCTTCCCCTCGCGCAGGCGGATGGTGGTATTCAGCGAAGTGAAGCGGCGAAAGCGAACCGCAATCTCCGGCATCGGCGCTCGGGGCCGCAATGCCCGGTACTCTTCCTGAAATATTGTTACAGAATCAACAGTCACCTCTTGCAGTTTACAGCCTGCCGACGGCGGTCTCGTTCGCCAGCCCTGATCTCTGCCCCCTGCTCTCTGATCTCTGTCCTCACTTCGGCTCCGCGCGATCCTGCCCCGTCTCGTCCTTGTGCAGTTTGAAGTAGTCGGTCTGCTCGCTGATCAGTCGTGTGGTCTGTTCGGCCAATTCCTCTCCGCTCTCGATGGCCTCTTTGCGGGCTAAGTCAAAGCCCGGCTCCCCAGGCAGTGCGCGCAGAATCACCAGCCAGCGTTGGATGGCTTCCGGTAGCGGCTTGAGCGATTTGCGAATATCGGCCTTGCGGTCGGAGTAGACATCGAGGTTAGAGCCGGCCTCGTCCATCAGGGCGGTCAGATCCTGCAATTCATCGTCCAACCGACGGCTGCGGGCAGTGGATTTACTGCGTTTGGTGAGCCCTTTGATGACCTCCGCGTGCTCCTCGAGAAACTTGGTATAGAGCTTGACCCGGTCATCGGGATAAATGCCGGCTTCGCGAATCTGCTCAATCTGCGCACCGGTCAGCGGCTCGCGCTTTTCCTTCTGCGCAGGCAGCAGCGTCGCACCAAGCAGGCAGACCACAACCGCGGCAAAACAGCGCATCCAACGCATACGCACCCTCTCGGCCTCTCATTGAAGCACAAGCCATCACGCCAGGGAAAGGGTGAAAATGCGGGCCCGGAAGGGAAGAGCCTATTTGCGGAAGACCTGCAACATGGCCTCGCTCTCGGCCTGGTTCACCTGCGCCAAAGTCTGCTCCACCAGTTGCCGGTCTTCGTAGTTGCCGGCGTGCAGCATCTCGTTCAAGCGGTAGGCGGAGTGGCGGAGCAGGATTTCGGCGTTCTTGAGCCGTTTGTTGTCGTCGCCCACTGAGAGATGGATTTTGTGAGCGAACTTCTGGATGTGCTTGAGCATTGTTGAGGCAGCATCCACATCGCCGGCAGAGTATTTGCTAAAACTCAGCACGGTCATCTGGTGTACCAGTTCGGCGTAAAGAAAGCACTGCTCGCGCGGCTGGGCCAAATTGGCCTTGGCTTCCAGCGCATCAATGCTTTGCTGGTCGGGGATTTTGTCGAGGCCGGAGGCACAGACTGGGACTGTGGTCACTCCGAGGAGGATGAGGACTGCCAATGGAACCATAGCCCGCATGAGGAACCTCCGCTGGTGCGGCAAAGCCTCAGGCCGTGACTATGGAACATTTTGCGAGATTGCGCAAGAGGAAACATTTGCGGTCTCAGCAGTTCGACGATCCCGGCGTCGTGCAAAGGAAATTCCGCTTTCCAGATTCTCATGCTGGCATAGTTTATTTCTTGTTTCCGAGCAAAAGGAGACGCTGTCGCGCTTGCCATTCCTGATCCGGGAATTTTCCGGCGGAAGCGTCCAGAAAATGGTGATAGTAGGTTGCCGCCTGTGCCTTATCGTGAAGCGAGTCGTATGCCGTCGCCCAAAGGAAGTAGGTCGAGGGAACTTCGGGCAAATATTTTGACCGCATGGTAAGAGCGTGCAGCGTGATGGAAGGCTGATTCGTGCGCGAAGCTGCAAAAGCCAGACCACTCCATCCGTCGGCGTTGGCCTCGTCCAATCGGGTGGCCTTGTCGAAGGCAGCCAGCGCCTCGGCGTACTTGAGTTGACGAATCAGGTTCTGCCCGTGGGCGATCAGCAGAGTCACGTCCTCCGGGCTGGTAGCCAAGAGGCCGGCATAAAGATGATCAGACCCGGCGGCGTCTCCAGCCTGGGCCAGAACTTCGGCCAGCATGCGCGTAATGGCTGCGTCGGCGGGGTGCGCGTCGTGGAGCTTCTGGATCAGGGGCAGTGCCTCAGCCTTGTCCTGGGCCGCCAGCACTGTGGCCAGTTGCGCCGTCAGCGCGGGGTCATCGGGAGCCTGTTCCAAGGCGGTTCTTAGAAATGTCTCCGCTTCGGGATACTGTTTGCGGGTGATCAGTAGGTGGGCCAGTCCGGCATTGGCCGAGGCAGATTTGGGGTCCTTGGCCAGAATGCGCCGATAGGCGGTCTGGGCGGCGTCGAACTGGCCTGCCTGTTCCGCCAGCAGCGCTGCCAGCAGCGTATCGGCCGGGGTCTCGGGGGAAAGCTTC
>Ga0224531_1001093_pt1 | contig 12474 bp, 15 predicted proteins | sample CBST100metaG_FD_179876 | JGI IMG/M metagenome (GOLD analysis project Ga0224531, IMG submission 179876) | Peat soil microbial communities from Stordalen Mire, Sweden - C.B.S.T100 | ecosystem: Environmental > Terrestrial > Soil > Wetlands > Peat | place: Sweden: Norrbotten County, Stordalen Mire... | reverse complement strand
CCCCTTGAAAGCTGCACCCCAGGACCGATACCAACCGCCTCGGGTCCTCCGACCAGCGGGCTCACGCGGCCTAGGAGACTGTCGCTGGCAAGCGTCAAGGCCGGCTGTGTGCTGCCTAGCAGTTGTACGACCGTCGCAGTGATGCTGACGCCATTCTGGTCAATCAGGATCTGGTCCGTCGAATTGACGGCCGTAGCCTCTGGCAGCTGCGCAACGGTCGGCATGAAGTCCTCATACAGACAGATCGGCCCCGCTATGGTCCGGCCGATCGCATGGAAAACATCCAGGAGTTCGGGAGCGATGTCCACCCTGGGGCGGGCGGAAGAAGAGACATTCTGGCCGACGAGGCGACCCAAGGTTCAATGCGTCGCCGACGCCGCCTGCCAAGTTCCCCAGGTACCTATCCACTGTGCCGCGCCATTGGCCGGGATAGTCAGGTCGGCGCCCGTCCAGTTTTCTTGCAGTGGGCTCGACCCGCTGAGGTTGAACAATACCGGGCAGTTGCAGCGTACCAGCACGCGCCGTTCCTCCGGAACAGGCGGCGCCGCATAGGCGACTGCCTGGGCGCCCGTGCCATCGCCGGTGATCGTGACAGGTACCGCAGTGCCCACCGGTCCGTAGCCACTTCCGCGGGCAGTCACCACAACACCAAGCAAGGCCCCGCTTGCCAGAACGGCCTGGGCTGCAGCGCCGCTGCCGGCTCCACCGATGGCAACGCTCGCCGTCGTATACCCAGACCCTGCGGCCGTGACACGTACGAAACTTATCTTCCCCTGCAGCGCAGCCTGGTAACTGGAAAGCATGGACTGCACTCCGGACGCGGCGACAGTGACCATCACGCTTTCCGCGATATCCGGGAACACCAGTGTCTGCAGGCTATTCAGCGCGACTGGGTCGCACGTAAAGCGTGCGCTGAAGTTGTAGTGATTGCCCTCAATGATCAGGGAATCCGTGTCTGCGACCAGGCATTGCACCACGTTAGCGCTGCCAGTGGCGCCCACGAAACAGTTTCGTGCCACGAGAATGTTCTGTGGTCCATCGCGCAGTAGTACTCCGGTCGTCGCTGTCGTGCTCAGCTCAATCCAGTTATCCGTGATCGCGAGACCGCTGCAGGCGATACCGAAGTTCACACTCGTCGCGTCTGCCTCGATATTATTGACGCAAATTCCGGTAACCGAGCACGCCTGCACGATGTTGTCGGTCACCCGCACGTTCTGACTGCCGCCGCAATTGATCCCGTTGGCGGCGCCGCTGACGGCGTTGTCTGATACGTCGCTGCCGATCGAACCACCGCAGTCGATGCCGAAGGTCGCACTGCTGGCAATGGTGTTGTCGATCACACGCGAATCGATCACGTTGGCAAGAATCCCCGCCCCGTTCACCTGGGTGCCATTGCCCACAAGGAGATTGCCCGCAATCAGCAAACTCTGGCCGGCTGCACTGATACCATACAGCGCGTTGCCGTGGCAGAGATTGCCCGTCACCAGGATCGCTATGGCGTCAGGATTGGCGTTGCCCCATGTCGGCGGCACCGTGTTGGTGGCGTTGAAATTGCCGACCGCGATTCCGCGCACATTGTTCCACGCCCGGTTACCAAGAATCTGTACCAGGTGCGCCTTCTGTGTGAAGGTGGGATCAGTGAAATCGATGTTGAAGCCATATTGCCCATTGTCGTGTGCCCGGTTCTCTGCCACCAGTACCCCGGCACACGCCTGCACCCACAACCCATGCACTGTGTTGGCGGCAAACTCACAGCCACGCACAACATGCTGGCATGCCGCCGGGTCGCTCGCCTGAATCACCAACCCAGTGCCCAGATTGGCCCCCGCTGCATTGCGGAAGACACAGCAATTGAACTCGGAAGCAGTGCACTGAGCCGTTACCAGAACATCCCAACTGTCAATGTTGACCAGTTGCTTGTTGGCGTCGAAAGTCACGCCCTCAGCGCAGAAGTTCCCTCCCTGCACGCTGATGAAAGCTCCATTGCCGCTCTGGCCGATACGCCTCAGGATGCTCTTTCCAGGCACGCCGAGCAGCACCGTGGACACGCCGATCGTCCATTGTCCCTTCACCGCGTAGACATTCGGACCGAGCCTCACCGGCCTGCCACTTGCCACCGCCGCTGCCAACGACGCGGTATCGTCGGTCACACCATCGCCCACCGCGCCATAGTCCTCCACCGACACGGCATCTGCAGCCACCGCCGCCAGAGTTCGTGCGGCTGTAGCCCCGGTGGCGGTGACTGCTAACGCCGACGCATTGATACCAGCCACTCCGGCGAGCCCAGCCATGAACTGCGCATAAGGAAGCGCGGCGTTGGCGCCGTTCTGTGCCAACGCGACCAGGTCCTCGCCGTGCGGCCCTACGGCCGTCGGAAGGTTGCTGATGGAGAATGGCGCCGTCGTCCCGTTCAGCACAGCACCAGAGAGCTGAAGATTTGCCCCGACTGCTATCGGTTCGGGTGCGCCGACGCTGGTACCCCCATAGCCTAGCAGCGCGCCCTGCGCCAAAGCGAGCTGCGGCTGCAGTCCCGCGACGATCTGCGCGCGAGTCACCTTGCGGGTTGTCCCGTTCTGGTTCGCCGCGAACTCGTCAGTATCAGCCGACACCGTGGCTGCATCAAGTTCGTCGATGGTCGGCATGCCTCAGCTCCCCAGCAGAATCGGATCGCCGTTCTGGTCAGTGATCACGGCACCCGCCTGTGTGGTGAGAGCCGAGTCGTCCGAACTCGTCATGCCGGCAAGCGACTGTACAGGCAGCAACACGGTCCGTCCGATCAATCGGCCGTTCGCGGTACCGACGACAACCTGAACGGAATAGGTCGTGCCGGCCACACCGCCGGAGAACCAGACCACCGCCACCGTTCCATCGGCCGCCATATTGCCGGCCTTGAGACCGCCACTAGTGCTTGGCGTCACCGTGACGTCGATGCTGGTGATCGTGTCGTCGCGAGCACCGGCCAGTGCCTCCGAAATGTCCAGCTCATAGTCGAGGACATCGCTGGGGTCCTTTGCCGGCCACGCCAGTGGCGACGGCGGCAGCGGAACAACGCCGCGCGGAAGCCGGAAGAAGCCGTCGAGCACCACACGGCGCGCGACCGAGGGCCGCCAGACGGCGGTGGCGGGGGTGGACATGGCGCAGGATCTCCCGGTTCAGGACTTCGCCTGTAGCACGGCAATCTGGGCAGACAGTGTCGCAATCTGCGCCTGCAGAGCGGCGAGATCCGAAACGGTACTTGGTGCGTCCGACGCCGCCGGGGCCGCGAAACCCGTGCCTTGCGTTATCCAGCCCACGTGCACGTCCAAGCCCGTGACATCCTGCCATCGTAGCGCACGATGGAACATTTTTGCGGGATCGGCGTCGGTGGTCAGCAACTCCGCCACCACGCCGGTGGCGTCGATGCGTGCGTATGTCTTCATTGGTTCCTCTTGTGCTGATCGACGGAACAGAAGGCGTCAGTACTCGACGATCACCATGCCGGCGGCACCGTTGCCGCCCTGAGCGCCGGTACCGCCGGTCGCCGCGCTGGCGCCACCGCCACCGCCACCGCCCCCTGGACCTGTAGCGCCGATCCCCTGGATCAGTCCGCTGGTACCGCGTCCGCCGCCGGGGCCACCGCCGTCACCGCCGCGTTGTGCTACGGGAATGGCATCGGTGCCGTATGAACCACCGAAGTTGGCGTCCCCGCCGACCCCCACGCCACCCGAGCCACCGGCGCATGTCGCGGCCCCGGAACCGCCAACGCCACCCTGTCCGCCCGTTGCAGACACGTAAGTGCCGAAGCTGCTCGTGCCGCCGCCGCCGCCGTTCCCGGCCGTCGTCGAGGCCGCGCCCCCACCACCGACCGTCACCGGAATGACACTGCCGGAAGTGAGTCCGCTCACCAGCATCATCGCCTGCCCACCAGCACCGCCGCCAGCGGCTGACAGTGTGGCATGCGTACCGCCGGCGCCACCGCCGCCGATCACAGTCACCTTCACCGTGCTCACACCAGCTGGCACGGTGAAGCTGCCCGAGGCGGTGAACACCGTGTGCTGTGAAAAGCCTGGCCGAAGATCGGGCAACTTGTAGGGAATGCACCGCGTGGCGGCGATGGACGTAATGTTCTGCGCGGTCACCTGGACCTGGCCATTGTTCACGGTGATCACGGCGAGCCCGACGTAGCCGGTGTCCACCGGCGGCATGGCCTGCGTACCGGTGACGGCAGCCGCGCCGGCCTTGAGCTGCAACGCTACCTGCTGCACGCGCATCGTCGCCTGCGAGGTCCCGGCGTTGTTCGGCCCCAGATAAGGTTGCGAAGGCGTCGTGGCGTTGTAGTAGGGCAGCACGACCGGATCGCTGTCGGTTTCCTGGAAGGTCGCCTCGATCAGGTAGCTGATCGACGTTCCGGCAGTTGTGGGAACGGTCAACGTGAAGTTCGTGGCCTCCAGATTGATGCCCATCTTCATGAGGTTGTCGGTGTCCGCCGCCAACGAGCCGTAAGCGGAGCTGTCCACCTGCCCATATTGAATGATGGTGCCTGCGCCAACGGTCACGTTGAGCGAGGCAGGCGAGGTCGGGCCGACAACAAGCCCGTCCACGGTCGTGCTGGTACCGAGCGTCGCCGCCATCAAGGCGCCGAGTGCCACCATGGTGTTGCGATTGGTGTACAGCAGGTCGGTGTCCAGCGGAATGGCGCCTGGATAGACGATATTGCGATCCATCGAAGTCCCTTGGTTCGCTGAGATTCTGAAACGGGTTCGGGTCAGTCTCTGATCCGCACCCAGGCGATGGTGGCAGCCGGCAGCACGCCAGCGATGGCGTTCTCGATGTCGCTGTCCGTGACGAGGCCCTGTATCAGGTCGAGGCCTGCGTATTCGATGGCGCCACCCATAGCCGCCAGCATAGGTGCCGTACCCGGCCACCGTCGCGATACCGGCACCCTTTGGGCGGAACGCCGTCGCAAAGCACTGGTGAGCCAGCATCAGGCTACCCCAGCCACCCGCGACGCCCCAGCCGATCCCCTGCGCCTCGTTCCATGCGCCCGTGTCGGCGGGGCGGGCGGGCTCGAAAATCGTAGGGGCACGGCCGGTCAGTTCCGTCAGCACTGTAACGAGCGCGGGGCGTGTCCCCCGCTCCCGCAACAGCTCCGCCTGGATGCATGCGCGAAATATGTCATCGGTCTCGTCGGCGCGCCGAACGACCCCGCCGCCGAAATAATCAAGCGCGATGGCGTCGAGGAAGCTGTCTGTCGCGGTAGCAATGCGCGTCTGCTGCTTGGCGTAGCCCAACATCGAATACAGCCACGCCCATGCCGCCGCAAATCCGCTCAGCACCCCGTCCAGAACAGGCGTAACATCGGGAAACCAGTGCAGGGGAAGCACCGTCTTGATGCGCGCCAGCATGTCGTCGGCGTCGCCGATCATGTCTTACTCCTCGCTTTTCCTGCTCGCCTTGTCACCGAGACGGAAAGCCGTGTCGTGGAAGCAACTGCGAAATCGACGTCGTCAGTTCACCGTCACGCTCGCAACCTTGACCACCCCGTTCGCCGGTGGTACCAGATCGGCGGTACCGCCGTTCAGCAGCACGCCCGTCACGTTCGTCACCGAAGCGGAGGCTGCGTATGCCACCTGCGCCAGCCGAGACCACGGCAGTGTCGTGCCGACAGGTAGAGTGTTCACGTAGTTCGATAGCGCCGTCTGCACGACCGAGGCCACTGTGGCGTGTACCGTACCGGTCGCCGTGGTAACGCTCAAGCTGATCGTCGCAGAATAGATCGTTGGCGCCTGTACCGCATAGCTCGTGGCGAGTGGCCGCACCAGTTCGATTGCCGCGCTCACCTGTGCTAACAGCGCTGAAGATGGCTTACCGGATCCATCGTCAATGGTAACCACGAAGCAGCCCATGTACGCAGTGCCATCGGGGGTCTGGTTCTCCTGGATGACATATTGCAGCCCTTGCTGCACAGACGTCACCGCGTAACCCACTGCCACCGGAGTGGCTCGCGCGCGACTGGCAAGAAAACTAGTGAATCGGCTTCGCAACGCCGCGTCGGTTTCCGCTTCAAATCCGTTTTGCAATGCGGCCGAGTTGGTCACGGTGTCCACACCCGAAATTGCGGCCACAATGAGCGAGATGGCACCAGCCACGACGTTGCCTGCACTTCCCGCCGTCGCTGCCTGCACCGGCACGGTGACAGAACTCGTGCCGGCTGCCAGAAAGTAGCCGTCCTGCGATGCATTCCAGGCCGCGTTGCTGTCGTCTTCGACCACATTGAATGTCTGCGTGCCGTCGGTAGTACGCACCTGCGTTCCGACTGGCAGCAGCGCACTGGCCGTGTCCGTAAAGCGCGAGAAGGTCACGCTGCCAGTCGCCGCTACTGCGGATTGTCGCGTGACAGAAAAGTCCGCCATCCAGCTATCCAGGTCGGAACCATTGCTGGTTGCGGCCCGCGTGGTCTGCAGAATGAGCACGATCAGCCACTGGAGCCAAAGTGCGATCGACGCATTCGCCTCCAGGATCGCACGCAGCGCCGAGCCGACGGAAAGATCCAGCAACTGCTTTGCACTACCCTGCACGGCGGCAGCGGCCGTCTCGACCAGATTTGAGAAATTCCTGAGTTGCAGATTCATGCTGTTCCTCCCACGGAAAAGCTGAGCACCTGTGTCTCGCCGCTGGTCGCGTCGGCGTAGCGGATATGCACATAGATGCTGCTATCCGTGTTGCTCTGCACGTCTATGATCGGCTGGGGGTTCTGTGCTACGGCCGCCTCCTGGAAGATTTGGCTGCGCACCACCGCGCGGATCTGCGCGGCGTTCAGTGGCCGGCCGACGAACTGAGCGAGCCCTGCACCATAGCTTGGCTGCCAAATGTAGTCTCCGGGATTGGAAAGCAACCGTCGCAGCACACGCTGCTGTGTCAGTATCGGTGCGTTCACCGCCAGCAGATCACCGGTTGCCCCGATCATGAGGTCGGCGCCGAACTGATGAGAGATGTCGTACATGCTGCTCCTGTACTCGACGAACCGGAGGCCGCGAGGTAGTACTCAGTCCTGTGGATCAGGCGTACCCGTTGTCCCGCCCTGCGGATCATCGTGTACGTGCGCATTGTAGTGCCCTCGTAACTGGGCGAGCGAACCGTTCCGGTCGTACACGTCCCCGTTCACGTGCAAGTCGCCGTTCACGTACACGTTGCCGTCGTTGCAAAGCTTCAGAAAGCTGCCGGATTGGTGCACCAGCCAGATTTCACCGGCTGGTGCGCCTGGCGCCCGCGCCGCATCGCTCCAGGCCGCGCCGACAACGACGCCATGTTCCGCCGCGCCTTCCTGGGACACAACGAATACCTGAGTGCCCGGGCTCGGCAGGCAGGCCAGACCCCAGCCGGCGCCCACCCAGGGCGAAAGAATCGGCAGCCACCCGGTCACCACGCCTTCAGGTTGCAGCGCCACACGTGCCGCGTAACGCGCCGGATCGACGCTGGTGACGACGCCGAAACGAGGTTGACCGTGGCTTGCGTCCAAAGCCGCCGCCTGCGCCTTCAGTGCATTCAACAGTCGTTCCATCAGGCATTGGCCCCTACCGAGACTACGCTCGCGGTACTGGCAGCGCGCGCGCGGACGCACTGGGTGAATCCATGGACGGCATGCAAGCGCCGCTCGATTTCATCGATCCGGTAACTCTGGTCGAACGCCGTGCCCGTCCCTTCCAGCCTCAGCACTGTGCGGGGCGTCAGGTCGAGTTCGCCGGGCATCTCCGCCACGAGCACCCGCTCGTGTTGTGTCAGTTCCGCCAGCCGCCGCTCGGCCAGCTGTTGCGCTGCGTCTGGAGTCAGATTGGGTATCACGTACACGTAGTTTGTCGTTGTTCCGCCACTTCCCTGCGTGGTGCTCGCGCTTTCGCAGACCATCACACCCTGGCGGCTGTGCCATGACTTCACTGTAACTTTGACGCCTTGCGCCAGCGCGAGTGCCCGTTCCAGCCGCAACGAGATCAGGTCCGACGACCGCAGCACCGTTTCCGGTGCCGCCGTCTGCTCAGGCGCACGAAAGTGCAGTGCGCCACCGGAAACCCAGAGGTTAAAGCTTTCATGTTCGGCCAAGGCAACAAGCAAATCCCATTCCGTCGTGGTGTGACTGAATTGATCCAGCGTGGTTTGATCGTGTTCCAGTTGCCAAAAGCGCCCGACCGGCGTCGTGGTTGCCTGAATGTCGCTCGACAGCCCATGCCGGGCGGCCAGGATAGCAGCGATTTCGCTCGACGTACGGTTGGCAAAGGTCTCTTGCGTTCGTGCCTCGATGAGTACCGTGGACTGGTCGCGTCCACTAAGGTCTAGGCATCCGACGAGCGGGTCGATTTCCAGCTGATCCACGGTACCGTCGATCAGGCTCACCCAGGACGTTCCGTCCAATGCAACCTGTACTTCGACCGTGACGTTGGCCGCATCAGCCCAGAACGCGACGCTGCGGACCGGATCGGCGCCGAGTGCGACGGCAACGTGGAAGCGGTCGGCAGCAAAGTGATTGTTACTCTCTACAGTTGCCGCCATCACTCCGGCCAGCACGGTACCATCGACGAGTACACGCAACCGTGGCTGGCGCACGGTTGGGTCATTGAGCAGCAACGCCGCCCCCCGCGTTGGGATCCACATCGGGAATCTGCAGGGTGTTGACACCCGATAGCATCGGATCGGTCAGCTCATTGAGCTGGGCAATGCGTATCCACTGTGTCGCATCACCCAATTGTTCAGCGGCGATGCTGAAGAGATTGCCGCCCGCGATCGTCAGGGTCATCATGATTCTTAGGTTCCCGCATTTGCGAGGTTGGCCACGGTGCGGTCTATGTAGCCCCGCGCCGCTACCACCGCCGCAAGTTGCTGAGTGGCGGCGGCAGCCGAAGTCACGTTGGTAGCGGTCCCGATCGCGGTCTCGGCGCTGGTAAGTTCACTATCCACGGCGATGGAGGCAGTACCGAGTGCCGTTACCGCCGAAGTATAGGCCGCGGTCCCAAGTGTCGTTGCGCCAGCCACCGCAAGAGTTGCCGTGGCAGCGGAAAGGTCCACTCCGCAGCTAAAGGCATCTGCCGTGTCCAGGTCGGCCAGACCCGCAGCGGCGAGCGACGCTACAACCGCGATCGGCGCCGCGGTCTCGTCACGCAGCACGGTGCAGGCGATGCCGTAGGGTATCCAGTTCGGTCTTGCGTAATCTGCCTCGAAGCGAGCGATCAACACGGTGTAGCAGAAGCCGTCCCAGGCCAATGACAGCGGGTTACCCGCAACACGCAGCAGGTCGAGCAGGCGTGTGCGTTCGGCCGCATCCGCTCCGCTGAATGCCCCACGCCAAACGATCTCGGTATCATCACGACCCATGGCGTCGATGACGCGAACGCCGCCCGGCAGTTGATGTACCGCGAGACGCTGCGAACCACCGAAGCGAATTTGGCCGGGCAGTTCGAACGCATCGAACTGTACCGGCCCCAGCAGAAGGGTGTCGGACATGGATGGCTTTCCCAGTGACCGCGACCTTGCGCTCGCGGCGGAGTTCCTCCGCGAGCGTGGGGCCTACCGGCTTGCGACGTCGACTTGCGAAATCACCAAAGAACCGGAAGAGAACAAGCGTAGAATCTGTCCACTGCAAACGCTTGCGTTCAGTCTCCTTGTTGCGTTCCAGGCCACGTCAGGCCCAAACGGGAATCGAATGCGGCCCGGCCGGCAGGGGGGCGTGCCGCCTGGCGAGAGAGGGTATCGACCATCCAGCGTCCAACACGCATTCCGTCCAGGTAGACGTCACCCTCCGGGGCACTTCCCTCCTGCTCGTGCGCCGGCGGTGCCATAGGGGACGCCATCGACGATCCTGCCAACCAATCGGACGCAGTTTCGCTCGTCGGGACCGATGCCACTGGCGGGTTAGTCGTGGGCTCCACAGATCGCCCCGGTTTGCGCTCCGCCGCCGGCATGGCGACACTGACCCTCTTTGGCACGGCCGGTGCGAGTTCGGCGAATGCCAGCGTCTGCATTGGGAGTGGCTCGTGCATCGCCGGCTGATTCACCGGAGCAGGCACGGGGCGGTCGCCCTCATGCACCGATGTTTCCCGTCGAGCGGGCGATGTCATCACAAGGGCCGCTGCAGTCGGCGCCGTCGGTCGCGTCGATGCGGTCGGCGGCGTCGATGCCACTGCGACAGGCTGCGTCGGTGCGGGCTGTGAACGTGGCGTCGGGGTGGAGTTGGAGAAAGATGCGATCAGAGCAGGCGAAACCGGCTGCGGCGCGCGCGCCACCGACGGAACCACTGGATCTGTCTGCAAATGGGGCAGCACAGGGGCCGATGGAGGCAGCGACGCAAACGCGGGGGGAAGTGTTGGCATCGGCTGTGGTGGAGGTGGAGATGGAGATGGAGACACGAGCGCAGGCGCAGGCGGGAGTGGAATCGTCGTCGCGTCCGGTGCCGACACGCGTGGTTGTGGCTGCGGAACCGGCGGCGGGAGCACGCGCCCGACAGCAGCCCCACGTTCTCGCAGCCGTTCCATCCCACCCATGCTAACGGACATGGCATGGTCAAGCGCGGCGAGGTCACGACGCAGTAGGGCGACGCCCGCGGAGGCGCCATCCTCCAGTGCGAGCCGGATGCCGACGGTGTAGGCCTCGTCCATCACGCCTCCTGCACGGCTGCCGCGACGGCCGCGGCAATCGCATCGGCCACGCCTTTGCGTTCGACCGCCACGAGCCTCGCCAACGCCGCGTCGGGCGGACAGCCCGGGGTACCGTTCTCTCGCTCCCACGCCGCCTTCCCGCGCAGGGCAACGGTCACGCCGTCGGCGTCCACCAGTACATCGCCGTTTGTCGCCTCCGCCAGCCGCGTCGCCTCCCGTTGCAGGGCCTCTGACACACTCGCGACGAGATCAAACCGTCGCATCCGCGCGTGCATTTCGGAAACGCTCACTTGTGCTCCTTCCAACGCATGGTGGCGATATCGAACTCGCCGCCATCCAGTGTCCCCAGAGCCACGACCCAAGCCAGCCGTTCCTCAATGGAAAGGCTGAACGCCACGTCGAAAGGCACCCCGTTCCGGATCAGGTAAAGGCAATCCACCAGATCGGGGTGCCCGATCAGTTTCCCACCACGTCCGCCACTTGCGTCTCCGGCGTGGGTGTCTCGGCCAGGGCCGTCGCCACCGCCGCTATCCCCTCGTCCCCCAGCCGCGAGACCATGGCCTCGATCTGAGCCTCGCTGGCGGGCGCGGGCACGGGTACATCGTCGATCATGCTCACGCTAGCGGCCAAGACGGCCATGCCCAGCCAGAGCTGGTTCTGTGCCAGCGCCGGCCCGGCCGCCTTGAACAGCCGCAGCTTGTCCAGCGCGGTCAGCCGCCGCAGCGCCAATCGCCGCCCGCTGGTGTCGGTCACGGTCGGCGCCGACTGCGCCGCCGCGATCAGACGAGACGAAGGCGTATCCATCAGACGCGCAACCGCTGGCTGGCGAAAAATTCCAAACGTTGCTTCACGCTGGCGTCTCCTCTCCAGGTTCCGGCCTGCGCCAGTTTGAACACGACGTTGCTATACTGGTAGGTCGAGGTCGATCCATCCGGCTCCGCCACGTACTGGTAGAGCGTGCCGGCACCCACGTTCTGGCCGTTGATGAAGCTGGCCTCCATCGACGCGATAAAGTCATCCACGGTGGAGTCACCGCGTTCCAACTCGAAGCATCCCTCCCAGCCCTTCGGCAACTCGGCGCCGAGTGCCACGCCGTCGATACAATCGACCCTGACCGGCGCGGTAAGTTGGCGGCTCTCGAATCCTGTTACATACGTCAGATCGATCCGGCCCGTCGACCCCATCACGACCAGCTGGCAGTCGCGACCGACGGAAAAAGTGTTGACAGGCACTGGCAACCCTCCTTACGATGCGGACACGCCGGTGGGCAGCGTCTGCCGCTGCACCTGCACCGTCTGCCCGCCTTCGATGTTGACGATGAACTTCTCGTTGATTGCCTGATACTGAATCTGCGCGTCCGATTGCACGTATCCCAACCCCGTGCGGCTCGGCGGATTGTTTGACGTGTCGCAGATCACGCTGAACGGCAGGCTCCCATCAACACTTCCCAGCAATCCCTGTGACAACATGTTCTGCAGGAAGCTTAACTGGGTGGCGCGGATACGTCGGAACAAGTTGGCATTGACAACCTGGCCGACGTACGCCCCCATTCCGGAGGCCAGCGTCGCGGCGATATAGTTGGTCAGCCGGGTGTAGTTGTCGCCATTGGTGCCCGAGTTGGACGAGGAGTTGTGGCCGCCCCGCACGCCCCAGTAGGACCCGCCCGGCTGTGGGTTGCTGATGACGTCAATGCCCGCCTGCAGCAACACCGTGAGTTCGGCCGCAGAATAGCTGGTGCTCTGGCTGCTGGAAGGCGTGCCAGACATCTGACTGCCGACAACGCCATAGAGCTGTTTGTTCAGGCTGCTCTGCTCTGGGCTCAAATTGGCAAGCCTGCCGGCAACGAATCCCT
>Ga0224531_1001087_pt1 | contig 12510 bp, 10 predicted proteins | sample CBST100metaG_FD_179876 | JGI IMG/M metagenome (GOLD analysis project Ga0224531, IMG submission 179876) | Peat soil microbial communities from Stordalen Mire, Sweden - C.B.S.T100 | ecosystem: Environmental > Terrestrial > Soil > Wetlands > Peat | place: Sweden: Norrbotten County, Stordalen Mire... | reverse complement strand
GGAATCGACCCAACGGCTCGGTTGAACCCCGCACACAGGTGGCTCTGCGATCAAACGAAATCTGCCGCTCCATCAATCCCAGATGCCGGACGTCCTGGAATTCAGCTACTTGCACCACGGACTGTTATGGTAGTTGTTGTCACCTTGCATCCATAGTTGTGGGCGGCGTGCAGAGCGAAGGAGCCCCACCCGGAACCAATCTCCAACACGTGGTCGTGCGGCTGTAGATCGAGCTTTCTACAAATGCGGTCGATCTTCTGTATCTGAGCGGTTTCGAGCGAATCTGTGGGCGTTTCGTACCAGGCACAGGAATAAAGCATGTTTCGATCGAGAAATAGCCGAAAGAAATCGTTACTCAAATCGTAATGAGCATGGATATTGCGCCGACTTCCCGCAAGGGTGTTCTTCCTCAGACGCTGTGCAATGCGGTCAGCGAGGCGGCTGATACTGGAGAAGAAGGTGCTGCCAGCCTCGAGTCGTGAGTTGTTGCGCACGGCCAGACGCATGAGCGCGACCAGGTCGCGAGTGGACCAGTCTCCGTCCATGTAGGCTTCGCCTATAGCCGTCTCGCCCCCCAGCAGGGCGCGCTTGAAGAAACGGTCACGCTCCACGACCATTGTGGCGTGTAGTTTCGCAGCCGGATCGCCGAACACCTGCGTCTGGTCTCGCAAGATCAGTTCCAGAGAGCCGGATTGCATCCCTTCGAGGGTGGACAGAAAGATTCTTTTGGCGAGCGGTGTGAGAATCGATTTCATGGTCTCAGACCTCGTTTGGAGTGCGGCGAAAGTAAGGGAATACAGGTACTTTCTTCAGCCATAGCCGAAATGCCTGCCAGTGAATGGCGGCAATGACTTTGGCCGTCATCCAGGGAAACGTCAGCAGGGCGCGGTGCAGAGAACGGGCAGACCATGGATGGTACGCGACTTTCAACGTGGCGTCGAAAAATGCCGCTCCATCTTCCACCGTGTCCATGTGCGCGATGAGGGTTTCTCCGGGCGGCGTGAAGGTAAAGGTGTAGTCGAGCTTCATCGACATGAAGGGGGAGACATGCATGGCCTTCGATTGCTTATAACGCATGGAATTTGCCGCGCTCAGTTGGTTGCCCGGGGAGAGCCAGTAATTGTGGCTCTCTCCAAAGGTGCTGTTCACTTCCGCAAGGATGAGTCGCAGACGATCGCTCGAATCGTAGCAATAGTAGAAGGAGATAGGATTGAAGCCATAGCCAAGATAACGAAGATGAGTGAGCAGAAAGACCGGGCCGTCGGGCAGAGAAAGATCATGCGCCTCGGCGTCGCGTTCCAGCCTCTGGCGGAGAGGGAGGCGCGGATCGCCGAAGTGATCGCGGTCATCGTAGGTGGCCCAATTGAGGCGGTTGTAACTCAGTAAGCGAGAGATGCGGGTCAACTCCGGAATCCGGTCAATATCCACGAAAACCATGAATAGGCCGTAGGTGAATTCATGGCGAACAGGCCTGAACCTGCGGTGCCTGATGGTGCCGAAGTAGAAGCCAGATTCCATGGTTAGCACTCCACGGATAGCGCGCGGGCCACTCGCAACGCCGAGTTGAGTCCATCTTCGTGAAAGCCATAGAACCAGTAGGCGCCGCAGAAATGAGTGCGGTTTTGACCGCTGATTTCACTCCACCTGCTCTGCGCGCGGACGGCCTCCTGCGTATAGAGCGGGTGGTGGTAAACAAACTTGCGCAAGACCGTGGCAGCGTCAATGGCAGCTTCGCCATTCAACGTAACGCAATACTCCAGCGGCTCATGCAGCGACTGCAATCGGTTCATGTGATAGGTCACCGTTGCCGCGGTGCTTGCGTCCATGCCCAGGTTATAGTTCCAGCTAGCCCATGCTCGTTTGCGCCTGGGCAAAAGAGAACTGTCCGTATGCAGCGTGGCCACATTGCTGCTGGCTTTGAAGCTCTCGATCACGTTGCGCTCGGCGTCCGTAGGCTTTTCCAGCAGCGACAACACCTGATCGCCGTGGCAGGCAAAGACCACCTGGTCAAAGGTTACTGCAGGACGATCGGCGAAGCTCAAAGTCACGCCTGTCTCCAGCCGGCTCACGGAAGCGATTTCAACTCCAGTATGGATGCGGTCTTTGAAGGGCGAGGAGAGCAAGGGTATATAGGTATTGCTGCCGCCGCAGATCACCTTCCACGAAAACTGGTTGCTCATCTGTAACAAGCCGTGGTTTTCAAAGAAGCGCAGCAGCGTGAATGCGGGAAACGATCGAATCGAATCGAGCGACATTGACCAGACTGCCGCGGCCATCGGGTAGAGATAATGCTCGGTAAAGACGTGGTGGTAGCGGCCCTCATCGATCAGATCGCCGATGGTCAAGGCGGCGGCACCTGGCTGAGTGAGCCGTTGAGGCGCGGTGCGATTGAAGCGCAGGATTTCATTCAGCAGCAGGTAATGCGAGGGGCGAAAGAGGTTGGAGCGCTGGGAAAAGAAGCCGTTGACTCCGCGGCTTGAATACTCAAAGCCACTCTGGCGGTTGGTCACGGAGAACGACATATCGCTAGGCTGTGTCTGCACGCCCAACTCGGCCAGAAGCTTCACCAGGTTTGGGTAAGTATGGTCATTGTGGACGATGAAGCCGGTATCGATGGGAATGGAGCGGCCGCTGCCGACATCCACGAGGACCGTGTTGGTGTGGCCACCGATACGCTGGCCCTTCTCAAACAGGGAGACTTCGTGCTTGCGGCTGAGATAGTAGCTGGCCGCCAGCCCTGCGATGCCGCTGCCGACCACTGCGATGCGCATGCGATACCCCTCTGGTTCGTGAGGACGCGAAGCACCTGAACCACAGGCAATTTCAGAATAGCTCAGAATCTGCAGCCGGCTTCACACATTCCGCTTGTTGCCCGCGGCATTGCCATCCCATTGAGTATGTTGCGAATCGTTATCCTGCACATTCGACAGGCTCGCATGGACCGGGACTCGCCTTGGCAATAAATCCGCTTGTTCCCGGCCGTCGCCGATTGCATCTTAAGTTGTGAACCGCGTTGTGGACAGGACCCGGAAGATGCTGAAAGGAAGCAAATGAAGCTGTTGTTGAAATGTATCTTTGGCGGCGTCTTTGTTTTTATGATTGCCATGACCGTCCGCACCGGACTTACTGTAAGTCTGAGGACTGCCTGGCCGGGTTTTGCCGCCAACCCCTGGGCCATTGCCACGCTCTATGACGCCTACTTCGGCTTCCTCACTTTCTATCTCTGGGTGGTCTATAAGGAGCGCAGTTTGGGAGCGCGGATTGTGTGGTTTCTGCTCATCATGAGCCTGGGCAACATTGCCATGTCTTTCTATGTGCTCCTGCAACTCTTCCAACTCAAGCCGGAACAAGGTGCGGAGTCGATTCTATTGAGACGGACCACTTGAGTGCTGCTTTCAACCAGCGGAGAAAAGGAGAGAGGCCATGCTGACTTTGGCATTCACAGGCGCATGCGCTGTAAGCGGCCTGATGTTGCTGCTGTGGTTGATTCATCTGCCTCTGCGCAACGCGGCGATTGTGGATGCAGGATGGGCCGGTGGGTTGGCCCTGCTGGGCGCGCTCTATGAGGTCATGGGATCAGGATGGGCGCCGAGGAGGGCTTTGATCGCCACCATGGCTGTGGTGTGGGGCGTGCGATTGGCGCTCTATCTGCTTTTTACCCGCGTCATCGGCCAGCCAGAAGAGGGACGCTACGTTCAACTTCGTATTCAATGGGGCAAGCATATCGCGCTGAAGTTTCTTTTCTTCTTCGAGTTTCAGGCCCTGCTCAGCCTGCTGCTCGCTACGCCCTTTCTTCTCGCCGCGCTCAACGCCAGGCCGACATTTTCTTTCCTTGAATATGCAGCGGCCCTTTTGTGGCTGGTGGCGATGACGGGGGAAACCATCGCGGACGCGCAACTCAATGCCTTCAAGAGCAACGCTCTGAATCGCGGCAAGACTTGCAGCGTTGGCTTGTGGAGGCACTCGCGGCACCCGAACTACTTCTTCGAGTGGCTGATCTGGGTTGCCTTCGCCCTGTTTGCCCTGGCATCGCCGTTGGGTTATCTGGCCCTGTTCTGTCCCTTGCTGATGCTGTACTTCCTCTTCAAGGTTAGCGGAATTCCGGCCACTGAAGCCCAGGCGCTGCGATCACGCGGCGAAGAATATCGGCGTTATCAAGAGACCACCAGCGCGTTTGTCCCATGGTTTCCAAAGAAAGGCAACCAATGAACGCGATCACTTCGCAAGCATCCCCCGTAGCGAAGGCCGGTTACAACTTCTGGCTGGAACGCGGACTGATCCCGGACTGGCTCATCCGTATCGGTATCCGGCGGATTGTGGCTTCCGGGCTACGCCGACAGCAACTGGGCGGTCCCGCAGCACAGGCGAAACGGTTGATGCAGTTCATCGATCAGTTACGGAAGAGTCCAATCGCGATTCGCACGGAGGCTGCCAACGCCCAGCACTATGAAGTCCCCACGGAGTTCTACCGTCTGGTACTCGGACCGCAGATGAAATACAGTTGCTGCCTGTGGAATCAAGCCGCAACAAACCTGGACGAGGCGGAAGAGGCGATGCTGGATCTAACCTGCCATCGTGCGCTTCTTCAAGATGGTCAGGATGTGCTGGAGTTGGGTTGCGGCTGGGGATCTCTTTCGCTTTTCATGGCTGCTCGCTATCCGAAGAGCCGCATTCTGACCGTCTCAAACTCGCGCTCGCAGAAGCAGTGCATTGACGCCGAGACTGCGCGGCGCGGACTCACTAACCTGCAAGTCATCACCGCCGATATGAATGAGTTCGCAACCGAGAGACGCTTCGATCGCATTGTCTCAGTGGAGATGTTCGAGCACATGAGAAACTACCTGGAGTTGATGCGCCGGATTGGCTCCTGGGCGCGGCCTGGCGCCTTGCTCTTCGTGCATATCTTCACGCACCAGCGCTTCGCTTATCCCTACGAGGTGCACGGCCCAAACGACTGGATGGCGGAACACTTTTTCACTGGGGGCGTCATGCCCAGCGATGATTTGCTGCTGTACTTTCAGGATGCGTTTCGCATTCGCCATCACTGGCGGTTTAGTGGCGATCAATACCGGAAGACCAGCGAGGCGTGGCTCGAGCGCCTGGACCGCCACAAGCCGGAGATCCTCGGCATCTTTGCCGCCGTCTATGGCAAGGACCAGGCAAGGAACTGGCTGCAGCGCTGGCGGGTCTTCTTCTTGGCCTGCGCCGAAATGTTCGGGTATAAGAGCGGAAACGAGTGGCTTGTCTCCCACTATCTTTTTGAGAACCGCACAGCTCTAACTTCGGGAGGAAATCTGGTATGAGCCTGTTATCCATGTTTCTGATGGTGTCGAGTGTAGTGCCTCAACTTACCGTTGGCCAGCCGATGGCGCCGCTGAAGGGAGAGTTCCTCACAGGCCGAACGGCGCAGCTGCCCGATGCGGCTTCAGGAAAAGTGGCCTTGGTTGCACTGGGATTCACTTACCAATCGAGATTCCCGGTAGAGACCTGGATCGGCCGCTTCCGCAAAGACTTCGGCGAGAAAAGCCAAGTTACGTTCTACGAAGTTCCCATGATAGGCGGCATGGCGCGCCTGGGAAAGTGGTTCATCGACAGCGGAATGCGCAAGGGAACGCCGCGAACGGATCAGGAGAATGTCATCACCGTGTATGGCGACACGGATCCGTGGAAACAGAGAGTGGGTTACCATGCTGCGGATGCCGCGTACCTGCTGTTGTTGGACAAGCACGGCGTTGTGCGCTGGCGTAAGGAAGGCGCATTGACTGAAGACGCCTACAAGGATCTTTCCGTCCATGCAACAGCATTACTGGCCGAACGGTAGTATCGACATTGAAGGTGGTGTGCTACGAGTGTTGAGCCGTGTACCTTCCCGCAGGAACATGGGACACAGCCCCCAATAGAGGAGGTCTTTCGTTCTTCTCCGATGCGCGCCATCTTGAGCGGGGTTTGTGAAAGCGCTGTTCTACAGAAATCAAATAGAGCAGAAATGGAGCAGACTGCTTTGAAAATCGGCGGATGATCTCTAGCGCATGGAGGGATAACTTAGGAAAGTTGTGTCCGATGCGAGGACCTCGGTTGCGCTTTGCCGACTTTTGATTGCAGTCTACTCCATCTGCTATTTGGTGCTGCTCCTCGTACTTACTCCTCGCTTCCGGGTGCGCTCCTCACCCCAACCAAAGCCGACTTATAGGAATACCAGCCGAGGGTAAGCACGATGGATTTGTTTTGAACTCGATCAGTGCTGCCACCCTCCTCCCAACGCGTTATAGGTTTGAACCAGAGTGAGTACTTCGTTGAAACGCGTCTGAGAGAGGTTCAACTCAGCATTGTAGTAGTTCGTCTCATTGGTCAGAACCTCCAGATAGGAGGTGGCGCCCGCATCGTAGCGAATATGCGAAAGCCGCGCCGCATCCTGAGCCGCGACAGTTAGAAGCGGTTGCTGTTCACGCGATTGGCGGGATTTTCGGTAGGCGACCAGAGCATCGGAGACATCGCGAAAAGCGGCTTGCGTTGTTTGCCGATAGACCAGCAGAGCCTGACGCTGTTGTGATTCCGACAGGCGCACATTGTTCCGTATCCGGCCGCCGGCAAAGATCGGCTGCGCCGCCGAGAGCCCCGCATCCCACAAGCCAGCCGGACCGCTGAAGAGGCTGGTCAGCGCGGTGCTTTGCAAGCCGCCGGCGCCGGTCAGCGAAATCGACGGGAAATACGCGGCCTTGGCCACGGCGATGCGCGCGTTGGCCGCAATCAAGTGTTCTTCCGCTTGACGAATATCGGGGCGCCGTTCGATCAACTCGGAAGGCAATCCAGCAGGAATATCTGGAAGCAGCGGCTCTTCGGTCAGCTTCAGGCCGCGAGCAATCGGGCCTGGATTCTGCCCCAGCAGGATGGAGAGGTAGTTTTCCTGCTGCTCGATCTGCTTTTCAAGCGTGGGAATTTGCGTCGATGCGGCATAGACGAGTTGTTCGGCTTGGCGAACATCCATCAATGGAGCGGAGCCGCCGTCGGCGAGAGCCCTTGTCAGCCGCAGGGATTCTTCTCTGGATTTCAGCGTTTGCTGGGTGATTTCCAGTTCGTAATCCAGTGTTCGCGGTTGGAAGTATGCGCTTGCCACATTGGAGACAAGCGTGCGGGCAACCGCCTTTTGTACCCATTCGCTTGCCGCCAGATCGGCGCGCGCGGCTTCGGTCGCCTTTCTGTATTTTCCCCAAAAATCCAACTCCCACGCGGCGCTGAAAGCCAGTTGCCCTGACTCGGAACGAAATACGGGCGAGACGGAGGTTTGCTCGCCACGCAGCGAAGTGAGGGCGCCGGAAGCGGAAATCGCCGGCAACTGGTCGGCATGGACGATGCCGAGTTGGGCCTGCGCGGCAACCACGCGCTCGGCGGCAAGGCGCGCATCGTAGTTGTTCTTGAACGCCGTGCGAATCAGGGTTTGCAACTGCTCATCCTGAAAGACGGTCCACCATTTCTCGTCGCCCAGGCTGGCCATTGCAGGCGGCGGACCTGCATTGCCGATCGCAGCCGACGCAGGCGAACTGGCTGCGCCCGTCCGCTCCACTTCAGGAGCCAGCCCGCGGAAACCTCCGGGAGTGTCGACGACAGGGCGCGCATAGTTCGGTTCCAGCCTGCAACCAGCCAGGGCCAACAGCGGCAAAAAGCGAGATGAGATTTTCAGCATTTTGATTTTTTCATCAGAGATGTTCTCCCTTTCGTTCAGGCTCTTCAGGGAGAGCGTTGTGTTTGCCTTTGAAGCGCATTGAAAAACGTTCGAAGATGGTGAAGGTTACCGGGATCAGGAAGATGGCGATACTGGTTGCGGCCACCATTCCCCCGATGACGGTGGTTCCCAACATGCGCCGTCCCATCGCGCCCGAGCCCTGGGCAATCCACAAGGGGATGCAGGCCAGAATGAAGGCAAACGAGGTCATGATGATGGGCCGCAGGCGCAAACGCGCTCCAGCCAGCGCTGCATCGACGACATTCTTGCCGCGGTCGTGCTCCATCTTGGCGAATTCCACGATCAGAATGGCATTCTTGGCGGCCAGTCCGATCAGCATCACCATGCCGATCTGCGCATAGACATTGTTTTCGAGGCCACGCGACCAGAGAGCCAGGTAGCCGCCCAACATCGCCACCGGAGTACTCAGAAGAACGCTGAAGGGCAGCGACCAGCTTTCATAGAGCGCGGTGAGAATGAGGAAGACGAAGAGCAGCGAAAGGCCAAAGATGGCGGCAGGGGAGATGCCCTTGGCGGCCTTCTGTTCCTGGTAGCTCATGCCCATGTAGTCATAGGCCATTTCCGACGGCATGGTCTGGGCGAAGACCTCTTGCAGCACCTTCATAGTCTGGCCGGAACTGTAGCCGGGAGCGGCCGTCACCATGATCTGGGCGGCGGGATATTCGTTGAAGTGCATGGTGAACTCCGGCCCCGTGGTTGGCTTGATCTTGGCTACGGCGTCCAGTGGAACCATGTTGCCGGCGGGGTTGGTCACGTAAAACTGGCTGATCTTTTGGGGATCGGTGCGATAATCGCCCTCGGCTTCCACATAGACCTGCCACTGTCTTCCGAAACGGTTGAAGTAGTTCACCATGTAGCCGCCCATGAAGGTCTGCATGGTCGTATAGACGTCGCTGAGGTTGACGTGCTGGCGCATCACCTTTTCCTTGTCGACATCGACGTAAAACTGCGGGACATGCGGAATGAAAGTGGAGAACGCGACCGCGATTTCCGGTCGCCTGCGTAAGGCGGCCAGGAATGCATCCGTATTGTTGGCCAAAAAATCTCCACCTGTGCCGGAGCGGTCTTCCAGAACGAAGGTCACGCCGCCAGTGCTGCCGATGCCGGGAATGGTGGGGGGCGGAAGCGCGACGTCCGTGCCATCGGGAATCACGGAGAGACTTTTGTTCAGTTGACTTTCAATCGCCGAGGCCTGCAAGTTCGCGGCATGGCGCTCGTCCCAGTCCTTGAATCCGACAAAGAAGAAGGAGGTGTAGGGATTCTGTGTGCTGCTGAACAGATCCAGGCCGGTAATAGTGGCTACGTTGTCCACACCCGGCGTATGGAGGACAATTTCCTCCACTTTCTTGGCAGATTCTTGGGTCCGTTGCAAGGAAGCGGCCTGGGGAAGTTGCAGGCGAACGAAGGTCGTCTTCTGATCTTCTTCCGGCACAAAGGAAGTGGGCAGGTTGCCGCCGATGAGCCATGCAGCTGCTGCCATCACGGCTAAGAGGAGCATGCTGAAGGCGCTTCTGCGGATCATCAGGGCGGAGCCGCGGATGTAGCCATTCTGCGCCCTCGTAAACGTCGCGTTGAACCAGTGGAAGAAACGGCTGAAAGGGCCATGTACCTTGCCGGGCTTCAAAAGCAGAGAGCAGAGCGCCGGGCTCAGCGTGAGAGCGTTGAATGCGGAGAAGATGACCGAGACGGCGATGGTGACGGCAAACTGCTGGTACAACTTGCCCGTAATGCCGGGAATAAAAGCCGTGGGAATGAAGACCGCGGAGAGAATCAAGGCAATGGCAATGACCGGGCCGGAGACCTCTTGCATGGCTTTGATGGTGGCCTCGCGCGGTGGCAGACCTTCTTCGATGTGATGCTCCACGGCTTCGACGACGACGATGGCGTCATCGACCACCAGGCCGATGGCCAGCACCAATCCGAAGAGGGAAAGCGTGTTGATGGAGAAGCCCAGCATGGGGAAGACAATGAAGGTGCCTACCAGCGAAACCGGCACCGCGGCCAGAGGAATCAGCGCGGCACGCCAGCCTTGCAGGAAAATGTAGACCACGAGGATGACCAGCAGCAAGGACTCGAAGAGCGTGATCTCGATCTCACGCAATCCGGCGCTCACGGCCTCGGTGGAGTCATAAGGAATGTAGAACTGCATATTTGCAGGGAAGCGTTTGGCGAGTTCCTTCAATTTGGCGCGCACATTGGCGGCCGCTTCGACGGCGTTCGAGCCCGGCAACTGGTAAACCGCAAACGCGCCGGAATCGGCGCCGTTGTATTTGGCACTGATGTTGTAGGACGCAGAGCCCAACTCGATGCGCGCCACGTCCTTGAGGTGAAGGATGGTGCCGTCCGGGTTGGCGCGAATCACGATGTCGCCAAACTCTTCCGGCGATTCCAGTCTGCCCTGGGAACGAACCGTATAGGTGAAATCCTGTCCACTGGGCACTGGCTGCCCGCCAATCTGGCCGGAAGGATTGACCTTGTTCTGCGCGGCGATGGCCGCGGTAATCTCAGGAACCGTCACCGCCAGCTTGGCCAATTGATCCGGCCTGACCCAGACGCGCATGGCGTATTCGCCGCCAAAGACCTGCACCCGGCCAACACCGGGAAGGCGCGCCAACTCGTCCTTCAGATTGATGGTGGCATAGTTGTTCAGAAATTCCTGGCTATAGGCGTTATTGGGAGAAACCAGGTTGACCATCAGCAGGGGCGTGGTAAGGGATTTCTGTACCTGTACGCCTTGCGCGCTGACCTCCGCCGGTAGTTGCGCCGCCGCTTGATTGACGCGCAGTTGCGTAAGGATCTGATCGATATTCGGACTGGTGGAAATATCGAAATTGGTAATCAGTTGGGTCCAGCCGTTGCTTGCGTTGGTGGAGTACATGTAACTCATGTTGTCCACGCCGCTCATCTGGCTCTCGATCGGTGTCGCTACCGATTGCTCCAGGGTCTTGGCATCGGCAGCGGGGAAGATGGCCTGGGTGAGAATCTCCGGAGGTACAATCTCTGGATATTGAGCGACGGGAAGATTGACCAGCGATACCGCCCCAACGATGACCATCAGGATGGAGATCACGATGGCGATCATGGGATGGTTGATGAAGAATTTGGAGATCATTCTTTCCCTTCCGCTTGCGTTTTTGCAACCGTGGGATTCACGATCATGCCGTCCCGCACCTTGTCATTGCCTTCTGAAATGACCTCTTCTCCTGCATTGAGGCCGGCATCGACGATCCACATCGAGCCCACGCGCGAACCCAATTTCACCGTGCGCATGGAAACCGAGCGATTGGCGCTCACCACCGCAACCTGATTGGTTCCTTGCAACCGGCTCACGCTGCGCTGGGGCACCAGAATGGCAGAGCGGTTGATGGCCGTGGCCGCATGAACTCGCCCGAACTGGCCGGGGCGAAGAATATTCCCTGGATTCGGGAATGCCGCCACCAGCCGGATGGTTCCGGTCTGCGCATCCACCTGCCGGTCCACGAAGATGACTTTGCCTTCATGCGGATATTTGGTGCCGTCGGAAAGCTCCAATTGCAACTTCAGCGCGTTGGCGCTGTTCTGCGGGCCGTCTGCCGAACCTCGCTGCGGCTCGCGACTGAAACGGAGGTACTCCTGCTCGCTGATGGAGAAGTAGACCTTGATGGGATCGACCTTGGAAACCGAGGTCAGCGCCGTGCCTGGACTAACCAGGTTTCCCACCTGCGTCGTGGCGATGCCGGCAATTCCATCGGTGAGGGAACGGACCTGCGTGAAGTTGAGACTGATTTGCACTTGTGCTACCGCCGCGGCGGAAGCCTGCACGGCAGCTTTGGAGGCGCGCTGATCCGCTATCTCCGAATCGAGCTGGCTTTGCGAGATCGCGTGTTGCTGCGCCAGCGGCGAATCGCGCTTCACGTTGATCTGCGTGAGTTCGAGCTTTGCCTCAGCCTGCGCCAACTGCGCCTTGGCCAGATCCAGATTTGCCTGGAAGGTTTGCGGGTCAATCTGAAAGAGAACCTGGTCCTTATGAACGTATGACCCCTCGCGATAAAGCTGCCTGACCAGGTAGCCCGTCACCTGGGGCTGAATCTGCGCATTGACGTAGCCGTCCAGCGTGGCAATCCAATCGCCATAAACGGGCACATCCCGTTGCTCTGCCTTCACTACTTGCACTTGTACTGGGTTGGAAGTGGGCACGGCATGAGCCTTGTGGCCGCAGGCGGAGAGCATTCCCGCGGAAAGAGCCACCAAGGCAAAAAGGAATGCCGCAGCATTCCGGCAAGAAGACAAGCTCTGGGAGCCCCTCTCTTCGGAGAACAAATTCCGGAGGGAGGCTGAGCCCCAATCCCCCGCATTCGTTGAGTTACTGTGCCTATGCATTCAGAAAACCTTCCTGTTGTTTGGTGATTCGTACGATTGAAAAATCAAGCGTGGGAGCGATTCATGGCTTGGAAGAGGCAGAAAGAGTACTGGATGGTGCTTTCGCGGTTTTCTGCTTGGGCCGATTCGGCGCTTTATTCTCGGTCGTACGGCGCAGGCGCAGACGCCTGCAGAGATCCCTGCCATATGCGTTCTCGGTGACAAACGCAGCTCCCAGCCGATGCAGCCAGAGCAGTGTTTTCTCGCCAAGCGAATCGACATAGAAGATGCTCTCTATGTCGAATCACTGCTGTCCGGTTAAAAGTCGAACAGAATCAGTTGGTTGTGGAATGGCAGTAACTCATCTTGGGAATCGAAATTCTGAAGTGCCCGTAAAATGGGGGTTTTCTCGAAAAGAGTAACACTGAAAA
>Ga0224531_1001084_pt1 | contig 12524 bp, 5 predicted proteins | sample CBST100metaG_FD_179876 | JGI IMG/M metagenome (GOLD analysis project Ga0224531, IMG submission 179876) | Peat soil microbial communities from Stordalen Mire, Sweden - C.B.S.T100 | ecosystem: Environmental > Terrestrial > Soil > Wetlands > Peat | place: Sweden: Norrbotten County, Stordalen Mire... | reverse complement strand
GTGCATCAGCGTGTCGGCGATGAAGATGGTCGTGCCGTGCACGCCCACCATCAGCGTCAGCCCGAAGGCGGTGGTGCCGGGCGCGGTGTCGATGGCCTGGCCGATGTCCTCCAGGCAGACCGCCGGCGAGCGGGTCAGGCCGGTGACCATGGCGTCGGCCTCGCCGGTGGCCACCATGCAGGCGGCGAAGACGTTGCGGCCCTGGTTCACCATGCGCTGGCAGTCGCGGTAGACGAAGCCGCGCCGCTGCAGCCTGGCGTAGAGGAAATCGGCGTATTTCTTGTTGTTGGTGGACAGCAGGGCGTTCTGGATCTCGATGCCGTCGGCCTCGCCCAGCCCCAGGCTGGCCATGGTGGCGCGCACCCGGTCCTCGCGCCCGATCAGCACCGGCATGCCGTAGCCGCCGTCGCGGAAGCCGCAGGCGGCGCGGACGATCTTCGGTTCCTCGCCCTCGGCGAACACGACGCGCTTGGGCTGGGCGCGCACGGCCTCCATGATCGCGTCCAGCGCGTTCGCGGTCGGATCGAGCCGGCCGGACAGCTCGCGCGCGTATTTGCGCAGGTCGGCGATCGGCCGGCGGGCCACGCCGGACTCGATCGCCGCCTTCGCCACCGCCGGCGCCAGGCGGGAAATCAGTCGCGGGTCGAAGGCGTTGGGGATGATGTAGTCCGGCCCGAACTGCAGCCGGTGGCCGGCGCCGGCGGTGGAGACCTCGTCGGGCACGTCCTCGCGCGCCAGCAGGGCGAGCGCCTCGGCAGCGGCGATCTTCATGGCCTCGTTGATGGTACTGGCGCGCACGTCCAGCGCGCCGCGGAAGATGTAGGGGAAGCCCAACACATTATTCACCTGGTTGGGGTAGTCGCTGCGGCCGGTGGCGATGATCGCGTGCGGGCTGGCGGCGCGCGCCTCCTCCGGGGTGATCTCCGGGTCCGGGTTGGCCATGGCGAAGATGATCGGCTTGTCGGCCATGCCCCGCACCATCGCCTGGCTCACCGCGCCCTTCACCGAGAGACCGAAGAACGCATCGGCGCCCTCCAGCGCCTCCGCCAGCGTGCGCGCCGGGGTGGCCACCGCGTGCGCCGACTTCCACTGGTTCATGCCCTCGCGACGGCCCTGCCAGACCACGCCCTTGGTGTCGCACAGCACCACGTGGTCGTGCGGCACGCCCATGGCCTTGACCAGCTCGACGCAGGCGATGGCGGCGGCGCCGGCCCCGTTCACCACCAGCCTGGTGTGCTTCAGGTCGCGCCCGGTGAGGTGGCAGGCGTTGATGAAGCCGGCGGAGACGACGATGGCGGTGCCGTGCTGGTCGTCATGGAATACCGGGATGTCCATCAGCTCGCGCAGCCGGGCCTCGATCATGAAGCACTCGGGCGCCTTGATGTCCTCCAGGTTGATGCCGCCGAAGCTGGGGCCGAGGTAGCGGACGCATTCGACGAACTGGTCCACGTCCTCGGTGGCGATGCACAGGTCGATGCCGTCCACGTCGGCGAACCGTTTGAACAGGGCGACCTTGCCCTCCATCACCGGCTTGCTGGCGAGCGCGCCCAGGTTGCCCAGGCCGAGCACGGCGGTGCCGTTGGATACCACGGCGACCATGTTGCCCTTGTCGGTATAGTCGTACACGGCGTCGGCATCGCGCGCGATGCGCAGGCACGGCGCGGCGACGCCGGGGGAGTAGGCGAGCGAGAGGTCGCGCGCGGTGGCCAGCGGCTTGCTGATGCGGATTTGCAGTTTGCCTGCCGGCGGGGCGCAATGCAGGGCCAGCGCCTCTTCGGCCGAGACGCGGGCGGTGTGCGGGTCGGTGCTGCCTTCGGCCATGGTGTTGCTTTCCTATCCAAGTGGAACGAATTCTTTACCGCCATGGTGGCGATACCGATCGCCGCAAACAAGCGGCGGCTTCGCAGAACCGTCCCGGACCGCTAGACCGTGACCATGGTCGCTTCTCACACCCCCCCCGACGCCGAAGGCGCCAGCCCGGTGATGGCGCAATGGTTCGCGGTGAAGGCCGAGCACCCCGACGCCCTGGTGTTCTTCCGCATGGGCGACTTCTACGAGATGTTCTTCGCCGACGCCGAGGCCGCCGTGGCGGCGCTCGATATCGCCTTGACCCACCGTGGCGAGCACGCCGGCGTGCCGATTCCGATGTGCGGCGTGCCGGTACACGCGGCCGAATCCTACCTGTTGCGGCTCATCAAGCGCGGCTTCCGGGTAGCGGTGGCCGAGCAGATGGAGGACCCGAAGACCCGCACCGGCAAGGCGCCGATCCGCCGCGCGGTGGTGCGCCTGGTCACGCCCGGCACGCTGACCGAGGACGCGCTGCTGGAGGCGGGGCGGCCGAACCTGCTGCTGGCGCTGGCCGCGACCGGGCAGGAACTCGGCGCAGCCTGGCTGGACGTGTCCACCGGCCTGTTCGAGACGCAATCGCTGGCGCCCGCCGATCTGCCGGCGCTGCTCGGGCGGCTCGATCCCGCCGAGGTGCTGGCGCCGGCCGATCTCGCGCTCGGCGAGTGGGCGTCGCGGCGTGCGCCGGAGCAGACGCCACCGCCGCCGCTGGTGGCGCGGCGCCGGCTGGCCGAGGCGTTCGCGGCCGCCAACCTGGACGCTTTCGGCAGCTTCGAGGACGGCGAGGCGATGGCCGCGGCGCTGGCGCTCGACTACGTGCGGGCGACGCAGGCGGGCCAGCAGCCGCACCTCATGCACCCGCTGCCGCAGGGCCGCGCCGGGCACCTGGAGCTGGACGCCGCCACCCGCGCCAGCCTGGAAATCACCCGCGCCCGCGACGGCGGTACGCAGTACACTCTGCTCGGCGTGGTGCAACGCACGCTTACCGCGGCCGGCGCGCGGCTACTTACGGAATGGCTGTCCGCGCCGCTGACCGAGACGGCGGCCATTGCCGCCCGCCAGGATTGCTGGTCGTGGCTGCTCGCCAACCCGTCCGCGTGCGGGCGCATCCGGGCCGCGCTCCGCACCGCGCCGGACATGGCGCGCGCGCTCGGCCGGTTGTCGGTGGGTCGGGGCGGGCCGCGCGACCTGGCGGCGTTGCGCGACGGGCTGGTCGCCGCGCGCGCCGTCGAGGCGGCGCTGGAGGGGCCGTTGCCGACCCTGCTGGGGCAGGCGCGCACGGCCCTGGCCGCGGCGCCGACGCTGCCGGCGCGGCTCGCCGCCGCGCTGGCCGACCCGGCGCCGGTGCGGTTGGACGAGGGCGCCATCGCGCCGGGCTTCGATGCCGAGCTGGACGGCGAACGCGCGCTGCGCGACGATAGCCGACGCGTCATCGCCACGCTGCAGCTCGACTATGCCCAGCGTTACGGCGTCGCCAGTCTTAAAATCCGCCACCATGCGCAGCTCGGCTACGTCATCGAGGCGCCGGCGGCGGCGGTGGAGAAGCTGCGCGGCAACGCCGAGCTGACGCTGCGCCAGGGCATGGCCAACGGCGCGCGCTTCGCCTCCGCCGAGTTGTCGGATTTGGACCGGCGCATCAGCGAGGCCGTCGAGCGGGCGGCGACGCGCGAGCGGGTCATTTTCGCCGCTCTCTGCACCGAGGTGCTGGGTCAGGCCGGCGAACTGGCGCGCGCCGCCGCCGCGCTGGCGACGCTGGACGTGGCGCAGTCCTGCGCGCATCTGGCCGAGCCGGGCACCTGGTGCCGGCCCGTGCTGAGCGAGGATTCGGCCTTCGCCATCGAGGCGGGGCGGCATCCGGTGGTGGCCGCGGCGCTGCCCGCCGGCGCATCGTTCGTGCCCAACGACTGCGACCTCTCCGCCGACCGGCGGCTGCTGCTGCTCACCGGGCCGAACATGGCGGGCAAGTCCACGTACCTGCGGCAAAACGCGCTGATCGTGCTGCTCGCCCAGGCCGGGCTGCCGGCGCCGGCAGCCGGCGTGCGCCTGGGGGTGGTGGACCGGCTGTTCTCGCGCGTCGGCGCCGCCGACGACCTGGCGCGCGGACGCAGCACCTTCATGGTGGAGATGACCGAGACCGCCGCCATCCTGCACCGGGCCGGGCCGCGCAGCCTGGTGGTGGTGGACGAGATCGGCCGCGGCACCGCGACCCTGGACGGGCTGGCGATCGCCTGGGCGGTGCTGGAGGCGCTGCACAATACCGTGCGCTGCCGCACCATCTTCGCCACCCATTTCCACGAGCTGGCGCAACTGACCGCCGAGCTGCCACGCCTGGCGCCGCACACCATGCGGGTGAAGGAATGGAAGCAGGACGTGGTGTTCCTGCACGAAGTCGCGGCCGGGGCGGCGGGGCGGAGCTGGGGCGTGCACGTCGCCAAGCTGGCGGGGGTGCCCCCCGGCACGGTCAAGCGCGCGGCGGCGCTGCTGGCGGCGCTGGAGAAGCGCGCCGGGCGGCTGACCGACGCCGCCGCGCTGCCGCTGTTCGCCGCCGCCGCGCCCCAGCCAGAACCAACCACCCGGTCGGACGCGGCCGCGGATCCGCTACACTCGGCGCTCGCTGCCCTGGACCCGGACCGGCTCTCGCCGCGGCAGGCCCTTGCGGAGCTGTATCGTCTGAAGTCGCTAGTTTCTGTTGCGTTGCAGCCTGAACCGATAACATCCTCTGGATGATGCCAGCAAACCATTTGCCCGCCGACCCGACCGAAGCCACCGCCCTGCTGCAGCAGGCCATCGAGGCATTGCGGGTCGACTCCGGACCGGTCCCGCGCGATGCGGCGCTCGGTGCGTTCCGTCGCCATCTCGGCCGCGTGCAGCAGCAGGTGCGGGACACCTTCGAGGAGGGCAACCTGCCCGGGATGCAGGCCGCGCGCATGCTGGCCGGGCTCACCGACGGGCTGATCACCACGCTGTTCAACTACGCCCTGTCGGTGAACGTCAGCGAGGACGAGCACGTCGGACGGCTGGCGCTGGCGGCCACCGGCGGCTATGGCCGCGGCGTGCTGGCGCCGTTCTCCGACATCGACCTGCTGTTTCTCACCGCCGCCGAACCCGGCCGCGCCGCGCTGCGCACGGTGGAGTTCATGCTCTATTTCCTCTGGGACATGGGGCTGAAGGTCGGCCATGCCACGCGCTCGGTCGGCGACTGCCTGAGCGAGGCGCACGGCGACGTGACCATCCGCACCTCGCTGCTCGATGCCCGATGGCTCGCCGGCGAGCGTGCGCTGTTCGACGACTTCGGCACGCGTTTCCGCGCCGCCTGCAAGGAAGCGGGCGCCGCCGGCTATATCACCGCCAAGCAGACCGAGCGCAGCGCACGCCATCGCCGCTACGGCGACAGCCCGTTCGTGGTGGAGCCGAACGTGAAGGAGGGCCGCGGCGGCCTGCGCGACCTGCAGACGCAGTACTGGATGGCACGCTACGTCTTCGGCATCGATTCGCTCTTGAAACTAGCCGACCCGGTGGGGCCGACGGGCGGCATCATCACCCTCATCGAGGCGCGGCTTGCCATGCGCTCGTGGGATTTCCTGTGGACGGTGCGCTTCCACCTGCACTACGTCGCCGGCCGCGCCGAGGAGCGGCTGACCTTCGACCTGCAGCCGGTGGTCGGCGCGCGCATGGGCTATACGCGGCATGGCCGGCAGGACGGGGTGGAGCGATTCATGCGCCACTACTTCCTGACCGTGCGCGAGGTGACCCGGCTCACCCATGTGCTGGAGCCGGCGCTGGTGCGCGCGGCGCTGGGGCCGCCGGCGATCGCGCCGGAGACCGACGCGGCGCTGGCCGCCGACGGGTTCGTGCTGGCGGACGGGCGGTTGCTGCTGGCCAAGGGCCGCAGCTTCCGCGATGAGCCGATGCTGATGCTGCGCATTCTCCAGGTGGCGCGCGACCGCGAGGTCAAACTGCATCCGCTGGCCCTGCGCGCGCTGATCCGCAGCGAGCGGCGGGCCACGCAGTTACGCGACAACCCGCGCGCCGCCGCGCTGTTCATGGACCTGCTGTGCGGCGGCAACCCGGAGCACCCGCGGGCCGACGGCGCGCACTGGATGCGCATCCTGAACGAAACCGGCTTCCTCGGCCGGTTCATGCCGGACTGGGCGCGCATCGTCGGGCAGATGCAGTTCGACACCTACCACGTGTTCACCGTGGACGAGCACACTATCGAGGCGGTGCGCGTGCTCAACATGCTGGAGCGTGGCGAGCTGGCCGAGGTCGCGCCGGTGGCGAGCGGACTGCTGCACCACCTGCAGTCACGCCGGGCGCTCCATCTCGCCATGATGCTGCACGACATCGCCAAGGGGCGCGGCGGCGACCATTCGGAGATCGGCGCCGAGCTGGCCATGGAGATCGGCCCGACGCTCGGCCTCAGCGCGGAGGAGACCGAGACCGTCTCGTGGCTGGTGCTGCACCACCTGCTGCTCAGCCAGACCGCCTTCCGCCGTGACATCGACGACCCGAAAACCATCCTCGATCTGGCCGAGACCATCCAGTCGCCGGAGCGGCTCAGGCTGCTGCTGGTGCTGACGGTCGCCGATATGCGGGCGGTGTCGTCGAAAGTGTGGAACGGCTGGAAGGCGACGCTGCTGCGCGAACTGTATTCGCGCGTGGCGGAAGTGCTGGAGGGCGGGCTGTCCACGACCGAACGCGACGTGCGCGTCTCGCACGCCAAGCAGGCGGCCGCCGCGCTGCTGGACGACTGGACCGACGCCCAGAAAGACCAGTTCTTTGTTCTTGGCTATGCCGGCTACTGGCTTTCCTTCGACCCGGAATCGCATGCCCGGCACGCGCGCATGATCCGCAACGCCGAGCAGCGCGGCACGCCGCTGACCGTGGAGACGCAGCCGCTGCCGGCGCGCGCGGTGACCGAGGTGACGGTCTATACCGCCGACCATGCTGGCCTGTTCAGCCACATCGCCGGCGCGCTGGCGGTGGCGGGGGCCTCCATCGTCGATGCGCGCATCCACACGTTGACCAACGGCATGGCGTTGGACACGTTCTGGATCCAGGACGCCATCGGCGGCGCCTTGGACGCGCCGCACCGGCTGGCCCGGCTCTATGTGCTGATCGAGCAGGCACTGTCCGGCCGGCTGCGGCTGGACGCCGAGATCCGCAAGGTGAACCAGTCGCTGATCGGCCGGCGCATGCGCGCCATCAACGTGCCGCCGCGGGTGGTGATCGATAACCACGCATCCAACACGTACACGGTGCTGGAGGTGAACGGGCGCGACCGGCCAGGGCTGCTGCACGACGTGACCGCGACGATCAGCGGACAGGGGCTTCAAATAGCCTCGGCGCACGTGACCACTTACGGCGTGCGCGCGGTGGATGTGTTCTACGTCAAGGACGTGTTCGGCCTGAAGGTGGAGAACGAGCGCAAGCTGGTGCAGCTTCGCGAGTCGCTGCTGGTGGCCCTGGCCTCGCCCGAGGAAGTGGCCCCGGCGCCGGTGCCGGCCCCGGCAAAGCGCCGCCGCGCCGTCGACGCCGCCTGAACCAAGTCATCCAGCGGGCGAACAGGCACGGCGATCCGCACTGTTTGCCCGCCTCGCCTTCCTGTAGGGTCGAGGCGGAAGGCGCCGCTACGTGGGGGTTTCTACCCGCGGCGGGGTGAGCGTGCTGGTGCTGGTAGTAGTGGTGGTGGGGACGCTCGGGGCCTCGTTGGACATCATCTCGATATGGCCGGTGATCTGGCCGCCATCCTCCACCTGTAGGCGACGACACCGGGCGGTGCCCAGCACACGGCCGGTGGCACGGACGATCAGGTTGCCGCGCGCCGTCAGCGTGCCGTCGATGGTACCGGCGACCTCGGCATCCTCGACCTCCACCTCGCCCTTGAACACACCGCCAGGCGAGATGGCAACTTCGGTGGCGTGGATCATGGACGCTTCGACCGTGCCCTCGACCACGAGCCGTTCGGCGTCCTGCACCGTGCCCTGGACGCTGATGCCATGGCCAACCACCAGCGTACGGCGCTCGGTCGGCTCGGTGACGAGCGGGTGACGGCCCCCCTGCACGGTGTTGCCGCCGGGGGCCATTGTCCCGGGGCGTGCGGCGCCCGGCAGTGGTGTTTGCGCACCGAGAGCGGGGGGAGGAGCGGGGGGAGTCGCGGCGAACGGCGCACGGCTCATGAGAGCCTCCTTCGGCGGTGCGGGACGGAAGGGAGGGACGCCCAGGCCGGAATCGGTCGGTCGGGGCGGCACGCCCGAGTAATCACTACGGAACGCGGCCGGGCCACCCGCGCCGCCAGCGCGGCCGTTGCCCAGGCCACCCGCACCCGGTTCGGCCGGAATGGTGGTGGGCTGCACGTCGTCGGGCTTGCGTCGCTTGAACACGGCCGCTCCGTCACAGTCTGATAAACACGGAACGGTGGCCTATCACAAGCGCGGTAGCGTGAACACCCCGTCGTGTCGATCGATCCGACTCAGAAAATATTCCGATTCTCGCCGGACTGATGCAACACATGCACTCCGGCTGCCCGGCCGACCCGCATCACGGGCTTGTGCTGGCAACCACCCGGCGCCGTGGACGTTGCTTTGTCTACAGCATGACCGCGCGGCCATGCGCGCGAACGGCCGCGCTGTCGCAGGAGAGAACACAATGCGCCAGATACTTTTCACCTCGGCCGCCCTGCTGGGCTTGGCCGTCGGCTTGCCCGCGCTCGCCCAGACGCCGCAATCCGGCGGCGCCAGCAACATCAATGCCGCCGACACCCACTCCAACATCGCGCCCCAACTGCCGGTACCGGCGCTGAGCGCGGGCGCCTCGCCGCACGCATACCTGCTGGATGCCCAACAGGCACTGCAGCAGCACCGCACCGGCGCGGCGCAGGAGGCGCTGGAACGGGCCGAGACACGGCTGCTCGACCGCACCACGCCGCCCTCGGCCGCCGACACGGCGGACGCCGCGCCGCTGGTGCAGCAGATCGACCAGGCGCTCCAGGCGATCGGCCACAGTGACATCGACCACGCCAGCCAGATCATCGCCGGGGCGCTGAGCGCCAGCGGCGACTCCGCCTCGGCGGCCGACATGCCGGGGGCGACGCCACAGTAAGCCGCGCCACCGCCGCGGCGCGTGGTTGCGGCCCCGCGTCGCGGACATGCGCTTTTGGCTCGCATCCGGCGAGGCGAATCACTACATCACGCGCAGCACAACAACGCGCGGCGCCCGGCCCCATCGGGCGCCGCTGTTGTCGCGTGCCCAACGTAGCGCCGGAACACAGGCCCCATGGATATCCGCAACATCGCGATCATCGCTCACGTCGACCACGGCAAGACCACGCTCGTGGATAAGTTGCTGAAGCAATCCGGGTCCTTCCACGAGCACCAGCAGGTCGCCGAGCGGGCGCTCGACCGCGGCGACCTGGAGCGCGAGCGCGGCATCACCATCCTCGCCAAGTGCACCAGCGTGGTCTGGCGCGGCGTGCGGATCAACATCGTCGATACGCCCGGCCACGCCGATTTCGGCGGCGAGGTGGAGCGCATCCTGAACATGGTGGACGGCGCCATCGTGCTGGTGGACGCCGCCGAGGGCGTGTTGCCGCAAACCAAGTTCGTCGTGCACAAGGCGCTGGAGCGCGGGTTGAAGCCGATCGTGGTGATCAACAAAGTGGACCGCCAGGATGCCCGATCGGACGAGGTGCATACGGAGGTTTTCGACCTGTTCGCGGCGCTGGGCGCCACCGACGAGCAGCTCGATTTCCCCATGCTCTATGCCTCGGGCCGGCAAGGCTGGGCGGACGCCACGCTCGATGGGCCGCGCCAGGACCTCTCCGCGATGTTCGACCTGGTGCTCAGCCACGTGCCGGCGCCGCACCTGGATGCCGAGGCGCCGTTCGCCATGGTCGCCTCGATCCTGGAATACGACAACTTCCTCGGCCGGGTGCTGACCGGGCGGGTGGAGCAGGGGCGGGCCCGGCTGAACATGCCGGTGAAAGTGCTGCGCGCCGACGGCACGGTGGTGGAAACCGGGCGGCTGACCAGGCTGATGGCGTTCCGCGGCCTGGACCGCGTGACGGTGGAGGAGGCCGATGCCGGCGACATCGTCGCCGTGGCCGGCCTGAGCGAATCGACGGTGGCCGAGACGGTGTGCGCCCTTGAGCAGCCGACGCCGCTGCCCGCCATTCCGATGGACCCGCCGACGCTGGCGATGACGTTCCGCATCAACGACGGCCCGCTGGCCGGACGCGAGGGCAAGAAAGTGACCTCGCGCCAAATCCGCGAGCGGCTGCTGCGCGAGGCCGAGGGCAACGTCGCCATCCGGGTGACGGAGAGCAACGAGACCGAGGCGTTCGAGGTGGCCGGGCGCGGCGAGTTGCAGCTCGGCGTGCTGATCGAGACCATGCGCCGCGAGGGCTTCGAGCTGACCATCGGCCGCCCGCGCGTGCTGACGCAGACCAACCCCGACACCGGCGAGCGCGAGGAGCCGATGGAGGAGGTGCTGGTCGACGTGGACGAGCCCTATGCCGGCGTCGTGGTGGACAAAGTGAGCCGGCGCAAGGGCGAGCTGCGCGATGTGCGGCCCTCCGGCGGGGGCAAGGTGCGGCTCACCTTCGCCGTGCCAAGCCGGGGACTGATCGGCTACCAGGGCGAGTTCCTCACCGACACGCGTGGCAGCGGCGTCATCAACCGGATGTTCGAGGGCTACGGACCGTGGAAGGGCCCGCTGGAAGGGCGGCGCAATGGCAGCCTGATCTCGACCGCGGACGGCGAGGCGGTGCAGTACGCACTGTTCTCCATCCAGGATCGCGGCGCCTTGTTCGTCAATCCAGGCGAGAAAGTGTACGTCGGCATGATCATCGGCGAGCACGCGCGGGGTTCGGACCTGGAAGTGAACCCGATCAAGGAGAAGAAGCTGACCAACGTCCGCGCCGCCGGCAAGGATGAGGCGCTGCTGCTGACGCCGCCCAGGCGGATGAGCCTGGAACAGGCGATCGCCTACGTCGAGGACGACGAGCTGGTGGAGGTGACGCCAGCGGCGATCCGGCTGCGCAAGCGGTTCCTCGACCCGCACACGCGCCGGCGCAGCGAGCGCAAGGCGGAGGCCGAGGCCAGCGCCTGACGGCGGATTGCGAGGCTCTGCTTACGCTGCCCTTGCGTGACCGGCTGCAGCTTTCCCTTGGTGCTTGCAGGGGTCCGCTGTCAGACGATGACCAGCTCAGTGAGTAAACGAGGAACCTTGCCGTGATCGTCGCACAGTCCGTCGGACACAATGCGGGTCGTTGGGGTTGTCTGTCCCGGCCCGCTGCCCACGCAGGCGTTGCATCGCAAGAGTCCTCCATCGGCCGGGCACATGCCGTTGGCATGTGGCTGAACACGCCCGCTGGCGGGGTCACGTTGCTGATCCTGGCGACGCTCGTGGCGCGGTTGATCTTTGCCGATGCTCTCGGGTTGGGCATCGACGAAAGCTATATGGTCGCCGCCGGTCGTAGCTTCCATCTGGGCTACTTCGATCATCCTCCCGTGGCGTGGTGGATGGCCTCGGCGGCGGCTCATCTCGCTGGCACGGACTCACCCATCATCGTGCGCCTGCCCTTCGTGCTGACGTTCGCGGTGACGACGTGGCTGATGTTCAGGCTGACAAGCCGCCTCTTTAACGCCTGCGCAGGCCTTTGGGCGGCAATCCTGCTCAATGCCGCCCCGGTGTTTGGTGTCAGCGCGGCATCATGGGTTCTGCCGGACGGGCCGCTTTTCGCAGCCCTGCTCGGGGCCGCTCTTTGCCTGGTTGAAGCACTTCCCGCCCGAGGCCGCGCCGCATGGGGGTGGTGGTCCGCAATGGGCGCCTGCGCCGGGGTTGCCCTGCTGTCGAAGTATTCCGCCGTGCTGACGATCGCCGGTGCCGTCGTGTTCCTGCTGACGCAGCCAGCCGAGCGCCGATGGCTGACCCGGCCGCAACCGTACGTCGCCGGTTTGCTCGCTCTGGCGCTATTTGCGCCCGTCGTGGTCTGGAACGCAGACCATGGGTGGGTGTCCCTGCTGTTTCAGGGCGGCCGCGCCGCACCAGGTCGCCTGCACGTATTCGGCCCGCTCTCGACCCTCGGCGGAGAGGCCGTATTCCTCCTGCCATGGATCTGGGTGCCCCTGGTTCTTTGCGCCTTCGCCGCGTTCCGGCGAGGGCCCGCGAACGGGCGGTCATGGCTGCTGGTGTGCCTCGCGGCACCGCCGATCCTGCTGTTTCTCGTGGTCTCGCTCTGGAGCCATGTGCTGTTCCACTGGGCGGCGCCAGGCTACCTCATGCTCTTCCCCCTGCTGGGGGACGCCGTCGATCGGCGTTGGCGGAGCAGTCCCGCAACCCGGGCATGGCTGGCGACGACGGCCGTGGTTGTCCTTGTTGGCGTCACGCTCGTCGCCAGCGAGGTACGTTTCAATTGGCTGCCGAGCACCTTCGAGAACTTCGCTCTCGGAGCGGACCCGGACTTGGCCGCGGTGGATTGGATATCGCTGCGAACCGACTTGGCGGCCAGAGGGCTTCTTGGCCGGCCCGGGCTGATTGTCGCGGCGACACGCTGGCTGGACGCCGGAAAGGTCGACTACGCTCTCGAAGGACGGATGACGGTGATCTGCCTGGGAGACGACCCCAGGCAATATGGGCTGACCACGAGGATCGGCGAGTACGCCGGGGATGACGTTCTG
>Ga0224531_1001080_pt1 | contig 12541 bp, 9 predicted proteins | sample CBST100metaG_FD_179876 | JGI IMG/M metagenome (GOLD analysis project Ga0224531, IMG submission 179876) | Peat soil microbial communities from Stordalen Mire, Sweden - C.B.S.T100 | ecosystem: Environmental > Terrestrial > Soil > Wetlands > Peat | place: Sweden: Norrbotten County, Stordalen Mire... | reverse complement strand
GGTGTAATGGACCTTGTAGAGCTTGTTTGGCTCGGCCACTGCGCCGGTGCCAACCTTGATCTCCTGGTAGCGCAGCGAGAAGGCGGTCTTCACAATGCCCCTCACCGCGGGCACTCCGGCGGGCAGCTTTACGCCCACGGCAGACCCTGCCGGTCGGACGACGGACGCGGACGGCTTGGCGATTTTAGCTGCGGTTGTGGCCGATTTGGCGGCGGGGGAAGCCGGCTTGGCCGGCGTTTGGGCGCTTGCGGCTACCGCACTTGCCGCCATCAACAGAATCAAAAAAGTTTTTTTCATAATTTGGCTAGACTCCAACGTGCATCTTTACGGGAGTTTATCAGGCGTCCCCGCGCCTTTATCCGGCCAGCAAGCCGGCCAGCAGCGCCGTCCGCGGGGCCAGGTGCTCCACCACAATCGATTCGTGCCGCGCATGAGCCCCTTCGCCCACTGCGCCCATGCCGTCCAGCGTCGGAATCCCCAGCGCAGCCGTAAAGTTGCCGTCTGAGGCGCCGCCGGTGGCCGCTTCCTCCAGCACAAAGCCCAACTCCGCAGCCAATTCCCTGGCCTGCTTGTAGAGCTTCACTCCGCCGCGTTTCCTCTCCATCGGCGGCCGATTAATGCCGCCAGTGACGCTCAATGTGCAGCGCTTGTCCGCCGCCTTCAGCCCCGCAAACTTGCGCTCCATGCGCGCGCCGTCAGACCTGTGCGCAATCCGCACATCCACTTCGGCCCAAGCCTCCGCAGCGATCACGTTGGTCTTCGAACCGCCTCCAACCACGCCCGCGTTCACCGTCAAGCCGCGCTTCAGGTCGGTCCAGCCACTCACCGTTTCCACCACCCGGGCCAGTTCGCGGATAGCGCTCGCGCCCTTTTCGAAATCCACTCCAGCGTGTGCCGCCACGCCCTTGATGTCGATCCGCCAACTGCCTGTGCCCTTGCGCGCGGTTTTATAAGCCAACCCCTGCGCCGGTTCCAGCACGTAGACCTGGGCGCACTCCGCCGCCAGCCGCTCGGTCGTGGACCGCGAAACCGGGCTGCCCACCTCCTCGTCGCTGTTCAGCAGCAGCACAAGCTCCCGCTCCAGCAAATTCACCTCAGTCAGCATCTCGATGGCCGTCAAAGCCATGGCCACGCCGGCCTTCATGTCCAGTGTCCCCGGCCCCCACAGCCGCCCCTCGCTCAGCTTGCAGGGCATGACCTTCAGCGTCCCCACCGGCCACACCGTATCCAGATGCCCCAACAGCAAAGTCCGTCCCGCCGCGCCGGTTTTGGACTTGGGTCCGAACCGCACTTCCAGCACATCCCCATACTCGCGCTGCCGATGCAGCTTCACCCGTCCGCCCAGTTTTTTCGCCCGCTCCACCACCAGCGACACACAAGCATCGACAGCCGCCTTATCATCCGACGGCGACTCCGCCTGCACCAGTTTTCGAATCAGCTTGATCAGTGCAGGCTCCTTGCGCCGGGCCCCGGCCAGCAGTGCACGCATTGCAACAGGAGAAGTATCAGTAGAGAGCATGGAGGTTCCTTTCGCTGCTATTTCGTCCCGGACATACCAAGACTTCCTGATTCTACGTCGCTTAATGCCGTTTTACACACCCTGCCACCACACCCAGCCGTTTCCCACATCGCGCAGAGTGTGGTTAAAATGCCACAAGACGCCACTACCGCATCGCGTCTAATCTAACCAGTGCCCATGCTTTCACAAAGTTGGAGATCGAAATTTTTGCCGAATCCCGCACATTTGGAACAAACCATTGCCGCGCCCATTGAATTCACGGGGGTGGGACTGCACTCGGGAGCGCCTGTAACTCTGCGCCTTTTGCCTGCTCCCGGCGGCTCGGGCATCGTCTTTCGCCGCACCGATCTCGACAACTTTGAAATTCCCGCCATCGGCCGCAACGTGGCCAAGGTTAGCTACGCCACCAGCCTCATGCGCCAGGGCGTACTCATCTCCACCACCGAGCACCTGCTCTCCGCGCTGGTCGGCATGGGCGTAGACAACGTAATCGCTGAGCTGGACAACCTGGAACTGCCCATTTTGGACGGCAGCGCCCTGCCTTACGTCGAGGCTTTTCTCAACGTCGGCATCCGCGCCCAGCGCCGCCGCCGCGAAACCATCCGGGTCCTCCACCCCGTCGAAGTCCGCGATGGCGACAAGTTCATCGGCGTCTATCCCGGCGACGGCTACAGCATCCGTTACGCCATCGATTTCCCTGCCCCCATCGGCTACGAATGCGCCTGCATCGATCTGGCCGCCGACACCTACGGTTCCTCCATTGCCGCCGCCCGCACCTTCGGCTACAAGGCCGACGAGCAGAAGCTCCGCGACATGGGCCTGATTCGCGGCGCAAGTTCGGAGAGCACCATCATTCTCGACGCCAAAGGCCCCATCAACGGCTCGCTGCGCTTTCCCGACGAGTATGTGCGCCACAAAGTGCTCGACCTGATCGGCGATCTTGCCCTGGCCGGGCGCCGCATCGAGGGCCACGTAGTCGCCGAGCGCGCCGGCCACGCCATGCACACCGCCCTGGTCTCCCGCTTGCTCAAGGACCGCTCGGCTTGGGAGCTGGCCCACGTTCCCATGGCCGAATCGCCCGCTGAGGAACCCGCACTGGCGCACATGCCCGAAGGCGCATTCCCTAGCCCGGCCTTGCTCGGCGCATAGCTGCACGCTGCAAGCCGGTTCCCCTGCGACTCATGCGCAGTGTGCCTTACTTGCCATCCCATCGAACCGTCCGGCAATTTAGACTACTCAGGTACCGCCTGGATTCAGCCCCCCCCTCTGGATTGCAGCGCCACGAAAGACACGAGGAAAGACTCCATGGGTTCCGGCGCACCGCCAACGTTTCGAATTCCCCTCATTCTGCTGGCCATTGCCAACTTGGTGGTTCTGGGCATGCGCCTCTGGCCCTGGCAGCAAGTGGTCATGAATCTGCCCCTCAACGGAGCCACAGGCATCGATCCCGCGGTCTGCCTGCTCACCTACGTCTTCATGCTCTTCTGGATTGCCGACAGCCAGTCGCGGGTTACCCAGAAGGCACTGGGCATTGGGGCACTGCTGGGGCTGCTGGCGGGCCTGCTGCTAGCCGCCAAGGTTGCGCTCGCTGCGCAGCCGCCTGCTCCAGACCCCTCCATGCTGGAGCATCTGCCCACGGCCTTGCTGTTGGCCGCGATCTTCCTTTGGGGCGTTGCCGGAGTGCTCGGTGCGCGCGGCGAGACTCCCACCTTGGGCATGATCGCTGGTGTGTGGAGCGCCATGACCAGCGCCCTGATCGCGGTTTCTGCCGTGCTGGCGGAGTTGTACCTCGCTGGACCTCCGGTCGAATCGACGGATCCCTGGAAGCAGTACGAAGGCTTGGCTCTCGGCAACCCTGCCATGCAGACGCTCATCCACTCGCTGAATTCGACGACTGCCTATCTGCTGCTCTGCCCGCTCGTGGGCGGCGTCGTGGGCCTGGTCTTTGGCTCCTTTGGCAAGGCCGACAAAAGCTGAAGGTAGATTTAAAGGCTAAAAACGGGGGTTTTTAGCCAAAAAACGCTCAAATTTGCCCAAAAACAGGTTAAAAACAGGCCTTTTTTCTTGTCAAAAAGAGACGCTCTGCGGTCTGCAAGACATTCATTCTGTGTGGTTTATATGCATATTTACGGCTATAACAGGAGTTGCACATTAGGGGGAGGGGGGAGGGGTATTGGGAGTGCGGAGCGGGCAAAAGCGGTCCTTTTGCACCGGGCGCTTCTCTTCCTAACTGCCAGTGTGCGCCAAAGGTGGGTAATTGTTGGCAAGCGGGAGGAAGTGAGGCACTGCCGTCGATCTTCGCCCGCCGCATTATGCTGTACCCAATGGCGAAATGGCCGTTGAAGCACTCGCGATCTCAAGGAGGGAACAATGCTCGGTTTCATGATTCTGACTGTCAGCAATATCGAACGTTCACTGGCGTTCTATGAAGCAGCCCTGAAGCCTCTGAACATCAAATTCTTCCTGCCTTACAAGGGCCAAGACGGTCATCCTGACCAGTGGGGATTTGGCGATGGAAAGCAGGCGTTCTTTTGGCTCCAGCAAGGAAAGCCTGATCCGGCCGCGATTCACTGGGGCTTCAAGGCCGAAAACAACGAAAAGGTCGATGAGTTCTACGCGGCTGCGATCGCCGCTGGCGCCAAAGACAATATCTCCCCGCGGGCGCGACTCGAATACTATCCGGGATACTACGCCGCCGATGTGTTTGATCCGGACGGATACTCGTTCGAAGTCGTCCATAAGAGCTAAGGCCGGAGCCTGACATCGTAGCAGCGGCTTTTTGCTTACTGCTGTCCCAGGTCTCAAAATCGAGACCTGGGGCACCCAGCTTCAGTGGTTGTTCTCACTTCTCCCGGCACCTGGGCCACCCGCCCCAATCCCTCACTCGTGCCGGCGCATTTTATTGGATTTTGCGAATAACAGATTTCTATATCTATCACCATCCGCGCTAGATAGGAGCGCTATCTGCGTATCCCACCCCTGTCTATTGGCTCTGTCGGCCTCTGAAGCACCTGCGTGAAATAGATCTTGGAGGCGCAGTGATGTGAACCACGATTTTTCAACATGGCCAAATTGGTCACACCACATCTTCGCAACCTGAATCAAATAGTCGATCCGTACCGGTGCGGGGGGATGCGTCAACTGATCCAAGGGCAACCTCGTGTTCTTAGGCCATAACGTACAGAAGAAAGCCATCAGCGACAATAAAAAGCAAGACATAATCAGTTCATCGCAATCAACAGCAGGTCTCTTCTCCTGCCCCAATAGAATCAGTTGTCGCTGCCTCCAAGGACTGCGAAGAAGAAAAGCCAAAACGAGATATGCGGCATATCCGTCCGCATCAAGTTCCTCAACTTGTGAGTCGATACTTCCGCAAGCGGTCTGAGGAACCAGTTCGGTCCACACCCCGCTGGTTTCTATTCCCGCACTGTGCTCGTGAATAAGATGGGTGTATTCGTGCGCGGTGAGGAACATCAACTGAATGTGGCCAAGATAGCTCCAGAGGGTGTCCGACCGTGACGCGCCCGAGTCAAGGTGCAACGCTTGCAAGACAGTCGACGATCTGCTTAGGTGTTTTGAGACATCCGTAACGGACTTTATCAAAGGCAATGTCAAGACGATGAACCAGAAGCGTTCATGAGGAATGGCGTGTGCATTGGTGACCGTCGCGTCAAGATAATCGAAATGGAAAGGTGGGTGCACGATGCCACCAGAGGCGTTCGCATTCTCTAATCCGAGCGCCTCGTTCGTCTCAATTTGAAGGCCGTACAGGAACGTTCGAAACGATAGCGAGCCGATCTGCTCGATATCTAATCTTCCTGAGTAACTCTTCGGGAATGTATCTCTTATATAGCGGTCGAGAACGATCTCTGGCGGTGTCATGGTGAGGATTATAGCTCCTGATGCCCGCGATGGACCTGCGCCCGATGCACCGGAAAGCGTGTCACTGTCTAGCTAAGATTACTACTTAATAAACAGACTAGACCAGTCTTTGTTCGAGCTATAGGATTACTACCCGCGAGTCGCCCAGGTTCCGCTGATGAGCCACCGCGAATTTCTGGTTTTACGGTAACAGACCAACGCACTCATCCAGAATGATTTACATGCCAAATTGAGGATCGGGAACGATAAAACGCCGCAGGGTCTGGAAACAAAGAACGGAACTTACTTCGTCCAATCCACTGCAGGGGCTAAACAGGCTGCGGAAAAACACACGAGGGCGGGTGGAATTGGCGGAAAACACCCCGCAGGGGCTGAAGCCCAGGTTGATTTGATTGCAGTTACGGCACGACTGAAGTCGTGCCCTGACGCCTTTGCCCCTCTCGATGGAGTTTTCCGCATCCTGTAAAGCCGATCTCTTTCAAACCGGCTTTCCCCAGCGAACCCGCGTACTCAGGCAAACAGAATGCACATTGGGGCTGCGGCCGCGATGCTCTTGCCCTCTTCTGCCAGCGCGCCGGTTTGCGGATTGCGCGCAAAGACGCTGATCAGGTCCGAGTTCTGGTTGGCCACCAGCATCCAGCGCTCGGTGGGATCCAGCACAAAGTTGCGCGGCATCTTTCCCCCGCAGTTCGACCGGCCAATCGGCGTCAGGCTGCCGGTTTTGGCGTCGGCCCGGAAGCTGTAGAGGAAGTCCTTCTCCCGGTTGGCAAAGTAGACGTTCTTGCCGTCACGCGCGATCACCGTATCGCAGGCGCTGCTGGACCCGTGGAAACCCTCCGGCAGCAGGTTAATGGTGTTGACCAGAGTCAGGCTGCCGTCCGCGGCGCTCCACGTCAGCACGTCCACGGTCGAGGCCAGTTCGTTGACGCTGTAGGCGGTGTGGCCATTGGGATGGAAGTGCAGCGTGCGCGGCCCTGCGCCTGCCTTGGCCCGGTAGGCGCCAGCAGGAGTGAGAGCGGCGGTGGCGGCGTTCAGGCTGTAGATGTGGATGCAATCGCTGCCCAGGTCGTTGATGTAGGCGAAGCGGTTGTCAGGCGAGAAGGAGGCGAAGTGCGCGTGGGCGCTCTGCTGGCGGTCGCTGACGGGGCCGTGGCCGGTGTAGTGCTCGGTCCAGACGGGTTCGCTCAGTTGGCCGTCTTTGACCAGGAAGCTGGCTGCGCTGCCGCCGCCGTAGTCGGCGGAGAGCAACACACGGCCGCTGCGGTCCAGGGCGACGTGGCAGGTGCCCACGCTGGCCGAGTTGCGCGCGGAGAGCGGATGCAGTTGGCCGCCCTCAACTTTGAAACTGGCTACCGCGCCGGTCGGCTTGCCGTTGAACGAATCCACCTCTGAGGCGGCATAGAGAAACTCGCGGCTGGGGGAATAGGTGATCCAGTCGACGTTGGCCAGTTTGGCGACAACTCCGGCGGGCGCGAGCTCGGCAGTGGCCGGGTTCCAGTCATAGGCCAGAATCCCCTGCGGCGTGTTGGAACCGACAAAAACCCGCAGACGGCGAGGGGCGGCATGACCGCGCGTTGCTGCGGCGGCGAGGGTGGCGGCGGAGGCGGACACTAGAAAAGAGCGGCGAGTAAGATTTTCCATGGCAAGAGCGATTGTCGCCGAAGCGGCCCTGGCTGCGCCAGTGCCACAGGTACGCCGGACCTCGGAGGCGGGATCGCCCCTGCATCCTCTACACTGGAGGCGGATACCTACCCATCCGAGGGAGTGCGCCTTGTCTCACTTCATCAGCTTTGTCCGCATTCCGGCCCTGGCCATCCGCCAGCATCTGCGGCCGCTTGCGCCGCTGGGCGTTCTGGAGGAGGACCGGATGCGGTTGCGCGTCCTGCCCAACGACATCGACATCAATATGCACATGAATAACGCGCGCTATCTGAACATCATGGACTATGCGCGCACCCATCTGCTGGCCCGCACCAAGCTGCTGGAACACATCATCCAGTCCCGTTGGCAGCCGATGGTGGGCGCCATCTGGATGACGTATCGCCGCTCCCTGCCGCTGTTTTCCGCTTTTACGCTGACCTCGCGGATGGTGTGCTGGGACGACAAATGGTTCTATATGGAGCAGACCTTTACCGGGCGCGACGGGCTGGCCGCGGTGGGCTGGCTGAAAGGAATCCTGCGCAACTCCCAGGGCAATGTGGACCCGCAACATGCTATCGAGGGCGTGGCTCCGGGGCTGCAAAGTCCGGCTATGCCCGACGCCATCGCCGCCTGGAACGAGCTGACCCGCGAAAAGCTGGCCGGCGGATAGTAAGTGCCCGAAGGAGTGCAGCCGGGGCTGCACCGCGTGCGGTAAACTCCATAGCATTCAAGCTGTTCCCGATGGAGTTGGAATGAAACTGATTTGCTTGTTCTTCCTTGCAGCCGCCGCAATCGTAAATCCAAATGCACAGGCCCAGGACGTTGGCGCGGCCTCTAACCCGGACGCTACGCTCCGTTATATTCATGGCGCTTGGGACACACTCACGCGTTCCATGACCGACTGCCACACCCTGACGGATTCCAAGATCACCGCTGTGCCGGTGCTCTATCTGCCTGCGGAGATGCCCGCGCCGCCGGAAGTGGCTGGCTTGGAGCAGAGGTGCCAGGTCAAAATTGTGACCCTGCCCCATCGCATTGAGAAACTGGGCGACGTGCGCCCCGAGCAATTGCCCGCGGCTGGGCTGCTCTATCTGCCTAACCCTTATGTGGTTCCGGGCGGGCGCTTCAACGAGATGTATGGGTGGGACAGTTACTTCATTGTTATTGGCCTGGAAGCTGATCACCGCGAAGCTTTGGCCAAGGGAATGGTGGATAACTTCCTGTTTGAGATTGAGCACTACGGCGCGGTGCTCAACGCCAATCGGACTTACTATCTGACTCGCTCGCAACCGCCGTTTCTCACGTCGATGATTCGGACTGTCTATGAGAATCCGGCCAGCTTTCCGGCTACTCCGGCGGGGCGTACCGAGGCGCGGGCGTGGCTGCAGCATGCTTACGCGCTGGCGCAAAAGGACTACGCCACCTGGACCCGGCCCGAGCACATGGCGGGCAAGACAGGACTGACGCGCTACTTCGACTATGGCGAGGGGCCGGTGCCGGAGATGTCCGACGATAACACTTACTATCCCGACGTCATCCGCTGGATGGCTGCGCACCTGAAAGAAGGTGGCGAGAGCTTTCTTGTGAAGGGCTCTGGACAGCCCGATGCAGCGGAGACCGAAAGGCTCAAGCAGACCAGTTGCGACGTTCATGCGAGCACGGTTTGTTTGCACGCGTGGGCCGCGGGCTACCGGCTCAACCGCGACTTCTATTTGGGCGACCGCGCCATGCGGGAGTCCGGCTTCGATCCAAGCTTTCGCTTTGGCCCCTTCAGCGGCGCAACGCATCACTATGCGCCGGTGTGTTTGAACAGCCTGCTCTATCGCTATGAGCGGGATTTGTCTCACCTGGCCCACGTGCTGGGCCAGCCGGCGGATGCGCTGCGTTGGGAGCGCCGCGCGACGGCACGCAACGCCGCCATCCAGCGTTCTCTCTGGCGTCCCAGGGAAGGTGTGTTTGCGGACTACGACTTTGTCTATGCCAGGCCGTCGAGTTATGCCTATATCTCGTCGCTCTATCCTTTGTGGGCCGGAGTGGCAACCAGGGAACAGGCCAAACAGATCGTGGCAAAGCTCAATCTCTTCGAGCGCACCGGAGGGTTGTCGATGAGCAAGACACAGAGCGGCATGCAGTGGGATGAGCCCTTTGGGTGGGCGCCCACCAACTGGATCGCCATCGCCGGATTGGAGGCCGCGGGCTTCCACGCCGACGCCGTACGCCTGGCTCGCGCCTTTGACGCGACCGTGGATGCGGGCTTTGCCAAGGATGGGACTATTCGCGAGAAATACAACGTGGTCTCAGGCAGCTCCGACGTGCAGGTCAGTACTGGTTACAAGGTCAACGTGATCGGCTTCGGCTGGACGAACGGCGTGTATCTCAAGATGAAAGAAGTTACGCAGAAGCCGGTAACTTCGTCTGTGAAATAAAGAACGACATTCTTATAAATGAAAGGGGCGCTTCCACGGTGTGGAAGCGCCCCTTTTGTTTTGATTGCTGGATTCAGTTATTCCGGCAGTGTCAGCTTGCCCTTCACGTTGAAGGTTTTGCTTACGACCGGCACACCCGAATGCGGCTGTCCGCCGCCGACGGAGATGGAGTACTCGCCCTCGGCAATGATCGGATCACCGGCTTCAGTGACCATGCTCAGGTCGCGATCCTTGAGTTCGAACCGCAGCTTCTGCGAAGCACCAGCTTCCAGGTACACACGTTGGAACGCGCGCAACGCCCGCAGCGGCGCACCCGGAACGTTCGGGAAGTTGACGTAGAGCTGGGCCACTTCATCGCCGGCCTTTTTGCCGGTGTTAGTGACTGTAACTTCCGCCACGACCGGGCTGCCGGCTGCCACTGGAGTCGTGGGAACCGTCAGGTCCTTGTAGGCGAAGGTGGTGTAACTCAGTCCATAGCCGAAGGGATAAAGCGGCGTCCCCTCGAAGTAGCGGTAGGTGCGGCCCTTCATCGCGTAATTCTCAAAGGCCGGCAACTGGCTCACATTCTTGTAGAAGGTAACGGGCAGGCGTCCGGCGGGATTGTTCTTGCCAGACAAGGTTTCGGCCACTGCCGTCCCGCCCTCTTCGCCGGGATACCAAGCTTCGAGAATGGCGTTGGCATGTTCCTTGGCCCAGTTGATGCCCAGGGCGCTGCCGTTGGTGAGAACCACGACCAGCGGCTTGCCGGTGGCAGCGAGCGCTTCAAGCAACGCCTGCTCGGGCTTGGGCAGGTCGATGCTGGTGCGGTCACCGCCCTTGAAGCCCTCTTCAGAGACCTTCATCTCCTCGCCTTCCAGCTCGCTGGTGATGCCCACCACAGCGACCACGACATCGGAATCCTTGGCGGCGGTGATAGCTTCCGCCTGTGGCTTGAGGTCGACCTTCTTCCACACCAGCCGCAAGGCGAGCTGATGCGACTCGGTTGCGCCGTAGTTCGCCTCCAATTTGACCGGCTTGCCCGCTTCCAGGTGAACGGAGGTAAGCTTGGTCTCGATCCCATTGGTGTCATAGGAGGTTGACGCTTCGTTGCCATCGATGGAGAGGCGGAAGCCGCCATCGCCCTCCAGGCCAAGGTAATACTGGCCGGTCTCACGCGGCGTCAGTTCAGCCTCCCAGCGCACGCCGAGGGGACGGAGGCCACGCACCTGGGCCGGAAGCGTCTCAGGGGTGAGTTGGATGTTGGACTCGACACGGCTGGCCAGAACCTCAGGCTTCTTTGCGTCCGGACCCCAGTCAAGTTCCAGACGGGAATAGGAGGCCTTCACGCCCGGCTTGCCTTCGGTGCTGAGCAACTCAGCAGGAATGGGATCGGCTCTTTTGCTGAGAAACTGGGTGCCTTCGACGTACTGGATGCTGGCAGCGGGGAACTCCGCCTTCATGCCTTCCAGCACCGACACGGTGTGCGTGGGGGTACCGTTGTAGTTGCCCAGCAATACACGCGCCTGCTCCGCCAGCGGGCCCACCACGGCGATCTTGATGCCGCTGGATTTCAGCGGAAGGACGCCATCGTTTTTCAGCAGAACCATGGCCTCGTCGGCCAGTTTGCGAGCCATCTGGCGATGCGCCGCGCTATCCAGCAGGCTCTCGTCGATCTTGGTATAGGGCACCATCTCGGGCGGGTCGAACATGCCCAGCTTCATCCGCGCTGTGACCAGGCGGGTGATGGCTACGTCGATCTCGCTTTCCTTCAGGAAGCCCTGCTTGACCGCATCGAGATACGGCTGGTAATCGTGACCGTCCTTGACCGCGGTGGTGAAATCGACGCACTCGTTGTCCATGCCGCGTTGCAGCGAAATGGCGGAGGACTCAGGCTGCGTGGGCTTGAAGTGATGTCCGTGAAAGATGTCAATCACGGCGCCGCAGTCCGAAACCACGTAGCCCTGGAAGGCCCACTTGCTACGCAACTGATCCTGCAACAGAAACTCGCTGGCGCAGGCCGGTTGGCCGTTGATGCTGTTGTAGGCGCACATCACCGATCCGGCCTTGCCCTCGGTGACGGCGGCGCGGAAGGCGGGCAGGTAAGTATCCAACTCGTCGTGCTTGCTGATGGGCACGTCGGCCGTGTGGCGCGTGGACTCTGGGCCGCTATGCACGGCAAAGTGCTTGGGGGTGGAGATGGTGCGGTAGTAGCGCGGATCGTCACCCTGCATGCCGGTGACAAACGCTACGCCCATGCGCCCGCTCAGGAAGGGATCTTCGCCGTAGGTCTCCTGGCCGCGTCCCCAGCGGGGGTCGCGGAAGATGTTGATGTTGGGAGCCCAAAAGTCCAGCCCCTCGAAGATGTTGGCGTGGCCGTTTTTGCGCACGCCCTGGGCATACTTGATGCGCCCTTCCGTACTGATGACCTCGGCCATCTTGTGAATCGCCGACGGGTCGAAGGTGGCAGCGAGGCCAACCGGCTCGGGAAACTCTGTGGTCCCGTGGGTCAGCACACCGTGCAACGACTCGCTCCACCAGTCGTAGGCGGGCACGTTAAGCCGTGGAATGGCCCGCGACTGGTTCACTAACTGCGTGGCTTTCTCTTCCAGCGTCATACGGTGTACCAGATCAGCCGCACGCTGCTCCACTGGCAGGTTGGTGTCAAGGTAAGCGGGCTTCTGGGCATCCTGCGCTCCAGCCATACTCGCCCATCCGCAGCACGCCAACCCGGCCGCCACTAAACGCAATCCAAAGCTCTTCATCGTATCCCTCACAGGCGGGGTGAGTCGTTTCTGTCCGTTCGTCGCCGCAGAAGCCTAGCCCGCCCTCCGGCAACCAACATTAAAGTGCTGTCGAAACCTCTGTCAAGCACAAAGAGAATACGTTTTCCCTTAATGAAAAATCGCTTTATTTGCAGGAAATATGGAGGCATGGCTGACCGCGGCGCGCTTGGAGCAGGCATGGTCTCAGACGCCTTCAACAACCGCACTGCGCCCGCAAGATGTAACCTTTCTGCGAGTTGCGCGTAAGGGTAGACAGAAGGGTAAAGCGGATGCAAGACGGATCGAGCGACGTGGCGAACCAGTTGTACAAG
>Ga0224531_1001075_pt1 | contig 12575 bp, 11 predicted proteins | sample CBST100metaG_FD_179876 | JGI IMG/M metagenome (GOLD analysis project Ga0224531, IMG submission 179876) | Peat soil microbial communities from Stordalen Mire, Sweden - C.B.S.T100 | ecosystem: Environmental > Terrestrial > Soil > Wetlands > Peat | place: Sweden: Norrbotten County, Stordalen Mire... | reverse complement strand
CCTTCGAGCCGCCGATCCCTGCCATGACGATGAGCACCACCGTCAGCACGACCGATATGCGGCTGGCGAGCGAGAACACCCCCACTTCCGCCGGCGTGCGGAACGCCCCGAGGATCAGGGTCGGCAACGAGATCAGCGTGACCTGCACCCCGTCGATGACGAAAAACGACCAGCCGGTACGCAGCAATGGCACCGCCGTCGCGACGGAAAAGCGGCAGTGCGCCAGCCGACCCTGAGCGGCCAGCAGAAGGAAGCCGAACAGGGCAGCCAGCAGCATCGCGACCGCCAAAGCCGCGTTCGCCGCGGCCGCGGTTTGGGCGAAGAAAGCGAACCCGATCGCCAGCATCGGCCAGAGCGGGCCGCCGAGCATCTGGCCCAGCACCGGGCGCTCCAGCCCGTTCAGAATGCCGACCAGCACCGCGAGCAGCGCCATCCCGGGAATGCCGGCCATCATCAGCCGCAGCGGCTGAGTCAAGGCGGGGACATGAAACAACAGGCGTGCAGCCGCCGGCGCCGACAAGCTCAGCAATCCGGCGAGCAGCAGCGACCCTGCCGCGACGATCAGCAGCCCGCTGCCGATCCACGCCCCGCCATCGGTGGCTTGCCGGCCGTCCTGGGCCAAGGCGGTGTTCCGCGCCAGGTGCAGGGTCAGCGAACGGTCGAGACCGGCCCGGCCCACGGTCGCGGCAATCGAGATGATGCTGAGAGCGAGGAACACGGCGCCGCTGCCATCGGCACCGAGGTGTCGGGCGATCTCGAACTGCAACAGGAACTTGAAACCGACTTCGCCGCCGCGGGCGACGAACCCGAGCAGCGCGCTGGCGGCGATCCGTCCACCCTTGACGCGGTGGAGCCATGGCACTGACTCGGCACCTTTGCCCGACCAGGAGAGCCGCATCAGCGGGTTTCCACCGCCGGCGCTCGAGCCGGTTCGCGCGAGGCCCGGCTCCGCCTGCGCGCCTCCAAGCGCGCCTTCAGCGCCGGCCATAGCACGCGGGGCAAGGCCACGTAACCGAGCAGGATCATGCCACCCACGCGCAGCAGCAGCATACCGGCACGCCGTGCCGATACGCCGCCTTCGGCGCTCTTGTCCTCGGTGACCAGCGCAACCGCCGGACCGCTCTGACGGGCACGGCGCAGCAGGCGGCGAATATTCTCGATCTGGAACAGGAAGGCGAGATCCAGCACCGGCAGCAGGACCACGCGCCAGACCGGCAGCATCTTGACGCAGAAATACATGCGATTGCGGGCATGCAGCCAAAGCCGCTTCACCCGCACGGTCTCGGAGAACAGGTGCAGGATCGGCATCGGCGACAGCGCGGCGGTCCGCCGGCCCAGGCGGTGCAGCCGCCAAGTCAGATCCATGTCCTCATAGAAAAAGAAATAGAACGGATCAAACCCGCCCAGGACGCGGAAATCGGACCGGCGCATCATCAGGTTGCAACTGGCGATCACCGTACCGTCGTGCCGTGTGGGGGACTTGTCGTACAGCACATGGCCCTGCACGAAGCCATTGGCGGTGACAAACAGCTGCTTCACGCCGATGGAGACGCCGGAGGCATCGAGCACGGCCTCCCCGCCCACCGCGCCGAGCGCCGGATCCTGCAGAAAGAGGCGGTACATCTGCCAGGCCGCGTCCGGTTGGCTGGCCACCGTGTCGCTGTCAAGGAACCAGAGGATCGCACGGTCCTCGGCGGTACCGTCCGCCACCATATCGGCGCCGAGATTGCGGGCGATGCAGGGCCCGAGATTGGCCCCGGCTTCATGAAGCGTCACGCCGGGATGGGCCTGCCGCACCATGGCGGTCGTACCGTCCATGCTACCGTTGTCCACGACGAGGATGTGGGCGATGGGCGGATCAAGCCGCGCCAGCGAGGTGAGGCAGCGATCCAGTTCGGCGCGCCGGTTATAGGAGACGATGATGGCGGCGACCGGGATGGCGGATACTGGCCGTTGACCGTTCGGTTCATCCGGGACGCGGTTCGGATGCGATTTCGCTCCGAAAGAGTCACTGCCGGAGGCGGAGGTTGCGGTCACGGCACTAGCCGCGTTGCCCAGTAATCGCGATGACCACCGTGCGCAACAGAATGCGGATGTCGAACCAGAACGACCAGTTCAGAATGTAATGAACGTCCATCCGGATGCTGCGTTGTGCCTCTGCTACCGACTGTAACGCGGTACCGTGCAGTCCGTTGACCTGGGCATAGCCGGTGATGCCTGGCTTGATGCGGTGACGGGCGGCGAAGTCACGCGCGGCCGCGGCGAACCGCTCCTCGCCAACCAGCATGTTCGGCACGTAGGGCCGCGGCCCGACAATGGACATCTCGCCGCGGAGCACGTTCAGGATTTGTGGAAGCTCGTCGATGCTGAACCGCCGCAGCACCCTTCCCACCCGGGTGATGCGCGGATCATCGAGACCTTGCGCCCCCACCGAACCATCGTCGTTGGCGTCGACCCTCATGGTCCGGAATTTGTAGATCGAGAATGTCTTGTCGTTGAAGCCGGTACGCTTCTGGCGGAACAGGACGGGGCCTTTGCTGTCCAGCCGGATGAGCACGGCGGGGATCAACAAGAACGGCCAGATCACCAGAAGCGCAGCAACAGCAATGGCGTAGTCTTCGGCCAGCTTCAGGAGACCCAGTGAGCCCTTGAGTGGCTTGTACATGAGCTGCAGGGTGTTGACGCCGGCAACATCGATGACCTTTGCGAAGCGGGGCTGGAACCCGTGGGAATCAAACGGCACGACGACGTCGGCCGACAGCCACTGAAGGCGCTCGAGCACCTCGAAGACCTTCGACGAATGGGACCAGGGCAGAGCGACGATGACGAGGTCGATCAGGTTCTCCCGCGCGAAGGCGTGCAACGCCTCGATCCCATCAGCCACGACTGGACCATCTTCGTCATTCTTTCCGTCGGCGATGTCGACGATGCCGACGATCTCGAAGTCCCCGAGCAGCGCCGGATCCGACAGCCGGTTTACCACTAGGTCGCGCATGGACCCGTTGCCGACGATGATCACGTCACGCCGCAGCAGATGCCTGCGGCGGACGACGTAGACGATCAGCCGGGCGATCTGGCGGTCCACGAGCAGGAGCAAGAACAGACAGGCCTCCCAGAAATAGAGCCAGTCCGGGCGGCGCAACACCTCGGGCAGGAAGGCGGAAAGGATAATGGCGGTGATCACGAGCGCCGCGCCGAACCCGGCGATGACATCCGGGATAGCGTACCGGGCGCGCGTATATCGCTCCATGCGGTAGCCGCCCACCGCGTGAACCACCATAAAGAAACCGATCGCTTGCAGCGTCGCGAGGACGAAACCCTGAAACGTGGTGAGGGGACTAAGAATACCGAAAAGCGGCCTGACCAGCACCAGCCCGAGCCAGATCAAAACGGCCACGTCCAGCGTGATCACGACCCGGTTTACAAGGCCATAGGTCCAGTGAATAAGCTCCGCCCGACGCCTCGGCGCTCGCGGTCTGTCCGACCAGATCACGGCGGCAGGGTGGCTTTCCAACTGTACCACCTACCCTGCCCCGTTTTTAGCGAGGGAGGATGCTCCTATGATCATTGCCCTGAACTAGCGATGACAATTTTTCGACATTTTCCCAGCCGCTTACTAGTTTTTTATCGGCTATACCAGCGATTGTTGGCTCGTCAAGCGAAAAGAGGATGTTCCCCAAGGGAATCGCATATGACGCTGGGTGAAGTGGCGCAACTGAAGCGCGTCGCGCCGGAGACTGAGGTGCGTCGGGTGGCGGTTGCGAGGGGGGGGGCACAGTTCAAGGGCGACGAGTGCGTATCGCTCGCCCCGACCATGCCGGCGCGGGAACCGGGGGTGCGACTACTCGAAAACGGCGGTGTAATCTGGATTGACCTGGGTGACGACACGTCGCGCCCAGAGATCCTGAAGCTCTCAGAGTCTGACTCGAATTGCCTCCGCAACGCCATGGCATTGATTTTACTAGAGAAAGCCCTTGCATGCATCGATCATACCGCGCCCGACGATGCAACATCACCTTGACGCTGGCAATGTAGAGCGAAGTCTCAGCGCTCTACATTGTCGCTTCAGCCTCCTGGGACGGGTGCTGGTAGATCGCCACGGAACATTAGGTAGCCCAGACATCGGCTACCTAATTGAAATGACTCGGAATAACATTCCAGAATCATTCCGGGTCAGCCTCTTACAGACGCAGATTCCATTCTTGGATGGAGGCTCTGACACAATTCGTATCGTATGCGAACGCGCGAGACGTAATTCCGCCAAGTCCGATCGACGCCGCCACGGGTCACAAAACCGGCCGGGACCCGTCTCTCCGGACCCGGTTTCGCGTCATGAAGCGCGATAACTTCTCATGCCGTGCTTGCGGAGCCAGCCCCGCACTTTCACCAGGCATCGCGCTTCACGTTGACCACATCGTTCCATGGAGCCGAGGGGGCGACACGATCGACGAGAACCTTCAAACCTTGTGCCGGGCATGCAATCTCGGGAAGAGCAACGTCCTTTAGCGCGACCTGACTTGACCGACCTTCGGACGGCCGGCTCTGTCAGGTGTAAGTCAGAGGGCTATGGCGTAGACGTAGTGCTCATCATCGTCGGTCGTGGCCCGCCAGAGATCACACTTGAGATATTGGAATTGTTTGTCTCGGGATTGGGAAGGACTCCACATTCCCATATCCGCTCCCCATTCCGCCGCGCCAGTTCCGGGGCGTGCCCTTTGTCAACGACGACCAAAGTCAAGCGTTTGCAGATGGTTATCGGACAACGGTCACCGACGCCGACGGCTGGCGACGGCGTTTTGAGACTGCGACCACGAGTGCGCCGTCACTCGGGCGGTTGAAACCAATGGCGCAATGAGATCGCGCCGTGTATGCTCGAATTCTCGCCCTCCTAACAGGCATGCCGATATCTTAGCCGACGATCACCGGGAGCATCTATTCACGTTGGATAACCCAGGCTGAGGACGCCGTGAGTGAACTCGCGTCCGCCACCCTTCTCTTCGGCGCGCTGATCGGGAGTGCATGGGTATGCCTTGATCTGCAGCGCTTTCTGCCTGAGTCCCATAGGAGCCGGGAGACGGTCGAATTCGTACGAGTGGTGATCACCATGCTGGTGACGTTTGCCGCCCTCGTGCTGGGCTTCCTGCTGACCTCAGTGAAGGTGGAATTTGATGCGGTCGGCAACGACTTGCGCACCTACTCGATTCAGATCATCGAACTGAACCACGTACTAGCCGATTATGGGCCGGAAACCGCGTCAGCACGCGCTCTCCTCCGCGAGTACACCGCGTCCACAATTGCGACGACCTGGACTCAAGAGAAAGCTCCCCCTGATGCTACGACGCCGCTCCGGGCCCTCACGGACGAACCGCTCGAGAACTCGAGGCTTGGCGACAAGCTGGATGGAATCGGCAAGCAGCTGCTCTCATTCGCTCCTGCGGACGCGTTGCATCAGAATCTCGCAACAGAGGCGCGCATCCTGTTTCGCGCCCTTATGCAGCGCCGCTGGAAGATCATCGAGGAATCCCCCGGCGAGATGTCGTCGCCGTTTTTTCTCGTAATGATCTTCTGGCTAATCGTTATCTTCGTGAGCTTCGGCCTCAGCGCGCCTCGGAACATACTGGTCTTCATCACGATCGGGATATGCGCGGCTTCGCTGGCATCCGCGGTCTTCGTCATTCTCGACCTCAGCACGCCGTTCGGCGGCCTTCTTCATGTGCCCAGTGCATCGCTTCGACAGGCGCTGATTCACATCAGCCAATAGCCGTGGCAATCGGCATGGGGTCGGGGCTTTAATACCAACCACCGTAAGCTCTGACTCTTGTCTCGACCCCCCTCAAGGGGAGGGGTTCGCGGAACGGTCAGGATTTTCGCCGCCCGGTTTAAGAGTCTGACTCGAATCGCCTCCGCGTTTTTTAACGGTTTGATTTTCTTGGGAGCTGCCTCCTGCATGTGGCTCAAGTGGCGGCGAGGCCGTCGTGACATGAGTTTGACGCTGGCGATGTAGAGCCAAGTCACGGCGCTTTCCGCCGTTGCCTCGAAATCCGTCGGGCTGGCCTCGCGGCCGGCGGCTTCACGCACCGCCATCAGCAGCACATGATTGATGGCCTGCCACGTCCCGTTGTCGCGCCAAGCATAGAAATACCGCTGCACCGTCGTGAACGGAGGCAGACATTTCGGCAGCATGCGCCACTGGCAGCCGGACTGCGCAACGTAGAAGATGGCGTCGACGACCTCTCGTAAGCGGGTCGTGCGCGCCCGCCCGCAGCTTGCCGGTGGCGGCAGATGCGGCTCGATCACCGTCCATTCCAAGTCGGTGGTATCGCTTGCATAGCATAGCCCATCGCGCTGATACTTGCGGCGCGTGGTTTCAGTCCAGGCCATGACATGATCCCTCGGTGTCTTCGCAAACACGAGAGAATCGTAGCCGCTGAAATCACGCCCCTCCCCTTTGCGCTCGCCCTTCGCCGCCGAGCCTCAAGGCGCTCCGGACCACCGCCAACCCGCTGAAATGACTCGACCCCTCATTGCGATACCATTCCGGGTCAGCCTCTCAGAGTCCGTCCGGCAGGAATTCAAGTGTTTTTAATATGATAGCGTCACCCCCGCGAAAACGGGGGTCCAGGCCCCCCGAGATGGGGCCGGGGCTCTGGATTGCCGCTTTCGCGGCAATGACGAGGAAAGTACAGCCCATTGAATTATCACCGGAAGTTTCCGGACAGACACTCAGGACGGAACAGCTGTTCCGTCCTGTACTCCACAATATCAGGCGCGCAGGATGCGTTCGATCTCGTCCAGGGTCTGGGCCTTGCCGATGCCGGTCAGGAAGGACAGGCCCTTGACCACCGGCTTCCCGAGATCGTTGGGGACCGGGGTGGTCGCGACCACCAGATCCACGTCGCCGATGAGGCTGCGCACCTCGGTTGCCTTGCACTGGCGAATCACAACCGGGATGCCGCGTTCCTTCATCGTCTCCTCGATCGCCACGGCGACGACGGTAGAGGTGGCGACGCCGGTGCCGCAGGCCACAAGGACAGTCTTTTTTCTAGCCATGAAGATCACACTCCGCAGTGGTGCGCAGCGCATCGAGCGCCGCGGGTACGGTTTCTGCCGCCAGCAGGGCCTGCAGCGTCGCAGGCGCTTGGATCAGTCCGGCCACAGTCTGCAACATTCCAATCTGAGCCGTCTTGTCGGTGAGCGCCAGAGCCATGACGATGCGCACCGGGATGCGCTCGTCGGGATCGTCCATGCTGCCGAAGAGCACCGGCGTCTTGAGAGTAGCCAGGGCAATCGCCGGAGCAATGACGTGCTCGGGATCGGTATGCGGCACGGCGACGTTGATCTCGCCGAGCGGCAGGCCGGTCGGCATGCTCTGCTCCCGCGCCACGACGGCGCCCGCATAGCTCGACCGCACCTTGCCGATCTCGACCAGTTTCCCGGCCAGCAGGGTGATTACCGCCTCGGAGTTGGAGGCCTCCACCCCCAGGCAAACCGCCCGGGGGTCGAGCACATCGAGAATGGCGACGGACATCATGCCTACTCTGCGGCAACGATGTGATCCGTGGCGGACGCCTCGGTTTCCTCCGGCTCGCCGCCACCCGCGACGCGTTCCCACATCGCGGGAGCGGCACGGTAACCGAACATCAGAGCAGCGATGACCGCGGCCACGATCAGCAGGCCGAAGAGGCCAAGCGAGGTGACCGCCTTGATGACCAGCCAAGGAATGTAGAGGAAGCCGTCGACCACGCTGGTGATCAGATGGGCGTTGGCCGGAATCTGGAAGCCCGCGCTCTGCGCGGCACCGGTCATCAGCGGCGCCAGCGCATTGCCGACGTAGAATCCGATGGCCAGAGTCACCGTGCCGATGATGATCATCCGCAGCACATTGCCATTAACAATCGGCGCGCTCATTGCCACCAGGAACGGGATGACGGCGAGGTCGGCGAAGAGGATCACGCGATTGCCTGGCAGGATGATCGACAGCAGGATGGCGATCGGCACCAGTACGAGCGAGCTGGCGATGGCCGCGGGATGGCCGATCAGGATCGCCGAATCAAGGCCGATATGAAGCTCACGGTCGCCAGCGCGTTTTTGGACGAACTCCCGCGCCGCGTTGGAGATCGGGATGAGCCCCTCCATCAGGATCTTCACCATGCGCGGCAGGATCAGCATCACCGCGGCCAGACTCATCGCGACCTTGAGGGTCTGCGAGACGACGACGCTCGCGTCGCCCGCGCCATGGAAGGCGATCAAGCCAAGGATGGCGCCCAGCACGGCGCCCAGGACCATCGGCTCGCCCAGCACGCCCAGGTGCTTCTCGACGGTCTCGGTGTCGATGGTGATGCGATTGAAGCCGGGAATGCGGTCCATCACCCAGTTGAGCAGAATCGCGATCGGCACGATCTGTACCGAGGCGAGATGCGGCACCGATACGCCCGGCACACCGTAGAAGCGCTGCACGCCCTTGGCGGTCCAGTCGGCCAGCACCAGCGACAGAGCCGTCATCAGCGCCGCAGCCAACAGCCCGTAGCCCACGTTGCCGGTCGCCGCGACCACCAGCGAGCCGACGAAAGCGAAGTGCCAGAAGTTCCAGACGTCGACATTCAGCGTGCGGGTCAGGCGGGTCATCAACAGCGCGATATTGACCGCGATGCCAATCGGAATAACCCAGAGCCCGACCGAGGAGCCGAAGGCGATCGCCGCGGCCGAGGGCCAGCCGACATCGACGATGTCGCGCTGTATGCCGACGTTTTTCACCATGGCCTGGGCGACCTCGCCAAGGCTTGTCAGCATCAGTCCCAGCACCAGATTGATACCGATGAAAGCGACGCCGATCGTCAACCCGGCGCGAACCGCGCGGCCGGACTTCACGCCCAGCACCAAGGCGATGACGAAAATGATGATTGGCAGAAGAACAGTAGGCCCGAGTGTGTCAAACACACTCTTGATAAGAACAAGCACTGAGTCCATTGCGACGTCTCCCTTGTGTGGCTTTTGCCCAGCTACGTGTCAGCCCAGTCTGCCTAGTCTGTCCTTCCCATCCGGCCCGCGGCCGGTACGGAAATTCCGTTTCGTAGCCCCATCGGATGGCGGTGTCGCCCCCTATCCTGCGGCCCGGAGCAATTCGACCCAGAGGCGCGCCACCTCGCTGCGGCGTTCGAGCTGTGGCGTATGGCCGGTACCGGGGAAGAGATGCAGCGCGACGGTCCCGGGCAGGCCCAGCGCATGTCGCGCCGGAATGATCCGGTCGTCGGTGCCGAAAACGATCTTCGCCGGGATGGACAGGGTTTCGAACAGCGCGCGGGTGCTGAAGGCCTGGGTGCCGTCGGGCAGCACGGTGGCGGCAATGCGCGCCTGCGCGGCGACCAGCCGGCCGTCGCGCCGCTGGCGCAGCGTGGCGGCGGCGAGGCCCTGCGGCAGATTGGCTTCCTTCGATACCAGCTCGCGCAACCAGGGGACGAGACTTGCTTCGCTCTCGGCACGCAGGAAACCGGCGATGAAGGCCCCGTTGATCTCGGGGCCGAGGCCGGCCGGATCGAGCAGCAGCAGCGACCGCACCTCCACCGCACCGCGCGTGGCCAGCAGGGTCGCGACGGCACCACCGAGCGAATGGCCGAGCAGGTGCAGGCTGGCGACATTCTCTTCGGCCAGCGTTTCCTCGACCGCGCCGACCAGGGCGGGCAGGTCCGCGCCCTCGGTCATGGGCGATTTGCCATGGCCGGGCAGGTCGATGGCCAGCACTGGGCCGACGTCGCCGCTGGCGGTGAGCAGCGGACGCCAGGAGCTTAGTTCCGCGCCGAAGCCGTGAATCAGCACGCTCGGGGCGCCATTGCCCTGGCGCAGCCAGACACGGTGCAGACCGCCCGGTGCCACCGCACGCTGTGTGGCGGGTGCAGTCGGTGCGGCAGCGGTCGTTGGCGTGGTGGCGGGCGTCTGCTCGATCACCTTGCGCACGTCGTCGCTTTGGACCCGGCGGCGTGGGCCGGTACCGATGACCGTGGCGAGATCGATCCCGTGCTGCTTGGCGAGGCGCCGCGCGCAGGGCGTCGCCCGCGGGGTCTTCACGCCATCCTCTGCCGTCACCCGCTCGGCCGGCAGCATCTGCAGCGCGGCGGCACGGAGCCCGGCGTCACTGTTGGCGGCCGGAACCGGTTTAGCCGGCGCCGAGGGGACCTCGTCGGCGGCGCCGATCCAGCCAATGGTGTTACCCACCGGAACGTCGACCCCGATGCGCGCATCGACGATGCGAAGAACGCCCGATGCCGGCGCTTCGATCTCCATCGCGGCCTTGTCGGTCTCGATATCGAACAGCAGTTGGCCTTTCTCGACCCGCGCGCCGTCCTCGGCATGCCAGGCGATGACCTTGCCGGTGGCCATGTCCATGTCCACGCGAGGGAGGATGATCTCGGTCGCCATGGCGATCAGACCTTGCGACGGACGAGGGCCCGGACGGCCTCGATGATATCGGGTACCTGCGGCACCGCGGCCTTTTCGAGTTCCGGATTGTACGGCAGCGGGCAGTCGGCACCGCCGAGGCGGACGATCGGCGCATCGAGATAGTCGAAGGCCTCGCTTTCCGCGATCGAGGCGCTGATTTCGGCACCGATGCCGAGGGTCTTCACCCCCTCGTAGACGCAGACCAGACGAGAGGTGTGCTTCACGCTGTCGATGATCGCCTGGGTGTCGATCGGTCGGAGCGAACGCAGGTCGACCACCTCGGCCTCGATGTCCTCGGCCGCGAGTTGCTCGGCGGCGGCGAGTGCCTTGTGCACCATGATGGAGGTGGCGACGATGGTGACGTCCCTGCCGACGCGGCGCGTCTCAGCCTTGCCGATGGGGACCGTGTAGTGGCCCTCCGGTACCGGGCCCTTCATCTTATAGAGCAGCTTGTGCTCGAAGATCATGACCGGGTCTGGATCGGCGACGGCGGCCAGCAGCATGCCCTTGGCGTCATACGGCGTCGACGGCTGGATGACCTTGAGGCCAGGCACATGAGCGAGCCAGGCCTCAAGGCTCTGGCTGTGTTGTGCGGCAGCCCCGGTGCCGGAGCCGGCGGGGAAACGCATCACCAGCGGGACCGAAACCGCGCCGCCCAGCATGTAGTGGATCTTGGCGGCCTGGTTCACGATCTGCTCCATCGCGAGCGTCATGAAATCGGAGAACTGGAATTCGAAGATTGGCCGCATGCCAGCCAGCGCCGCCCCGACCGCGACGCCGGCGCCACCCAACTCGCTGATCGGAGTGTCCATCACGCGGTCTTCGCCGAACCGATGCACGAGGTCGCCGGTGACCTGGAAGGCGCCACCATAGACGCCGATATCCTCGCCCATCAGGAAGACGCGGTCGTCTTCCTCCATGGCGATGGCCATGGCTTCCTGAATTGCTTGAGCATAGCTCAACTCACGAAACGACGCACCCATTGGGAGGATTTCCGGTCAGTTCGAATAGACGTAGCGCGTAACTTGCGCGGGGTCGGGCGATGGCGATGCCTTGGCGAACTCGATCGCAGCGGTGATTTCTTCCTCGACCGATTGGCGGATGCCGGCAATCTCGGCTTCCGTCGTGAGACCGAATTTTTTGAGATCCGCCGTGAAGAGCTTGATTGGATCGCGGGCTATCCACGACTCGATTTCTTCTTTTGTTCGGTAGCGGTTGCGGTCGCTGCGCGAGTGGCCGCGGATACGATAGGTCTTGCTCTCGATCAGGGTCGGCCCCTCGCCGCGCCGCGCGCGCTCGACCGCGGCGAAGGCGGCTTCGGCGACGTCGGCGAAGCGGTTACCGTCCACGATCACCCCCGGTATCCCATAGGCAACAGCGCGATCCGCGACATTCGGCACGGCGGTCGAGCGCCGGACCGAGGTCGACATGCCGTAGCCGTTGTTCTCGCAGACGAAGACGACGGGCAGCTTCCAGAGGGCGCCGATGTTGAGCGCCTCATGGAAGGCGCCCTCATTATTGGCCCCATCGCCGAAGAAGGCGACGACGACCGCGCCGGATTTGCGCTTCTTGGCCGCCAGCGCGGCGCCGACCGCGATTGGGATGCCGCCGCCGACAATACCATTGGCACCGAGATTGCCCTTCGACACATCGGCGATGTGCATCGAGCCGCCGCGGCCGTGGCAATAGCCGTCTTCCTTGCCAAAGAACTCCGCGAACATACGCTTCACATCGGCGCCCCTGCCGATGCAATGGCCATGGCCGCGATGCGTGGAAGTGATGAAATCGCTCTCCCGGAGCGCCACGCAGACACCGATGGCGGTGGCTTCCTGCCCGATAGACAGGTGCATGGTGCCGTGGATCAGGCCACGCATGTAGCTTTCCTCGGCGCTTTCCTCGAACCGTCGGGTCAATAGCATCTTACGCAACGCCTCACGCAGATCCGCGGCGGAGAGGCGCTGGTAGATCGCCGGCATGTTGGTACCGGTCGAGAGCGTTTCCGCATCGGCGGCGGCTCCAGCCACCATAATACCCATGGGAGCATCTTCCTTGCGCGTCGGAGGGGGAGACGGGCCTGGCGGCGCCGGCTCCATGAACCAAGTCACAGGATATGTACTTTTACATTTTTCGCAATAGATATG
>Ga0224531_1001071_pt1 | contig 12588 bp, 9 predicted proteins | sample CBST100metaG_FD_179876 | JGI IMG/M metagenome (GOLD analysis project Ga0224531, IMG submission 179876) | Peat soil microbial communities from Stordalen Mire, Sweden - C.B.S.T100 | ecosystem: Environmental > Terrestrial > Soil > Wetlands > Peat | place: Sweden: Norrbotten County, Stordalen Mire... | reverse complement strand
GGTCGGAATGGCGCTGATGGCGATGTGCGGGGCGTTGTGCTACTCCGAACTCGCGGTTCGCTTTCCAGAGTCTGGCGGAGAGTATGTCTATCTGCGCGCTGGCTACGGAGACCGCATCGCATTTCTTTACGGCTGGATGAGTTCGATCGTGATGTACCCCGGCGTAGCTGCCGCGCTGGCCGTAGGCGCATCAGCTTATGTGGCGCAGTTGCTTCCGCTGGATGCAAAGTGGATGGCCTTTGTTCCGGCATGTATCCTATGCATCTTTGGCGTCGTGAACCTGGTGGGAACTCGCTTGAGCGGCTCCGTGATGACGTTCATTAACATCCTCAAGCTCGTCATCCTATTTGCGCTGGTGGGATGGGCCGCCGTTTCTGGGCACGCGCACATGAGCAACCTGCGTCCTTTCGCCGAGCGCCGCCCAGGATCTGAAGCCATCCTTCCTGCCATCGCCGGCGCAATCGTCAGTGCCTTCTTCAGTTTCGGCGGGTGGTGGGAGGCAGGCAAGATTGCGGGAGAGGTCCGCAACCCAAAGCGCACCCTGCCTATTGCATTTATCTGTGGCGTCTCGCTGGTCACGCTCATTTATCTGCTCATCAGCGCGACTTTTCTTGCAGTTTTGCCGATTGACAGACTGACCTCAAACACGGCTTTCGTGGCGCAGTTTGGCGAAGTTTTGTTTGGCACAGCGGGTGTGAAGGGACTCTCGCTCTGCGTACTCGTATGCGTTTTTGGGGGGATGGCCGCGCTGACCATGGCCGCGCCACGTGTTACCTTTGCGATGGCGAAAACGGGCGCTTTCTTTCCATCCTTCGGGAAACTGCATCCCAGCTTGGGCACACCTGCAAATGCAATTATTCTGCAGACAGGTCTCTCGCTCGGTGTACTTCTTCTGGGCGCGTTCGATCGCGTTCTGGCTTACATCATCTTCTCCGCAGTGCTCTTTCTGGCGCTTGCCGCGTCCACGCTCTTTCGCGTGTCTGATCCGATCCGCGGCTGGTGGTTCCCTGCAGCGCCGCTCGTCTTCATCGCGCTCTGCCTCATCGTCGGCCTGCTGATTCTGTTGCACAACCCATTGCCAGCGCTTATCGGAATTGGAGTTGTCTTCTGCGGGCTTCCCCTCTATCAATCCATCACGATGCGGCAGAACGCAACGCCGCTCACCACTGAAGGAGACTGATTCGACATATGGCACACATTCGTCTTCCCGATGGACTGCAAGGCATCCGCGCAGCCATGGCCTATCGCCCTGAGACCGCAAAGCCACTCAATGAGTTGGCTGAAATCCTTCTCCACGCGCCTAACTCCCTAACTCCCGGCGAACGCGAACTGATCGCGACCTATGTTTCCTCGTTGAATGACTGCTACTTCTGCCAGACCGTTCACGGCGCCATTGCCGCGGCGCACCTTAAAGGAGATGAGGAGTTGGTCCGCTGCGTGAAGGCCGACTTTGGGCAAGCAGCTATCTCAGAGAAGCTCAAGGCGCTGCTGGTTATTGCAGGCAAGGTGCAAAAGGGCGGCAAGCAGGTTACCACGGCGGACGTAGAAGCAGCGCGAAGCGCCGGAGCGACGGACATAGAGATTCACGACACGGTGTTGATCGCCGCGGCCTTCTGCATGTACAACCGCTACGTGGATGGACTGGACACCTGGCAGCCCCGCGACGTGGAGCTCTACCGGCAGCGTGGCAAGAAAACCGCTAAAGAAGGGTACGTGGCGATGAGTCAAGAGTACCTGCAGCAAGCAAATCTGACGCCACAAGGAGACTGAATATGCCACACATTCCATTGCCAGAACAACTGCCAGGAATCAGTTCCCTCTTTTCATTTCGCCCGGAGACGGCCAAGCCTTTGCGCGAACTGGCGCACGTATTATTGCACGAGCCCAACAGTCTTTCGCCTGGCGAACGCGAGTTGATTGCGACATACGTTTCTTCGCTCAACGACTGCTACTTCTGCCAGACAAGTCATGGCGCAGCAGCCGCATCTCACTTAGGCGAAAGCGAAACAGTAACGCAGGTGCGAACAGATTTTGAGCGCGCGCCTATCTCAGAGAAGCTCAAGCGGTTGCTCGTCATCGCCGGGCAGGTGCAGTGCGGAGGAAAACATGTGACTCGCTCTGCCGTGGATGCAGCACGCGAGCATGGAGCAACGGACATTGAGATTCACGATACGGTGCTGATTGCTGCTGCCTTCTGCATGTACAACCGCTATGTGGATGGACTGGCAACATGGCAGCCGCGCGATGAGTCAATGTACGCGCAGATGGGAGAGCATCTAGCCCGCGAGGGATACACGACCTCCTCTATCCGCACGCCCAGCGCGGCGTGAACCAAGATTCCACAATGGAGGGACAACCATTGGCGACGCGACTTCGCCGCATATCGCAATTTTTGTTTTTTATCTTATTTGTGAGCTTCCTGCTGCGCACAAAGTTGTTTGACATCTCAGGCGCCGATCGACGACCGGCGCTTCCGGTCAATCCCTTCTTCAAGCTAGACCCACTGGTGGCCCTGGTCAACGCGCTGGCAGGGCACGCTCTCTATCGCGGAATGATGTGGTCGCTGGTCATCCTGATTCCGACCCTGTTTCTTGGGCGCTTTTTCTGCGGCTGGATCTGCCCCATGGGCAGCTTGAATCATTTCCTAAGCAGCATCCGTTCGGAGTTCAGACGACGCAAGTCGCTGATCGCGGCGAATCGCTATAAGAAGTGGCAGACGACGAAGTACTTCCTGTTGATCGTCGGGCTACTGGCGGCAATTTTCCGCAGCAGCATAGGAGCTTGGATTGACCCATTCAGTCTGTTGGTGCGATCGGCGGAGTTGTCTTTTTTACCCGCTGCAGCCAGCAAGAAATACTATGTCGTCTATCAGCCCCATTACTGGCTGGGCATGGCGCTGGGCTTGACCATGTTAGCGCTGCTGGCGATGAACCTGCGCGTAACACGCTTCTGGTGCCGGGCGCTGTGTCCTCTGGGTGCGCTACTGGGCATGGCCAGCCGGTGGACGATTCTGGGGCTGCACAAAAATGTGGCCACCTGCAACCAGTGCGGCCGCTGCCTCATCGGCTGCCAGGGCGGCGACAATCCGATTGGGGGCGCACCGTGGCGCAAGGCAGAGTGCCACCTTTGCCTTAACTGCGTTGCGACCTGCCCACACGGAAGCCTGCAGTTCGGCTTCTTCCGCAAGGATCAAGAGGTTATCGGAACGAGTCTGACGCGGCGCAAAGCGTTGGCCGCAGTGGTGACCGGACTGGCGGCTGTGCCTCTGCTACGCGCGACATCTGCGCTGGGCAAGCGCCATAACAATGGACTAATTCGTCCACCTGGGGCAATGGATGAAACTGATTTTCTCTCGCGATGCATCCGCTGCGGCGAGTGCTTGAGGGTGTGCCCCAACAACGCGCTGCAGCCGACGTTCACTGAGGCTGGGCTGGAAGGCCTGTGGACCCCGGTTGTGACGCCGAAGATCGGCTACTGCGAGCCACGTTGTGTGCTGTGCTCTGAGGTCTGTCCTACAGGCGCGATCAAGACACTGACGGCCCCACAAAAGGGCTGGGTAGCAGAGAGCGGTGATCCGTCCACGCCGATGCGCGTGGGGACGGCAGTCTACGACCGGAACCTCTGCCTGCCTTGGGCCAAGGCCACTGATTGTACGGTGTGCGTTGAGTGGTGTCCGGTGCAGCCAAAAGCAATTTACATCAAGGATGCCAAGGTGATGGACGCGGAGGGCAAGTCGAGGACGCTGAAGCAGCCGCATGTGGACACAGGTCGCTGCGTAGGCTGTGGTGCGTGCGAGTATTCATGTCCGCTACAAGAGCATCCGGGCGTGTACGTGACCAGCAGCGGAGAGAGCCGGACACATCACAGCTGAAATTATAGTTATCCCTGATGTTCAACCAGCGAAGGAGCGTCATCCCGTTGCCCGCTCGACTCGCCGAGCTTGTGAGTTCGCCCGCGGCGCAACCATCCCAGGACGCCCACAGCGGCCAGAACGGCAGCGGCTATCCAACTGATGGCGGCCGCACGAATCTCGCCTTCCTTCATGCTGGCCAAAGCAGTTTGTAGCGTTAAGACTTCCAGCAGTAGCCATAGCCCGGCCAGTGCCCACAACCACACTGGACGCCTTCGAATTGTGACGATGAAATAATCCGCTTCATTTGTCATGGGTCATCCTCTCCTCCCGGACAGCGAATCTTTCGTCCACCATTGTTCTGGGTCATGCTGCTTTCCGTAACCGAAGGCGTTGTCCATGATGCGGAAGACTCCATCCGTGGCGGGCGCAATCGAGGCCGTGGCCTTCACCGCTTCGTGAATCCATGCCTGATCGCCTTTCGTGTAAGGGCAGCTCGCAAGACAAACGCCGCAAGCCGAACCGGACTTCTGCCAATATTGAAAACACTTATACGAGTCCTCGAACCAGGTTTTGTGTCCAGGATTATTCCACGGGCCTTTGGTTTTGAAACTTGGCTCGTCGTCGAACGAGAGGGCACGCGAAGGGCACGCCTCAGCGCACTTCTTGCACGACCTGCAGAATTCTGCCAGTCCGAAATTGATGGGCTTGTCGTATTCCATGGGCAGATCGGTAAAGACCTTGCACAAGCGAACCGCGGGGCCGAACTCTGGCGTGACCAGCTTGTTGAGACGGCTCAATTCGCCGATGCCTGCATCGAGCGCGAACGGTATGCTCTGCGCCGTATCGTTCACGCACGGTATAGCCTCATAGCCCAGGCCGCGAATAAATACGGCCAGCGAGGACACTACAAAAGCAGAGTGACTGTAGCCGAGCGCGGACGCTGCATCGCCCAATGCAGTGGGAGTACGAGAAAGAAGATCGAGATCCATGGGGATGGCGATGGCGATTACCCACTTCATCCTCCGGGGGATCACGAACTTTGTGTCGGTGACCGCGGGCGCATCGACATCTTCGAAGACAATATCTACGTCCTTCTGCTTTTCATCTTTCCGCGGCACTTGCAGGTTGACGTACTTTTCGTTCATCGGCGCGATGCCAACAAGCCGGGCGCCGTAGAGTCGCGCAGCAGACTTCACCGTGCGTGCCATTTCCTCCGGTGAAGCTGTATAGCGTTGAGAGCCTGACTCCGTTGGCGTGCGCTCCGGGGTGCGTGCCCATGACAGCAGACCCACGCCAGGTCTGGCGCTGCGCATCACCGTCCAAGCGCCTTCACTCAACTGCTGATCGGGCAAGCTGAATCCGGGCTTCTTCTCGCTGGTCCACGCAACCAAACGCTTTGCCTTCGAGGCTTGCTCCGCTTCGAACGATCCGGCTCCGTCACGCTGAGTTTTCAGTGGACGATAGAGAGCGAACATATCCGACCCAGAAAAGCGCTTGTAATCGGCGTTTGTCTCACCCAGCGTCGGACGGTCCACAACCCTAATCCACCGCGCGTGTTTCTGCTGATTGCGCCCAGTACCTGCACCCGTTACCATCGCCCAAATCGATCCGAGTACGCCGCTTGCAGCAACCACTCCACCGGCCTTCAACAAAGTGCGCCGCCCAGCTTGCTTGCGTCCTTCTTCCACGTCAAATACCCTCCCGGTCGGAGTCTATTCCGTCAGGAAGATACCGTCCTCCTCCGAAAGGTCGAATCTTTAGTACATCTTTCGGCTATTGATGGCCTTCCACCGAACGTTATAGTTACTTCTCCATCGAATGCTTGACGCCAATGTGAATCTACGGCACTACCATTATCCAAATTCTCATTCAGCTAACACCGAGGATTATGGAGAACCAAACATGCACAGAGTCGCATGTAGCACGATAGGTGTCCTGATATTCTTTTTCTTCGTGATGATCCTGCTGGTATGCGTCCCTGGGAGTGCGCAGTTAACAGAATCCACCTTGAAAGGAAGCGTCGCCGATGCAACCGGATCGGTACAGCACGCGGCCATTCTTGTCACCAACGAGGGAACTGGAATCAACCGCGCCACTACTGGAAACGAGGATGGATCGTTCACTGTTCCCAATCTTTCTCCCGGCCTCTACACTCTCCAGGTGAGGGTTAATGGCTACAAGACATTTGAGCAGCGTGGCGTCGAACTGAATGTCGGAAAGACATCGGAAGTCAATGTGCGTCTAGAGGTTGGACAGGTTGATCAAACGGTAGAGGTAAACGCTGAACAGGCCAGAGTTCCTGTATCCACGGACGGACGTCTTTCCGACACCTTGGGGAAGGACCAGATTGCAGGACTCCCAATTCCAGGTCGTGATGTATTCTTCCTGACGAGTTTGAGCGCCGGCGCCACCAATGTGCCGGGAGCCTCTACTTCCGGAGGTAAACAGACGAATCCTCCGGCTGTCACTGTCAATGGAAATCGCTTTCGTGGAAACAACTATGTGCTTGACGGATCGATGGACACCTACACTCTCGACGAAGGAACTCCCGCAATCATACCGAGTTTGGATTCTATTGAAGAGGTACAGGTTCAGACTGACAATTTCTCAAGCGAGTATGGCAGAGGAAATGGTTCAGTTGTGAACATCCGGACGCGCTCCGGGACCAATGCATTGCACGGCAGAGTGTGGCAGTATCATCAGAACGCAGCGTTCAATGCGATCAATCGATTCTCTATAACTGGAAAAGCGGCGCCTCTGGTCTACAACCAATTCGGAGGCAATCTGGGCGGTCCGGTTTTCAAAGGCAAAAGCTTCTATTTTGGTTCGTATGAAGGAACCAGGAATGCGCTTGGAACACCTTCATCGTTTCAGGTGGAAACGCCCGAATTCAGAAGCTATGTCGCGCAGCAGTTTCCATCAGGTGTTGCGGCGGCGTTGCTCAGCAAGTTTCCGGCACCAACGCCCGTACGCTCTGGAACAGGATACCTTGGGGAAGTGGACCTGAACGGAATTCCTGCCGCGGGGACGGCAGAGGTGAACCTGCGTGACAATATCCACACCGATCAATACATCGCAAGGATCGATCACACCTTTAATCGTCAGCAAGACACGTTGTCGGGCCGCTGGATTTCTGAATATGACAGCGACAATGGAAATGCGCCATCAGGTAATTCGCCCACGCTGGGCCGAGCTATGCGTGGTTTTGGAGATCCAACTCATTATTTCTATGGCAATTTTAATCTCGGGGAAACGCACGTCTTTGGAAAACAGATGGTCAACGATGCGCGTTTCTCCTTCAACAATGTAATCTTCGCTTTTGACCGGCCCTATGAAGAATATCCGATCATCAGCATCACGGGGATTTCGGCCGGCTTTGGAGATAACGCAAGTTTAGACAGTCGTCTGCGGACCTATGAGGCTCGCGACACCCTGAGCATCAATCGCGGCGGTCATCTTATTCGTACCGGTCTCGAACTGAGGAAACTCTTTATCGGCTTCAATATAGGTCAGCCTGCAACGGGCTCATTCTATTTTTCCGGACTAGACACGTTTGCCTCCGACAATCCGTATGAGCAGACTCTGGTTGTAACACCCTCGACAGGTGAACCGGCTGAACAAGAACGCGACTACACCTTCTACGAGACTGCACTGTTTCTACAGGACGATTGGAAGGTGACGCACCGCCTTACGCTCACATTGGGAGTGCGCGACGACTACTTTGGCGATCCATCCGAGCGCCGGGGTGAATTGACTTCCATCACATTCGGAACGGGCAGCACATTCAACGAGCAGCTTGCGAATGCATCGGTCGGCCATGTCGGTCATCTCTTCCATGCTTCTCCACGCAACGTTTCGCCGCGCATCGGATTGGCATTCGATCCATTTGGTGATGGAAAGAGTGCAATTCGTGCCGGCTATAGCCTGGCTTTCGAGCCGATACACGGGCACACAGTCCTAGGCGGAACCTACAATCCTCCCTATGCGATTCAGGGAGTCATCTGGCCCGCAAATGGTTATGGAAAAACCATCGATTATGACATTCCAGTGCCCTTCAACCCTGAGTTCAAGACAACTCTCAATGCACAAGGAGGCGTCGTCGCTCCGGCAGGTGAGACTGCAATCCGCATCTCTCCCTGGCTCATCAATCCAAAACTGAAGACCCAGTATAGCGAAAGCTATTTTCTAAGTCTCCAACGCGAGGTTGCCAGGGGCTGGATAGCGGAACTTGGATATGTCGGGACCAACGGCATCAACCTTGAAAGGCGAGACGATGTCAATCGTTTTACCGGCGATATGCTGGTGAACGGCGGTAAAGCGAAGCGGATCAACCAGAATCTGGCCAATGTTGTCTATGTTACCAATGGCGTAACTTCCAGCTATAATGCCTTTACAGCCGAGGTTCGCAGGCAGATTGGATCCGGACTCACAGTGCAGGCCAACTATCGCTGGTCCAAGTGGCTTGACTCCTCCTCCGACACAATTGCCGGCGCATTCCCTGACAACGCGGACGGAACCGTGGGCGCACAGGATTCCGGTTGCCTCAAGTGTGAGCGTGGTCTCTCGGAATTCGACGTTCCACGGCGATTCACTGCTTCTGCCGTATGGGTGCCGCAGTTCGCAAAGCGCGGCGGCGCAGTCGCTAGTCTCTACAAAAACTGGCAGATATCTACCATCGTCTCGGCGCAATCTGGACGGCCATTCAGTCCCTATTGCTCTGCGCAATCCAAGTTATCCCATGACATCTCGGGGACTCTGATTAATCTCGGCTGCGACTACAATCTGGATGGCGGGGGCGGCATTGGAACCAGTTTTTATGATCGCCCGAATGCTCCGGCGACAGGGGCGGTGAAAGCCTCCTTCAAACAAAGGGACTTTATCCATGGGCTATACAGTCCTTCCGTCTTTCCACAGCCGGTGCCGGGAACGAATGGCACATTAGGACGGGACGTCTATCGCGGACCACGCCAGACCACGACAAACTTGGCACTCGGCCGCAGCTTCGCCTTGGGCGAGAGCCGAGTATTTCAATTCCGCGCAGACGCATATAACCTCTTTAACAATGTCAATCTCTACCTGCCGAATAGTGATCTTTCTCTGGCGCTCAAATCGGATGGCACATATTCGAGCACCTCGGTCTTCGGTAAATCCACCAAGGCGTTCGATCCGCGGGTCCTTCAACTCAGCGCCAAGATCGCCTTTTAACAGCGGTGGGGGGGCATTTCGAAATGCCCCACTCAACATCCCTGCTCACGTCTGCTCAGTCCGCAGCTTTGGGTTCTCCTTCCGGCCAAAGCTGAGGCTGAACGGCTTAGGTTCTCTCATATATCAGATCGGCGTGGATGCGGGACAAGTAGAGGATGCTGCGCTAAGTCTGTGCCAGTCGCTGTTGTGCTTCCTTGAGTTTCCGTTCTGCAAGGCGCATACGCTGGCGCCGGGCCTTGCGTGCTCGCTCCCGCGAACTTGTTAAATTCTGAATGAACAAAGATGGTCACGCTATTGATTGGACAGAGCACGTCAGCACTCACAACTACAATCAGCAAACAGGAAAAATATTTCTCGCGACGTCAGCATTGCTGGGTTTACCCCATATTGATTTATCCGGACCTACGAAAGAACCTGCCTGATTTGCTTGCAGCGATTGCATTATACCGCTAGACAAATTTGGAATCCTTTCCTCTGATGTTAGGACAGAGCAGCGCGAATCCGCTACTCTCCCGCAGCTGTGTTCGCTGAGAACTGAACACAGAGCCAGCGCTCCGGTCACTGAGGGAAACCTTGAGAAGGCTGTTCTATTTCGATGAAGCGTAAGCCAGGAGAATAGTCAAATGCCGATCTAAGCTTCAGCTTCGATGGGTGAGGTGTGGCCTCTACGTTGTGCCATTCTACGACTTCAGCTACAGCCAGAAGATTGATATCCCTCGTAGGCTGTTTCGCCTGAACCTGCGCGACGACCTCCGGAGTCGCGCGGCTTTCATAGAAACGAAGATTGAAACCACTATTGTTGGAAATGGCCAAGCTTTTCGACAGTACAAAATCAAAGCGCAAACCTATGATCCGCCCTTTGATTTTGTACTGTCACCATCTACCTATTTCGCTCGCCACTTTGCCGTCAGTTCCTTATCGGAAAGTGCCTTAATAAACACACCGCCTACTACGCTGCGCGCCTGGAAGCCGATTTGCTTTCCGTTCTTGGTGTCGTACCAGTCGGTTAGTGGAACGCGCGTCGGCGTCTCCAGCGTCCATGTGTAGATCGGATCCACGATGGCGTGGAAGTCCTCGGGCCTGGAGGCCAGCGTCGCTGTCCACACCGACCAGTCGAGCTTGGTGTAGTCGGCGCGGCTGTCGAGCGGGAGCCCGTACTTGTTCAGCTTGGTGCGGTAGAACTTCACTTCGCTTTCACGCACCGAGTCTGGAAACAAGTTATAGTCCAGCACCTTGTCCCACACCAGGTTGTACTTCTGGCTCCAGGTGCCGGGACTATTGAAAGCAAGCTTGTAGTGATCGCCTTCCAATGCGAGTTGCTGCCACTTTGCCGCCATGGCGTGCGCCGTTGCGTCGTAGTCCCTGGCGACCGTGTTCTGATTCAGCAGCTTAGCCAGATCGGCATACGCCGCCAGCGCGTCGATGGCCTTGATCAACAGGTTCGCGTTGTGCGCCACGTGTCCGGCAAAGTCGTCCGTCGTCAGTTGGTTCTCTGGGTCGAGGCCTTTCTCCTTGAGGTACTCGGCCCACTTGGTCAACTGCGGCCAGTACTGCTGGGCCAGGTGGGCATTGCCCTCGGCGCGCGCCACAGCATCAACGAGGATGAGCATGTTGCCGCTTTCTTCCACTGGCATCTGATCGTCCTCTGTCTTTTCGCCGCCGCCGTATACCTGTCCGTTCGCGAGCGGATACTGGCCCAGATCGTGCGGCGAGAACGGGAACTTCCATCGCGCCAGCGCCGCGTATTGCAGCACGGGCCGCAACTGCGCTTCCAGCAGCTTGGGCTGGAAGAACAGGAAGAATGGCGCCGAAGGATAGAGCACGTCCACGGTCGCAATGCAGCCGTTCGAGAAGTTTTCCTTGGCGAACAGCATCGGATCGCCGTTGGCGTCGGCCACCAGCTTGTGCGCCGCCAGCGTCTGTCGATAGGACAGAATCGCGATGGCTGCGTACGGTTTGCCCCCGGCCTTTTCAAGGTCCGTCTGGAGTTCCTTGTCGAATGCCTGGCCTTTGGCTTCGAGCGCCGCGCGCTCTTTTTCTGCGCGGTCCAGCATCTCCTCGACCGGCATGTCGTTGCGCTGCCAGTATGGACGCATATTGCGCTGCAGATACTGGATGGCGTAATCCTCGGTGTACGAAACCAGTACATGGCGCTGAACCGCGGCCGCGCCTACCTCACCCAGTTTCAGTGCCGCCGCCAGGTGCGCAGCATCCCTGCCTGCCGGTTCGGGCATGCGCAACGAGTCGGACGTGGGCAGCGTTCCGTGCTCTGCGAAGTACTCTCGCACATGCGGCGCAATGGCTGTCGCTGCGGACTCGCTGCGGGGAACGGCCAAGTGGAAGTAACCCCATTCGACGCGCAGATCGTCGCCCGAGCGACCGAGCATATTTTGCTCTTGCGAGCCTGTCGACAGCACACCAAGTTCCTCCGTCTGCTGGCGGAACGAAGTCACCTTCTGGCTCCGATCGTTCACCGCGATGACCGGGTCCACATCGAACAGAACACTGATTTTGTGCGTGGCTCTATCGGTAGCCGAGGCCGTGACTGTCATATAGGTCACGGGACGCGACAGCACATCAAGATCGCCGGGCAACGCCGGAGTAAAGAAGGCCAGCTCTAGCCGGACGCCTGACTGCTCAAAGGCATAACGGGTGTGGGTCGCGGAGATGGAGTGGGCGACCTGCTTCATCTCGGAAACACTTTCAGGATTCCGCCCTAAGAACCTGAACGTCTTTCCGTCAATCCGCGCCAAGCCTGTCAGCGGCTGTTCGCTTCCAGTCCAGTGCTTCGTCTCCGATCCAGCGAGGTTGTCGCTCATCGACCACACGCTGAAATATGGATCGTGTGCAATTAAAGGCGTCGCCGGTACCCGATCCTGAGCCAAAGCGCCCCCAACGATCCCCAATAATCCGCAGAGTGCCAATCGTGCTGCAAGTTTCATTTACTGTCTCCTCGTTCCGGCGTGGTCGATGCGGCACGCTCCTTCTTTCAACTCGGTGCGCCGCTCTCCACCTTTTACATGTCTTCGGGATTCTACCCGCCGCTGCGCGTAATCTCAAGGCAGGAACGCCCGCACCGTATTCCCGTCATCCCCTACCTCTTTGCCTACCGACCTGCCGCATTCACACTGTCTCAAAACTGCAAGGTCCCTCTGCAGACTCAGCGATTGCGACAAGCGGGTTCTGTGCAGGATCTATTGCATGGTTGCCCAACAGATTCAAACACGCGAACGACTTGAGATTCCGCATAGCCTTGAGCGTTGCGCAGATCGCTATCGCGGAGGCTTCAATGGCAGATTCATCCACGCGAGGCCGATACTCCTCCGCATATGCGATGTGCTGTCACCTCCGGGAGCATCGTAAAAGATCGCTAGGAGTCTGTCGCTCATAGCGTTTTGAGTATTGCAGCAGGTACATCGCCGCAGCAACGCGAGATCGGATTTGTTTTATTGGGGAACTTCTTTCACTCCGTCTCGATGCCTTTGAGCTGCGATTCTGATTTGGATGGCCATTTTTCGCCAGTTTTATGC
>Ga0224531_1001067_pt1 | contig 12613 bp, 8 predicted proteins | sample CBST100metaG_FD_179876 | JGI IMG/M metagenome (GOLD analysis project Ga0224531, IMG submission 179876) | Peat soil microbial communities from Stordalen Mire, Sweden - C.B.S.T100 | ecosystem: Environmental > Terrestrial > Soil > Wetlands > Peat | place: Sweden: Norrbotten County, Stordalen Mire... | reverse complement strand
GTCCACCGCGACCACCCGCTCGGCGTCCACCCTTCGCACCTCGCGATCCAGCCCCACCCCGCTACTCCGCATCGCCGACAACATCCACCTCCTCCACTTCCACCCCCCACTCGCGCAGTACCTTGTACACCGTTCCCGCCGAAAATCCCGCCCTCAGCAGCCGCCCCATCACTCGCGCCGACTCCTGCTTCGCCTTCTCTCCCTCCGGCTGCTTCATCCGCTTGCGCGCGATGTACTCCCGCGCCAGCATGACCTCATCGACGCCCTCATACGCCGCGCTCACCGCCGCGCCCACCGTCTCCGACGCCACGCCCTTGGCTGCCAGGTCCTGCTGAACCCGCCGCCGCCCGAACTTCTCGCCCTCCTTGCGCAGCCGCGTATAGTCCGCCGCAAAGCGCGCGTCGCTCAGGTAGTTCAGATCCTTCAGCCGAGCGACCACCGCGTCCATCGCGCGTTCGCCCTCGTCTCCTTCCGACGCGCGCCGCTTCATCAGCCGCCGCAGCTCGCGTTCCGTGCGCATCTGCGAGGCCAGCATGCGCACGGCATACTCCATCAACCCCGCCTCGCCCAACGGCTCCCGCCTCTTCGCCCGCTTGAACGCCATCGCCGCCTCTTCGCTTGTCGTTCCCGCAGAAAAACTGCTTCTGCCGTTCTTCTCTTACCCCTTATCCCTTATCACTGCTTTTCCGCGTACTTCCCCGTTTTCGTCCAGCGGTCGCACCAGTCATCGACCGTCTCATACCAGAGCTGGCTGTTCTGCGGCTTCAGCACCCAGTGCCCCTCGTCCGGGAAGTAGAGAAACCGCGCAGGCACGCCCCGCCGCTCGAGCGCCGTGTACAGCTCAAAGCCCTGCGACACATCCAGCCGGTAGTCCTTCTGCGAATGGATAATCAACGTCGGCGTCTTCGCATTCTCAATCGACCGCAGCGCCGACCACTTGCGGAACGGGTCCTGGTCCGCAGGCAGGTTCTGGTATCGCCACGGCTCGGCCGGGTGCCCCACGTCAGAACTCTCCTGCTTGTCATTCTGAGCGGAGCGAAGAATCCCCGCATTTGTCTTTGCCGGATGCCCCATCGGATCGTATCCCGCACTGAATCCATCCCACCCCTTCGGAAAGTCCTCCGGCCTTCTGAACTCCCACTCGTTGAACCACATCTCCTCGGTCGTCCCATACGCGCTCACCGGGTCCACCATCCCATCGTGCGTCACAATGCACTGGAAGCGGTTGGTATGGGTCAGCACCCAGTCAGCCATAAACCCGCCATAGCTCGCCCCCAGCGCGCACTCCCGCGTCTTGTCCAGGAAGGGATACTTCGCCTCGGCATAGTCCAGCCCCTTCATCAGGTCCTCGTACGCTCGCCCGCCCCAGTCGCCGCTCACCTCATCCACAAACTTCTGCCCATACCCCGTAGACCCGCGCCGATTGATCCCCACCACCACATATCCATCGGCCGCCAGCAGCTCCCAGTTCCAGCGATAGCTCCACGAGTCCCCCAACGCCGTCTGCGGCCCCCCATGCATCACAAACTTCACCGGATACTTCTTCCCCTCCACAAACCCCGGCGGGCGCAAGATAAACCCCTGAACCTCTCTCTTTTCCGCTCCAACAAAAATGAAAGACTCAATCGACGACAGGTCTAGTCCTGACAGAACCGCATCGTTGAGATGAGATATAGGCTTGCCTACTAGATCCTCGGGATCGCCAGTCGTCAGGGCAGGAAGTATTAACAAACTTGCTTTGGCTGCACTAATTGTTCTAGTACCAAAATAATCAATATTTTCGGGATAATAGTCTCCTAATTCAATTTCAAACACCTCAGTAGGATCATTAATGGACATCTTTGTAGTTACGAGGGTTTTCCCTGCAGGTGAAACCCTAAGATCCCCAAAGTCTCCTCCGCTAGTAGCCGGCCCCACATCGAGGCGAACGAAGCTACTGTCAGAAAGAACAAACCGGAAGATTGCTTCAAGCCCTCGATCACCGCTAGCAAGATAGATCGCGCTGAAATCCGGTGCCCACGTAAACTCATCCACCCAGCGATCAAACTTCGGCAACAACTCCTTGATCGTCTTCTTCTCCCGGTCATAGAGCATCAGCCGAAACCGATCCGACTCAAACCCCGCCTGCTTCTGCGACCGAAATGCCAGCCACTTCCCATCGGGCGAGTACTCCGGCTCATCATCGCTCCCCGGCGAGGTCGAGACCTTCACCGCCTTCGCCCCCGGCTCGTCCAGCCGCAGCGTATACACATCGTTATTCGTCGAAGCCGCCGGGACCTTATCGAGGTTCGTCACATAAGCGATCTCCTTCGAGTCGGGAGCCCACGCATACTCCAGCGGCCCACCCAGCATCCACGTCGGCGTCTCCGCATCCCCCACCGCGCTCGCCGGAGTCAGGTCCCGCACATCCTTTCCATCCACATTCACCACCAGGATGTGGCTCCGCTTCTCGCCCGTGTAGTGGTCCCAATGCTTGTACAGCAGCGCATCCCAAACCTGCGCCTTCACTGGACTCTTCTCCGCCGCCTCATCCTTCGCCTTATCGCAGGCATCCTCCTCCGCCCACGTCGCTGGTTCTGCCCCCGCAATCTCACCCCCGCCACGATTGTCATTCTGAGCAAAGCGAAGAATCCCCGCATTTGTACTTGTCGTTGCGGTTGCTTTTGCTCTCTCCCCACCCTTCACCGAGCACTCGGGATAGACATCCGCCACAAACATCAGCCGCTTCGAGTCCGGCGACCAGATCGCCCCATCCGCACCGCCCACCACACTCGTCACCTGTACAGCCGTGCCAACCTTACCCGCCGCCTCATCCCACGGCGCAAGGTAAATCTGTTCCTTCAACGAAAACGAGACCGACTTTCCATCAGGCGAAAACCGCCCAAACGTCTCACTCGCGCCGAACGTCACCTGCTTCTCAGGATTCTCCGCAGCTCGCTTGCGATCCGCCTCCGTAGCAATCGCTTTGTCGATTGGGCGGGCCGTAGGTGCAACCGTCCCTGCTCCAGCCAGCGCCACCACCCAAAGATGGTTCACCTTGGTGTTCTTCTCCAGCGACACCTCCGTCACCGAGAACATCACCCACTTGCCGCTCGGCGAGATCTGCGGATCGCTCACTCGCTTCATCGCCATCAGGTCCGCAAACGTCATCGTCCGCTTCGCCGCAACCGTTCCAGTGGCCGCCGCAGCCTGTCCGCTTGCCACCCCAACCCCACACAATCCGGCCCAAACCCCGACCGAAACCGCCCCAACCAGCACCGACTTCAACGCACAAATCTTCATCGCGCCAGTCTACATCCAACCCGCAGCTCTCTCCCACCCGCCGCAGCCATCAAGGCAGCAAAAAAAATACCTCAAAAACCCCAGCAAATCCGCATGTCAAGTCCCCCGGCCCTAGAAAATCTCCATAACCACTTCTGCACCAATAACTTACCCAATAAAAATAGTTGGCATTCCAGTTATCGCCAATCGCTATACTTAAAGTAGGGGGAAATCTATCGCAAAGTGCAGCGCCAAGCCACAGCCTGGATCAACAAAGCCCGAAGATCACTTCCATATAACCAGTTTGTTTTCTATTTGATAGACGTTAACTTCCTTGGAATCTAGATCATACGGATAAAAACTCACATCTTCATGATTCCAGAGATCTTATCGGGCGGGGGTACACCCCCCCCCACACAGCAAACCGAAGCGTCTAACCTCCAGCAGGAGTCGATCGCACCGTAACCGAAGACGGAGTACCGCACCGATGAATCTGCCCGCCAAAGCCGCCGCCCTCCTCGCCCTCGCCCTTGCGGCGCCGCTGCATCTCGCCGTTGCGCAGGACTCCTCCGGCTTCGGCAAGCTCGACACCTCGCCCCCCACCGGCCTCACCGTGGAGCAGATCATTACAAAGTTCGCCGCCCGCGAGAGCGAGTTCGCCCAGGCCCGCAACGACTACGTCTTCCGCCAGGCCGTCAAGGTCGATACCCTCGACGAAGACACCGGCAAGATCGACGGCGAGTATCAGCAGGTCACCGACATCACCTTCGACAGGGACGGTCGCCGCGAGGAGCACGTCGTCTTCGCCCCGCAGAACACCCTCGACCGCATCATGATGACGCCCGCCGACTTCGACGAGATCGAGCACCGCCTGCCCTTCATCCTCACCACCGAAGACCTGCCCCAGTACGACGTAAAGTACCTGGGCCGCCAGAAGGTGGATGAGATCGATACCTACGTCTTCGAAGCTGGCCCGAAGACGCTGGTCAAGAACCACCACTACTTCCAGGGCAAGGTCTGGGTCGATCAGCAGGACCTACAGATCGTCCTCATCAACGGCAAGACTGTGCCCCAGGACACCCGCCCCGGCCACGAAGACCTACAGCCGCCCTTCACCACCTACTACGAGCAGGTTGACGGCAAGTACTGGTTCCCCACCTACACCAAGGCCGAGGGAGAGCTGCACTTCGCCGCGCAGAACGGCGCGCTCAGCCAGGACGTCCACATCCGCTCAACCGTGCGCTACACCGACTACAAGCGATTCCGCGCCACCAGCCGAATCATATACAACGGCCAGGACATCACCAACAAAAAGGACCCAGACGATCAGAAGCAGGAGCAGAACACCGGCCAGCCGCCAGCTCCCGCGGCGCCGCAAAAATGAAGCGGACGCTTGTGAGCGTCACGCGACGAACTGCAACTCCGGCTGGGATTCAAAGTACAGATAGCGCCTCCAGTTTGGATCGGCCGAACCGATCATGCGCATGATGTGCCGCGATGTATGCAGGGTGAACGGCTGCGGCTGGCGCAGCAGCCTCATCTCGGTCAGCTCGTGCAGCAGTTGATTTCCCTTGCGCCGGTTGCACTCGTGGCAGCACGCAACCAGGTTCTCCCAGGTCGAAAGCCCGCCCCGCGAGCGTGGAACCACGTGGTCGAGCGTCAGTTCGCCGGCGGTCAGCACGATGCCGCAGTACTGACAGGAGTTGCGGTCTCGCAGCAGGATGTTCTTGCGCGAGAGAGCGCGCGTCTGGTGCGGAATCCTGCGGTATTCGAGCAGGCGAATCACGCTCGGCATGGCCACACTCATGCGCGCCGCGTGCAGCACCGCGCCCTGTTCTTCCTCGGTGCGCGCGACGCCCTTCAGCACCAGCACCAGCGCGCGCCGTGCGCCGCAGATGTTAATCGGCTCGTAGGAGGCGTTCAGCACCAGCACCGGAGTCTGCATCGCCGGCTGGCGAATGACGCCGATGCGGACATCCAGCTCCGTGGTCAGCCGCGGCGAGCTGTGTCCGCTCGCGTGCCGGTTTCCGCTCACCCGCTGCTGCCGCACCTTCGACGAACTGTGGGACGCTTGCATTGGTCTAATCCTCCGCTTCCGATCCTCATCCAAATCCGATACGTTGACGCGTTGAACATAGAGAAACTCGCTTGCCATTCGTGCTGCCTCTATCCGAATCCCTGCGGAGAGTGCAACTGCGCGTCGTCCCACATGGCGACACGCGGAGTCTGTGCGCGGGCCAGCGTAGCAACCCAGACCTTGCCTGCTCCGGCCCGGCGCAGCGCTCGCGAACACTCGCGAGCGGTCGCGCCCGTGGTGTAGATGTCGTCGATCAGAAGCACCTCGCATCCGGGCCGAATGGAGTTCCGATCCACCTCGAAGGCGCCCTTGACGTTCCAGTAACGGCTGGTCGGGTTGAGCGCAAACTGGCTTCGCGTGTCGCGGCGGCGGCGAAGGATTTCGGACTGTAGACGAAGGCGCCAGCCAGGACGCGTCCGATGCAGCTCGGCCAGAGCGACTTTGGCCAGCAGTTCGGACTGGTTGTAGCCCCGCTGGCGCAGCTTGCTCGGGAACAGCGGCACCGGAACGACGATCAGCTCCTGGGTACTCTCGGCCTGAGCAGTCTCGGCCTCGAGCGTCAGGATGGACTTGGCGAGCATTCCGCCAAGGAGCTTGGCGACACCGCTCATCCGCTCGTACTTGAGCAGGTGAATCATCTCGCGCAGTTCTTTCCGGTAGACAGCGTACGCAACGGCGCGCTCGAACTTCGGCGGGTCGGTGCGGCAGCCGTCGCAGAGCAGACCTTCGTCCATGAACTGGCTGGCGAAGCGAGCACTCTCCATGTCGATATCGAGAGCCTCACCACATATGCGGCACATGGCCAGAGTTTGCGGCGCCACAGAAGTCCGGCAGTTGTCGCAGATGGGAAGGATTGTGGAACGCAGCAGCGGACGGTTGCAGACTCGGCAGTCCGAGGGAAACACTGTCGAAACCAGATCGTCAAGGACAGAACGAAACGCCGCAGTTGTGCGGCCAGCCAGGCTTTGCAGCAGGCGCATTCGCGCACAAACATCGTCCGAACCGGCGTTTAAACCTGGCGGCGCGCCGGGGGAAACTTGGAGCGTACTCTCATTCAGGCTTACGCTGAAGATGCACCTCGCTAGGACGGCGCTCCAGGCCGCTTGGGCCGCGCCGATGGTCGAAGTATAAATCCTGGCGGCCCGATTCGCCAGCGCGAAGGTCTGTGCCAGTCCGCGCCGAGAGGCTGCGTTACTCGAATGCCGGCTGCCACTGATACACTCCCATCGGAGCTAATAACGCGGCACTCACACACGGAGATCCAAACTCGCATGGCCACAGCAGCACCTATCAAACCTGGTTTCAAGCCTTTCGTGCCCGCAACCGAAACACGTCCGGAGTTGACGGTCCGGGCTCTGCTATTGGGCGCGGTCTTCGGCGTGCTCTTTGGCGCGGTCACGGTGTACGTCGGGCTGCGTGCCGGGTTGACGGTCGCGGCCAGCATCCCGATCTCCGTGCTCTCGATCTCCATCCTGCGGGCCTTCGGACGCGCCAGCATTCTGGAGAACAACATTGTGCAGACGACGGGCAACGCGGGCCAGTCCATCGCCTCGGGCGTCATCTTCACCCTGCCCGCGCTCATCTTTCTCGGCTTCGATCTGGAGGCGAGCCGCATCTTTGCTCTCGCGCTCTTTGGTGGCTGGCTCGGCGTTCTATTCATGATCCCGCTGCGCCGGCAGCTCATCGTCGAGGAGCATGGCGCGCTGATCTATCCCGAAGGCACGGCCTGCGCCGACGTTCTGATCGCTGGCGAGCGCGGCGGCAGCTTCGCTTCCCGCGTCTTTCTCGGTCTCGGACTTGGCGGTGTCTACACGCTCTTCCAGAATGACGGTCTCTTCGGCCTATGGCCCGACACGCCGAAGTTCGACCCCGACCTCGGCCCGCAGCATCTGCTCAAGGGCGCGTCGATCCGCGCCGACTGTACGGCGGAGTATCTCGGCGTAGGCTACATCATTGGCGCGCGCGTGGCGGCGATCATGCTGGCCGGAGGCATCTTCTCCTGGCTGGTGCTGATGCCGGCGATCTACTTCTTCGGTTCGCACCTCTCAGGCCCGCTCTATCCCGGAACCGTGCTGGTCAAAGACATGTCTCCATCCGATCTGTGGCGAACTTATGTGCGGCCGATGGGCGCGGGCGCGGTTGCGGCGGCGGGACTGATCACGCTGGTCCGCACATTGCCGACGATCTTCAGCGCGCTGACGCAGGGCCTGAAGAAGGGCGGCGGCAAGCTTGCGGCGGCGCAGCCTTCGCGCACGGAGCACGATCTGCCTCCGATCGTGGTCTTCGGCGGCAGCGGCTTGCTGATCGTGTTGATGTTCCTCTTTCTGCAGTTTAAACCGATCCCTGGAGCCTATGTTGGGCCGCTGGCGAACCTGGCCGCGGCGCTGCTGATTGTGGTCTTCGGCTTTCTGTTCGTTACGGTCTCGGCGCGCATTGTCGGCATCGTCGGCTCGTCCGCATCTCCCGTTTCGGGGATGACCATCGCCACGCTGATGGCCACTTCTGCAATCTTCCTGGTGAAGGGCTGGACCGCACCGGCGTTTGGCGCGCTCGCCATCACCATCGGCGGAGTGGTGTGCATCGCGGCGTCGAACGCGGGCGACACCAGCCAGGACCTGAAGACCGGCTACCTGATCGGCGCGACGCCGTGGAAGCAGCAACTGGCGCTGATGATCGGCGTCATCGTCTGCATCTTCTCCATCGGAGCCACGCTGAACGCGATGAACGTCGGGCTGGAGCAGTTCCAGCGGATGCCGAAGCCTATTGCCCTCTCGCTCGCAGCCCTGCCGGACGGCGTGCAGAACAAGGGCAACTTTACGCGCGACAGCGTTTCGCTCACCTCGCACAACGCGGACAACCACACCAAGGAGCAGCTCGCCGGGACCCGGCAGTACATTCTGCTGAACGCCATCGGCTCGACCACGCTGGACGACGGAAAGTACCTCTACAACCCGGCCACCGGGCAGATCGAGGTGCAGTGGGTCCAGGGCATCGGCAGCGAGCGGGCGGCCGCGCCGCAGGGCCGCCTGATGGCGACGGTGATCAACGGCATCCTCAGCCGCAAGCTGCCGTGGACGCTGGTCCTGCTCGGCGTGGCGCTGGTGATCGTCGTCGAACTGCTGGGCGTTCGTTCGCTCACCTTTGCAGTTGGCGCCTACCTCTCGATTGCCACTACGCTGGCGATCTTTGTTGGCGGCGTGATGCGCTGGATGGTCGATCGCGCCATGATCCAGCATCGCGAGCGAGCACGCGTAGAAGCCAATCCCGATGTCATCGATCCCGAAACCGGCCTGCCCATCCCCGGCAGCGTAACTCCCGACCTTGACAGCGAGAGCGAGATCTCGCCGGGCAGCCTCTACGCCTCGGGGCTGATCGCGGCGGGCGGAATCGTCGGGCTGCTGGGCGTCTGCGCGCGGCTTCTGGAGGGACTCTCCGAGCAGCACGGCGGTCACTGGCAACTCTTCCGCTTCACGGACTCCAACCCAATGCACCACGACTGGGTGAGCGTGGTTATGTTTGCCCTGCTCGCGTTTAGCCTGTACTACTTTGCGCGCAAGCCGCTCGGGGAGAAGCAGGGATGAGTGCGGTTCTGGTCCGGCTGCGGGCTGCGGTGCTGGACCCCCCGGTGGTGAATAGCGTAAAGTATTCAAAATATGTCGGTTAAGCGCGCGCTAAGCGCGCGAGACGTAGCAACGGCGAAGAAGACAGTGGTAAGTGGTAAGTGGAATGCAAAAGCGCGGTAGTTTCGATTGCGCCGGTCATGTGGATTCATCCTTTGTGCGCGAAAAAGTATCAAAGTGCTCAAAAAAGGCATGTTAAGTCTTGACTTGGTCTGGATTGAGTCTGGATTGAGTCTGGACTAAGTCTGGACTTGGTTGCGACGGTTGAGGGCCACGGCCAGTAGTGCGCTAAAAGGCGAAGGCCTTGTGGGTTCGGTTGCGGCGATCATGAGGTTCCTCCTCGGTATTGCTGGGGGGTATACCCCCCCCTAAAAGTCATAAGATATTCAAAAAAGGATAGTTAGATCTGGACTCGATCTGGATCAAGTCTGCATGATATTCATTCCAGATGGTTTAAATCTGTCGATCTCTGGAATCAATAACTTGAAGACAGGGAACAGGAAACAGTTAGCAGTTAAATGCGAAGGCCCGGCTGGTTGGCCGGGTCTGTTTGGTTTTGCTTACTGATTTAATTATACGGGATGGAGCATAACTACTATGCCAAGTATTTTAAAGTTTTAAGTGGTTTGGTTGGTGTTGGTTAGGGGGAATTTGGGGGTTCGAGGGTCTTGACAACAGGGAGCAGGGAACAGGGAACGGGGGTCAGCCCAGGCCCGGGGATAAATCCCCTTGATTCAATTGGCTTTATTCATGTGGCTGAAGCCCCATGCTCCCTCCGAAAAGGCAAGGGCAACGGCGAAGATGGGGGCGCCCGGCGATTTTTCCCGGTTCGAGCTATGGGCTATGAGCTGTGTGGTATGAGGATGGCGCGGCCGGCGGCCGGCAAGAGCAAGGGCCAATACAGAGATTCTGGCTTCGCCAGAATGACGACTCGTGGGGAATGACTATTTCCGGGGGGTGTGCCAGAATGACGGCTTGTGGGGGCTGCGCTCGGGATGACGAAGGGTGGGGGCAGAGTGAGAGGAGGAAGTACGAAAATAATCGTTGACATACGATATATGTCGTACTAATGTGTTTGCATGATAAGGCGAAGAGTTCCAAACCGCGATGCGATGCAGCTACCGACCGAGGCCGAGTTGGAGATCCTTAACATTCTTTGGGCGCTGGGGCCGAGCACGGTGCGCGATGTGCATACGGCGAGCGAAAAGGACACCGGCTATACGACGGTGCTGAAGCAGATGCAGGTGATGACGGAGAAGGGCCTGCTGGCGCGCAGCGAGCAGTTCCGGTCGCATGTGTACGAGGCGCGGATTGCGAAGGAACAGACGCAACGGCAGTTGACGCGGAACCTGGTGCGTCGGGCGTTCGATGGGTCGGCGAAGAATTTGGTGTTGGGGGCGCTGTCGTCGCAGAAGGTGTCGGCGAAGGACCTGGCGGAGATTCGCGGGATTCTGGACGAGTACGAGAAGAGGTCGCTATGACAACGCTGATTGAAATATGCGGGCTGCCGCTGGTCCATGCGCTGGGATGGACGCTGCTGCATCTGTGCTGGCAGGGGACGGGGGTCGCGGTTGTGCTGTGGTGCGTTCTGGCTGCGCTGGACGTGCGGTCGTCGCGTGCGCGCTATGCGGCTTCGTGCCTTGCGCTGGGGCTGATGGTTGCTCTGCCGCTGGCGACGTTTGCGCACCTTGCATCGGCGGAATACCGGCAGCGGGCCGCGCTGGACAGTTCGGCTGTGGCGATCGATCCGGGGATGGTGCTGCGGGTTGAGGCGGGAGAGACGAGCGCGCCGTTGCCGGAGCGGATTGCCGCGGCGCTGGACCAGGCGCTGCCGTGGGTGCTGCCGGCGTGGTTCGCGGGAGTGATCTTCTTTGTAGTGCGGCTGAATGTGGGACTGCTGGTTGCGCGGAGGATGCGCTCGGTGGCGACAAAGGCCCCGCCCGCTGAGTTGCAGCAGGTTTTTGAGGCGATGCGGCGGCGGCTTGGGATTGGGCGCGCGGTGCGGCTGATGCACTCCGCGCTGGTGCAGGCGCCGACGGTGATTGGATGGCTGCGGCCCGTGGTGCTGGTTCCGGCAAGCTGCCTCAGCGGACTCTCGACGATGCAGATCGAGGCGGTGCTGGCCCACGAGCTGGCGCACATCCGGCGGCACGACTATCTGGTGAGCGTGTTGCAGTCGGTGATCGAGACGGTGCTGTTCTACCACCCGGCGGTGTGGTGGGTGTCGAAGCAGGTGCGGCGCGAGCGGGAGTGCTGCTGCGACGAGTTGGCGGTTGCGGTGGGCGGCGACCGGCTGGCGTATGCACGGGCGCTGTCGGCGCTGGAAGAGCGGCGGTCGTATAGCCCGGAGTTTGCGCTGGGAGCGAATGGCGGGGTGCTGACGATGCGAATTAAACGGCTACTTGGATGCAAGGAAGATTCGGCGGTCTCGCAGATGGCGGCGTTCATGGTCCTGGCTTTGATCGTGATTGCGGCTGGATCGTATGTGGTGACGGTGGCGCGGGCGGAGGTCAACGCTTTGAGCCGTGCAGCGCACGCGGCGTCATCGATGGAGCTGGAAGCGGTGACTCCATTGAATACGCTGATTGTTGAGCCGGCGATGCGCCAGTTCCGGCTGACGGAGCCGGTCCTGATGGCACAGGCAGAGGCTCCGGCGGCAGGAGCAGCGCAGGGCGACGGCACAATAGCAGGAAGCATCGTCGATCAGATGGGGGCTGTCGTTGCTCGCGCCAAGGTGACCTCAGTCAATACGGACAATGGGACTCAGACGCGCAGCGAGACTGACAACTCGGGCAAGTATTCCCTCACACCTTTGCAGCCTGGCCCGTACAACGTCGAGGTTGAGGCCAACGGCTTCCAGCGGCTGCTGCAGGAGAACGTGCGCGTTGATTCAGGAAAAACGGTTGGCTTGAATTTGAAGCTAACGGTTGACCGAGGATCGGGCGCGCAGCTTGTGCCGGCGGCACCACCCTTTCGGCTGTTCCGTGCGGACCCGATGAGTGTCTCCGCGGGTGTGATGACGGGGAACCTGATCTACAAGGCTGATCCGGTGTATCCGGAGATTGCCAAGGCGGCGCACGTGCAGGGGGCGGTGATCCTGCACGCAATTATTTCGAAGACAGGGACAGTGGAGAGACTAGATGTTATCAGCGGGCCAGGGATGCTGGTGTCGAGTGCGCAGGATGCGGTGCGGCAGTGGAAGTACAAACCGTATCTGCTGAATGGCGAGCCGGTGGAGGTGGAGACATCGATTACGGTGAACTACACGATGGCCGATTCGACGCCGTTGATAGGGCCGGTTCCGCCAGCCGATGAGGCAAATGCCGGAGTGAAGCAGATTGGCGGTGGCGTTACGTCGCCGAAATTAATCTCCCAGCCGGAGTCGAATTACACGGAGCTGGCGAAACAGGACAAGGTGGAGGGCGTTGTACTTATCAACATGGTGGTGGATGAGCAGGGGCTGCCACAGCATCTGCATGTTTCGCGTGGACTTGGCGATGGGTTGAACGAGAAGGCGGTGGAGGCGGTCAAACAATATCGCTTTAAGCCAGCGATGGAGAATGGCAAGCCGGTGGCGGTGTGGTTAAACGTCGAGGTGGAATTCAAGATTTTCTAGGGCTGAGGCTGAGGCTGAGGCTGAGGCGGGGTCTGGGGT
>Ga0224531_1001066_pt1 | contig 12630 bp, 10 predicted proteins | sample CBST100metaG_FD_179876 | JGI IMG/M metagenome (GOLD analysis project Ga0224531, IMG submission 179876) | Peat soil microbial communities from Stordalen Mire, Sweden - C.B.S.T100 | ecosystem: Environmental > Terrestrial > Soil > Wetlands > Peat | place: Sweden: Norrbotten County, Stordalen Mire... | reverse complement strand
CCTCGGCCCCGCCGGAGTCGGCAAAAGTGTCCTGCTCAAGCTGGTCAACGGCCTCCTCCGCCCCGACCAAGGCAGCATTCGGCTCTTCGGCAAAGAGATCTCCCACATGCCCGAGGAGTGGCTCTTTCCGCTCCGTTCCCGCGCCGGCATGGTCTTCCAGGAGGGTGCGCTCTTTGACTCCCTCACCGTCCGCGACAACGTCGCCTTCCAGCTCATCCAGGAGCAGGTCCCCGACGACGAAATCGACCTCCGCGTCCGCAAGATCCTCGGCTTCGTCGGCCTCGAAGAGACTTTCTCCCTCTATCCCGCCGCCCTTTCCGGTGGAATGCGCCGCCGCGTGGCCATCGCCCGCGCCCTCATCCGCCAGCCCGAACTGCTCCTCTACGACTCGCCCACCGGCGGCCTTGACCCCGTCACCTGCACCACCATCATTGAGCTGATCATCAAGCAGCGCGACGTCTCCCGGACGCCTTCGATCCTCGTCACCCACCGCCTCCAGGACGCCTTCACCCTCTGCACCCACCATTACGACTCGGACCAGGGCCGCATGGTCCCCCTCCCCGCGGGCCAGACCGACCCCAACACCACCTTCCTCATGCTCGAAGAAGGCCGCCTCATCTTCGACGGCTCCCTCCACCAGCTCCTCCACACCGAGAACGAGTTTGTCCGCGAATTCTTGAAATAGAGCATGAATCAGAGATCATGGATTCAGGTTTAGAGATAAGCCTTCCACCGCCTTCACCGACCCACAGCAGATAAGCCCGGGTGCCCCATCCTCGCCACGCTTTTGTTTTTGTGGCTAGGGTGGGCTCGCATGTTCTCGACAGTCATTCCTTGTTTTATTGCACTTACATTCATTTCTCTTATCTACATATAGAAACCGGTCCACTCCCCACTCCACCCATCTTCCATTTCTCAACAGCAGCGTCTCCGCGCTCCGTTGTCTCGATGGTCAATTCCGCTCGGTCCTCAGACCGCCGCGAGACTACAAACGTTATAGCGATCAACACGCACTTCCCCCTCAACCCATCAACGCGCAGCAAGCAAAGGAAAACGATATGCCCCAGTTCGGATCCCCATTTTCAGAGTTGGCCAACAGCAGGAAGCTCACCGACGAGGAACTCGTCCGTGCCATCCGCTTCATGGTCGCCGCGGAGTACGAAGCCACCCAGATGTATGTGCAGCTCGCCGAGTCAACCACCAACAAGCTCGCCAAGGCTGTCCTCAAGGACATCGCCACCGAGGAACTTGTCCACGCCGGAGAGTTTCTCAAGCTGTTGTTCGATCTAGCTCCCGATGAAAAAGCTCACTATGCCAAAGGCGAGAAAGAAGTGGATGTAATGAAAGCCCAGCTTCAGAAGAAGCGTAAGTAGCGATTTGCCCCAAACTATCGCAGCAAAAGCACCTATCTGAGCACAGCCTCTCACAAGCTAAGCATCTGTTTGAGGCAGCCTCTCACAGCAACGGAGGGAGCAGGAGCCTTCCGGCCTATAAACAGGGAGGGAGGGAACAGAGGCCTTCCGGCCTCTGAACTCAGGCCCGCAATCGAAGTGGCTTTAGCCACGGGCCTTTCGTTTCCACCGAATTCACTGCGTGCCCCTCCCATGCAGGAATCCGGGTAAGATACATCGTCTCAGGCCAAAGAATTGTAGACTCTATTTCGTCGACCAGCCCAAGCACTCCCATTCCCGGACTCTAGGCGCTTTCCGTTACTAACCCACTCGGTATTCAAAAATGGAGGTGGATGTGTGCTCTGCCAGTTCGCGTCAGATTTTCTGACGAACTCAGAGAATCTGTTTTCTGTACCTGTACCGGCACTCACATACTACAATGATGCGAGGTCAATTATGACTGCATCGGCAACTCCAACGCCATTGTCTGTACAAGACCTACTGACAAAAGGATATTTTCCCGACAGAATCATTCCCCCTGTTAACTCTCAGAATCTTGCGAGTGCAATTCCTGATATGCTTGCGCACGTAGGTCCCAGAGCAGCGGACATAATAAATAAAGTAAAAAACGCAAGGCTTCCGCTGAGCCAATGTGTAACTCATTCGGTCCCGAAACGAAAGCACTTGCGTAGGACTCTGTCAATTCCTCATCCATTCCACCAAACTATTCTTTCAGATGAAATTGCAAGTAATTGGCCGGACCTCGAATCCTTCTGCTCCCAATCCACGATTTCTCTTAGCATTCCAACACAAGGGGATGATCGAGCGCTTGTACCAAGGAATGCCCTGAGAAAGCAACCTTTCTTTCGGACTCAACGATCTATTGGTGCAAGATACCTTCTCAAAACAGATATTGCTCGTTACTATCCTTCAATATATACGCACAGTGTCCCTTGGGCGCTTTACGGAAAGAAAGCGGCAAAGTTGAACAGAAAGTACAGTCTGCTTGGTAATAGGTTAGATCTCTGGCTAAGGGAAACACAGAATCAGCAAACTGGGGGCATACCAATTGGTCCAGATACATCTTTCCTTATCGGAGAAATCATTGGATCTGCCATGGACAAAAGACTGTTAAGTATACTTCCAAATCTCAAAGGTACAAGATCCATAGATGACTATTTTTTGTATTTTCCTACAATGTCCGAAACGGAAAAAGGACTAGCAGCATTTCACGAGGTGCAACGCGAATTTGAACTCGAGATCAGTGCCCCGAAGACTGAAATTGTCTCACTCCCGGAGAGCCTGGAGCCGAGATGGAAGACAGAACTTAGGACCCTAAAGATTCGCGCTACAGGTTCACGCCAAGCTACCGATGTTCTCACGCTTTTTGACCGTGCATTTGATCATGCAAAAAACTATCCATCTGATAGCGTACTCACATACGCAGCAAAGAAAATCTTAGGATCACCCATTGCGCCTGTTAATTGGTCCTTTTGTGAAGCCCTTTTACTTAACGCTGCAATTGTAGAGCCAACGATGCTCTCGGTTGTAGCAGCTATATACGATAAGAATCCTGCGTACCAGGTATCGACCTCCGCGCTTGCGAGCACTATCGAGAGTATCTGCGCTTATCACGCACCGCTACAACAAGGCAATGAGGTAGCCTGGGCTCTGTGGCTAGCAAAGAAGCTGGATATATCTATCTCGCGACCTGTTGGAGAATTAATTGCCAAAATGGAGGATGACGTTGTCTCTCTTATCGCTTTGGATTTAAATAGTACTGGACTGCTCGACGCGCCTGTCTTTTCGAAATGGCGCGAATATTTAACCAGTGCGAATCTTTACGAGAATCATTGGCTCCTTGCTTATGAGGCTCATGAGCAAGGTTGGCTACCTTCAAAGAGCGGCAATGACTACATCGGAACTGACCCTTTCTTCTCTATTTTGCGTACGCATGGTGTTCGATTTTATGGCGCTAGTCTTGCGCCGACTGCTAGTTATTTCGAATATGGAGAAGAAGATAATCTGGATAGATTTCGAACTGAAGAGGATGATCAAGGAATCGATCTCGACTTCCCGGATGAGAGTGATGGAATTTAGTCACAGCAGTTTTCGTTTACTTGCGGTAATTGAATGGTTTCCCAGATAAAACCGAGATGTGGTGTGATTTCTGTTCTATCGGGGGCGGATCGGTACCCTAAAGTCGCCCAGTAGCTGTCGATTTCTCTCTGGTTCGCTTTCGGTCGACGGGAACAGGCTTTGCCGTAAACCCACAGCTGTCCGCACAAACTCTTTCCGCAACCGTTATCATTGAGGTTGATACTTCAGATTCGACGTAGGAGAGAACCGCAGATGCCAGTTTCTGCAAATCGTGTTTGGCGACAATTGCCCAATGAGACCCGAGTCGCCGTCAGCCAGATTTTTTGGGCTGAGTCAAAGGGGACAGAGAAACAGCTCATCATTGCCTCTATCGCAAAAGCAAAAAGTCTGCGTGAAGTCTTTGTCCGCAAAAGCCCGATTGAGCGGCTGGTGAACTGGACGGCGTCAACCCTGACCCTTCCTGACCCAATCGTCGATGATCTGTTGAAGAAGTATCTTCTCCACGAGCATCGTGCCGTGATTATCAGCTTTCTTGACTTGCTCGCTATTCCCCATTCCGAGGGAATGATCGACGAGACCTTTGACTACACCGCCCTGACAAAGGAACGCGTTCAGGAGGCGGCCCGTAGCTTGCTCGCTTCGGCAGATCGCACAGGCTCCGAACTTTACCTGAAGTACCTCGTGCTTCAAGGTGGACCCTGGGCTGGGATTGAAGAAGTCCTGCCAACCGGAGAGTAAAAGCCGCTCGGCGGGTGGCCTACATCTCAATCTTGATTAAAAGAAAGGGTGCCCCAGGTCTCGATTCTGAGACCTGGGATGGCAACAGCCTCTCTCGTTCGCTCCCGCTTGCTGACAATTCGCCTCCTCTGGCGCACACTGGCAGAAGGCTAGAGATGTGGGGTAGGCCCCCGAATCGGCCTGAATTGAGCGTTACCCCCACCCCCCTGCCATTTTGCAACTACTGTTATATGCCGAAAAAGTGATTTAACTATTTATAAATGAACAGCTTACAAATATAATTTATGATTTTTCCCGTCAAAAAAACGGCTGATTTTAGCCCGTTTTTGGGCCATTTTGAGCGTTTTTTGGCCAAAAATTCCCGTTTTTTGCTTCAAATCGTCCGATCTCTCGCTGGCTCGCTACGGCATGAAGCCGCTGGCCGATCTGCTCAACGGAGCCAGGCTCATGGCATGGAAGGCCAGATCGGCCAACTCAAGCCCGGCTATTTCGCAGACGTAATCGCCGTCGCGGCTTCCCGGGCCCGCCGCGCATGGATCTTCTCCAGCGCGTACTGGTAGCGCCTCGGCTTCACTACCGCAATCGAGTCCTCGACTCCCTTGCGGTAGCCGCCCAGATAGATGGAATACAGAATGGCGAGCGAGCACCCGGTGCCGAACATGAAACCGAAGCAGAGGCCGAACACGACGGCCGGTCCAAACGTACTCATAGCGCTTGCCTCTCCCCAGTTCCGCTTTAAACCGCCACAGTAAAGCTGTCCTCGGTGCGCGTCACTGCCTTGTACAGCGTGTCACGCTCCACGGGTACCCGCCCCGCCTCGGTAATCAGACGACACAGTTCCTTGCGAGTCATGCCCTGTTCCGTGGTGGCCCCGGCGTCGTGGTAAATTTTCTCCTCCACCACCGTGCCATCCAGGTCGTCGGCGCCAAAGCGCAGGGCAATCTGGGCAATCTTCGGGGTCAGCATTTGCCAATAGGCCTTGATGTGAGGGAAGTTATCCAGCAGCAGGCGGCTAACTGCGGTCTGGCGGAGATCGGTGAGCCCTGTGGTCACGGGCAGGTGGTCCAGCGCCGTGTTTTCCGGGTGGAAAGCCAGCGGAATGAAGGTCTGGAAGCCACCGGTCTCGTCTTGCAACGCGCGCAGCTTCAGCAGGTGGTCCACGCGGTCTTCGTCGTTCTCAATGTGCCCGTAGAGCATGGTCGCATTGGTCTTGAAGCCCATCTTGTGGGCCAGCCGCGCGGTCGAGAGCCACTCCTCACCGTCGATCTTGTGGTCGCAGATAATCGCCCGCACTCGCGACGCAAAAATCTCCGCACCGCCCCCAGGCATGGAATCCACGCCGGCTTCCTTGATGCGCCGTAGCGTCTCTTCGATGGAAATCTTAGCCAGCCGCGCAAAAAAGGCTACTTCCACCATCGTAAAGGCCTTGACGTGCACCTTGGGAAAGCGTTGCTTCAGCCCCTTCACCAGGTCCAGGAAGTACTGCAGCGGCAGGTCGGGGTGCAGTCCGCCAACGATGTGGAACTCGGTCACCGCCTCGGAGTAGCCCGTAGCCGCCGTCTTCCAGGCCTCTTCCAGAGTCATGGTGTAGCCTGCCGGATCGCCTTTTTTACGCCCGAAAGCGCACAGGCGGCAGTTGGCCACGCAAACGTTGGTGTGGTTGATGTGGCGATTGACGTTGAAGTAGGTCACGTCGCCATGCATCCGCTCGCGCACATGGTTGGCCAGCCAGCCCACGGCCAGCACGTCCGAGGTGCCGTAAAGCACCAGCCCATCGTTGAAGTCGAGCCGCTCCCCGGCCATCACCTTGGCGGCAATCGGCTCAAGGCGCGGGTCATGGCTCTGGAAGGCGTGGCTCCTGGCGGCAATGGGTAGGCGGGTATCCGCTGCTTCAGTCTGCATATTCAGATCATACCGAATTCAGGTGAGGTAGATCACCTTCAGAGCGCTCTTGAAGCCCCGGCGCGTCCCCTTTCCCCTACTCCCTATTCCCTACTTTTGGCTGGTTTGCGCCCTGGCCGCCTGCGGCTCCACCAGTACGCCGTCAAACAGCGACGCTGCCAGCATCCGGTCTCCCGCAGCACGGATCAGGGCAATCCGGTAGCCGGTCTGCCACCACTTCCAGGCCAGCGACTTTGGATCGATAGCAAACACCTGATCGCTCGTCCGCGAACTCACGAGCACCTTGCCCTGGGTAGCGTCATAGTAGAGATCGTCCACATCGCGGAACGGAAGCCGCTCGATCCACAGCCACGTCTTGCCCATGTCGTGCGTAAAGTACACGCCCTCGCGCGCCCCCAGCCACAGCGTCCCATCCGCAGAAAAGGCAATGCGGTGAATGCGCGTCAGCATGGAGGGAATGCGCATCGGCATCCAGCTCTGCCCACCGTCGCGCGACAGAACCACGCCCTCTGACCGCGCCGCCGCCATCAACGATCCATGCGCGGCCACCGACAGGTAGTCGCCCGTACCCATCACTGGGCCGCCCTGCCATGTCGCTCCCTGGTCTCGGCTGGTGAGCAGCCCACCGCTGGTGGATGCCAGCCACGCATCGCCAGACAGGTCAAGCGCACTCACGCGGCTCTCCAACTCCCGAACCGCGTCCTTCACCCGCTTCTCCACATTGACGCGTTTGCCATAGTGGGTTTCAGCGGACGTTTTCACGATCGTGTTGGCGATCGTGTTCCGCGGCCGCCAAGTCGCTGCCTCCGCATCCAAAGCGAAGATGCCATGACTGGTTCCGGCCACAATGGTCCCATCCGGCGCCTGAGCCAGGGCAAATACATCCCGTCCATCCAGCCCCTCTCCCAGGTGATCCCAGCCCGCGCCTCCATGGTTGGAGACAAAGACGCTGCCATACATCTTGTCGTTTGCCACCCCGGCAAACACCCGCGCCGGATTTCCCCGATCCACCAGGAGCGACTCCACCTTGCGGCCAGAGAAGCCCTCGTTCGCAGCCGCAAAACTGGCTGCCCCGTCCTCGCTCAAAAGCACTCCGCTTCGATCTGTAGCCAGCAGTACATGGTCCGGGTTGCCGGGATTGATAAATACGTCGTTCACGATCACATCTGGCCCTGTCATGCGCTTGAACGTCTTGCCGCTGTCCACTGTTTTGTAGAGGCCCTCTGTAGTTCCGGCATAGACGACATTGTGATTCGACGGGTCTTGCATCAGTACGCGCGTCCGCCGCGCGGTGGAGGGAATGCCCTGGATCTTGCGGAATAGCTGGCCCGCGCTCTCGCTCTTGTAAATACCGCTGCATGCACTCAAAAAGACAGTGCGCGGCTTGGCTGGATCGACCAAGATCGAAAACACATCGGAGTCATCGATCAGGCCATTCTTGATGTTTTTCCAATTCTTACCGCCGTCATCGGTCTTCCAGGGCAGATGCCATGTTCCGGCATAGACGATATTAGGGTCCACTGGATCCACTGCCAGCGACTCCACCTCATGAATCTCCTGGCTCCCCGGCGGGCTAATCAAGGTCCAATTCGCACCCGCATCGGTGCTTCGGTAGACTCCCTCAAGGGTTCCCGCAAAGAACACTTTAGAGTCAGAGGGTGCCTGCGCAAAAGCACGAATCGACTGCCCGCGTAACCCCGCGACTACACTCCAGGTCCTGCCACCGTCCCGGCTCACCCACAAACCGCCTCCTGGCGAATCCACCTTCCACGCAGCGACATAGACAATGGCGGGATTGGAGGCATCTACAACGATGTTATCGATGATCAGTCCATCAGCTGAATCCAGTTTTGAGAGCCGATGCCACGAAGCGCCACGATCCATGGATTCATAAATCCAGCTATTGGTGGCGCCCAGGTACAAATGGCTGGACTGGCCGGGAACCGCCGCAAAAGAGCGTGCATCGCCACCGGCAGGACCCACCGCGCTCCAGGCTTCCTGGGCCGCAAGATTCTGCCCGGCAAATACAAACAGAACAATCAGCAAGGTCAACGCAAAGACTCTGCGCGTGCATTTGAGATCAAGGCATATCCGCAAACGGCTCATTCGAAGAAGAAACTCCCAGGTCGATAGAAGAGATGGAATTAAAAAGAGGATATAGAAACGGAAGAGGCTGACCGGCTTGCCGGTCAGCCTCGAATCCCTGCAGAGGTAGTAGTGCATCCTTGCATTGATCAAGCCCCCCATCACCAGGATGGGGGGCTTGACGGTGTTCATTTGCCGCGTCAACAGACTATTCAGTCTGCCTTGGCGGGGTGTGGCCGATTACTTGGCTGACTTCTTGGCATGGTGCTTGGTCGGCAGGGCCTTGCGGGCCTTCGGCTTCACCGTGGTCTCATCCACCGGAGTGGTTCCCACCACATCGCCTGAGAAGCTGGCGCCTGCTGGTACTAGGTAGTCTTCCACCTTCCGGCCATCGGTCGGCTCGGTCGCGACGCTAACGCGCGATGCGTCAATGCCCTTCTCCGTCACCAGATAATCCTTGGTGTTGACCGCGCGCTCGGCTGCCAGATCCACAACCTTGACATGCTTGTTGCGCTTGGCCGCCTTCTCCTGCTTGGCTGCTGCTGCCTTTTCCTTCGCATCCGAAGTGCCAACCACAACCGCCTTGGCATCGGACTGCTTCTGCAGGCTCAGGGCAACTTCGTCCAGGCAAGCCTTGGCTTCGTTGTCAACGCGAGCCGGACGCTTCTTGTCCTTGTCGAAGGTGATCGAGCAAAGAGCCTGAGTATGCGGGGTCGGAGCAACATACGGAGCCGTGATGGTCACGCTGGTATCCGCGGTTGCAACCTGGCCCTTGTCGTCAGAGACCTTGCAGCCGATCCCTACCGCGCCAGTCGGTGCGCCGGTCGAAGAGAAGACCGCCGAAGTGCCGCTGCCGCTGATCGTGCCGGCCACAGCAGAGTAGCTGTAGGTCAGGGGGCGATTCTGCGGGCTCATGCCCGTAGCGGTGATGGTGCTGGTCTCACCCGGCTTGATGGTGCTGGGGCTGGCCGAGCAGCTGATGGTCGGAGGCTCAAATGCCTTCACCGTATAAGTGGCCGTCGCGTCGGCGGTCTGCCAGGGCTTCAGGCCTTCCTTGCCGGGCTTGCCTTCCTTCACGCCACACTTGACAGTGTAGGTGCCGGGAGCGAGAGCAGCCGTGGCCACTGTGGCGGTCGCGCCGGTACCGGTCACGCCGTCACCCGAGAAGGTGTAAATGACATTTAGCTTCGGATCCAACAGGCCTGCCGTTGCGGTAACTGTAACTGGATCGCCAGGGAATACCGAGGCAGGGCTGGCCGAGCACGCCAGAGTTACCGGCGGAGGCGGCGCAATGGTGCCGATGTGGTAAACGACGCCGGTGCTCAGGCGAACGATGTTCGGATTGCCGCGGCCTTCGTTGATTCCGGGGCCGTAATTCACGTGCGCATACTGATAATCCACTTCGAAGAGGCGGATCGACAGATGATGGTTAAACAGGGGCGTGCCATAGTCCACACCACCGCCTGCCGTGAGTACAACGCCCCACTTGTCATTCTGCCAGTGAGGGCCACCAATACGCTCTCCACCCACCAAGCCGTGCGCGAAAGCCGTAAGGTCAGAGGTCGGAAGCCGAAAGATCAAACCTGCCGATCCACCGCTAAAATCATTCGAGGGAAGTTTCGACTCGTCCTGCAGGTGAACATCGCCCACACCTTCTACACCCACATACTTGTTGAAGTAACGTGCAATGCTTACGATTCCCCCACCATTGATTGCGTGGTAGTCCACTGGCAGAGTTGTTCCATTACTCAGCGGCGTATTGACGGTTCCCTTGGGCGCCAGATAGCTGTAACCCGCGAAGATGTCCCATTTCGACGGGGAATCACCTGCGGCAGACTTGGGTGAGCTTTGGGCAACCAGAGCAACGGGCACCAATGCCACAAATGCCAAGGCGAGAGCCCGGGTCACAGATTTTGAAACTTGAGCATACATGCGTTATTCCTCCGCAATCGATCTGAATAAACAGATGGAAAAGGCTGTTTGCGAGCTCTACTTTCGGCTCGGACTGACTCGACTCCGCATACATTGCGGGCCGTACCTCGTCCATACAGCACAATTAAAACGTACCATAGGACCATTCCGCTAGAACATCTTTTTTGAACGAGTTGCCTTCGTCAATACGCCTGAAAATGCCGAACCGAGCTAACTCCTGCCGGTAAGGTGGCGCTTGAAAATGTCTCGAAACTGCTGCTCACTCTGCGTTCAGTGTCTTCAGCAGGCTGCGCGGTTCGCGTTGTATCTTCTCTTGTAGAAGCGTAATCGCGTATAAAAGTTGCTCGGGGCGTGGCGGACATCCTGGAACATAGACATCCACAGGAATCACTTGGTTTACACCCTGAACTACCGCATAGTTATTAAAGACACCGCCCGAAGTGGCACAAGCGCCCATCGAGATCACCCATTTTGGCTCCGCCATCTGGTCGTAGAGCCGGCGCACGACTGGCGCCATTTTCTGAGAAACACGCCCGGCAACTACCATCAGATCCGACTGCCGCGGAGATGGCCGGAAAACCTCGGCGCCCATCCGGGCCAAATCGAATCGCGCTGCGCCGGTCGACATCATCTCGATGGCGCAACATGCCAAGCCAAAAGTGACCGGCCAAATCGAGTTTTTGCGCACCCAGTTTACGGCAAAGTCCAGAGAAGTTAGCAATACCCCCTCCGGCTGCTCGTAACCATAGTTCACCTCGTTCAGCTTCACACGGTTTTGCGCGCTGCTCTCGAGTGCTCCGAAAAGGTAGTGGTCTCGCTCTGCCGTGGCCGCCATATGTTAAATATACCTCTCCCCGGTGTGGAAATGCATGGTTACTCTAGCTTCCTCCGAGGAGCGGCGCTCCCGCTGTTCGGGAGCCTGTTCTTTCAGCTTCACTCCGAGCACGCCGTCCGCACCGCATGAAGCTCCACAGGTGCCTTCCAACCGGCCGGCAACCATAGCGTGACAGAAAACCGTATCCAGTGCAATTCGCCCAGCGGCGTGGATTTGCCCCCCGCTGCTGGCTCGAACTTGTGCGGCATCCGCGGCGAGGCCAGCGCCCAATTCTCCGCGTATTTGGCGGCATCGGAGACTCCCGGCGTCAGCCGAGCTTCCAGAATGCGAAACTGCCCTGCCGACGATTTCTGGTTGATATTCAGTTGGCGCTGCATCGCCATGCCTTCTCGGCTGCTCACCACCGGCGTTTCCATCGCATGTCTGGTCCCGCCCAGAACCTGAAACAGCTTCTGGCTCTCCTTAAAAGCGTCTGGTGACGTCAGGAAGCGAAAGCTGCGCGGATTCCAGCCAATCACGTCCTGGGCTCTCAGGCCAAAGGTATTTCCCACCTCGTGCTGGTTGATGGAGTTGTAAGGGGGCGTAGCGACCAGCAGAGAGTCCGGGTAACCCGCCGGCTGCTCCCGGTCTACCACCAGATCCCATCCGCTGTAGCCTGCCTTGCCCGGCACAATGGGCAGCACGCGGAAAACCCACCCCTGGCCAAAGGCCACCTTCCACTCCTGCCCGGCGTTTACCTCGCCCTGCAACACAACCTTCTCGCACGCTAGCGACTTTGGCGCGCCAGCCTGGCTGCGAACCGCCGCCATGCCCAGAACCCCCAGCGCCAGACAGCCCCAGATCCACCCTCCGCGGCAGCTCACTTTCATCTTCGTCTCCCCGTCTCTCCTACCGTCGCACATCTTGCGCCCTTAACTCAAAAACTTGAAACGATAGACGGAAGCCCTGTCTCCCTCGACAATCCTTTTGAATTCCTCTCAATCCGGTGTTTCCGCAGCTCCCGTCTCGCTGAAAGGCTACAATCTGAACGCCTGAAGTATTCAGACGGGGCCGGTCAATGGCACGACTCCCGCCTACCAGGCTGTCAAACGAGGATTTTGTCTATGTTCAAAATCGAAGCGGTAATCCAGCCCGCAAAACTGGACGACGTCAAGGCAGCGCTGATCGAAGCTGGCATCGAGGGAATGACCATCCTCGAAGCCCGCGGACACGGCCGCCAGAAGGGCCACACCGAGTTCTATCGCGGCCGCGAATACACCATCGACGTGGTTCCAAAAATCAAGATCGAGATGGTGGTCAACGACGACCTGCGCGAGAAGGCCATCCAGGCCATCCTGGGCGCAGCCCGCACCGGCCACATCGGCGACGGAAAGATATTTGTCAGCCGCATCGACGAAGCTATTCGCATCCGTAATGATGAGCGCGGCGAAACCGCCGTTTAGCCGCGCCTCCCATTCCAATAAAGCCCATGCCGCATCTCCGCGCCTTTTGGGGCGGCAGAGATGCGGAAGCATGAACCGCCTGTTCCCTATCCCTACCCTCTGCGCCATTACCCCACAAGCCATAACTTTGCAATATGCATTTTCCCAATCTTTATTCCATCTTTATGCGTAACATGAAAAAGTAAAATCCATATTACCCTTCAGC
>Ga0224531_1001063_pt1 | contig 12652 bp, 13 predicted proteins | sample CBST100metaG_FD_179876 | JGI IMG/M metagenome (GOLD analysis project Ga0224531, IMG submission 179876) | Peat soil microbial communities from Stordalen Mire, Sweden - C.B.S.T100 | ecosystem: Environmental > Terrestrial > Soil > Wetlands > Peat | place: Sweden: Norrbotten County, Stordalen Mire... | reverse complement strand
CCCAAAAGCAATACGGTGCAGCCTTCGGCTGGACCACCGGTTCGACATTCATTTCCGGGCGAACTCTAGGCTCCGTTCGGCTCCTTCTGTCAACTCCGCTTGTGCAGCTCCGCGCGGCATAAAAACCGCCGTGCTCGCTTCCGCGCCCCTTGCGGGCTTCGGGAGTTGACAGCGCCTCTCTGCGCCCAATTCGCCAGTCATGAAATGAATGTCTTTTTTTAGCCCTCCCAGGGCTGAAAAACGGCAAATCTCACTCCCAAGGAGCCGAAAATCATGACTTACGCAGCTACCAGCAACAACAACGCCGCCACCGCGCCGCACAGCAAAAATGCGGCGCTCCGCAGTGAATCACCTTACCAGCAGCGCACAACTCAGCGCGACAACCCCACGCAGCAACTCATCAAGCAGGCCGTGGATTACCTACTTGAGCAGCTTGAAGCGGGCAAGAGCGAGACATTGACCGCGTATCTCGCGGCAATGGCCCGTTTCCATGCGTACAGCTTCGGAAACATTTTGAGTATTGCAAGACAAAGGCCAACGGCGACCCGCGTCGCCGGGTTCCACACGTGGAAGGAGATGGGCCGGTTTGTGAAGCGCGGCGAAAAGGGTATCCAGATTCTCGCCCCGATGGTTGGACACCGCCGCAGTAAAGACGACGCCGACCGCAACCGCACGCAGGATGACAGCGGCAAGCCCGCGCCCGTGCTGATTGGTTTCCGCGCGGTCTATGTCTTCGATGTGGCGCAGACCGAAGGCGCGGACCTGCCCGAATTCGAGCACTCGATTACCGGCGAAGTAGGCGAACACCGCGACCGGCTGATTGTCTTTCTCGATTCGCAGAATATCGGCCTCGAATACACGGAGAACATCGCGCCCGCTCTTGGCGTCAGTTATGGCGGAAAGATTGCTATTCTGCCCGGCCAGTCGCCCGCTGAAGAAGTCGTGACTTTGGTCCACGAGTTAGCGCACGAATATCTCCACAAAACAGAGCGGCGCACCAAGACCACCGCCACTGTGCGCGAGACAGAAGCGGAGGCCGTGGCTTTCATCGTTGGCCAGGCCATCGGCCTTGAGATGGGCCGCGCCTCTTCGGACTACATCCAGATGTACGCAGGAAATGCCGCATTGCTGGCCGAAAGTCTTGAAGTCATCCAGCGGACCTCAGCGGTCATTCTTGACGCCATCACCGGCGAACCGTCCGGCAAACTGACCGCCTCTTCTGACACAACACCAGAGACACGGGACGAAATGGCGGAGGTGGCATAGTGAAAACCATCCTTAGCATTCTGGAGCGGGCCGGAGGTTACCGGCCCACTCTGTACCTCAAGATCGAGAATCCGCCATACATGGCGCTTGTCATCGAGGCCACGCCGGAGCCAGGGCCGACCGGACTGTCAGCAATCTCCATTGCGCACTACGGGGAACAGAACGGCGACCTGATGCGCGACCCGGAGATGTGCTTCGAGTTGTCGAAGCCGCCGCTGTGCAGTCTGGAGCTATCCGCCTTCTATTACCGGATGGATTATCTGGGCGTCGAGCAGCATTCGCGCTATCGGGATGGCGAGAACTATGTTTTCGTTCCCGACCTCCACCGGCAGCATGAAACCTTTGCGCGGCAGTGGGACCGCAATCTTCGCGCTCAGGGTTTTTTCGAAGCCTTTACGGACAAGTCGATTCGCGGCTAGTCCACTCCCTGCGGAGCGGATCCACGCCCGACGTGTTCCCGCTCCGCGCGCCCTCACCCTTCAACCGCTCGAAAGGAGCTTTTATCATGGAACAGACAGTTATCAATGCCACCGAATACCGCGAGCTTCCGCTCGCTCTGCTCAACGAATCGAAGACCAATCCACGCCGCGTCTTTGACGATATTAGTCTTCGAGAACTCGCCGCCAGCATTCGCAGCCAGGGCGTACTGTCGCCCTTGCTTGTCCGGCCACTCACCGAGAACGGCTTCGAGATTGTGGCCGGTGCGCGGCGTTACCGCGCAGCGCAGATGGCCGAAGCCGTCACCGTGCCGGTGCGCATCAAGCAGATGAACGACGCCGAAGTATTGGAGGCGCAGCTTGTCGAAAACCTGATTCGTGCCGAGATTCACCCGATGGAAGAGGCCGAAGGCTTCGCGCGGCTTTTGGCGCTGGAGGAGCCGAAGTACAGCATCGAGCAGATCGGAGCGCGTGTCGGCAAATCGCCTGTTTTTATCGCTTCAAGATTGAAATTGGTTGACCTTGTAGCCGCTGCGGTCGATGCCTTCTACGCCAACGAGATCGGCGTGGGCCATGCGCTGCTATTGGCGAAGCTGCCCGCCGACCAGCAGGAGCAGGCGCTTTCAGCTTGCTTCAAGGAAGCATACAACAGCGGGGGAGCAACACCTACGCGCATTCTTCTGCCCGTGCGCAACTTGCAATTCTGGATTGAGGCGAATGTATTGCTCATCCTGAAAGATGCGCCGTTCGATAAGCGCGACGCACAGCTTGTTTCAACGGCGGGCAGTTGCGCCGATTGCCCCAAGCGTACCGGCCACAACAAGCTGCTTTTCGGCGACGACCTCGGAAAGCAAGGCGACCAATGCACCGATCCCCGCTGCTATAACGCAAAACTCGCGGCGCACGTGGCGAAGACCGTTGCCGCCAAGCCCAACCTCGTGCAGATCAGCACGGCATACGGCGGACAGAAGGAAGGCAGCCCGGTACTGCCGCGCAACAAGTACACCGCAATCCGCGACGACAAGCCCCAAAAGAAGGAAGATGCCCAGCGCCCGGAGTTCAAAGTGTGCAAGTATGCCGCCGACGCCATCATCACCGAGGGCAGCGACATCGGCACCATTCACAAGGTGTGCGCAAATCCCGATTGCCCAATTCACCACGCCCGCAAGCAACAGCAACATCCCGCGACCGACGCGGCATTCAAGGCAGAGCAGGAGAAGCGCCGCCGCGAAGAGGCCATCGCCCAGGCAACTGGCCTTCGCGTCTTGAGAGCAACCAGCGACGCGGTGCCCGTCCGCCTGATGAAGCGCGACCTGCTCTTTGTCACCGAGCGCCTCGCCGCCGTCTTGGACGAGCGCCGTCTGGCGATCATCTTTCGGCTTCACGGCATCGGCAAGGCCAGCGGAGCCGGAGACACCCCGACAAAATTGCTCGCGTCCTTTCTTCGCAAGGCCGACGAGAGCACCCTTGGCCGGGTATTGGTGGCAATTACCGTCCTGCAAACGGCGCACAGTTCCAACGAATCCGCGAAGGCCCTGCGCGAAGCCGCCGAATTCTACAAGGTGGACGTGGCCGCGATCACGAACAAGGTCAAGCAGGAGTTCGCCGCGAAGGAGAAGGCCGAGACCGCGAAGAAGGCCACGCCCAGGCAGCCCGCCAAGATCGCCAAGAAGGCTGTCGCCGCATAACTGCCAATTACCAGAAAGACTGCGCGGAGCCTAAGTCACAGGCTCCGCATTCTATTGCGTCCGCTGCCCGTCTGCCCGCCCTCATGCGATGCCCCGGACGAGCGCCGGGGCGTCATTCTGGCCCTCCCGACGAGCAGCACCACCCGCATTTAGCCCCTGCCGTGGACCTGATTCTCGGCATCACGTTTGAGGTAGAGAAGGAGACAACCGAAAACGCCGGGGATGACGCTGTGAGCGGCATCCCCGCAGCCGTTGCGATGAGTATCGCTCCGGCCAACTACTGCTAAGCATTCCGCCGGTTTTGGCTTGCGACACTACACGCTGTCAGAAACGGCACTTACCTCGCAAACTGAATCAGTCGGGGAATTCTCGCGAGGCCCATATTCGCGTATCAACTCCTGTAATTGAGGCAATGCAATCAACTCCAACCCGACCCTGTCGCCAAATTCGCGGGCCTGCGCAGTGAAATCCGAAGTGGTAATGAACACTCCTTTCACGGCGCGGTCCGCTGTCACGGCTCCATAGAAGTCTCTAAGCATTGGCGCTCCGATGAGATTGTTTGCGACGTAGCGTTTGCATTGAAAGAGGTAGCGCCCGCCAACAATGGCTCGATTGAGGTTGGCTATTACGTCGATTCCGCCATCCCCGCTGGTCTTCGTCATTTCAGTCTGAAATCCCATTCGGTCGAGCAGCCCTGCCACCAGTTTCTCGAAGTCCACACCGGATAACTCCTGCAAGTCGGTTGATTCAAGGACGGAGGCCGGCGAAGCAACACGGATTCCAAGAACCTGAAATCCCGTCCTCACGCCTTCCGAAGTGATGTTGTTCTGGCCTATTGTTCGCACGAGCCGTCGCATTATCAGCTCTAGATGGCCGGGACTTCCGTTACAGCCTCCAGCAAGCAGTTCGTTGGCACCCGGCTCAAGCGACACGTCAATCTTTCGCGCGATCCGAGTAGCGATCTCTGAAAGCTCTGTTCTTGAATAAGTCTCAAGGTTGAGCATCAATGAGAACCCATCGAGCAACTCGGACGGGCATTCGCGCAGCTTGGAACATGTCGCAATCATAGTGAATGGGCGAACCTCCATGACATGATTCCTCGCCGCTGGCCCCTGACCGATTGTCAACGTGAGTTGGTTGGAGTGCATGATTTCGTGGAGCCCTTTCCAACAGAACTTCCGGAGAAAATCCACATCTGACATCAGCAAAAACTGGCGCTCTCTCAGGTTCGTAAAGAGAGCGGAGAAATCTCCCTGTATTTCAAATTCTGGACATTTCACCATTGCTATTGAATTCACGCCAAACTCGCCTGCAAAGGCGGCGGCAACAAGAATCTGGCCCATTCCTTCGGGCGCAATCAGGAGAATATGGCCGGGCGCGGTACCGCTCGATTCATGAAGTTGAGCGAATGCCCTCAGGCGAGCCACTACCCGCTCTTGCCCAACTATGTCTTTCAATCGCGGACCGGGTCCGGTCCCTTCTTTCCAATCAACTGAATAAAGATTCATGGTCTTATCGCGCTCCTGCCCTGCTCTGGTTGTCTCTGTGATTCTATTCCGCTCATGCAATTGCGTGGATCGGAAGCAAAAGCTGGTTACTGCCCCACGTGTCAATGATGCACTTAACGATCCGTCACTGCGTGTCGCCCGGCTTGTCGATCTGTTTTCTCATTCGGTTCACCAGAACGCCTGCCGTCTGTGCTGGCACGCGACGGTCGTAATTGACGCCCATCAACTGCCGCTGGGAAATTCTGTCCACCGCTATCAAAGATCGCTCATCATACGTTGCCGAGAAAACAAGCAACAAATCCGCATCCTCAGGATGCTCAACTATTGTCCAGCGACCCCATTGTTTCAGCTTTTCGGGAAGGTGGCCGAACACCACGAAATCGGTGCTCTGATTCATGAGGTAGACGGTTTTTGCATTGCGGATGCTTGTTAAGCCGGAAGGTTTCTCTACGGGGGGGTGGTTTTCTGCACCATGGCGAGGATCACATTGTCGGGAACACCAGATGTTTTTAATTCGGCGAGGGCAGCGGGCGACGTGTCGCACTGGCAATCGGAGTTCCTAACTTTGGCCGCTAAGATTTCAGGAGCAAGGCCAGCTTTGACCATGCTTACAACATCTCGATTCGTGATAACGGTCTGGTTCGAGCTGAGGGGCGGAGACTGCTGGGCCGGGCTTTGGCCCGCCGCTGAAGTTTGGGCAGGGATTCCCACGGAATAGACCAAGGCAAGCCCTTGAAAACGTGGGGCGGCGGTCGAGGGTCAAAACTTGCCCTTGTGGCCCACATTTTGCATCGGTGAATGAACGGGTAGCGAAATAGCGCTTGGGGATAACCGCGTCTCTGGATACTGAGCACTGTTCAAGCTGATCGTAGTACCCTACTGGTCAAGAGGAAATTTCAATGCAGAACGCCGTGAGCGATTCGAGTGATTCATCGGTTGGCCTTGCGCTGAATAGCGTTACGCCGCACGCCCTGGCTGTCACTATGCTCCGAATAGTGATGGAGACTGACAAGCCCTGGCGAATGACCGATGCTGTGGTGACATCCGAAGCGCATACGAAATTCCCAATGGCCTGCGAGTTCTACCAGCTTCGGATTTTCCTCGATTTACTGAGGCAAAGATTTGGGGCCGGAGTATCCAGCCTTGTTGAAGCCAGCCTGATTTCAGTCTTGGATGTACAGGGAAAATACTCTGGGATGAACTTGTTCTCGAAGGTCATGGCGGCTATATCGTGTGCTCGGGAATTAGGCACCATAGAGGATGGTCCTGACGACAGCAGAATCAACATGGATTTCCAGGTAGCAGACCAATGCCTCAGGATTGTGGGCGAGTCCGACGAAGAGAAACGAAGGTTTCGCCTCATCCTTGCAGAATCACTTTCATTTGCTCGGATATGGTCCGAGCAAATCTTTCCAGAGCTTGTCGCCAAAATTGAATTTGACCCCGTCTCTGTGGCATTCGTAAATATTGAAACTGCATACAAGGGTCTGACTAACCGTTGGCGAGAGAAACCGGGCTGCTTTGAAAGACATCTTCAACGGATGGAAGGTAATCCGTTATTCCAAGAGTCTCAACGAAACCCATCAGATGACGACATACTTGTTGCTCGGGCGAAGGACGACGCTGACTTGAATCAACTCCAACTGGAGGTCGAGACTCTATTCGCCGATCTCAAGACGATGGGTGAGCAAGAAAAAATTCAAGTACGAATTCTCATCGACTTGATGCAGCACAGGATTGAACCGCTGATGGTTAGAGCCGCAGCAGTCGGCCCAATTCCTGCCGCTCAAAATCATTTAAAGGTGCTGGCAGAGTTTATGGAATCAATGCTAGAGTCAGCATTCGGCCCTGACGATAAGGAGTCTTTCAGGAAGATCTGGGCGCGAAAGGCCAATGTGTTCTATGCTCAGCTGTCATGTGAAGGTACACCGATAGATAAGTCTGATTCCGTTTTGGCTCTGTTGTGTGAGAACACTGAGGATGTCAAGGCCGTGCTGGAAATCTATCGAAATCTTGATCCTAGTCTTGTTGATTCGATGCGCAACATGGCACTTTTGCATTTTGAGATTGCCGAGTTGGAAGGATTCAAGCTCCCCGGAACAGCAGAGAAGCTGGCTCTTTTCCGTGGCGAGGTTAAAACCGCCCCAAGCCTAGATAACGTTAAGCCGCGCCCTTGGTGGCGAGTCTGGGGATAGAAGGCTGCGAAGTAGAATCGCTGTTTTCGCTTTGTTCCTCGATTTCAGCCACCTCATCGTTGCCTCCAAAAATCTAAAGATCAGCCTCTGAATCCGTTCCGTAACGATTGCCGTCTTCCTCCAGCGGCAGGATGTGAGGCATGGGCAAATGAGTCCGTTGCTTGACCTCTCGGTTCACCCAGCGCATAGCTCGATCCCCGAAGAACGCAGTGAGCATCCAACGGGCTGCCCTCATTGTTCTTTGGAGAAGCCGGCTGGACCGGGGCCACCTGCCGGAACCGCTCGCCGTCCACAAAGAAATGCGTGTGCCAAGTGTTACCGTGCTTTTTGAGTGCCACGCTTACCTCCACGGTTCCGAGTTGAAGGGGCCTTGCTGCCCCTACGGTTTACGTTCCACCACTTCAATTTGATTTGGTTCCTTCCCCAGCTCTTGCACATTGGTTGATCGCAGAATTTGGCCGCCCGGTGATTCGCCACAAAGTAAGGCGAGTGACAGTCTGGGCAAGCGCATTTCTTCAGTCGCTCTCGCTCGACACTTAAGAGGTCCAACAAAAGGAGTTCCCAGAGCGTTGCCGCGCGGAACACCAGACGCCGGGAGATGGTTTGAAATTCGCCTCTGACCGGCAGCGTGAATCCATCCGGCCTAACGGTCAAATTCTCGATTCCGATGATCGCAGGAAATTCAGCTTGAAATCGTCCCGTGGTTAGCAGCGTCGGCAGCGTCTCCCAAATCGCCTGAAATCGCTCCAGGTCTGCTCTCCACTCTGCCTCAGAGAAGTCAAAAGACGGCAATGAAACGGAAAGCCGCGATTTGTTCGCGCTCTGGCTACCGTCGTGCCCTAGCTTCCCTGTGAAATCACCAAGCTGGTTGTGGAGCGGCCCGTATCGTGTGGTAAAGCGAAGCACGTCTGCTTCATTGGCAAAGTTTTCCGCGAGCTGCCCCGGCCGGTTTGGAAACAGCGGGGTCAAAGCCTTCTTCCACCGCCCTGTCAGGACAGGTTCCGCTTCGATGTTGCCGGTTGGCGGGATTCGCTTCACCGAATCGACGCCAACTAGACAGCAAAACCTGAAATCCAGTTTCCTCATATCTAGACATCAACCTTGTACTTGCATCTAGAAGGATGCCGTTCTACTGTACACCCAGGAGGATCAGATCAGATGGCAAGGTCTCCGGTAAAACTCGGTCCCATTGCGAGCAGGCTATTCTCACCGGTTCCGTGGACAGACGATTATCCAGCTTCTCAAGAATGGGCTGACGAGCTTGAAACACTCCTTGAGTTCTGCGATTCGCAGGGCCAGCTCGCGAGGTTCCTTCGCAAACTCAGAATTCCAAGGAACAAACAGAGGGACGCAACGCTGAGTGAGCTTCGCGTCGCACTTTTTCTGCATCGCAGCGGATTCCCGATCGCTGCTTGGGAGCCTCTCGGTAACAACCGTAAGGAAGGCGAATACTCCGTCAGGACACCAGAAGAGGGCATAGTTTTCACAGAGGTAAAGAGTCGGGGTTGGGAGAGCGAATTAACTCAGGAGGAGCGACTCGCCGGCCGGACAAAGCAGCCGAAGTATATAGAAGACGATGGAGGCAAGTACTCCAACTGGAAGGGTATGCGCGATTGTATTTCGGATGCCTACTCGAAGTTCACTCCGAGCGAACCTAACTTACTTGTGATTGCAGATGATTTCTTCGTGAGCCTCGCTCGCAAGGCCGATTGGCAGATAGATGTTGCACTTTTTGCTACACATGACCGGTACGGAGAAGAGCCTGGATACTTCGCAACGGCAGCGTATCGGAATCTCGGGGCAATTGCCGTGTTTGCCACCGAGGTTTCGGATTTTCCCGTTGAATACAGGTTCCAAATATTCCAGAACCCGTACGCTTTGACGGAGACTGCGATCCCTCCCTCACTCGCGTCATTGCGCGCCTAGCCGGGTACCGCATCCTTGAATCGTTCTTTGATTCAAGGGTGGGAGACCACAGACCTCAATCGGGCCGGTGGCCTCGATCCCGGTGATTAATTCAATCCCCGCTGAGGGTGCGTCTTTTCCAAACTACTACCTGGGTGGCTCCGGTCCCTCGCGAGAGACTGGGGGCGCACTCATTGTTCTTTGGAAAAGTCACCGAGATCGTGGCCAAACGCATATAACACTCGGGCTCTCCCACGGATGGAATAGAAAAATCTTGTCGAATACTCCATGGTCTTTTTCTAATTGTTCTGCGATCTTGGCCGCAAGATCGGAATAGCTGAATCCAACGGTGTGAATTGGTGTGTTGTATTGAAGCGCCCTGTCGTCGTAGTGGCAGAGCAAGTAGAGTTCGTTCAGCCCATGCCGGGCACGAAGATCGTAAGCAAGTTTTCCATACTTATCGATCTTTGCACGGATACGGTCGATGACGGCATTCACCATCCACTTGTGCGTATATGCACCGCCAGGTTCCTCAAACAATATCCACCTGCCGTCCGGTGCTAGACTTGGCATTCGATCCCGTGGGAAGATCCAGACTGAATCGAGATACTTCTTCAACCTTGGATACAGATCGAAATTTGTCACAGGTGCTCCCTGTGGATCTTCCCAATCCAGTTCCGCTATGACGGATTGTTCCGCGATACAAGCAAAGAGTTCCTGACGGAATGCTGTCTTCTCCACTGGCTTTATGCTGTGATGCTTGTCGTAGAGCCAAATCCATCCAATATTGGCAGGGCGTGATTCCCGTTCGCTGGCAACGTTGCTTAGATAAGCGGTTTCAAATCTTTCTCTTATTTTGCCGGATTGAATCTGTTCTTGGTTCACCCATGCGGTCAGTTCAATACCGACCACTCTACCCGACACGGTTGTACAAAGAACATCAGGCGGCTCTGGACCTTGGTGCCAGCAAGCAACTTTCTCCTCCGCAAACAGCGGAGCCGCAGATAGGAACCCAGACCAAGCCTGTTCTTCTTCCAGCCTTAGTTGGGGCTTCGTAGCATTTCTCGTTCGTTTCATGTTTCATCTCCTCGCTATGAATGATCGTTTGCTCTCGCAGTAACGCTTCTATTGGTAATAATGAGCGCGGAATCGCGCCCTGAGAAGATGGACAATTCGCGTGGGAGTTTTTTCCGTGGACAAAACTAGTTTTGGTTTTTTCCCGAGGGTGAATCAGCTTTGCGAGCCTTGAGCCTTCTGGATTTCAGAAGCCCTCGGATCTGTTCCCCGTTCGGGCTCCCATCTTCGCGCGTTACTTTCAGGCGAATTGCAATTTGCTTGTAGGAATGGCCGGCATTCTTTAACTGCAATGCCTCATCTGCAAGGGAATCTTTCCGCGGTCGATTCGCTGGAATCTTCGGCAGATACGCCGCAAAGATCTGGTCGTTTTCCCGCCTCTCGCGTCTCACGTAGTCTCTCAGCCTTGCAGGAACGCGCTGAAGTAGTCGCACATACTCTTGCCGAAGCACATCATGTTCTACCGGCGTATTCGTCATCCATTCAGTCCAAGCGCTCTGCTCTTCCTGAGAGTAAGAAGAGAAAGCGGAGGGGCCTTGCTCAAGCTCCTTACGCTTGTACAAAGGTAAACCGGCGAGAAATGCATTAAGTTCGTTTTCCGCAAGAGTGGACACGCACTACCTCCCGAGTGGTATCCCAGTATTGAAGAGATCGGCGGGGCAGACCGGGACAGCCTCCCCATTCGGGAGCTACCCTGCCTATTTCCATTCAAAATCGAAATCGAATACTTCTCCGTTGACGGGAATCAAGACTTCCGAGCTTCCGATCTTACGTGCGTGTTCAAAGTAGACATTGCCTTCGACGGATTTGCCGGGCGCAACAGTAGTGGGTTGGAGAGAACGGGTGCTGACTTCCTGCGATGTGGCTGCCACGGCAGTATTGTTCGCTGCTATGCGGTTTGCGGCATCCTGCTGCGCTTGTTGATCGGGAACACTCGTAACCGAAGTGGTGTTTTCAGAATAGCGCCCGTAGGCGGAGCCGCCGGTTCCATAAGCGGAAGCGCTTCCGTTTGTGGTCGATTGTGTAACAGATTGCTGCGTTGCCCCGGCTGCGCCCAAGGCTGTGAAGAAGTTGTCCCATACCGCTCTATTGCTGATGGACCGGATCACCTTGTCTGGCGGCAAATAGCGAAGTGTCTTCGGATGCGGCCTTAGAACCATGATGCTGAAAGATTGGGGTAGCACATCCAAGGAGGAAGCGGTTTTGTTGACCACGCTGACCTGCGCAATGAAATATTTCCCGGTGTCTTGTATGGTCACAGCAACAAGAACCCCATTTGATCGCATTACCTTGACGATGTAGCCAGAAAGCCAAACATGGGCGCAATTTGAGGACCAGCCAGGGGCGAGAACCTCGTCATTCTGGCATTTCACAACCCTAGTCCCACTGCTGGCAGATTGACTTGATGGCCCTCCGAGGCTGGCTTGTTCATCTGCGAAACCTTGATCGGCTGCTTTGCGAAACCAGATTGCCGCCTGAGCGTCGTCCTGTGGAACGCCTTGGCCGTTGCGATACAGTCGCCCGAGGTTGAACTGGGCTTTAGCATCTCCCTGATCAGCCGCTTTGCGGTACCAGACGGCGGCCTGAGCGTAATCCCGGGGCACACCTTGACCGCTAACATAAAGTGCGCCAAGGTTTGTCTGCGCTTTGGCATTACCCTGATCAGCCGCTTTGCGGTACCAGACGGCGGCCTGAGCGTAATCCTGCGGTATGCCCTCGCCTTTTAGGTATGCGTACCCGAGCTTGAATTGTGCATCGAGGAAGCCCTGCTCTGCTGCTTTGCGAAACCAAATCGCAGCCTCAGAATAGTCCTGCCCTACGCCTTGGCCCTGATGGTAGAGTCCGCCGAGCATTGTCTGCGCTTTGGCATTACCCTGATCAGCCGCTTTGCGGTACCAGACGGCGGCCTGAGGGTAATCCTGCGGGACTCCTTGGCCATGGGCGTAAAACCAAGCGAGATTAAATTGGGCTCCTGCATACCCCTGATCGGCAGCCTTGCGGCACCAGACTGCGGCCTGTGTGTCGTCTTGCGGTACACCGTGGCCAGAGTGGTAAAGGTTGCAAAGATTGTATTGGGCTGCAGCGTAGTCCTGATCGGCTGCTTTGCGGTACCAGACAGAGGCCTCAGCGTAGTCCTGTGGCACGCCCTCGCCCTTGGCGTAAGCGTTCCCAACGCCGCATTGCGCTTTGGCATCACCGTTGGCAGCTTGCTCATTGAGTGTGGCGATGCTCTGGGCATCCGTCGCAGGGGTTGCGGGGGTTGATTGTGCCCATGCCCCGGAAACCGACACCAGCAGCGCCAAGGCCACGCACGGGCCAAGAAATCGTGCTCTCATGCTCTTTCCCCTTTCATGCCGTCGAGCGACGAAAAAAGAGTGTATGCGCTAAATATAGCGCATACACCAAGCCGAATATGGACGCATGGCAAAGGACATCTGTGCAGCGACGGGCGAGCGCATCCGAAAGCTGCGCCGGGCCAAAGGCTGGCGGCAGATCGATCTTGCCGAGCATTCAGGCGTCCATGAGGTCCACATTTCCGACCTGGAGCGGGGAACCCGCGAGCCGGGCTTGCGGACACT
>Ga0224531_1001059_pt1 | contig 12694 bp, 12 predicted proteins | sample CBST100metaG_FD_179876 | JGI IMG/M metagenome (GOLD analysis project Ga0224531, IMG submission 179876) | Peat soil microbial communities from Stordalen Mire, Sweden - C.B.S.T100 | ecosystem: Environmental > Terrestrial > Soil > Wetlands > Peat | place: Sweden: Norrbotten County, Stordalen Mire... | reverse complement strand
CAAACTGCAACCGCTGTGCGTCCACCCCCACCATCCTCCAAGACATATGCCACACCCCCCTCATAGCAAAAAACTGTAAAGGATGTGTGGAGACAATGTGTAAAGGATGTCATGGAACTGAACAGCTGAAGCCGTGCCCCTTCAAAGCCACTCTACACCTACAAGGGATTTGCTCTAGCCGCAAAGGACAAGAACGCGGCTAAAATGGGGCACCCAATTTTTCTATTACATCTGCAAAAGGGCCATTCCGCGTGCGCGGAATGGCCCTTTGTTTGAAGATCGATTCGTAAAAGCTACTTGAAGGAAGCGATGGCGCTGGCCTCGTCGTCGTAGATATCGAAGACGGTGTACAGCTTGGTCAACTGCAGCAGGTCGTGAACCTTCTGGGTCAGCTTCAACAGCTTTAAGCTCGCGCCCTTGTTCTTGGCCGAGGTATAAGCGCTAACCAGTTCACCCAGCCCCGAGCTGTCAATGTAATTGACCTCGCTCAGATCGAGCAGAATGCTGTGCTGACCTTTGCCGATCAGGTCGCGAATGGCGTCGCGCAACTGTACGCTGCCCTCGCCCAATGTGATCCGTCCGCTCAGTTCCACAACAGTAACGCCATCCACTTCACGGGAAGCAATCGCTAGTGCCACGGAAAAAGCCCTCCTTGTTGGTACTATGTTTATACCATCTTTACGTAACGCAAGAGCATTTTGTTCCCTCGCTCGCGGGCGGAATGGAGCTTTCTTGTCTCCGTCTCTCCGCGCGCAGGCAGATTTTATGCGCTTTTCGGCGTCAGATGCTTGACCAGCGTCAACTCTGTTCCCGGATGCAATTGCCGGAAATGCACCTCGTCCATCAGCGAGCGAATCAGGAAGATTCCCCGGCCGCTGCCGCGCAACAGGTTTTCGGCGGCGAGCGGATCGGGCAGGTGGTTGGGATCGAAGCCGCGCCCTTGATCGGCGATGGTGAAGATCAGGTCCGCGCCCGTATTTTCAAGCGAGACGGCGATGGGCCGCTTAGGGTCGTACTCGTTGCCGTGCAGAACGGCGTTGATGGCGGCCTCTCGTACAGCGACCGCAACGTGAAAGCGCTCGTCCTCGTTGAGGCCCGCCGCGGCCGCCAAGTGCTCGGCCGCCGTCTCCACCTCGCCTACGCTTTCCATGGTCGAGCTTAATTGCAAACTTTGCCGCTCTCTGCTCATTGCGCTCATGGGCTGGCCTTCGCTTGGCCGGCGCGGGGCTATAGAAGTTGCGGAAAAACTCTGAAGCTGAAGCTAGTGGGAGAAAAACATTCCACAGGGGCTAAAGCCCACATTGATTTTGCGGCAGTTTCGGCACGACTAAAGTCGTGCCCTGACACTTCTTGCTGCTCAAGCGATGCTTTTCCGCTCGCCGCGGCGAATCAAGTCGTGCCCTGACACTTCTTGCTGCTCAGGCGATGCTTTTCCGCTCGCCGCGGCGAATCAAGTCGTGCCCTGACACAAAACGGCTTTTTGAAACACGTTCTACGAGTTTTTCCGCGACCCTATAGGCCCGAATCTCTATTATCGTCCAACAGGCGAATTTAAAGACCGGAGCCATCGCAGCCGCCCATAATTTTTTGATTTTTGCAAATGAAGATCGCGCGCGAAAAGCAGGCGCGAACAAAAATTTCGTCGGGGCGTAAACGCGCGCAGATGGGCTACACTCGACCCATGGTGCCGCGCATTGCCATTCGCGTTAGTCTGACCGCTCTGCTGGGTACGCCGGTGACCGATGCGCAGGGGCAGTTGCGCGGACGTCTCAAAGACATTGCCGTAACTACCGGACCGGAGGGCGGCAAGGTCGCCGGCCTGGTGCTGAAGACGCGCAAGGGACTTTGCCTGGTGCCTTCGCCGGCGGTGATGGAGACCCCGGCCGGCGCGCTGGAGCTGCGCTCGATTGAGGCGCTGACGCCGCTCAAGGATGAAGGAAAATATCTTTTTCTGCAGCAGGATGTGGTCGACCGGCAGATCATCGACATCAACGGCCGCAAGGTGGTCCGCGTCAACGACGTGGATTTGGAGTGGATGGGCCGGGGCGCGGTTCACCTGCTGCGCGTGGCCGAGGTGGAAGTGGGGCTGCGCGGAGCTTTTCGCCGCGTCTTTAAAGGGGTTTTGCCGCGCGCGCGGCTGGAGTCGATTTCTCGCAAGTTCGCCGCCAGCGCCATTCCCTGGCAGTTTGTCGATGTAATCGAGCCGGACCCGGCGCGGCGCGTCAAACTGCGCATCGAGCATGAGCGGCTGGCCGAGATTCACCCCTCCGACTTGGCCGACATTCTGGAAGATCTGGCGCCGGCCGAGCGCGAAGCTGTCTTTACCTCGCTTGACGAAGAGGTTGCGGCCGAGGCGCTGGAAGAGGTCGAGCCGAAGCTGCAAAAAGCGCTGCTGGAAAAGCTCGACGAGGAGCGCATTGCCGACATTGTCGAGGAGATGGACCCCGGCGCGGCGGCCGACCTGCTCGGCGAACTGCCCGAGGACCAGTCCGACGCCATTCTTGAAGAGATGGAGCCGGAGGAGCGGCAGGAGGTATCCGGCCTGCTGGAGTTTGACGAGGACTCGGCGGCCGGCTGCATGACCACAGACTTTGTCGCGCTGCGCGAGGATGCCACGGTGGCCGATGCGGTGCAGGAGCTGCGCAGCTTCGACGGCGATCCAGAGACCGTTACCGAGATCTTTCTGCTCGACGACAGGGGCGCGCTGCGCGGCGCTATTTCGTTGGCGCAGTTGGTGATGGCGCTGCCCGAGACGCGGCTGAATGTGCTGGCCGAGCCCCGCGTGCACTCCTGCCCGGCGGCCATGCACCAGAACGATCTGGCCGAGATTTTCGACAAATACAACCTGCATGCGCTGGCCGTCGTTGGCTCAAAAGGCCAGATGGTGGGCGTGGTCCAGGCCGAGCAGGTCATCAGCATTTTGCGCGAAAAGTTGTAAATTTCACCTTCTTCCCCAGGGGGCCGCGGCTTGCCGTTCGTCGATTCCGAGGTTCTGATGCCCAATTTCTCTTTTTTGGGGAAAATGGGAAAAAGATGGTCCGCATTGGACAGAAGATTTGTGAAACAATTAATGGATGGTAGCGCTTCCAAAAATTATTCAGGGCGGAATGGGCGTCGGGGTATCAAATTGGCGCCTTGCGCAAGCCGTCTCAAAACTAGGCCAGTTGGGCGTAGTCTCCGGTACGGCGCTTGATTCGGTCTTCGTGCGCAGGCTCGCCGACGGCGACCTGGGCGGGCACATGCGTCGCGGCCTGGAGGCCTTTCCCTTTCCCGATATGGCCAAACGCATCTGGCAGGAGTACTTTGTGCACGACGGCAAAGCGGCTGGCGCGCCGTATAAAGTGCTCCCCATGCACCAGAAGCGCGATCCGCGCAAGCTGGTGGAGTTGTGCATGGTCAGCAACTTCGTCGAGGTTTTTTTGGCGCGGCAGGGCCACAGAAATTCGGTAGGAATTAATTTTTTGGAAAAGGTGCAACTGCCGCATCTGGCCTCGATTTACGGCGCGATGCTGGCCGGTGTGGGGTACGTGCTGATGGGCGCGGGAATCCCTTTGCACATTCCCGGCGTGCTGGATGCGCTGGCGATGAACCAGACGGCCGAATACCGGCTGGCGGTGGCCGGGGTGGGGCAAGGGCAGTCGGCGAATATGGATACGCTGATGCAGTTCGATCCGGCCGAGTACGCCGAAGGTCCGCTGCCGGTGCTGGAGCGGCCAAAATTTCTGGCGATTGTTTCTTCTAACACGCTGGCCGCGACCATGCTACGGCGAGCCAACGGCAGGGTGGACGGCTTTGTGAACGAAAGCCCCATTGCGGGTGGGCACAACGCGCCGCCGCGCGGCAAGCTGCAACTCAGTGCTGCCGGAGAGCCGGTGTACGGCGAGCGCGACCGGACGAACATCGCGGATCTGCGAGCGCTGGGCGTACCCTTCTGGCTGGCCGGCGGATACGGTAATGCGGAAAAGGTGCGCGAGGCCCTCGACCAGGGCGCGGCGGGCGTGCAGGTGGGAACCGCGTTTGCGTTCAGCCGGGAGTCTGGCCTGCGGGCCGACCTGAAAGAACGGCTGATCGAGCAGGCAAGAGCGGGCACGGGCCAAGTGTTTACCGATCCGCTGGCCTCTCCGACCGGATACCCTTTCAAGGTGGCTCAGCTCGAGGGAACTTCTTCGGCGTTCAAAATCTACGAGGCGCGGAAGCGGGTCTGCGATTTGGGTTATCTGCGCGAGCCGTACGCGGCGGGCGATGGCGAGATCGGCTATCGCTGCTCGGCCGAGCCGGTAGCCAATTACCTGGCCAAGGGCGGCAAGATCGAAGAGACGGTGGGACGCAAATGCCTGTGCAATACGCTGATGGCCAATATCGGGCTTGAACAGAAGCGTCCGGATGGCTTTGTGGAGCCGGCGCTGGTGACCGTGGGCGACGACTTGAATGCGATTGCGCAATTTTTTGCGCCGGGACAAAACAGCTACAGCGCGGCCGACGTAGTGGAAAATCTGCTGAGCCTGAGCTCCGCGGATAAAGCCCAACCCGCGATGGCGGCTTTGGCCTAGACGGAAACGCAACAACAACGGATTTTTTTCAAGCGAACCAAAGGCGGACTCTCCTGAAAAGGAAGTCCGCCTTTTTGCATGGGAGGAGGGCGCAATGATCCGCCGCCTGGGCTTCGCCTCTTCGGGGCTGGCCTGATATGGTCATGGAGGAAAACTTTTCCGGTCGACTAAACTCAATGAACCCTCCATAGGAACCCGTCGAAGTATGTGGAAACGCTGGCGAATCCGGATTCTTTTGTTTCTGGCCGTATTGGGCCCCGGATTCATTACCGCCAACGTGGATAACGACTCGGGCGGCATCCTTACCTACTCGCAAGCCGGCGCGCAATACGGCTACACCCTGCTGTGGACGATGATCCCCATTACGATCGCGCTGATCGTGGTGCAGGAGATGTGTTCGCGCATGGGCGTGGTGACGGGCAAGGGCCTCAGCGACCTGATCCGCGAGGAGTTCGGCCTGCGCATCACTTTTTTGCTGATGGTGCTGCTGCTGGTGGTCAACTTTTCCAACGTGGTTACGGAGTTCATCGGCATCGCCGGCTCGCTGCACCTGTTTCATGTCTCCAAGTTCGCCTCCGTGCCCATCTGCGCCGCGCTGGTGTGGTTTCTGGTTTTCCGCGGCGACTACAAGAGCACGGAAAAAATTTTTTTGATGGCCTCGCTGGTCTACGTGGCCTACATTTTCGCCGGCGTGCTCTCGCAGCCCAGTTGGCACGACGCCTTCTGGGCCACCGTTAAAATGCCGCCGCGCTCGGTCTGGCGCGACAAATCCTATATGTACATGGCCGTCGGCATTGTGGGCACCACGATCGCCCCGTGGATGCAGTTCTATCTGCAATCGTCGATCGTGGAAAAAGGCATTCGCGTAAAAGATTACGCCGCCTCGCGGCTGGACGTGATTGTGGGCAGCTTTTTTACCGACCTGATTGCATGGTTCATCGTGGTGGCCTGCGCCGCGACGCTCTACGTGCACGGCATGGGCGCCATTCAAGTAGCCGCCGACGCGGCCGAGGCCATGCGCCCGCTGGCCGGCGACTACGCCTTCATCCTCTTCGCCTTCGGGCTGTTCAACGCCTCGATCTTCGCCGCTTCGATTTTGCCGCTTTCGACGGCCTACACCGTTTGCGAGGGACTGGGTTTTGAATCGGGCGTCGACAAAAATTTTAAAGAAGCGCCGTTCTTTTACTGGCTTTATACGCTGCTGATCGTCGGCGGCGCGCTGGCCGTTCTGCTGCTGCCCGACTCGCAACTGATCAGCGTGGCGATTCTTTCGCAAGTTTTGAACGGCGTGCTGCTGCCGCTGGTCATCATCCTGATGCTGCTGCTGATTAACCGCACCGACCTGATGGGCAAATACAAAAACTCGCGGCTGTGGAACGTGATTGCCTGGACAACCAGCATCATCGTCATCGGCATGACCGGAGCGATGCTGTGGGGGATGCTGCCGGGACACTAAGAACAGCTGTTAGCTTTCAGCTCTCAGCTTTCAGCTTGTTGCTTAGATACCAGCGATGCGCGAATGCCGTATCGATCTTGGCCATGCCCATCGCCAAACGAATCGGCGACCGCGGCCACTAAGTTGACCTAAGCGATCGCGCATCGCGCGAAAGCTGGCGGCAACGAGCTAATAGCTGAGAGCTAAAGGCTGAAGGCTGTTTTTACAGCAGCTTGCCGGCGGCCAGGTCGCGGATCAGTTGCCGGTCGGCGGCGAGAAAGTCGTAGCCGGGCAGCATGTCAAGCTTGACCCAGCGGACCTGTTGATAGATATGGTTTTCGATTTCGCCGGAGAATTGATGCACGGCGAAAAATTGCAGATCGACGGCGCTGCCGCTGCGATAGTTGTGCCGGATATGAGTGACCGCCGGACCGATTTCGGCGTAAATGCCGATCTCTTCGGTGAGCTCGCGGACCAGCGCCTGCTCGGGTGTTTCGCCGGGTTCGATCTTGCCGCCCGGAAATTCCCACAAGGAGGGCATCGGCTGATCGACGCGCCGCTGACCGATCAATACCTGTCCGTCGCGCACAATTAAAGCGGCTACTACGAAGCGCAGGGCCGGACCAGGGGAATGTATTCCTGCCTTAGTCTGCTTCGATTCCACAAATATTAGTGTAAATGAAATAAAGGAGATGGAGTAAGAGACGCGCCGAGATCGCTTTCGGCCGCATTGGTTCGGCCAGTATCGTGACCGAGTTATTTCGATCCTTCGCGGTGTGGCTCCCCGGTCTGAAAATTCAGCTTTTAGCCTTTAGCCTTCAGCTTTCAGCTCGATGCTTAGAGCAAATCGCCTGATGGTATAGAGGAGAAAATCGTCCCTCAGGGGCTAAAGAGGCTGCGGAAAAACTCTGGATTTTGGGCCCGTGGGAGAAATACGTCCCTCGGGCCTAAAGGCCGCGTTGATTTGATTGAGCTTACGGCACGGCTGAAGCCGTGCCCCTTCAAGGCTTTTCCGGAATAAGAGTTTTTCCGCAGCCTGTAAAGCCCGCGATTTATGGGCGCTTTAGCGGCACGACTCAAGTCGTGCCCTGACACTTCTTGCTGCTCCGGCGACATCTTTCCGCTCGCCACGGCGAGTAAAGCCGTGCCCCTTCAAAGTCACTCTACAGCAGCGGTGAAAATGCTTTAGCGTCCGCGCGCGGGCGGTAGCTCTCCGTCGACCGTGGACTCGCCGCCTTCGGCCGCCAGCGGCAAAAAGTAGCCCCAGCCGCGCTTGCCCGCCTCGGCCAGCAACGCGGGCGAGGGATTGACGGGATAGGGATGGCGCGCCATCTCGAGCATCGCCAGATCGTGCAGCGAATTGCCGAAGATCGCGTCGGGCGCAAGCAATCCCCGGCGTTTGAGGGCGGCGGCTTTGGCCGGTCCGGTGGGCACATCGACGATTTCGTCGGCGATTACGCCATTGACGACGCGCGCCTCGGCTGCCAGAATTTTTTCTTCGGCAATGCCGAAATCGCGCACGCCTTCGGCGATCACCCAGCGGTTGGTCGAACTGACGGCCCACAGCTCGGTTCCCGCCTTGCGCATGGCTTCAACCAGCGACTGCATCTCGGCGAAAATGCGTCCGCGCACGAACTGCTCCACGTAGCGGGCCGCGGCCTGGCGCAATTCGATTTCGCGCAATCCGGCGTAGATCTGCACCATTTGGCCGCAGATCGTCTCTTCGCTCATCTGGCCGGCGCGGTAGGCGCGGTACTGCGTATCGATCCAGTCACTGCTGTTGCGCGAAACCAGCCCTTGTTCGAGCGACCAGGCCAAAAAGCCATAGCCGGAGTCACCGCCCCAGAGCGTTCCGTCGCAGTCGAAGACCGCAACCTTTGGTTTTGCTTCCAAGACCAACCGCGCGAACTCCTCGGCGGTCCACTTACGGGTTTCGTTTTGTATGGGCGTCAATCTGCCTCAATCCTGTTCTGAAAATGATCCCAATTCTATTTTCGCTTATGCGTATGAATTTGCGGACAACAGCGCAAGAAAAAAGCCGGTAAGGGGAAACCAAGCCGTCAACTTTCCGCCGGCGGGAGTTTTTCCGCCTTTTCCACGCGGATTTTGGCGATGCGGCGGTCCTCCATCTCCATCACGGTCAGCCGCCGGCCCTCGTAGAGCACCGATTCGCCCGGCTCAGGGATGTGTCCGAGGCGCGCCAGCAGGAATCCGGCGAGGGTTTCGACGCCGCTGTCGCGCGGCAGGCTCCACTGCATCTGGGTTTCCAGGTCGCGCAGATTGACGCCGCCGTCGAGCAGCAGCGCGCCGCCGGCGCCGGGCAACAACGGCGGCACGGGAATGTCGAACTCATCTTCCAGCTCGCCGGTCAATTGCTCGATCACATCCTCGGCGGTGACGAGCCCGACCGTCGATCCGTACTCGTCGACGGCGACGGCCAGGTGCCGGCGCAAACGCTGAAAGTCGCGCAGCAGATCGAGCGCGGATTTGCTTTCGGGGACGACGAGAACTTCGTGCATGATCTGCGCCAGGCGCAACTCGCTGCGCCCCGCCAGCCAGGCGGTGGAGGCGCGAAAGAAAAACTGCCGCGCCAGATCGCGCGTGTAGACCGCGCCGACAATATATTCGGGTCCGCGCGCCTCGTCGTAGACGGGAATCCGCGAGTGGCCGCGGCCGATGACGCGCGCGCAGGCATCTTCAAGCAGCAGCGACGAGGGCAGCGAAAAAATCTTTTGCCGCGGCGTCATAATCTCGCGCACGAGCACATCGTCAAGCTCGAGGGCGCGATGCACCATGGTTTCCTGAAAGGCAGGCAGCAGGCCCATGCGCCGCGCCGCGGTCGTCAGCAGCTTCAATTCTTCGGCGGAGTGGATTGAGGCGGAGCGCTCGGCCGGCAGATGGAAGGCGCGCAAGACCAGCGCCGCCGAGCGGTTGAGCAGGCGCACCACCGGCCGCGTAACGGCCATGAAGACGAGCATCGGCGGCGCCACGGCCACGGCCAGCGCCTCGGCCCGCCGCAGCGCCAGCGCCTTGGGCGCCAGCTCGCCAATGACGACGTGGAAGTAGGTAATCAGCGCGAAACCAATGGAGACGGCGGCAACGTGGCCGTAAATTTCCGCGTGGGGCAGCGCGCCCAAAAAGCCGGACAAAAGCTGCGCGGCCAGCGGCTCGCCCAGCCAGCCCAGCGCCAGCGAACACAAGGTTACACCCAACTGCACGGCGGGCAACAGATCGTCCAGATCGCGGCGCAGGCGCAGCACGGCGCGCGCGCCGGCCACGCCCGCTTCGAGCAACTGCTCCACACGCGTGTCGCGAATGGAGACCAGCGCATACTCGGTGGCCACGAAATAGGCGTTGGCCAAAATCAGCAGGGCCACCGTCACCGGCTTGAATAGCAGCAATTCGTGCATCTGGGTGAGAGGATAGCATTGGATTGCGCCGCAGGGAAAAAGGCGGCGCGCGCTTTCTTGCGGAACCGCAACGCGGGACGGCGCGTAATTACGAAAAAAGGAAGACGAGATGAAGCTCACAAAAATGCATTTTTGCGCGGCCATCGCGGCGCTGATCGCGATAACCGCCGCTACGGCGCAGGCCTCTGAGGCCACCTTTACGCGCGATCTGGTGATCAACGGAAAAGGAAAAGCCACTCTCACGGTGGCCACCGGCGCCGGTTCGATTCACATTACGCGCGGCCCGGCGGGGCGCATTCACGTATTCGGACGCGTGCATGCGGGCTGGGGCGGAAGCGAAAGCCAGGTGCGGCAAATCGCCGCGCAGCCGCCCATTGAGCAGACCGGCAACATTGTGCGCATCGGCGCTCATCATCAAAACTTCAAAAATAACGTCGGCATCGATTACGAGATACAGGCTCCGGCCGACACGATGCTCGACGCCGCCACGGGCGCGGGCAATGTGAACGACGATGGCGTCGGCGTCAACGCCAAGCTGAGCACGGGCGCGGGCTCGATTCGCGCCACCGGCTTGCAGACTGGCTTTTCGCTGCAAACCGGTTCCGGCAACATCTACGCCGAGCAAACGGGCAAGGGCGACGTGAAGGCCGAAACCGGCTCGGGTTCCATTGAGCTGAAGAACCTGAATGGCGGCCTGCGCGCGCAAACCGGCGCGGGAGAGATCAAAGTGGGAGGCATACCCTCGGCGAGCTGGCAGGTGGAAACCGGCATGGGCAGCGTGGAGATCTGGACGGGCGGCGCGGGATTGACGCTGGACGCCTCGGCCGGCGCGGGCAGCGTGCATTGCGACCGCGAAATTGTGGCGCAGGGAACTATTGAACGCCGCCATGTGAAGGGCCAGATCGGCAGCGGCGGACCGACGGTGCGCCTCTCGACCGGCGCGGGCAGTGTTCGCATTCATTGACGCCGATCCCACCTTAGCCGTCCGCTACGGCGGACGGTGAAGGTGGGGCACACGGTTGAAGTGGGGTATACGGCGCGATAAGCGATTAGCAGGGCCTGAAGGCCGCGTTTATTTTGCAGCAGTTTCGGCACGACTCAAGTCGTGCCCTGACACTTTTTGCTGCTCCGGCGGCGTTTTCCCAGCTCTCCGCGGCGAGTGAAGTTGTGCCCTGACACTTCTTGCAATGCCGAATGAGGCTTCAGCTGGCCACGGCGAGCGGGAGTCGCGGCGCAAACTGTTCCCTGATCTCTATTCCCTGTTTACCCCATTACGATGACTGGCTGGAAGAGGGTACCGGCGATGCGGCGGGCGATGCCGACCAGATCGCGCGGGCCGGCGAAAACTTTAACCAGCGGGGCGGAAGAAAACTCGGGCAGGTTGGCTTGCGCGCCGTTGCGCAGCCGGCCGAGGGTCTGCGCGTCGCCGGCGACCGAGGGCATTTCTGGCAGCAGCGCGCGGGGGTGAATGCAGCAGGATTCGAGCTCCGCGAGGTTGCCGGCCAGCGGCTCGAGTTCATCCAGCGTGTGGGCGTCGTCGAGGGTGAACGCACCGGCGCGGGTGCGGCGCAGGCGGCTCAGATGCGCGCCGCAGACGAGATCGATTCCCAACTCGTGCGCCACCGAGCGGACGTAGCCGCCGGCGCTGACTTCGATTTCAAAGCTGGCTTCGGGGCCGTCGAGAGAGAGAATTTCAAAGCGATTGATGTTGATGCGCGCCGGTTTGAGCTCGAAAGGCTTGCCCTCGCGGGCGAGCTTGTAGGCGGGCTGGCCAGAGATTTTTTTGGCCGAGAAGGGCGGCGGCATCTGCTGAATTTCTCCGTGGAAGCGGGCGGAGGCGGCACGCAGGCGGTCGAGAGTCAACTGGGCGGAGAAAGCAGGCCAGCGATCATCGCCGGCCGGGGAGCCTTCGGCGTCGTAGGTGTCGGTGGCGAAGCCGAAACGGATTGAGCCCTGATAGGATTTTTCGGCGGCGGAAAAATACTGCGCCAGACGGGTAAATTTGCCCATGAGAAGTGGAAGAACGCCGGTGGCCATCGGGTCAAGCGTGCCTAAATGGCCGATCGAGCGCTCGCTAGTTATGCGGCGCAGACGGTTGACCACGTCGTGGCTGGTGATGCCGACGGGTTTGTCGATTACTAAAAGTCCGTTCACTTCATAACTTTAGCCGTAGCGCCGCGGCTTGCCAACCCGGCCCCGGCGGCCGCAAGCTAGGGAGAGATGGCTCAAGAGATGGAACGCGTGCAAAGCACTCTGCGCGAGCTGGCGAAAGCGCTGAAGAGCTTGCCCGGAGGCTCCGCGCCCGAATGGGTGCACAAGCTGCGCACGGCGATACGTCGAGTAGAGGCGATTGCCGCGGCGCTGCCGCAAGAGGGCAAAAAGCCGGCGCGACGACTGCTGCGCGCGATTGAGCCGGTACGCAAGGCCTCTGGAGAGGTTCGCGACCTGGACGTGCTGCGAATAAAAACTCGCAAGCTGGCGCGGCGCGCGCCGCGCGAGGGGATCGAGCGGCTGATCGGACGGATCGAGAGCGATCGGGAACGAAGCGCCGTCAAGCTGCGGCGGGCCTTCGAGCGACGGTGCGAGGATGCGCGAAAGCATTTGAAGCAGTACGCAAAGCAGCTTGGAGAGGAGCTGGGCGCGGCAAACTCCGGAGGCAAGGGAAATGGCCTGCCGATTGAGGAGATGCACGCCGCGGCGATGGAGAGTTTGCGCGAGCTGGGCGCGTGGCCGCCGCTCGAAGAGGCGAACCTGCACGGATTCCGGCTGAAGGTAAAGCGGCTGCGCTACATTCTGCAGATGGACGCTGAGTCAGAACCGGCACTGCTGGAGACGTTGGGGCTGGTGCAGCGGCGCGTGGGCGATTGGCACGACTGGCTACAGTTGGAGACGCTGGCGCGGGCGACGCTTGACGCCGAACAAGATGCCGCGCTGCTGGAGCGGATCGGCAAGACGACGAAGCGGCGATTCAACCAGGCGATGAAGGCGGCAAACGGCTTTCGGGGAAAGTATCTGACGGCGCCGCGAGCGACGGGGATTTAGGACCGGGGCATAGAGAAGAAAAGCATCCCTCGGGGCCTAAACAGGCTGCGGAAAAACATGGTAGTGGAAGATCGAAGGTTAGCAGGGCCTAAAGGCCACATTGATTTGATTGCGTTTGCGGCACGACTTTAGTTGTTCAGTTCCATGACATCCTTTACACATTGTCTCCACACATCCTTTACAGTTTTTTGCTATGAGGGGGGTGTGGCATATGTCTTGGAGGATGGTGGGGGTGGACGCACAGCGGTTGCAGTTTG
>Ga0224531_1001055_pt1 | contig 12707 bp, 8 predicted proteins | sample CBST100metaG_FD_179876 | JGI IMG/M metagenome (GOLD analysis project Ga0224531, IMG submission 179876) | Peat soil microbial communities from Stordalen Mire, Sweden - C.B.S.T100 | ecosystem: Environmental > Terrestrial > Soil > Wetlands > Peat | place: Sweden: Norrbotten County, Stordalen Mire... | reverse complement strand
GGGACTGAAGAGGATGGCTGGACGGTCGCCACACGCGATGGACAACTGTCCGCGCAATTTGAGCACACCGTGGCCGTGACCCGAAACGGCGTACGGGTCTTAACGCTGCGTCCCGAGGAGAGGAGGCTCAACTGACGGCTCTGGAGCGCCAGACACCCCGTATACGAGAGAGGTCTTCACTAAATAATCTGGCAAAACGAGCCGATGAAATCTTTACGAAATATGGGAGGAAACCATGAGCGCCATGTTTGAAGACATGATGACCGGGCTGGACGAAGTAGATGGCTTCCTTGCCGGCGAGAAAGTTGGCTACAAGGTAACCCTTCCTGAGGACGTGGATGTTAAGGGCATTCGCAAACGGCTGAATATGACACAGGCCCGTTTCTCGGATACCTTTGGCTTCAGCCTGGATGCGGTGAAACATTGGGAGGGAGGGCGTCGTACTCCGGAGTCGTCGGCGCGGGCGTTCCTGACGGTGATTGCAAAGAATCCGACTGCGGTCATATCGGCATTGCACCCCGTACAAACAATGGTTGCGCGGAAGAGTTCCGGACCTTTCACGAACGAGGTGAAAAAGACGCGGCGACCGATGAAGGCAGGAACTGCTCGCAGGACAGGGGCATAGCGCATTTCTTCGCACCAATCTTCAATTTAATACGATACCGGCGAGCACTTCTGCCCGACGGGAGGGCGAGAGAAGGCGCTCCCGCTGATGCGGGAGCCACGCACACGGGCGGGAAAGACGGGCAGACACAAAAATGCGGAGCCGGTCTGGCTGGCTCCGCATAGTGTTCTTGTTGATGGATGGTTATGCCGCTGCCGACTTCTTGGCCGTCTTCGGCTGCGCTTTGACGGGCGGCTTGGGCGCGGCCTTCTTCGCCGTTTTCGCTTTTTCCTTGGCGGCGAACTCCTGTTTGACCGTGGCCGTGATTGCGGCCACGTCCACCTTGTAAACCTCGGCGGCTTCGCGTAGAACGTGCGCAGCATTCCCGCGTGAGGCCGTGAGCAAGACAACGGCCTCGACCACGGCGCGGCCCAACGTGCCCTCGTCGGCGCGGCGAAGAAAGGCCACGAACAGCTTGCCGATGGAGTCATTGTCTTTGGCCTTCTTGATGCCGTGCTGTTTGGCAAGGATGGCGCAACGGTTTTCGTCCAGCAGGTTCGTCAGACGGTCGGCCACAAACAGCAGGTCGCGTTTCATCAGCCGCACCGGGACTGCATTGCCGATGGCAGAGAGAACGCGCAAGCCGGTTGCGTTGGCGATGGCTTCCTCCCTGCGCCGCTTCTCCTGCTCGGCCTTGAACTGCGCATCGCTTGTACCCGCGCTGGTTTGCTTCTTCGGGTGATGAATGGGGCAAGCGGGATTCGCGCAGACTTTGTGAACGGTGCCCACGTCGCTGCCTTCGGTGACGATGGCGTCGGTAGCATACTTGCACACTTTGAACTCGGGGCGCTTGGCCTCGTCGTTGGACTTCGGCTTGTCGTCGCGGATCGCGGTGTACTTGTTGCGCGGCAATACGGGGCTATCTTCCCGCTGCGTTCCGTAAGCGGTGCTGATCTGCACAAGATTGGGTTTTGCGGCAACGGTTTTTGCCACGTGCGCCGAGACCTTCGCTTGATAGCATTTTGGATCGACGCAACGGTCCCCCTGCTTTCCTAGGTCGTCCGAGAAAAGCAGTTTGTTGTGCCCGGTGCGTTTGGGGCAATCGGCGCAACTGCCCGCCGTGGGCACAAGCTGCGCATCGCGTTTGTCAAAGGACGCGTCTTTCAAGACAAGCAACACATTCGATTCAATCCAGAATTGCAGATTCCGGACGGGCAGCAGAATCCGCGCGGGTTTTGCCCCGTTGTTGTATACCTCTTTGAAGCAAGCCGAGAGCGCCTGTTGCTGCATGTCGGCTGGCAATTTCGCAAGTAACAGCGCGTGGCCCACGCCGATTTCGTTGGCATAGAAAGCTTCGACCGCTGCGGGCACAAGGTCAATCAATTTCAACCTCGAAGCCACGAAAGACGGTTGTTTGCCCACGCGGGCGGCTATCTGCTCGATGCTGTATTTCGGTTCCTCCAACGCCAAAAGCCGCGCAAACCCCTCGGCCTCTTCCATCGGGTGAATCTCGGCGCGAATCAGGTTCTCGACTAACTGCGCCTCGATCACTTCGGCGTCGGACAGATGGACGATGCGCACCGGCACGGTGGCGGATTCGGCCATCTGCGCGGCGCGGTAACGCCGCGCTCCAGCCACGATCTCGAAACCGTTCTCGGTGAGAGGGCGAACCAGCAAGGGAGAAAGTATGCCCTGGCTGCGGATTGATGCGGCAAGTTCTTTGAGGCTCACCTCGTCAAAGACGCGGCGGGGATTGGTCTTCGATTCGTTGAGTTGAGAGAGTGAAAGGTCGCGGTATTCGGTTGCATTGATAACGGTGGTGGTCATGATTCATTGCTCCTTTCGAGCGGTTGATGAGTGAAAGCGCGCAGAGCGGAGACACATGGGGCCGGTTCCGCTCCGCAGGGAGCGGACTAGCCGCGAATCGACTTGTCCGTAAAGGCTTCTGTGAACCTCTGCAATCGCAGGTTGTAGTCCCACCTGCGGGCAAACTGCCTGTGCCTCTGATACAGTTGGGGGCGAGTGACGGGACGGCCTAACTCGATGGTTCGAGACCACTGCTCTACGCCTACGTAGTCATTGCGCCAGTAATAGGGGTCAAGGATTATCCCTTCACTGGTGGGCTTTGACAACTCGAAACACATCTCCGGGTCGCGCATGAGGTCGCCGTTCATCTCGCCGTAGTGTGCGACGGAGAGCGCGGGAATCCCCAGCGGGCCGCAGCCGATAGCTTCGATGACCAACGCCATGTACTGCGGATTTTCGATTTTGAGGTAGAGCGCGGGCCGGTAACCCCCGGCCCGCTCAAGAATGCGAAGGATGGTCCGCATTACGCCACCTCCGCGATTGCTTCCGGCTGCTGGCGGGAGCGCCGCGCCCGCTTGGGTTCGGGCGCTGGCTCCGCTGCTGTTTCCGCCGTTTCCCGCGAAAACTCCGTGGGCGCATCCTGCGCAACGGATGCCTCGACCGTGATTGCGCCGAGAATGACAGCGGAGGTCCGCTGCACGACTTCAAGGCTCTCGGCCAAAAGCGCCGCATTGCCCGCGTACATCTGGATGTAGTCGCTCGATGCCCGGCCCATCTCAAGACCGATGGCCTGGCCCACGATGAAGGCCACGGCCTCGGCTTCCGTCTCGCGCACGGTGGCTGTGGTCATGGTGCGGCGGTCGGACTTATGTAACAGTTCGTGGCTTAGCTCATGGACCAAAGTCACCAGTTCCTCGGCGGGCGACTGGCCGGGCAGAATGGCGATCTTTCCGCCGTAGCTGACGCCAAGCGCGGGCGCGATGTTCTCGTTGTATTCGAGCGCGATATTCTGCTGTGCGAGAAAGTTGATAAGCCGGTCGCGGTGCTCGCCTACGTCGCCGGTGATTGAGTGCTCGAACTCGGGCAAGTCCGCACCCTCGGTCTGCGCCACATCGAAGACGTACACAGCGCGGAAGCCAATCAACACAGGCGCGGGCTTGGGGCCATCGTCTGCGCCTCTCGTCCGGTCGGTGTCGTCCTTTCTGCGCCGATGGCCTACCATCGGGGCGAGAATCTGAATCCCCTTCTCGCCACGTTTCACAAACCGGCCCAACTCCTTCCATGCGTAGAACCCGGCTACTCTGGTCGCTGAGGGGCGTTGTCTGGCGATCTGCAAAATATTACCGAAGGAATAGGCATGAAATCGGGCCATTGCGGCCAGATACGCGGTCAAGGTTTCGCTCTTGCCCGCCTCAAGCTGCTGGAGCAAAAAGTCCACGGCCTGCTTGATGAGTTGCTGCGTGGGGTTGTCGCGCTGCGTGGTGTGCTGCTGGTAGGGCGATTCGCTCCGGTTGCCGAGCGCCGCATTTTTGCTGTGCGGCGCGGTGTTGCTGCTGGTGGTGCTGTTTGCGTAAGGCATGATGTTCGCTCTCCTGTGCTGCCCGCGTGGGGCGGATTCTGAAGGAGGGCGTCTGCCTCAAACCAAATTTCTTTGTTTGAGTGCCCCCGCTTCATGTCTTGCGCGGCGGGCAGAGGCGAGGCGGGTTCTGTCAAGGGCGGGCGTTCGTTGCCCGTTCATCGCAGCGCCAGCGGAGACCCTTGACAGGTTCCGACCGGCTCTGCCATAAAGCCGCATGAAGCGGGGGCACTTAAACGAAGAAGAAATTCGGTACTCTTCCGAATTGCTTTACGCTTGTACGTTCGTAAGGGAGGGCGTTGCGGGAGGGAACGGACCCGCTGGGATGGGTGACCGGAAGACGCCGGCATGATCGGCGGCTGAAGGCAGGGAAGGGGTTTTGTCCCTTCCCTTTCCATGAATCGCCGTGCAAAACCAACTCAGAGCCTTAGCAAGGAACGGCAGGTGCGGTGCGGGAAGAAACTTTGCGGAGGGAGCCTGAACTATGATTTCTTAGAAGGGTCAGCAGGGCGGACTTACTACGATGAACGAAAAGCAGCTACGGGTATTTGTCAGTTCGGTACAAAGAGAACTCGAAGACGAGCGAGTCACGGTGCAGAACCTTATCAACACCGATTCGTTCTTGCTGAAGCACTGCCTTTCCGTTCTGTACGAATATGAACCAGCCTCGCCGGACAAGGCATTGGACGGGTGCCTCAAGTCTCTGGATGCCTGCGACGTATATCTCCTGATCGTGGGCTCCGAATACGGATCGCTGGTGGGGGATATTTCGATCACTCATGCAGAGTATCGGAGAGCCAAAGAAAAACGGTTGCCTGTGCTGGCCTTTATCAAAGGGGATCGGAGGGCGAAGCGGGAAGACGGGACGCAGGAATTATTGAAGGAATTGGACGGAGATGGTTTCAAGTACAAGCGTTTCGGCAATGTGATCGAGTTACAAAAAGAGGTGCGCGCCGCGCTCGTGCGGCTGCTGGAGGAGCGTTTCTCCATCGCTCCTTCCAGCGATGAAGACCAGATTGCCGCGCAGACCATCGAAGCCACATCGAGTTTTGAGACGAAGCTGTTTCCGCAAGTCTTGTGGAAGCACCTCGATCACGATCTCGCGCGCAAGCTCCTCGCCGCGGCCGAGAAGAGAGCGCCGGAGCAGATTGAGAGTGGGGAGTTACAGGCGGGAGCCTCATTGCGCGGCCTGATTAGTCTGGACGCGGACACCGGGCAATACCAGGCAACGGGAGCGGGGATGGTTCTGTTGGCGAAAGACCCCTCGGCGGCGTTACCCCAATGCCGAATGCTGTGCGACGCTTATCCGGGCACGGAACCGGGCAGTTCCTCTTCCGATCACGAGGATATTCGCGTCCCCGCTCCCCAGGCGGTGGAGCGGGCAATTGCATTCGTCCGGCGCAACACGCGCCACCCCATGCGGGTCGTGGGCCTGAATCGAGTGACGCTGGACGAATACCCCGTAGAGGCCCTGCGGGAAGCTCTGGTGAATGCGGTGGCGCACCGGCGTTACGAGGATGCGGGCCGCAAGGTGATGGTCGAGGTCTTTGCGGACCGGGTCGTCATTTCAAGTCCCGGGCTTCCCCCAAGCCCGATCACCCTGGCCAGTCTGCGCCGGGGAAACTACCGGCCCTGCTCCCGTAATCCGGTCCTGGCGCAATGCCTCTCGTATTTCCACCGGCTGGAAGAGAGGGGCAGCGGCTTCCGCCGGATGCGTCAGAGTATGCAGGATCACGGCCTGGAGGTTCCGCTGCTGGGGAGCCTGGACGGCTATTTCGAGGTCATCTTCAAGGGACCGGGCAACGACCTCGACCGCCTGACCGTGCCCACTTCGGCCCTGCTCGTGACACCGGCCATGGAGGCTCAGTTGAGCGACCGGCAGAAGAAGATCATGGCGCAGGCCGTGCGCGAGGGCTCGGTGACGACAGGGTGGTGCATCAAAGAGCTTGGAGTGGTTCGGGATACGGCACACCGGGATCTGGTGGGACTGACGGAATTCGGGCTGCTGGAGACGCAGGGCGCCGGTAGGTCAGCCAAGTACGTTCCCAAGGGAAGCGCGTGATCGAATCATCCGATAATCATCCGGTGAAACGTCTGAATCATCCGATTTCGCCCTTGGGGCCGATGCGGGTAAATCATCCGACAATCATCCAATAGAAACCAGCAATCATCCGACGCACCCTGGAAGTAGTTAGATGTGGAGTCCAATTTCCTCGATGATGGCCTCTGCTATGGAAGGCTCCGCAATGCCGAGATTGGCAGTCTCAGCAAGAGACTTCGATAGCGTTTCGGCCGCCACGGGACTCTGCGCAAGCTCTACCTGGAGCGCCTGAGAGGCATCGGACGTGTAGAAGGAAAGCTCGCGGATGCTGGGATGGAGGCGCGCCAGATCGTCTTCGAGACCGGCAAGCTGCGGTGCCTTGCCGGTTAAAATCACCCGGTCGGCAGCGAGATTCGCGGCCGTCTCAACGGCATAGCCGTAGTCGATATGCCTGGCCGCCTCGGTGTCGAGATCGACGGTCCTGCCATTATCGAACCGGACGGAAAGATCGGGCTCGATTTGCTCCACGGTGGCGAAGTCGCCAGTGCGGATGTGATTCTCTCTCTCTGACGCGGTAAACCGAATGCGCTCCCCAGCAGCCATCTCCCGCGACTCTTCCCTATAAACTTTGCTCTGGTTGGTCTGGCTCTGGAGTTGAGCAGGATTGTAGGTCACCTGCCCGCCGTCCGCAGTCTCGATAGTCAGCGTGTTCCTGCCTGCATCGACTTCGACAACGTGCGCAACGCTGTTATGCGGAATGCCTTCAAGCATTGGGCTGCCAGTGCGAAAGTGAATTTCGTCATCGGTCCGGTAATTTCCAGCAGCGTGCGGATTCGGAAATTTCTGCTCCACCTGGACTGGAAGCCGATGGCTTTCCGTTGCAAGTTTTCCTTCGCTCTGCAACTCAGCGCGAATCAATTGCGTTAGCTCCCGGCGCTCCGTCGCATCGGGAGCGACAACGACTGTGCGATCCGACTGTGCCGCGTAATTCAGCGCAACCGCCGCAAGGCGATGGTCCGGGCTCTGGTACTCGTGGACCCGGCCCTGCTGCTGAAGCTGTTCGGTTGCCGCACTCGGCTGATGCTCACGGAAAAGCTGAACAGCCTCGCGCGTCTGTTCGGTCGCACTGGGCGGACGAAAATCCACTGCGGCGGTTTTCGAGATGTCGGCGGCGAGCCGCTGGCCCAGTGTCTCGGCGTTATTGGTGTAAATGCGAGCGTCTTCCGAGGCGCGGGAGACGGCGACGTAAGCGAGCCGCGTATTGATGAGCATCCGACTCGATTCCGTGTCAATGTTGGCAAGCACGCGGCCCGCCGTCAATCCCTGGGAACTGTGTGACGTGACCGCGTAACCGTGATCGAACTGCCGGAACTGGGCCGTGTCGAAGGTAATCTCGCGCGGCTGCTTGCCATCGATGCGCACGGTCATTTGCCCGTTGTCGATGGAAGCAATGGTGCCGAGATCCCGGTTGGCGACGCCGAGCGTTTTGTTGGGTTCGGTGAATTGAATGCGGTCTCCTGTCGAGAACTCGCGCGTTGCTTCCACGAAGACATTGACGCCGCGCAACCGGCGCGGATCGTAGGTGACAGAGGCTCCATTTTCGAGTTCGACGGTGAGCGTGTTGGCGCGGGCATCGACCTCCCGGACACGAGCGAAGCTGTTGCGCTCGATCCCTTCGGCTTTGCTGCCGGTGTGGTAATGCAGCACGTCGCCCACGTTGTACCGCGCCGCCCAGGTACGGTCGGCTCCGGTCATATCGGAGCGATGGTCGAGCACGCGCAACTCGTGCCTATCGGCTGCCAGCGTTCCATTGCGCTGCAACTCGGCACGGACGGCTTCATTGATCTGGCGGCGGCTGCGGTTGTCGGGTGAGACGATGATGGTGTTTTCGGGCTGTGCGGCATAGTCTCTGGCAATTGCCGTAATGCGTTCCTTGGCACTCGCAATTTCCGTCACTCGCCCCTGTTCGGCGAGCAGCGCAACGCCTTTTTCCGTTTCGTTGTTGGCAAGCAGTTCGACCGCGCGCCGCAACTCGGGGTCTTTCTGGCGCATGATCCGGTCGAGCTGCGAGGTCCGCATCCCGGCCTGCTGCATCTGCTCGAAAGGCCGTCCCGCATCGACCGCCTGATGTTGGCCGGTATCGCCGATGACAAGTACCCGGTCCTGCGGTTGGAACTTTTCGAAGAAAGCCTGCATCTGCCGGGTGCTAGCTAAGCTGGACTCATCCAACATATAAAGATGGCGAGGTTCCGGGCTTGCGCTGGGATGGTTTTCGCCGCGGGCGAGGAAACTTTGTAGCGTCCCGGCGTCGATGCCAGCCTCGCGGAGCTGGGCCGCGGCACGGGAGGTGGGCGCAAATCCTTCGACCATGTAACCGCTTTTCTCCGCACCCTCGCGGATGCTTTGAAGCACGGTCGTTTTGCCGCTGCCGGCCCGGCCCTGGAGACCGTGAACACGGTCTGTGGAATTGAGCGTTTCCTCGATAACACGCTGCTGTGCCTCGTTCAAAAAGTCGCGAGAGTGCGCCTGTTCCTGTGCCTGCTCCGCACTCAGGATCGGCTCAACGGCGTTGCGGCCACGCAGCATGAATTCAACATTGGCGCGCTCGGCGGTAATGGCGTCCGGCGTGGTGAACCTGCGCCCGGAAGCGTACTTCGGGCTGTCTACCATCCGAAAATCACCTGTCCCGTGCCGGGCCTCGAACTCCGAACGAATCTCCCGATGTGTTGTCTCTCCCATCCCCCGGCGCATGGCATCGCGCAGAATTCGTCGCTCATCGGCAACCGCCTCCCGCTCGAAGACGCTCTGGCGGGCGAAGGTCACGGCTTCCTTTGCATGGGCATTACTCTCCGGTTGAGCGTGTTGCTGCCGCCCGCGCTCCCGCGCGGCGGCAACGACATTTTCCGGCTGATTGCCGAACTCCGCGGCCATCTTCCTGTGGGCATCGAGAACCTGGTCGGCAGTGAGATTCTGTTTGCGGTCGCGGGTCGAGTGCGCCGCAATTTCGGCAGCCTCCGCACCGGCGCGGCCCGTCTTTTCAAGCTGTTCCCGTATCTGCCGCGAGCGAGGACTCGAAGCGTCGAGATACTCCTGCGAGTAACCTCTGATCTCGGGTGCTCCGCTCTTGCCTCGCTCGATCTCGTAACCGAGATTGCGGAGCCGGTACGTCAACTCCGACTGGTAGACGGCGGTGGCGAACTGTTGCGACTCGAAAAATCCACGCTCTTGAAGGGCGCGCGTAGTGCCGTCCGCGCGCTCGGTAACGTTGAAGATGACGGCGTGAGTATGAAGCTGCGGCGCGGCGTAGCCATCGACAGGCCGCGCCGTGTCGTGCTCGAATTTGGCGGCGATGAACTTGCTTGTCGTCTCGGCCGGATGATTGCCGCCGATCCGCGCTTGGGTGTACCGCTCCAGTTCACTCAACGCCTCGGTGACCGCAGCGCGATGGGCTTCCCTGATTCGGTCGTCGCCGCCGACAAGAGCGGTGAGCGAAACCGACTTGGGAGCCGAAAAGGTCGCATCCCATCCCGCGCGGTGTTCGACGCTCTTGACCGTTTCGCCAGCAGCATTTTTATACTCGAAGGCGGCGCGAGAGCGGACCATGGGTTGCTCGGTTGCCGGATGTAACCCTTCGGAAAGCCGCTGAAATTCAAGCGGTGAAACCGCACCCGACAGACCAAACCGCGTAGTGAGTTGGCCCTGCCACTCGCCCTCGATGGCGTTGCCTTGCCGGTAGTAGCTTTGCGTTTCGGAAGCGAAGTCCTGCTTGTGGTAGGTCTGCGCCTGACTGGCGCTGAGAGATTTGGATATGGTCAGCATGGTTACAATGACCTCAAATCAAAGGAAATCTGTTCGTCTTCCGAATGTTCCTGCGTGTCGGGAGAATCTGGAATCGCAGGTGTATTAGCGACTTCCTGAACAGGCGCAGATGGATTTTCGGAAGCGATCTCGGTCTGCTCCATCGCTTGCTGCACCGGCCAGGGGATCGGGCGCGGCGACTTTTCCTGGACAATCGGAGCATCACCGGAGACGGTTGCCACGGGCTCGGAACCTGTGTTTTCCTGCGTCTCCTCGTCTTCCGATGGAATCGGCTTGAGCGTATCTGGATCGAACGCCAACCCACCGTCAGCCATCTTCCGCTGAATGAAACTGTCCGTGGACGTAGGCAGGTCGAGGTAATCGAATGCGAAGCGAGCGACCTTGTTACCGAGCTTCAGGTAAGCGTGCCGGTCATCGAGCCCGGAGATTTCCGAACCCATCACCAAAGGCTCGATCTGACGCTCGACGGTGAAGTTCTTCCCTGATCTGGTTCCGTCGAATTTCGTTTCCTTCAGCCGCTCGATTTCGACTTTGCCAATCATCTCGGAGATCCACTCGGCCGCCTTCGGTTCGGAGGTCTTCATGAAGATTTTCGTGGCCGGCTGCGAGAGCATCACCTCGGCCAGATGGCCATAGGTGACCTCAAGTTGCGCTTTGCCCTGGAAACCGAGCACGAGAGGGTTCAGACTCTTTCTGCTCTCGCAGACCGCCGTGTGGAGCTGCGGTAACTTCTGCAAGCTCGCCAGCTCGTCGATCACAAACCACACCGGCCGCTGGCCGGGCTGCGGTACGCTCAGCAACCGCATCACGAGAAGATCGATCCAGAGGGACTGCAAGGGGCGCAGAGCATCCCGCACCTCTGTCTGCGAAGTGATGAAGATCCATCCCTGGCGTGTTTTCGCCCAGGTGCGGGCCGTCCAGAGAGGACGGTTTTCGTCTTTCTCCGGCAGCAGCCGGAACCCCTTAGCGACGAGGCCGAGAGAAGATAGGACACCTGCACGCTGCGGCCCGGCCTTCCTATCTATATAGAAAGCCATCTCGGTTCCCTGGACCCGTTTCAGCAGTTCGGTGTCGCTGGCCATCCACGCGGCAAGCTGGTGTGGCGTCGGCCCGAGCTTCAGCAGGTGCGCGAAAATCTGGGCAGGCGTGTCGTGAAAGAACTCGTCGATCACATCTGTCTTGCGCTGGTAAAGCGAGGCGGCGATGGCGTCGGCCTCGGCATTCGATTCCATTTCCTGCGCCGGTCCCCAATATGGGCAGCGGGCATCGAGCGGGTTAAGCACAATGTCGCCACGCCCTTTATCGAAGAACCGTTGGATGTACTCGCAGGCCGGATCGTAGACAATCGCCGACTCTTTCCGGTCCCTGATCTGGCGCAGGATTTGCATGATGAGCTGCGACTTACCAACCCCGGTATCGCCCATGATCTGAAAATGCTGCGCCTCTTTACGCCGCGGAATCCGCATCATCCGGCGCGATTCGGTGGTCACGAAACCGACGCCCTCGCCCCTGGCAACCCGGTTGAACTGCCGTGGCGTGAGCATCACGGGGCCACGGAGAACCCGGCCATATTTCATCTGCCGGAAGCGTTTGATGTCCGCTGGGATGGCAAATCCGAGTGCCGCTATAAGGGCAATCCCGCCGCAAATCAGGCGCAGAGCGAAAACCGCCAACAGGCTTCTGCCGTCGAAGACGACATCGTGCAGCCAGCGGTACATGGAAGCATCCGTATACTTCCGGGCCGGCGCACGGAACGGAAACTCGTACCCCTGTGACTGCGCCAGTTCCGCCAGCGCAAACGGCGCGGTTTTGTCGCTCGGAAGCGTTATGTGGCCGCGTGTAAAGTCGAACGGAAAGGCCAACCGAGGCCGGGCTTTTCCGCCACCCAGGTAGACAAGCCGATAGCTGCCATTCAGATGAATGGTTGCTCCGGCGCGGGCGCGAACATAATCTCCGATGTACGCCTGTTCGAGCGGCGGCAGGCTGAAGCGAACCTGCTGCCAGAGCAAAAGGCAGGTGAACAGAAGCGCTGCCGCAATTGTCGAGTAGCTCATCAGCGGAACATGCGGCGGCCAGATGATTGTTTCTTTCCGTCCCCAGTGTGTAGCCATACTATTTACCTCCTTCAGCGTCGTCCATGTACTGTTGCATGACCTCCTGAGCGGCACGGCGCTTCTCGCGGCGCACGGCGCTCATGGCCTCGGTGATCCACTGTGACGTGACCGGCTTGCCGAGGATAAGTGGCTTGATGAGGTTGACCAGCAGCATCCGCGTAGCGACGATCTCGGTGAATACCGCGTCGTGGTCGGAGCGGCGGGCTTCGCGCAACAAAACTTCCCGCGCCCATTCGCCAAGCGCCTTCTTTTCGGACTGTGCGATAACATCCAGCTCTGCAAGTTCCTCTTTGGTGAGTTTTACGTTGGCGGAGTGAGTCCGTCCGCTGCGGCCACGCGAGCGCTGGAGGCGTCTCTCGAAGGCAGCGATTCCTGTTGTCGATTGAGGTTTCATGTGTGCTCCCAACACCGAGTTCCTATAGAAACCAGCAAGATTCCTATAGGAACTCACTTGGCTGTAAGCCAATGATTTTGGAGCAAGGTTCCAACAGGAACCTTGCCAGGCTCGACACACCACCCTTTGAGGGATGGAGTGTCCAAATTCTTCCGGTGCGCAGCACCGTAGTGGTCTTGCCACCCTTGTAGGCGCGGGATCATGCTTTCGATCCCGCCGCGATTGCTGGCGTATTGGCTGCCGATGATGCTGCGGAAACCGGCTTCCTTGCGGGCGGTTCACCGGCATCATTGGCGGCTGCTCTACGCACGCGAAGCGTGGGCGTAATCCGCCGCGCTTCGGGCGACTTGATG
>Ga0224531_1001054_pt1 | contig 12715 bp, 4 predicted proteins | sample CBST100metaG_FD_179876 | JGI IMG/M metagenome (GOLD analysis project Ga0224531, IMG submission 179876) | Peat soil microbial communities from Stordalen Mire, Sweden - C.B.S.T100 | ecosystem: Environmental > Terrestrial > Soil > Wetlands > Peat | place: Sweden: Norrbotten County, Stordalen Mire... | reverse complement strand
ACGCAGGCTTCGATCTCAACACGGTTCCAGAGATTACGGATAGATCCTGCGTCAGCGACAAGCCCTTCTTCTTCTCAGCCACGTTGCCCGAGGGCAATTATCGAGTGACCATCAACTTCGGTTCCAACCAGCAGTCCAGCACCACGGTGCGTGCCGAGGCGCGCCGCCTAATGCTGGAAAAGATTGTGACCGCACCTCTTGTATCCGTAAGCCGTAGCTTTGACGTCAATCTGCGCGTGCCTCAGATTGCTGGCGATGCCAACAGCGTGGTCAAGTTGAAGCCGCGTGAAATCGGCAATCTGGACTGGGACAGCAAGCTCACGCTGGAATTCAATGGAAATCACCCTGGGTTCCGCGCTCTGCGCATCGAGCCCATCAAGGAACCGACAATCTATCTTGCAGGAGACTCGACCGTGGTCGATCAGGACGTAGAACCTTGGGCTGCGTGGGGACAGATGCTTCCACGCTTCTTCGCGCCTGGCGTAGTGATTGCCAATCACGGGGAATCCGGTGAAACCACGCGCAGTTTCGTCGGCGAAAAGCGCCTTGCTAAAGTCATGTCGTTGATACAGCCAGGAGATTATCTATTCATCCAATTCGGGCACAATGACCAGAAGCCCAACGCTGTCTCCCTTGACGATTACAAGGCTCTGCTGACTAGCTACATTGCCCAGACTCGCTCCAAAGGCGCCACGCCTGTTCTCGTCACCAGCATGAACCGCCGCACCTTCGACAGCACAGGAAAGATCACCAACTCGCTCTCTCCCTACACCGAAGCAGTGCGAGAGATTGCCGCGGCACAGCGCACCGCTCTCATTGACCTAAATGCGATGAGCAAGACTCTCTTCGAGGCAATGGGGCCAGAAGGGTCCATGAAGGCGTTCATGCACTATCCGGCCAATGCCTATTTGAATCAGACTGAAGCCATCAGCGACGATACGCACTTCAACAGTTACGGCGCGTATGAATTGGCTCGCTGCGTGGTCCACGGCATGCGTCTAGCAAAACTGCCCGCTGCGGAATTGCTGCTCAAGGATGTACCGGACTTCAATCCGGCCAGCCCGGATTCTGTCAGTGAATTTCACCTGCCCGCAACGCCTATTCCTTCTAAAACAGCGGATGTCATGAAGATTTCGCAGGTCTAGGCCTAGGGCGCGATTGCGGCGCAAAATATATTTTGTCACGGTTACAAGGCAGAAGCTGCCAGGCTCTGCCGATCACCAGGAGCGACACAATGTTTTTTGATGTATCTAGTTTGCAGCGATCCACAAGCCGTTTCGCACGGTATGCGGCAGCTGGCTGTGCGGCGCTGTTCTTCGCGAGCGTATTAATGGCTCAGGATTCCAGCAAGGATCTGTACCACGGTTTCCAGAATCCGCCGGATGATGCGCGGATCATGATGCGCTGGTGGTGGTTCGGTCCCGCCGTCACCAAGCCTGAATTGCAAAAAGAGCTTGAGACCATGCGCGGCGCAGGCATTGGCGGCGTGGAGATTCAGCCCGTCTATCCGCTCCTGCTGGACGACGAAAGCAAAGGCGTCAGGAATCTTTCCTATATGTCGCCCGAGTTCCTTGACGCCGTGAGCTTCGCCAACAAGACCGCGCAATCCATGGGCATGCGCGTCGATATCACCTTGGGAAGCGGCTGGCCTTATGGCGGCCCCAAGACCACACTGGCTCTGTCGGCGGGGCGACTCAAAGTCATATCCCTACCCATCACCACGGCAAAATTCACTTCTCCTCATCTGACTGACGGAGACAGCCTCATCGCAGCATTCGCGGTCACCGGAACAGAAAAGTCATTCGATCCCGCCTCGGCACAACGCATTGATCTTGAGACCGGCAACATTCCCGATGCAGCCGGAACTCGCACGGCGCTGGTCTTTGTTGCCAGCCACACGCGGCAAGCGGTCAAGCGCGCAGCGGCCGGAGCGGAAGGCTATGTGCTCGATCATTTCTCCCGCGCCGCCATCGACGAGCATCTGACCGATGTGGCCGCGCCGCTGCTCGATGCCTTTGGCCAGAAGCCTCCGTATGCCGTCTTCTCTGACTCGCTTGAAGTTTATAGTTCCGACTGGACCGCTGACCTGCCCGCCGAGTTTCTGAAGCGGCGCGGCTACGATCTGGCACCGCATCTTCCCGAACTTCTTGCCGGCGGAACAGCGCAGGCTGAATCGGTGCGCCACGATTGGGGTCAGACGCTCTCCGATCTGGTTCGCGAAAATTATCTTGCACCGGTCACGCAATTTGCTGCGGCGCGCCACACAAAATTCAGATCGCAGACCTATGGAGAACCCGCGGTTACGCTGGGCGATGAAGCGGTTCCCAACTTGCCTGAAGGCGAAGGCCCGCAGTGGCGCTCATTCTCTTTCACCCGCTGGGCATCTTCCGCCAGCCATTTGTATGGGCGCAATGTCACCTCCGCCGAAACCTGGACGTGGCTTCACTCGCCCGCATTCCGCGCCACTCCTCTGGACATGAAAGTTGAAGCCGACCGCATGTTCCTGCTCGGCGTAAACCAGATTGTCGGGCACGGCTACCCTTATTCGCCCGCCGTTGCCGGAGAACCGGGATGGTCGCTCTACGCGGCAGCCGCATTCAATGCGCACAACCCATGGTTCCCTGTGATGCCCGATGTCGCGCGCTATCTGCAACGCATGAGCTGGCTGCTGCGTCAGGGCAAACCAGCCAACGATATTGCAATCCTTCTGCCAGAGGACGACGCACAGGCCGCCTTTCATCCAGGCCACGTCTCCATCACAGAGGAGATGCGTTCGCGGATAAGCCCAGAACTGATGTCGGCCATACTCGATGCCGGCTACAACATCGATTACATCGACGCGGCAACTATTGATAAGCTGAAAGGCATTCCCTATCCGGTGCTGATCCTGCCCGAGGTCACGCGCATTCCTCTCGCCGCCTACAAGCAGATCGCAGCCTATGCCGCATCAAGCGGAAAAGTAATCGCCATTGGAAAGCTTCCCTCTCTCGCGCCGGGTCTGAAGGAACAAACCACTTCGCCACAGATCGTCGCTCTGTCCCGTGAGGTTTTCGAGAGCGGCAATCATAAAGGCATTCAGTTAGCGTCGATTGGTCTATTGGCCGAGGCGCTGCATCGCGCATTGCCGCCCGATGTCGAAGCGACGGGCCACACAGCCGGGCTTGGCTTCATTCACCACAAGCTTTCCAACAGCGATGTGTATTATGTCGTGAACTCCTCCAACCAGCCGATCAATGGCGCAATCCGTTTCCGCTCGACGTATACCGGCCTTCAATGCTTGAGCCCCGATAGCGGCGGCGTCATCAGCAGTGCAGTGAACCCAAGCGGTTCTGCTGTTCCGCTGCAGCTTGCGCCCTACGAATCGCGTGTCTTTGTGCTGGCCGACGATGCCGCATCTGCGCCAACGGTCAAAGCAGCTTCGCGCAACACAGCGCCCACGCTGCTTGCCGATTTGAGTTCAGGATGGCAACTGAGTTTTGCCGGCACCACCTCCACGCAAGCGGTGGACCATTCTGTTTCGTGGACCGAACTGGAAGGCAGAAAGTACTACTCTGGCGAAGCCGTCTACACGCGGAATTATTCGGTCGCGCAGCCCATTACCTCCGATGCGCTCGTCTTCCTCGACTTCGGAGAAGGGACACCGACCACAGATAACCGTCCGCCTCAAGCGCCCGGAGTCCACGCTCTGCTCGATCCGCCAATCCGTGAAGCCGCTATCGTTCTTGTGAATGGCCAGCGTGCCGGTTCGCTGTGGCATGCGCCTTACCGGATTGAGATTGCGCGTCTGCTCCATCCCGGAGAAAACCGCATCGAAGTTCACGTTTACAATACCGCGATCAACGAACTTGCCGGTCAGCCGCACTACGACTATACGGCGTTAAATGCAAAGTATGGCAAGCGATTCGAACCGCAGGATATGGACCATCTGCAACCGGTACCTTCCGGTCTTCTGGGTCCCATTCACCTTGAAGAAGAGAGACAGTAATGAGCAGAGTGAAACGATGGATTATCGCAGTGTTTTATCTCGCGCTGTTTTGTGCAAACGCGGCCCAAGCAACGCCGAAGATATTCCTGGCCGACAACTACGGCGCCAAGGCAGATGGAGTGACACTCAACACGACCTCGCTGCAAAAGACAATTGATGCCGCCGCTGTGGTGGGCGGAACAGTGAGCGTAAAGCCGGGAACCTATCTGACGGGCTCGCTCTTTCTCAAGTCGGGAGTCACGCTCGACCTGCCGGAAGGCGCAACGCTGATTGGCTCACATAAGCTTGAGGACTACCCGATGCTTCCCACACGCATTGCAGGCATTGAGATGTCCTGGCCAGCCGCGCTCATCAATGTGCGCGATCAGCAGAATGTCAAGCTCACCGGCAAAGGAACCATTGATGGCGACGGTCCCATCTGGTGGAAATCGTATTGGGACCTACGCGCCACCTATGAGCCCAAAGGGCTGCGCTGGGCGTCCGATTACGACGCACGCCGCCCGCGCCTGATTCTCATTCAGAATTCTTCTGAGGTGCAACTCGGCGGCGGTCTTCTGCTCAAGCGGTCCGGTTTTTGGACGGTGCAAATTCTCTACTCGCACGATGTGCACATCGATGGAATCGTCATCCGCAATAATGAAGGCGGCAAGGGGCCGAGCACCGACGGCATCGATATCGACTCCTCGCGCAAGATTCTTGTCGAGCACGCTGACATTGACGTAAACGACGATGCCCTTTGCCTCAAGTCGGGCCGCGACTCCGATGGCCTGCGCGTCAACCGACCCACAGAGGATGTGGTGTTGCGCGACTCCATCATTCGCCATGGCGCAGCTGCCGTCACCATCGGCAGCGAAACCTCCGGCGGCTTCCGCAACATCGAGGCCTACAACCTGACTGCGCTCAGCGGAGTTCCTTCCGGCGTTCTTTTCAAATCGGCGCAGACGCGCGGAGGCACTGCGCGCGACATTCGCATCCACGACCTGACGCTGCTGGGCGTCGCCACTCCGATCCACATCACCATGAACTGGAATCCTTCGTATAGCTACGCAACGCTGCCTGCAGGCCTGAAGGATGTCCCTCCCTACTGGACTGTTCTCACCACCAAGGTCCCGCCGCAGCAGGGCCTGCCTCACTTCAGTGACGTGCATATCTGGAACATCAAAGCCACTGGCGCAAAAAGCGCCTTCAACGTAAGCGCCTATCCTGACGCCACGCTCGACAATTTCCGCATCGATCATCTTGACATTGAGGCCGCCACAGCAGGCTCGATTGCCAACGCCAAGCATTGGACCATGACAGAGAACAACATCAAAACAACAGACGGAAGCAAGGTCATTTTCACGGACGCGGCAGCCAGCGCTCCGGGCGAAATCGCCTTTGGCGAACCGAATTCCACTTCCTCTTCGCAACCACTAGCCCAGCAGCCACCGGCCGTAATGGTTACCGATCCTGGAGCCACCGTACGGCCACCTCTGCCCACAGCGAAGAACCCTAAACTGCCCACGCTCTATCTGGTAGGCGACTCGACAGTGCGCAACGGCAAGGCAGACGGCGCCGGCGGGCAGTGGGGATGGGGCGAACCCCTGGTCGATTGCTTCGATACCGCGAAGATCAATGTGGTGAATCGCGCCATCGGAGGCCGCAGCAGCCGCACCTACATTACCGAGGGGCGCTGGGATGAACTGCTGGCCCTGCTCAAGCCCGGAGATTTTGTGGCCATTCAGTTCGGCCACAACGACTCTGGCCCGCTTGACGACGCCAGTCGCGCGCGTGGAACACTGCCCGGCGTAGGCAGCGAGAGCAAAGAGATTGATAACCCCATCACCGGAAAGCACGAAGTGGTTCACACCTATGGTTGGTACATGGAGAAGTACGTCTCCGACGCACAGGCCAAAGGAGCAACCCCGATTGTGTGTTCGCTAATTCCGCGCAAAATTTGGAAAGACGGAAAGATTGTGCGCGGGGCCGCCAGCTATGGCGGTTGGGCTCAGGAGGTGGCGGCAGCAAAGTCCACCGCATTCGTCGATCTAAACGAGATCGTCGCGCGCCGTTACGATGCACTCGGCGAGGCTAAGGTGGAACCGCTGTTTGGCGACCCGCACACCCACACCAGCCGCGCGGGCGCAGAGTTGAATGCGGAGTGTGTCACCGCCGGAATCAAAGCGCTGCCCGGCAATCCGTTGGGCCGCTTTCTCTCCGCCAAAGGAAAGGCCGTGAAGCCGGATTCCGGCCATTGAGCCGGCCGACATTTCAGCGAATCATCCGGAAGTAGAATCCAGCTCGATTCTTTGGTAAGAGGCAAATGGCGGTGCGCAGATCATATCTGCGCACCGCCATTTGCATCTTACCTCGCCGCTTTACGCACTCCTCAATCCAAATGAAAGACCTCTTCCAGCGGGAACATATTGTCATCCGCGGCCCCCTTCGAAATCGCTTCGAAAAACGGGATCGTGGTCGCCTGCCAACGCGCATTCACTGGATAGTTCTTCATCTCCGCACAAGATTTCTCAAAGTCGTCTGTCTCCAGATAACCGATCAGCAGGCCGTCAGGCTTCAGAAATAGTGAATAGTTGCGCCACCCGGTAGCGCGAAGCGCTTCCTGCATCTCCGGCCAAACCTGGGTGTGCTTCTTCTTGTACTCTTTCACCTTTTCTTCGCGGATCTTCAACAAAAAACAGACGCGCATCTATCTCTCCTTGTCCACTCTGGATACATCTCGCTCGGCTTGATTCGGGCCTGGCCTCGCGATGCTGCCTCTCGCAGGTTCCACCCACAACAGGAGCCTATGAAAAACAAATCCAAGACAGAATTGTTTTTTCTATCAAAATAAGTCTACTATTTTCTTTTCATTCTTGCCTCGTTTCTTTGCGCGATGAAGCTAAAGTTGAGATTCTGGCCCGCGTAGCTGGCCACCTGCCTATCGCCGGGAATCAGACTCATTTTGTTCAGGAGTTGCCCATGAAGCCTTCCAAACTAATTCTTCTGTTCGCAGCGCTTTCGCTTTCCGTTCTCTCATCGTCTGCCGTACAGGCGGAGTCTCGCGCACGCACAATCGTCGATTTCAATGCGCAATGGAAGTTCCAGTTGGGAGATGTGGCTCACGGGGAACAGCCCGGATTGAACGACGCCGTCTGGGATGGCGTCACAGTCCCGCACGACTGGAGCATCGCCGGCCCTATCGACAAGGCAAATCCCAGCGGCCAAGGCGGAGGCTACTTCCCCACCGGCGTTGCCTGGTACCGCAAAACCTTCTCCCTTTCCGCCAAAGATGCCCATCGCCGCGTCTACGTAGCGTTCGACGGCGTGATGGCTAACAGTGATGTCTGGATCAACGGCTTTCATCTGGGCCAGCGCCCCAACGGCTCAGTGAGCTTTTTCTACGACCTCACTGGTCACGTTCAGTTCGGCCCTGGGGCGCACAACGTCCTCGCTGTCCGTTGTGACACATCAAAACAGCCTGCCTCGCGCTGGTACGAGGGTGGAGGAATCTATCGCCCTGTCCGCTTGGTACTTATGCAGAATGTGCATTTGGAACCGTGGAGCACCTTCGTGACCACACCCGTCGTCACCTCCAGCCAGGCCACGGTGCACATCGAGAGCATAGTAGTCAACGACTCCGCTGCGACTCAGCACGCTCAAGTCGAGGTCCATCTGATCGATCCGGATGGAAGTGCGGCGGGCATGTTTGTCCTGACCGCGCAGACCATTGCCCCTGGCGCAAATTCTCATTTCAGTGGCGAATACCACGTTCCAAATCCACGTCTCTGGGACCTAGATCATCCCTCGCTCTATAGGGTTCTGGTCAGCCTCCGCTCCAGTCCCGATCTCAAAAAATCGAATCCGGCCACCGACGATGAAGAGATTCCTCTCGGCATCCGCGAGTTCCACTTCGATGCCGCCACCGGCTTCTGGCTCAACGGGCACAACTTCAAAATCAAAGGCGTCGCTCTCCATGTCGACGGCGGGGCTGTAGGCATTGCCGTCCCCACCTCTATGTGGGAACGGCGACTTACCGCTCTGCGCACCCTAGGCGTCAATGCCATTCTCACCGCGCACAATACGCCTTCGCCCCAGTTTCTTGACCTTTGCGACCGCATGGGCTTTCTGGTCATGGACGAGTTGTTCGACTGCTGGACGGTGGGCAAGAACCCCTACGACTACCACCTTTTCTTCAAGCAATGGTCCTTGATCGACGCCCGCAACACCGTACGCCGCGACCGCAACCATCCCAGCATCATCCTGTGGAGCGCCGGCAATGAGATTCACGACACGCCTCATACTGAGCTTGCACACGGCATCCTTGCCAGTCTGGTCGCCGTCTTCCACGAAAACGACTCTACGCGGCCCGTCACACAGGCCCTATTCCGTCCCAACGTGAGCCACGACTACGACAATGGACTGGCCGACATGCTCGATGTGGTCGGGCAAAATTATCGGGTCAACGAAATTCTGACTGCTCACGCCCAAAAACCCTCGCGCAAGATTCTGGGAACCGAAAACATTCACGATCGCGCTTCCTGGTTGGCGCTCCGCGACACCCCTCCCTATTCCGGCCAGTTTCTGTGGACGGGCTTCGACTATCTGGGCGAAGCCGGCCAATGGCCGATGATCAGCCGTCCATTTGGCCTGTTGGACCGCACTGGCCAGCCTCATCCACGCGGCTGGGAACGGCAGAGCTGGTGGGCCGCTCAACCGGTTGTGCATCTCGTCCGCCGCGTAGGAGCATCTGAGAAAGCCGCCCTCGATCCTGGATACGAGTCAGTCCAGGCAGACTTGCAGGAACCGCTGCTCCCAGACTGGACACCCCGCAATACCGCCTCCCACCTCGAATCCGTTGAGGCCTATAGCAACTGCGACGAGGTCGAACTCTTCCTGAACGGCGCATCCCTGGGCCGCCAGGACCTGCACCCGGACGCCACACCGCTCACCTGGACCGTTCCCTTTGCGCCCGGTTCCTTGAAGGCCGTAGCCTATCGTCAGGGCAAGCAGGTGGCCCAAGACGAACTCCGCACCGCAGGTAAGCCCGCGCGCATTGAACTCGTCGCCGACAGAACCACCATCTCTCCCAGCTTCAACGATGTGGTCGTTCTCACCGCGACGGTTGTCGATGACGCCGGCATTCGCATCCCGGATGCTGCCGAAGAAGTCCAATTCACCATCACTGGACCGGCGCAGCTCGTCGCGACCGACAATGGAAGCAGTACAGACCACGAGTCCTTTCTGCTTCCGCAACACCGGCTGTACGCTGGTAGGACCACCTTGATCTTGCGCGGCACGGCAGCTTCGGGTCGCATCCGCGTAAATGCCTCCGCAGCGGGTTTAGCCTCTGGCGAAACACTGTTAATTGCAGTTCCTACCCCTCCAATACCCTCCGTCCGGGCGTTCTGAAATAGCGGTTAGTTGAGCAACGCGATTCTTCCCCGTCGCAGAAAAAGATGGTTTCTCTTTTCGTCTGAAATCAAACAAGATACGAATCGTCAACAACTTGAACGATGCCGTCAAAGGTGCGCAACAGAAACGCGCCGCCGCGCGTCTACAGCGTGTTCCATTTCCGGTCCAGGCCCACACTCGTATCTTTTGAGTCAAAAGACAATATATTTTTCTATTGACAATTGCTCTACCAGAGGCATACCGTTTCCTGCGTGGTCAGACCAGATGCGCCTGGACCACTTCTAAAAAATGGCATCAATGTTTCTTCATGGAGGCTATTCGAGGCTACGGTATGAAAACACTTACAAATGTGATTAAAGCGCCCCCAGTGGGCGTCGGATGCTGGACACTTGCAGCGCGATTCTTACTCGCTCTGACAATCTGTCTGGGATGGGCGGCCTTTCCGGCCGCGGCACAAAACGGCGGCGATGCTGCCATTAACGGCGTCGTCACCGATTCAACCGGCGCTGTCGTTCCCAATGCTGACGTTTCCGCTATCAACATTGCTACGGGCGTAGAAACCAAGCGCACATCTTCATCCGCTGGCGTCTACCAAGTAAGCCCCCTGATTGTCGGTACCTACAAGCTGAAGGTGTCGGCACCTGGCTTTCAAGTGATCGTGCAGGAAGGCATCGAACTCCATGAGAACATGGTCTTCGGTCTGAATCCTGTTCTGCAGGTCGGTAATCAGCAAGAGACGGTTACCGTGAGTGAAGCTCCTCCCTCGCTTGACACCGCCAACGCAGTTCTCGGGTCGACCATCCAGAGCCAGGAGTTCATGGAACTCCCCATCCTGCTCTCCGGTCAGCAACGCGACGTAACTTCGTTCTCCAACCTTCTCCCTGGTGCGCAAAGCGGCAGCCGCTCCACACTCTTCTCCGGTACCGCCAATCGTGTCCAGGAAGTCTACCTAGATGGCATTCCAATGACGACTATCAGCCAGATCGGCGACAACCGTCCCATCCTGAACGCTGTCCCCTCTGAAGGCATCGGCGAAATCGGCGCGCTCACCAGCGGCCAGTCGTCCGAGTATCAGGGCGCGGGTTCCGTAAACTACTCCATGAAGACCGGTGGCAACAAGCTTCATGGCTCGGTCGTCGATTTTGTCCGTAACACCATATTCGACACCTGGGGTTTCACAGCCGCTTATGCAACACAGGCGAAGCTAGTCAACGGCGTCGTCACCACCGTTCCGGTCGGCAAGCCTGTCGATCACCAGAATGAGTTTTCCATCACCGTTGGTGGACCAGTCGTCATTCCTCACCTTTTCAACGGCCACGACAAGCTCTTCTTCTTCGGGGCTTATGACAAGACCCACATCCGCAACGCTCCCTCTTACGCGGCCACCAGCGTTCCCACCTTGCTGATGCGCCAGGGCGACTTCAGCGAATTGCTTAAGGCCAACGGCGGCCCCGGATACACGATCTACGATCCCACCTCTCAGGCCGCTTGTACCGCCAACAGCACCACCGGTCCTTGCCGCTACGCCTATGGCCAGTCCGCCGGCACGGGCATGGGAGCAAATGGCAATCCTACGGGTACGATCACCAACGTGATCCCCCAGGGCCAGCTCTCTCCCATCGCACAGACCATGCAATCGTTCTTGCCTGCTCCTTCAAGCTCGGGCATCCAGAACAACTACATCGGTGGCACCCCCAGCGGTTATGACAACTGGCTCTACTCGGGCCGCTTCGATTACACCATCTCGCCCAAGCAGACCATCTCCGGCACCATCACCGGCGGCAATCGTAAGGCTGTCCCCTACACCTCTTCGTCTAACATGATCATTCCCGCCCCCTACACGCCGACCACGTACTCCGAGGTTGCCGGTCACTGGGCCGATCTTTCCGACTCCTACACCATCACCCCGAATGTAGTGAACCAGTTCAAATTCGGTTTCAGCAACTTTGGCGGCCCGCCACTCCGCAACATCACTCAGGGTGTTAAAGCATGGGAAGCACAGAACATGGGAATCACCTTCACTGGTGTTCCTGCCAACGGCCAAGCTGTAACCGAGTTCCCCACCAGTAACTTCGCCGGCAGCAATGCTCCCTTCCAATGGGGAGCGGGCTCTTCGGGCGTAACCGCGACCACCGTCTCTGAATCCTATACAGGCGTTGACAACTTGCTCTGGATCAAAGGCAAGCACGCCATGACCTTCGGCATGCAGATGCAGTGGCTGCAAATGAATGCCGATACCTATGACGGACCGACCTCCAACCTCCAGCTGAACTGGAGCACCAACGAAACGGCTGCGGTCAGCGGATCTTCCTATGGCACAGGCACCGGCTACTCCTACGCCAGCTATATGCTGGGCGCAGTCGGCAGCACCGGCATTACCCTTCAGCCCTTCTCGACCCTGGGCGGACGCTACAACACGATTTCTCCGTACTTCCAGGACGATTACAAGATCTCCCCGAAGCTGACCATCAACCTCGGTCTGCGCTGGGACGATAACCCGCCCTACCGTGAAGTTCACAATCGCTTCTCGTTCCTCAACCCGAACATCGCCAATCCAGTCACAGGCAACAATGGCGCCTTGCAGTTCGCTGGCAACTGGGGCGGTTCCAGCGTCAGTTGCAATTGCACAACCCCGATCAAGACCTACTGGAAGAACTGGGGCCCGCGCGTGGGCTTTGCCTATTCACTGACTCCCAAGACCACTATTCGCGCCGCGTATTCGCTGGTCTACTCCCATGGTGGTGGAACCGGCGGCGCAGGCAACACCTACAACGGCCCTTCGCAGCTCGGCTTTACCAGCTCTCCTTCATACACCGACGGAGCGGCGGGCGCATCTGCCGGCCCGGCCTTCTACCTGAACAACAGCACGGGCTTTGCGTCGATGGGCCTATCCAACAACAACTTTGGCGGCCCGGGCTATACCGTTCCGGCAATCACCGCTCCGGGCGCAGTCAGCCAGACCCTCAACGTAGGCAATACCGTCAGCAACGCCGGAGCATTCGTAACAGCTTCTGCAGCACCCGGTTATGCTGATCCCTATCTCTCTGGACGTTCTCCCGAGTTCAGCTTCTGGAACTTCGGTATCCAGCGCGAACTTGCGAGCAACCTCGTATTGACCGTCAATTACACCGGCAGTGAGAGTCATTTCATTACCGGCGCCGGCTCCTCTGCCAACGGCTACATGCGTGGTAAGTACTCCGGGCAAATCGATCCAATCTACTACGCGTTGGGAACAACACTAAACTTGCCGGCTACCTCTACCAATCTCGCGGCCGCAAATACCAAGGCCGCAGCTGCAGGATTGCCCGCCATCACTCTGCCCTACACCAGCTATGGAGC
>Ga0224531_1001049_pt1 | contig 12774 bp, 8 predicted proteins | sample CBST100metaG_FD_179876 | JGI IMG/M metagenome (GOLD analysis project Ga0224531, IMG submission 179876) | Peat soil microbial communities from Stordalen Mire, Sweden - C.B.S.T100 | ecosystem: Environmental > Terrestrial > Soil > Wetlands > Peat | place: Sweden: Norrbotten County, Stordalen Mire... | reverse complement strand
GAGTCAACTGCCAGAGGCGCTTCGTTTTTTGCAGTGCCGCCAGCCGTGGCGCCGGGGGCCTGAATGCCCGTGCTTTCGGGATTTTGCGCGGAGATCGTTGCAGCTGTCAACGAAGAACTTGCAGGAGCAGAGTTTGCCCATGCAACCAGGTCGTCCGGAGTCATAACCTGTGGATGTTTGGGGATGACACGATAACGGCCGCGCACGAAGTAATCCACAAACAACCCGCCGGCAAGATAAGGGTTGACCAGTGCGATAGGGATTGCATAGAGGGTCGTCGTGAGCGATTCGGCAACACTCTTGTTGGCGTGGCTCTGGCGGCGATAGCCAGGAATCTGAGGAATCTCAAAGACGGTTAGCTGAGTCTCAGGGTGTTTGCGTGCATAACGAGCCAGCGTATAAGCGATGTGTTTGGGGGTGGTCATGCCTGCGTCCGGAAAGATACTGCGCGAAAACTTGCCCGGGAAGTAAGAGTTAAGGAGCTTGCGCGCAAAGTCCGCGCAGTTATTGAAGACCAGATTGAAATGGGAGCGGTTGGGGTTGCCGTTCAGTCGTGCAATGAGTGCGTCGTCCTGCTCCTCGGTGGTCGCAAAGCGGAAGGCATAGATGCGCCGTTCGTAGGAGGTGCCTATCAGCTGTTTCCATCCGCCCCGGATCAGGTTTCCAGGAGGTAATTTGTCTCCCAGGCTGAGCAAATGAGCTTCGTGATAGTGATCGCGCATCCGATTGACTGTCGGTGGATCCGCATGCGCTGGAACTGCAGATATATTTTCGACCGCATAGAGATACGGAACCAGCGGGATGGCTACCCAGTCGTACCCGGAGATGCCTTGGTAGCGTGAAAGAACGGCGCCCAACTCGCCGGGTTCACAGCGGCGCAGTTTGACCGGGGTCTCAGCGCAGATGCGCTCAAAATAGATGGCGTTGTGGCCCGTTGGGTTGACTGTGCCAAAGAATCCATAGGGCTGCTCAATCAACAGCGCCGCCTGCGCATTGAGGCGCGCAGAGCCAATGAAACAAACAGCTAATAGCATGAAAAATAATAGAGTTATGCGTATTGGAAAAAACGAAAGCAACAGGGCCTCCTCGATTTGTTGTGAACTCTCATTGAGTATGCCCAGAGGTCATCAAAAGAGATGGATCGTTTTGAGCATACAGTTGGCCGTTCTGGGGAAAAGAAAGCGTTGAATGGTCCACAGACAACTGAATTGCTAGTTTTGACACGAGTCCGCGAAAAAAGTTGCTTTACAACTACCGGAGCATGTCTGTGCAGGGCATGGAGTTGTCGTCCAATCGTCTTCTCTGATAACGTTATCTCGCCAGATTTTCCTCGTGCAATTCTGGCGTAGGCTTGTTTCAGCATCTTGTTTCCTGTGAGGCTCTTCATGAATCTGCGTTTGCTGCTTTTTTTTGCCCTACTTCCGGGCGCGACCGTGTTGGCGGAGGTTACTCTGCCCAAGATTTTGACTAGCCACATGGTGGTACAGCGGGATTTACCCGTACATATTTGGGGAAATGCAGGGCCAGGAGAGGACGTTTCCGTCAGTTTTCGCGGGGAGACTCGCTCTACCAAGGCCGGGCAACTGGGCCGGTGGAGCGTGTATCTGGCTCCGGGTGCGGCCGGCGGGCCGTTCCAGCTCATCGTCAAAGGTGCGACAGCACAGAGCATTACGCTGGACGATGTGCTGGTGGGCGACGTTTGGTTGGCTTCTGGGCAGTCCAATATGGAGTTTGAGATGCGCAAGGCGGCCACGGCTGCGGCGGACTTGCCCCATGCGGCCAACCCGCGCATCCGCTTGTTGACCGTGAAGAAGCAGGCCTCCGAGTACGCGAAGGACGACGCCGAAACCGAGGGGTGGGTCGCCTCATCGCCTGACTCGGCTAAGGAGTTTTCTGCTGTGGCGTGGTACTTTGCGCGTGAAATTGAGCAGCGGGAGCACGTGCCGGTTGGGGTGATTGATTCCACCTGGGGCGGCACGCTGGGCGAGTCTTGGACCCGCCTAGCGGCACTGGGCGAAGATGCAGCTCTCGCGCCCTTGTTCGTCTCCCGCGGCAAGATGACGGACCGGCACGAGAGCGCGCTGCTTGAAGACAAGGACCGTCAACGGCAGCGCGACGAGGCCAAGGCGCAGGGCAAGCCGGAACCCCAGTTCCCCTGGAATCCGCCGCTGGCCATCTGGGCCCCAGGCCTGCTTTATAACGGCATGATCGCGCCGCTGACGCCGTTTCCCATCCGCGGAGTGATCTGGTATCAGGGAGAAAGCAATAGCGCCCTGGAGCGTGCTCCGCTTTACAACCGCCTGTTCCGCACTCTGATTGAGGATTGGCGGCGGCAGTGGGGAGAGGGCGATTTCCCCTTCTTATATGTACAGATATCCGACTACAAGTCCACTCCGGCCGAGGATTGGGCCGTGTTGCGTGAGCAGCAGCGGAAGACGCTGGCGCTGCGCAACACGGCCATGGCGGTGACCATCGACATCGGCAATCCGGACAATGTACACCCCACGAACAAGGTGGACGTGGCTTTGCGGCTGGCCCGTGCGGCCCGCGCTCTCAGCTATGGGGAAACCGTTGAATACACAGGGCCTACCTTCCGTCAGGCTACGCCAGAAGGGAGCGCGATTCGCGCCTGGTTCGATCATGCCAAAGGGTTGACGGCCAAGGACGGGGAAGTGACGGGGTTTGAGGTTGCAGGGACTGACGGCAAGTTCTTCCCGGCGACGGCCAAGGTGGAAGGCTCGACTGTGGTGGCGACAAGCCCCTCAGTGGCCGAGCCGGTGTTTGTCCGCTACGGATGGGCCAACAGCCCGCAGTGCAACCTGTTCGACGGCGAAGGGCTGCCGGCTTCTCCTTTTACATCCGTTCCGTAAGTCGCGACGATAATTGAGCTTCCTGCAAGAGGCTTTAGCTTTTTGCAGGAATGATGATGGTGGTTTCCTGGATCTCAATGAGGGCGGAACCGACGCGTTTCGTCAGCTCGGGGAGAACGGTGTCGGCTTTTTCGCGCGTCTCGATGAACTCGATCTTGACGGGTAGTTCGTCGGATATCTCGACAATATGGGAGGAATGAAGGCGGTGTGCCGCGCCAAAGCCCGCAACGCCTTTCAGCACGGTTGCGCCGGCAATTCCGCTGTGGAAGAGGTAATCCAGAATGCTGGAGTACATGGGAACCCCATGGTGTTTGGCTCCGTCGCTCAAATAGATGGTGACTTTAACGGCTTTTCCGGATTGCAGCATGGGGCCTCCCTGTAGGCAAGTGAGGATTCTACCGCAAGTCGCCTTGGCTTGGACGGGTAGGGGCTTACGAGATGGCTTCAGCCAGCGCCGCGCCCAGCCAGGCGGCGGCAAGTCCCAGAATGAGGCTAGCGACGGCGTAGAGAGAGGCCAGCGCGAAGGCTCCCGAGCGCAGGGTGGAAAGCGTCTCCCACTCATAGGTGGAAAAGGTGCTGAATGCGCCGATAAAGCCTACTGGAATCAAGAATCTCCAGGCGGGATTCAGGTCGACCCGCTTGCCCAGGTAGGTGATGGAAAAGCCAATCAGGATGCAGGCCGTGACGTTGATGACGAAGGTGCCGTAGGGAAACTTGGTTCCCATGCGGCCGGAGATCGTGGAGCCGACCCAATAGCGCGCGATGGAACCGAGCGCACCCCCAACGGCAATCAGCAGGTATTTCTGCATTCCCTCACTCTACATTGAAAACAGGATGGTTCCTTCGGACTCGGACAGCCTTCAATCAGTTGCACCCAGAATATCAGGCGACCTCGGGGAGAGGCAGCGGGCAGAGACATCGCTGGCGGGACGAGCCAAAAATGTGGGTCTGCAAGGCGACGAAACGACAGACTCCTTTTTGAAGCTCAGGAATGTGCGCTTGCAGGCAGAGTAAAAGTGATCCGATGTGGGGTTCTAAGCGGAGAAAAAGATCGAAAGTCGGTGCAAATAAGCGAATTTGGGGAGTTATTGACGCGTTTTGGAGGGGGTTTGTAGCGCCCATGGTGTGATATATGCTACCGACCTGGAAAACTGACCGGATACGAAGCGGGATTGGCTGGCGAGGCCGGAGTTGCAGACGCGAGAGAAGCAGGAAGAGGCAATCTCATGCGGCGGGGTCTTGATGCTTTGAGCCTATTTTTCCGGAAGGCATGACGGCTTCGACATTCATTGCCAATCTGACGGCGCTGGCGACGCGGAAACCATTTTCACGCACAGGGGTAGTGTCCTAATTTGCCTTTTAGGTCTCACGGTTATCTGCTTTGCCGCCTATTTGATTCCATTTCCCGTCTTCAGATTCCCACTGGAGAGTCGTTTTGTCGGAAAAAGAGTGGACGATCCTTACCTCGCTTGGAATGTAGGCATATCTAAACCACAACTCATGTTCCTTTACGGTAAGACCGGAATATCTCAATACCCCGCAAATGTCGATTTGAAAGAGTTTTCGGTCAAGCGAGAAACTTCCCCGATTAAACGCGGCGTCTCGCTCCTCTCTACCGAGATGAGCAAGTTCTTTCAACTTAGCAGCGCCCTGAACATCGAGAGAGTTCTGAATCTCGAATTGCGGAGCAAGATCGAGTTCATAAATGAAACGCACGTCTACCCGCTCGGGATCGCCTTTATCTTTAGTGGTCTTGATAATTGTTGGTATCTTGCACCCTCTCCACTGCTCGGCGGGGGGGTGTTTAGCCCCCGGCGCAGTGAGGATAGAGGCTCTAAGGCTGACATTTCTCGCAGTAGTTGGCCCGATGTTGTACACAAAGAGCGAGAGTGTACTTACCCCACCAGTGCAAAAGAAGTTAGAGAAATAAAATCCCGGACTGACGGAGAGACGAGGCCGCTCCTTCCCGATAAACACTTGAAGGCTCTCTGCGGCCACCTCTGCGTTTTGCTTGGCCGCATCAGCACTCGTCTGGGAGGCGGCAACAGACTTCTCAAGAATGCCGGTTTGCCTATCCATGTGCCCGGCTTGGGTCTCGATCCAATCGGCTTGCCGTTTAACGTCTCCGCGAGTTTGGCGCAACAGAATCGCTTGCCAGATCATACTGCCAACTTGGAGCAAACCGACCAATACCAACCCGCCTGTCAGCCATACGAGTCTGTTTTGTATCTGGAGATTCTGTCTGGCGTTCTGGCAGGACTCATCGCAAGTTGGGGTGGTTGGCTTTGGGCTGGCGGCTACAGGTGGTGGGGTAGTCTGGTTGTTGGACTGGCTCTTTGGCTGTTCCTCTCCTTTGCTACCGCCATCACTTTTGGTGATCTCTATTTTTGGCGCGTTGGGTGGAGGATTCTGACCGGCAGCAACCCCTACCAATACGAACAAACCGACTATCGCCAATCTTTTCAGCATAATCCTGCGATTGTACCCCTGACGCAGAGCCTGTGAATTTCAAATCAGGACACTACCCGCACGGGAAGGGGAATCGCCAAGACGCCGAAACCAAGGCCTCCGAGCGCGCTGGCGATGTGCGCCTTCCCGTTCTCTGCCGCACCCGAGATTGGCGCGGCAGAGAACGGGCAGAGATCTAAACAGTCTCCTCCGTCGCAGCAGTTAGAGTGAGATCCACGGAAGACACGCCCAGGCGCGGATGCTTGGCAGTCAGCCGAACCTTGCCCGCCTGTTCGCCGGCGCGAATCCAGACAGCGCCTGTGCCGCCAACCAGCGCGAATGGATTGTCGCCAATCAGTTTTGCGGGTCCTTCCAGAGTGAAGATCACTGGATCGTCGGCATAGGTTCGCAGTGCGCCGAACTCGTCCGTCACGCGCAGGACGACGCGTGTGGTATCGCTGCCATCTGCGACGAGCGTAGGATCATCGGCCAGCAATACGAACTTGCGATCCACGCCACGGCCTGACATCGACTTGGAAATGACCAGCTTCCCGCCCAAGTATCCATCGATACGCAAATCTCCCCATTTTTCGGTTAGCTTCTTGGCGTCGACAACGAAGGGCGGATATTTCAGGTGACTGAACTCCGTCCGATCGGGATCAACTTCGACGCATGGTGTCCATGGGGTTGATTCGATGCTTCCGGGCCGCGTGAAGATCTTCAGATGATCGCAATTGGAGCAGATGACCGCTTTGGTGAAACCGATGGACTCATCGCTGTTGGCCCAGTGAAACGCGGGCTCAAGCACAATCTCTTCGGACGGGTCGCACTGCGACTTATAGAAACCTGCGGCCGGTTTGGGCTCACGGAAGATATCCGTTACGCCGTGGTAGCAGATGCGGTCGCCAGCGCCGAAGTTGGAATGGGTGTTGTAGTCGAAGGCGCACCATCCGATGCCGCCGGCATATTGAGGATCGGATGCCAACTGATCGTGGATCCGGGCATGGCGCAGAGTGTGTTCACGCTGCCGTTCGTTGTCGTCGGTTGTCTTGGTCGGAAACGTATGACCCACAAACTCGGTGTTCAGGTAGCGCGAACGACTCGGCTTCTTCAAGGGGAAACCGAAGTCGTTTATCGTGAAGACATCTTCAAGGAACTCGGACTCCTGGAAGGTGCGAATGCCGCCTGTCTGCCGGGTATCGTCGAGCGCGTGGGCCAGTGCATTGGTCCGCGTATAGAAGTCGTGGTCATCCTTCGACTCGTTGATGCGCACTCCCCACAGAATGACGGAAGGGTGGTTCCAGTCGCGGCGAATCATGCGGCCGACGTTGTCGATGGACACCAGTTTCCACGGCTCGTCGCCAATATGTTGCCAGCCTGGAATCTCCTCCAGAACCAGCAGGCCGATTTCGTCGCAGCAATCCAGAAAATGCCGCGACTGCGGGTAGTGGGAGGTGCGGACAATATTGCAGTGAAGGTCGTTGCGCAGAATGGTGGCATCCTTGCGCTGCACGCGCGCTGGCATGGCCTGGCCGACAAACGGGAAAGTCTGGTGACGATCAAGCCCGCGCAACTTGATGACTGTTCCATTCAAAGAGAAACCATGGTCGGTGAATGTTGCCTCGCGGAATCCGATGCGGCGCGTATCCTCATCGATAACCCGGCCGGCAGACAACAGCTTGACATGCACCGTGTAGAGCTTTGGCTCGCGCAGGTTCCAGAGATGAATGTTGCTCAGATGAGTGAACGAAACGGTGTGGCGCGATGGATCGTTCCTTGTCTCTGTGCTGGCGTAGGCAGGTCCTGAGGTTTCCGGATCGATGGCGTCAGAAGCACCTGCTGGAGCGGACGGCTTGCGCGTGACCGCGCTGGCCTCTTTGGCGATGACCTGATCTCCATCGCGAAGTTCCACTTCAAGCGAAAGCCGGGAATCTGCCGTGGGCAGGCCAGCCAGGAAACAATCTACATCCAGCGCGGGAGAACCGCTCAACACACTTTTGGGGTGGGCAAATATGTTATCGAGATAGGTAAGTGGGACGACACGCAGCGACACCTCACGATAAATTCCGCCGAAGGTGAGGTAGTCGATTTCGTTGCCAAAAGGAGGGATGTCGGCGCGCTCGGTCGAGTCCACCTGGACCGTCAGCACATTGTCCGCATCCTGACGCAGATGAGATGTGAGCTCAAACGAGAAAGGAGTAAATCCGCCTTTGTATTCGCCCAGATGGACGCCGTTAATCCACACGGTTGAGGCGGTCATCACGCCCTCAAAATCGACAAAGACGCGCTTTCCCACAGCGCCGCGCGGGAACTTGAAGCGGCGGCGATAGGTGGAGACAAAGCTGTAATCGTTCTCGTCAAAGCTGTGCCAAGGCAGCGCAACATTGGTGTGGGGAATGACAATCTTCTCGAAGGTTGAATCATTGAAGTCAGGCGATTGCGCACCATCCACCTTGGCCGGATGAAAGCGCCAATCGCGGTTCAAGGGCAGTATGGAGCGGCCTGCGGTTATTGGTGCTTCTGCGAATGCCGAAGCGGCGGGCAAGGAGGCTGCAGCCAAAAGCGTGCCTGTCGTCTTGATGAAATCGCGTCTGTCCATCAGTCATGTTCCTTTCAAAAACGGTTGTGGTTCTTCTACTGAATTGTCATTGTCTGATCTGCTGCGAGAGTTACGGGGCTGTCGAATTCGATCCTGGTGTACGGCTCTTCCGCGATGAAGTGCGCGCTCGGAACACGAGACCCGATGCGGACGGATCGTGCCGGCCCGGTAATGGAGAGGCAGAGATTGCCAATGCCGGAGGGGAAGTCAGAGTGGGCGGCGGTGTCAAAGAGGATGCTGGTGCTGTCGTGAGATTGCAATAGCGAATTGGTTAGGCGGCGCTCGGGGAGGGCAGAGGCGAGGGGGTTGTCGAGGAATCCGGCAAGGGAAACATCGGTGGCCTCTTGTGAAACGTTTTCAATTGTGTAAACAATATGGAATCCGGGGGGTGTGGAATTCTGTGCGTGGCCCGGAATGAACGGCGAAAAGACCTGCGCAGACACTCGGACCGGGATGGAGTCGTCGTTGTAGCGAAGGCTCGTCATGGGAAACCAGGCCGAATAATCGATCGACTGGACGTCTTGAACAAAGGGCAGGGTGTATGCGTCGCTTTCATCCGCGCGCAAGTAGAGTCTGCGAACCTGAGGTGTCGGGTCAGAGGCTTTTTGGGTGCGAAGAACAAAGCGAAGATACTCCGGGCCGGGCGAGGGCAGAGCAGTGGTAGAACGGGCATTCTGCGACCAGGGGCCGGAGTTGAAAATCTGCCAATCATAAAAGCAACCGTCGGGACGAATCTCAACGAAGCCGGTGCCGATGCCACCCAGAGGCGCTCCGGAACCCATCGGCATGGTGGCGGGAATCACGAAGGGCGCGCCCGAGCCGGAAGCGTTGCCCGGCTCGCCTGTTCCCGACTTTGCGCCACTGCCGCGCTGAACGGAAACCTGGTAGGGCGCGGGGAAGGCTTGAGAAGCGGCGAGAACCGCTCCACCGGCAGCGACGCTGTTGGTGAGGAACTTACGACGGGAAATGCTCATGGAAGGCTCCAAATGCCGCGATCGCGATTGGACCGTCTCGATCATGGTCCAGGTTTGAGCAAAATTCATGGACGGTCGAAGCGGTAGCAAGGTCGAAAGTGAATATTACCGCATGGCAGCAATGACTGGCGGTGACTCCTGGGCCGCCCTCTTTTGCGGCTGACGCAGAGAGTCACAAGGCCTGAGGGCACCCGGAATTGATGCAACCACAAACAGACAAGGGCCTATTCAGGCAGGACACGCGGAGGATGCTGAAGTTGCCTGGGGCGGCTATCCCACCGCGCAGAGGCGCAGGAGGTATTCTGTGGAGGTTCTGAACACAAGTGCCGCAGGAGTGCAGATGAAGTTTTTTCAAATAGATGCCGGGCTATCGATGACCGTCCCTGCAGCAGTTTCTGGGTTGCGGAGCCATGCCCGCGCAGGTTGTATCTGCATTTTCCTCCTCGTGTTTTGCGCGGCGGCGAACGCTGCCGATTCCGCCCAGTTCGACAAGCTGATGAAGGAGGGGCTTGCCCTTCATGAGCGGGCGGACTACGCGCACTCGATCCCGGTTTTGCAGAGAGCGGTCCGGCTGGAGCCGCGGAACTATATGGCCAACCTGCTGCTGGGCGTGGATCTGCTGCGCAGCGGCAAAGTGGCGGAGGCGATGGCGCACCTGGAGATTGCCGTTGCGGCCAATCCGAAAGAGAGCGGCGCCGCGGAGGCTCTGGCGATGGCTGCCACCGAGGCCGGTGATTTTGCCAAGGCTGCGGAGGTCCTGCAGACCGCAGCGGAGCGCTCGGGCAGACACGGAAAGCCGGTGCAGACGCTGGCGGGCTTCTATCTGGAACGGTTTCGAATCCTTGGCAACCGGCTGCGGAGCACTAAGAGCGGTGAGGGCGTGGCGCTTCGCGTGGAAGCTGCCAGCCACGCTGAAGGCAGCGCGGCGCGGGCCTCGCTGCTGCAGCAGGCCGCACAAGCCAATCCGGACCAGAGGGGAATCTGGGGGGAGTTGGGTGTTGCGCAACTGGAATTGAGGAACCGCGCCGGGGTAGTAGCGAGTCTGGGCGAGGCGCAAAAGAGGGATCCCGACGGAGCGGAGACGCTGCAACTTGAGGCGCTGTTGGCAGCGGTTGAGGGCAGATGGAGCGAGGCGGAAGGGCTGCTCCAGAAGCTGGGCGGGCGTTCTGCAGCGCAACTGCAAAGGGTGCTGACCGCTTGGCCGCGTGTGCTGGCGCCGGGAAATGAGGTTCAGGGGGCAGTCTGGGATTGCCTGCGGAATCCAGCAACGGCCTGCAAACTGACGACCGCGCCGCCGGAAACAGCCCACGGGCTGGGAGCGGGAGCGCTCTTTGCCCAAGGGCGCTGGGAGCAGTTGGAGGCTTTGCCGCACGCTGCGAGCTGGGGGAAGCCGGAGTGGCTGTGGCGGGGCGTGGCCCTGGCGGAAACAGGCAACTGCCCAAGCGCCATTCCTGCGCTGGAGCGTGGGCTCGGAGCTGGCGACGAAGGGTATGGACCCTTCTGGCTGGAGGTCTGCTATGCGGGCGAGGCGGAACATGCGGCGGCGATGCTGAACGATGCCGGCGACAAGGCTGCGTTCCACCAACTGCGGGGGGATGTCTTTCTGCAACTGGACCGAAATGCGGAGAAGGCGCAAGAACAGTATGCAGAAGCGCTTAAGCTGCGCCCGAAGGACCCGCAACTTCTGGAACGGTCGGCCGAAGCCTTGATTGCCTTGTCTCAGACGGACGAGGCACGGAAGCAAGCGCTGGCAGCCTTGGCCATTGAACCGCAACAGGAGGATGCACTGCGGACCCTGGCGGAAATCGAAATTGGGCAGCGGAACTACAAAGAGGCCATCGCACCGCTCAAGCAACTCGTCGTTCTGCATCCGGGAGACCCGTGGTCCCGCGTGGAACTGGGTCGGGCCTACGCGCAACTGGACGAACCGGAGCAGGCCTTGCACTACCTGGAACCGGCATTGGCGAGCGGATATCCCGACCAAAAGGGTGGTCTGCACGCGATTCTTTCGAGGGTATTGCGCCGGGTGGGGCGTGAAGAGGAAGCAAAGCAGGCTGCAAGGGAAGCCGCCCGGCTTGCGGATGCCGCCCAGGAAAAGGGAGCGGGAGAAGTGCATGAGCAACAGTAGACGCGATTTTCTTCGGGGAAGCTCGGCATTTCTTACGGCAGCGATGCTGGCCTCGCGGCAGGGATGGCCAGATGCTGCGGCGGGGCCGATTCGCATGACCAATGGCGCGGCTGCTGCCGGGTTGGACTTTCAAGTGCGCAACGGTGCCTTGGGCCGCAAGTTCCAGGTGGAGACCATGCCCGGCGGGTTGGGCGTGATCGACTTTGACGGCGATGGCTGGCCGGATCTGTTTTGCACCAACGGCGCGGCTTTGCCTTCGCTCACCAAGACTGGGCCGGAGTACTGGAACCGGCTCTACAAGAACAACCGGGACGGCACGTTCAGCGATGTGACGGTGAAGGCGGGCCTGCAGGGCGAGGGCTACAGCATGGGCGTGGCCGTGGGCGACTACAACAACGACGGCCACGAGGACCTGTTCGTTGTGGGGGTACATGCCAACCATCTCTACCGAAACAATGGAGACGGCACCTTTACCGACGTGACGCAGGAAGCGGGATTGAAGGGGGCTGGCTCGCTGGGCCGACCGGCGTGGTCCGTGGCGGCATGCTGGATCGACTACGACAATGACGGGCGGCTGGATCTGTTCATTTCCAATTACTGCGACTGGGGGCCGGGAATGGATCCGATTTGCGGCGGCATGGAAGCGGATATGCGGGTCTATTGCCATCCTGACCGCTACAGAGCCCAGCCGATGCAGCTTTATCACAATAACGGAGACGGCACTTTTACCGAGGTCACGCGCAAACAGGGGTTGCCGGATCTGCTGGGCAAGGGGATGGGACTGTCAATGGCAGACTTTGCCGGCGACGGAAGGCCAGGAATCTTTGTGGCCAACGACAATGCGCGCAATCTGCTGTTGCGCAATCGCGGCAAGGGCCTGGAGGAGATCGGGATGGACGCGGGCGTGGCCTATAACGGCGACGGGCGCAATATTTCCGGCATGGGCGCGGACTTTGGCGACATCGATGGGGATGGCCGGTTCGACATTGTGATGACCGGGCTGAAAAATGAGACTTTCGAGGTCTTTTTGAACCGCGGGCATGGAGATTTCGAGGACGGAAGCGCCCAGACCGGGATGCTGCGACTGACTCGCCCCGTCACTGGTTGGGGGTGCGGACTGGTGGATCTGGATAACGATGGCTGGTTGGACATGTTTGTTGCCGGGGGTGGTTTCGATCTGAAAGAGGAGCAGCAGAACCGGGTCTTTCGCAACCTGGGTGGCAAGTTCGACGATGTATCCGGAGCGGTTGGGGCCGGTTTCGAGGCAGTCCGGCTGCACCGCGGCGTGGTGTTTGCCGATTTTGACCGGGACGGCCGTCTCGACGCAGTGGTGACCTCGCTGAATGGTCCCACGGAATTGTGGTGGAACCGAAGCCCGATGCGACACTGGCTGCAATTGCGGCTGGTGGGCACACGCAGCAATCGCTCGGCGATTGGGGCGCAAGTGAGCTGCAAGACCGCGAGCCGGACGCAGATGCGGTGCGTGAATAGCAGCGTCGGCTATGCCTCAAGCAGCGATTTGACCGTGCATTTCGGGTTGGGAGACGAGCGAGAGGCCGAGATCGAGATTCACTGGCCTTCAGGGCAGGTGCAAAAGCTAGGGAAGGCGGCAGCGGATCAGCGGCTGACGGTACGGGAGCCTGATTGAGTGCGTGAAATGGCGTGAGTATTGTTGTGGGGCTGTTTGACGTGTGGCTAAACGTTTTCTTGGCAAGACGGAGGATGAAGCTCCATCTCGAGAGCGCAAATCTATGG
>Ga0224531_1001046_pt1 | contig 12802 bp, 9 predicted proteins | sample CBST100metaG_FD_179876 | JGI IMG/M metagenome (GOLD analysis project Ga0224531, IMG submission 179876) | Peat soil microbial communities from Stordalen Mire, Sweden - C.B.S.T100 | ecosystem: Environmental > Terrestrial > Soil > Wetlands > Peat | place: Sweden: Norrbotten County, Stordalen Mire... | reverse complement strand
GCAAAACGAGGGCCGAAGGCCCGATCTATACCAGCCTGGGGCGCAAAACGAGGGCCGAAGGCCCGATCTATACCAGCCTGGGGCGCAAAACGAGGGCCGAAGGCCCGATCTATACCAGCCTGGGGCGCAAAACGAGGGCCGAAGGCCCGATCTATACCAGCCTGGGGCGCAGCCCCAGGTACACGGGCAGGCACAGAGTCGAGGGCTGAAAGCCCGATCTATACTTCAACGAACTTCAGACTCAGGACACTAGCCGCTGAAGTCTGGCCTTACTTTGCTGGCGGTGTCGCGGCCTTCTTCGCTGGCGGTGTCGCGGCCTTCTTCGCCGGGGCCTCTGCCCCGGCCTTCGCCTTCAGCTCGTCGATCGTCTGGTACAGCAGCGAGATGTCCGTCACGTGCACCCATTCCTTCTGCGTGCATACGATGACCGACGGCGTGTACGCTACGCCCAGCCTGTCGCCCAGCTTCCGGTCCGCTTCCACTTCCTTCTTGAACTGGCCCGTCGGATCGGGTACGAACGGCAGTTGCATCCCGTGCGACTGGAAGAACCTCCGCGTGAAGTTCAGCATGTCGTCCTTGCTGGCGATGCCGGTCTGCGCCGCGAACACTGCGCCGCGATACTCGTCCCCCGTCTTCGGCGACACCTTGTCCTGTAGATAGCGCGCCCACACCGCCGCGTCGAAGCTCCAAACGTGCAGTTGCAAGGGGAAGTCCCTGCGCACAATCGGAATATTGTAGTGCGCCGCCGCGGCATGGACGATGGGGAAGACGTGCGCGCACATTGGGCACTCCAGGTCCTCGAACTCGACGATGGCGATCTTTGCCCCAGCCGGAGGCTTCAGCATCGACGTGTCTTTGAACGTCTCGTTCTCATTCGGCTTCGGCACGGATCGCTGCGCCATCAGTGACGCAGTTGCTAAGGGCAGAGTCATCGCAATCGCAACGGCGACAACCACACAGCGAAGGCGGTTCATCTCAGTCATGCGCAAAAATCCTCATCTCCAATCCTATCGCAATCCCGCGCCGCGCACCCCGCGCTCTCGCCCCGCACTCCTCGCAAGCTAGGCCGTATCGACATATAGATCGTATCTGCCGTTGTTATTTTGCTGTTGTTCTTGCCGTTGCCTGAAAAGGGCCAACGGCCCGTTCTATATTTAGCCTGGGGCGAAGCCCCAGGTACGCGTCCCAAACTATCCTTTGCGGGCTGAAGGCCCGCGCTATAACCTTCATTCGATAGATACGTCTTGTTGAACTATATGTCGATACAGCCTAGTACAATAATCGGGACGCAGCATCTCGCGGAAGCCCCGCGGCACGGAGACTTGCAATGAGCATCGCAGAAAAACTCGGCGCCGACATCATCGTCGCCATGAAGGCCCACGAGGAGCATCGCCTCACCACCCTGCGCATGGTCAAGTCCGCCCTGCGCTCCAAAGAGATCGACAAGCGCCAGCCGCTCACCGACGCCGAACAGACCGCGGTCCTCACCACGCTCATCAAGCAGCGCCACGACTCGGTCGAGAGCTTCACCAAGGGCAATCGCCCCGAGCTTGCCGCAAAGGAGCAGGCCGAGATCGTCATGATCGAGGCCTACATGCCGCAGGCCGCCACCGGGGACCAACTCCGCGCCATCGTCCAGTCAGCCGTCGCCCAGCTCGCCGCATCCACTGGCCTCAAGCCCACTCCGCGCGAGATGGGCGCCGTCATGAAGCTCGCGCAGCAGCAAATCCTCGCCACCGGCCTGCGCGCCGACGGACGGCTCCTCTCCGAACTCGTCAAAGCCGAGCTGGCAAAGTAGAAAGTTCACACCGCAACCAACCACGCATCAATTCGGATGGATTGGCAATCGCAATTCTTGTTTTATCCGTGAAAATCCGCAATCTGCCGTTCTCCTCGCAGCTCCGCTGCCGCGCGTCTCCATTACAATAAGCTCATGATTCAGAAAACCCGTCTCTTCACCCCCGGCCCAACACCCCTGCTTCCTGCCGCCCAGTTCGCCATGGCCGCGGCCGATATTCACCACCGCACGCCAGAGTTCCGCGCCATCTTCAGCCGCGTCCTCGCGCAATTGAAGGACTTCGTCGGCACCGCCAACGACGTCATCGTCCTCTCCAGCTCAGGAACCGGCGCAATGGAGGCCTCCGTCTCCAACCTCACCTCGCCCGGCGACCGCGTGCTGGTTCTCAGCGCCGGCAAGTTCGGCGAGCGATGGGCCGGTCTCGCCAAGGCCTTTGGCTGCGAGGTCGATCTCGTCACCGCGCCCTACGGCGAGACCTTCTCGCTCGACGCCGTCAAGGCCGCGCTCAAGCTCGAAACCCGTGTCGTCTTCATGCAGGCCACCGAGACCTCCACCGGCGCGCGCCACTGCCTCGGCGCGGTCGCCCGCTTGCTCCGGGAGGCCAAATCCGAAGCCCTGCTCGTCGTCGATGCCATCACCGGCCTCGGCACCACACACATCGACATGGACAAGCTCGGCATCGATGTCCTCATCGGCGGATCGCAGAAAGCCGTAATGATCCCGCCCGGCCTCAGCTATCTCGCCATCAGTCAGCGCGCCTGGGACCGCATGGAGTCCAGCTACAATCCGCGCTACTACTTCGACCTGCGCAAGGAGCGCAAGAACTCCAAAAACGGCGAGAGCGCCTACACCCCTTCGGTCGCGCTCGTCGCCGCCCTCGGCGCGGCGTTGGACTATATCGCCCATCAGGCCGCCACGCCGGAGAATCCCGCCGGTGACCTCGTCGCCGGACGCAAGAAGCTCATCGAGAACGCCGAGACCATCGCCGCCATGACCCGCGCAGCCGTCCAGGCGCTGGGCATGAAGCTCTTCGCGCCCACCTGCCCCGCCGCCGCTGCCACCGCCGTTATCGCTCCAGACGGCGTTGACTCCAGCGTCGTCGTCAAGGAACTCAAGTCGCGCTTCGGCGCCATCATCGCCAACGGCCAGGGAGAGATGAAGGGCAAAATCTTCCGCATCGCCCACCTCGGCTACTTCGACTACCTCGATTCCATCGCCCTCATCGGCGCCCTCGAGCAGGTCATCGCAAAGAGCTTCCCATCGCCCGCCTTCGCCTTCGGCAACGGCCTCATCGCCGCCCAGAAGGTCTTCGCCGAGCGCTCCCCCACCGCCGCCGCCGACGCCTGCTCCTGCACCAAGAAGTAAACGTGGAACGCGTACCCACGAAACCGGGTGCCCCATCTTCGCCGCAGTCTTATCGCGGCTAAGGTGGGGTTCTGTGCCGGGTGCCCCATCCATCGCGGCAGTATCGCGATGGGTGGGATGTCTACCCACAAAGTCGTCATCCCGGCGCAACTCTCCACGAGTCGTCATTCTGGCGCAACTCTCCACGCGTCGTCATCTTGGCGCAGCCTCCACGAGTCGTCATTCTGGCGTAGCCAGAATCTCCGTATTGGCTCTTGCCGTTGCTTGTTCTCGCCGTTGCCCTTGTCCTTCCGGAGGGAGCAGAGGGCTTCAGCCCTCTGAATAAACCTCGTAGAATCAAGGTGCTTTAGCCCCGGGCCTTTTTTCGCTCCAACACCCTCAAAAACCCCAGCAAATTCGCTTGTCAAGACCCTCGACACCTCCAAATCACGCTAACCAACACTCCATCAATCACATACCTCCGAAAAATAGTTGGCATAGTAGTTATGCTCAACTTGGTAGAATAGAAGTAGAGATAAAAAGAAAGGCCGCAAGCCGTCCACCACACGGGGACGCTGCTTGTGGCCCTTCGCATTTAATCGCCGGATCGAGGAACCAATGGACTCCCACGCTGATAAGTACCCCATCTGCCGTCACATTAAGACCAACGGCCATCGCTGCCAGTCGCCCGCCGTCACCGGCTCCGGCCTCTGTTACTTCCACCGGACCATCCGCCGCGCTCACGATGCCGTCTGCGCATCCAAAATCGGTCCCTTGCGCCCAGAAACCGTGCAATATCTCCTGGAAAACGGCCAGAGTCCTGCACAGTTCGCCGCTTCCCCAGCCTGCAACTTCCCGCCGCTCGAAGACGCCGAGGCGATCCAGCTCTCGATCTCCCTGCTCTTTGCCGCCATCGCCGCTGGCCAAGTCGATCCCGGCCTCGCTCGTACTCTCCTCTACGCACTCCAGGTCGCCAGTTGGAACGTCCGCGCCCTCGCACCCGCCCCAGCAAACGGCGATGACTTCACCACCCTCGCCCGCCGCGTCGTCCGCACCCGCGATGGACACTCCCTCGCCGCGCGTGGCGACGGCAACGGCGTCCCCTCCCAGGCCAGCCGTCCCAAATCCCTCCTGCAAAGAATGATCGAGGAGTTCGGCCCCCCCACACCCATCCCGCCGGACCCAGTAACCCCAACCGAATGACAATTTTATCCGTAAGTCATTCATTATGACAATTTTGGCTGGGGGGTCCCGCAAAAAACTGGTTTTTCATCTGTAACCACAATGTTTTGACGGTTCTAGCAGTAAGCCATTCGTTATGACTGTTTTAGCAACACGCTTCCATCGCTATCGCATGAATCTAATCTACTTATCCCCAAAATACCCCCCGGGGGGGGAGGGGGGGGAGGGGGGACGAACAAATAACGTACAAATGACGAACAAACGACAAGCAGCTCTTCCGCGTTCCCCCAACAGTTCATCTCCACCTCATCGCACATCTGCGTCAGCCGGTTACACTGGAAGCACTATGAAGATCGTTCTCGCAGAAAAAGTCTCGCCCGCAACCCTCGCCGTCCTCCAGGAAGAGCCTGGCTGGAACGTCGTCACCTCCGATGCGATCGCCAAGCTCGGTCCCGGAGGTCTGGAAGCCGAACTCGCCGACGCAGACGCGCTGGTCGTCCGCTCCGCCGTGCAGGTCAACGCCAAGCTGCTCGAGTCCGCGCCCAAACTGCGCGCCATCGGCCGCGCCGGCGTGGGCGTCGACAACATCGACATCGACGCCGCCACCCACTCCGGCATCGTCGTCATGAACACCCCCGGCGCCAACGCGGTCGCGGTCGCGGAGCTTGCCATTGGCCTGATGATCTCGATGGCACGCAGCATCCCCCGCGCCAACTCCACCATGCACGCCGCCAAGTGGGAGAAAAAATCCCTGCAAGGCTCGGAACTGCGCGGCAAGACCCTCGGCATCATCGGGCTCGGCCGCATCGGCCTCGAGGTCGCCCGCCGCGCGCGCAGCTTCGGCATGGAGCTGATCGGCTACGACCCCTTCATCGCGCCCGTCATCGCGCGCGAGAACCAGGTCACGCTGCTGCCGCTGGACGAGTTATTCAAACAGTCCGACTACCTTACCCTGCACGTCGGCCTCACCACCCAGACCGAGGGCATGATCAACGCCACCTCGATCAAGCTCATGAAGCCCGGCGTTCGCATCGTCAACTGCGCGCGCGGCGAGCTCATCGTGGACGAGGCGCTGGCCGGGGCCATTCGCTCCGGCCGCGTAGCCGGCGCGGCGCTCGACGTCTTCCGCAAGGAGCCGCTCAAGGATTCAGCCTACTTCGGCCTCGACAACGTCCTCCTCTCGCCGCACGTCGCCGGTTCCACCGACGAGGCGCAGGAGGCAATCGGCATCCAACTGGCCAAGGAGGTGCGCGACTACCTGAAGCTCGGCGTCGTGCAGTGCGCCGTCAACCTGCCCTCCCTCTCCCACGAGGAGTACGTCGAGATCGCGCCCTACATCGACATGGCAGAGCGGCTGGGCCTCTTCCTCTCCCACGCCACGCCGGGAAATCTGGAGAGCATCCAGATCACCTACGCGGGGCGTCTCGCGCAGGGCAAGACCGACCTGATCCGCAACGCCGCCCTCTGCGGCGTCCTCGCCAACACCGAGGGCGACTCCGAACAGGGAACAAATGCCAACCGCATTAACGCCGCGGCGCTCGCCGAGGAACGCGGAATTCGCATCCAAGAGGAGAAGAAGGAGGTCACCAGCGGCGGCTCGGGTAGCACCCTGAAGCTGGTGCTGCACTCCTCCGACGGCAATGCCAGCGCATCCGCAACCGTACTGCACGGGAACTCGCCGCGCCTGCTCACCTACGATGGCATCGACATCGAGGCGGCACTGCACGGAACACTGCTGGTCTGCCGCAACCACGACGTTCCAGGAGTCATCGGACGAATCGGGACCATCCTGGGCGAGCACTCCCTGAACATCGCGAACTTCGCCCTGGGCCGCTCCGTCCGCTCGCAGCGCATCCCGCAGGGGCAGGCGTTGGCTTTGGTCCAGATCGATGTCAAGAGCCCAAGCGACGCCAACGCTGCCATCGAAGCGCTGCGCAAGGTAGAGGCCATCGTCAGCGTGCGCCTTGTCGATCTGGGAAAGTTGTAGCTTGTCCCGTATAAGTAACGATTATAGTTACATATACTTTCCAGATTTCATCAAATGATTCGTTTAATGTTACATGTTCCATGGATATGTAACATCTAACGTTTCAATAACAGAAACACAGGCAATACTGTGAATACAATGCAAGGAAATTGAGAATGCCGCTCTACGAGTACAAATGCAAACAGTGTAAGAAGCACACGGAACATATCCAGAAGTTCTCCGACCCGGAGATCACGAAGTGCCCGCTCTGCGGAGGCCCGCTGGAGCGCGTCATCTCCGCCGCGGCCATCTACTTCAAGGGAGGAGGCTGGTACAAGGACGGTTACAGCCATGTCAAACAACAGTCCGCTAGCAAGAATGGAAGTAAGAGCGACTCCGCCACATCGTCTGGTTCGTCCGTCGATGCCTCGGCTTCCTCAAGCAAAGACGCGAAGCCCGGAGCAACACCAAGCGCGGCTGCTGCTCCCGCCGCAACCGCGCCCGCTTCGTCCGGCACAGATAAAAAATAGTCGCTAGTCTGTACTGCCCAACGCGTCCAGCTTGTGCGTGACGAGTTCGTTCAACAGCACCGGATTCGCCTGTCCCTTCGACAGCCGCATCACGTTGCCAACAAAGAACGCCGCTACTGTCTTCTTGCCGCCGCGATACTGCGCCACCTGCTTCGGATTGGCCGCGATCACCTCGTCGATCATCGCCTCAATCGCACCCGCGTCCGAGATCTGCTTCGGCTTGTCGCGTTCGTAGACCTCGGCGAAGTCCTTGCCCTCGGTGAAGCATGTATCCAGCAACTGCTTCAGCATCTTGCTCGATAGTTCGCCCGACTCGGCGAGGTCCGCAGCCTGCACAATGCCCTTGAGCGAGACCGGCGAGCTTTCCAACTCCAGGCCTGCGGCCTTCAATCGCCCGGTCAGCTCACTGGTGATCAGCGAGACGACGCGCTTGGGGCTCTTCGCCTTCTTCGCCGCCTCCTCGAAGCTGTCGGCAAAGGCGCGCGTTGCCGTCAGCGTCATCGCGTCCTGCGGCGTAATCTCGTACTCCGCAATCATCCGCGCGCGCCGCGCCTCGGGAAGCTCTGGCAAGGCCTTCAGTATCTCGCGCTGCCAAGCCTCGCCTACGACCAGCGGAGGCAAGTCCGGCTCGGGAAAGTAGCGATAATCGTGCGCCTGCTCCTTCGAGCGCATCGAGTAGGTTCGCCCCTCGGCGTTGTTCCACTGCCGCGACTCCTGCACCACGCGCCCGCCGCCTTCCAGCACCTCGATCTGCCGCTCGATCTCGTACTCCAGCGCGGCGCGGATGTAGCGAAAGCTGTTGACGTTCTTGACCTCGGCCTTCGTCCCAAACTTCTCCGCACCTTTGAGCATTACGCTCACGTTGGCGTCGCAGCGCAGACTGCCCTCTTCCATATTGCAGTCGCTGACACCGGTGTAGAGCAGAATCTCCTTCAGCCGCGTCAGATACTCGAAGGCCTCGTCCGGCGTGCGCAGATCGGGCTCGCTCACGATCTCCGCTAGTGGCGTTCCGCAGCGGTTCAGGTCGATGTAAGTCCGCGAGACCGAGTCCGCGAATCCGTCATGAACGCTCTTGCCCGCGTCCTCCTCCAGGTGCAGCCGCGTAATCCCGATGCGCTTGGTGATCGCTGCGCCCGCCGCGTCAAATGCAGGCACGTCGATCCATCCGTTTTCTGCAATCGGCTTGTCGAATTGCGAGATCTGATAGCCCTTTGGCGAGTCGGGATAAAAATAGTTCTTACGAGAAAAGATGCTCGTCTCGCGAATCTCGCAGTGGATCGCCTTTGAAGCCAGCACGCCCAGCTCCACCGCGCGGTGGTTCAGCACCGGCAACGCTCCAGGCAGGCCGAGGCAGGTCGGGCAGACGTGCGTATTCGGCTCGCCGCCATAGCGGTTTACGCAGCCGCAGAAGGCCTTTGACTTGGTCAAAAGCTGGACATGAACCTCCAGCCCAATCACAGGCTGGTACTTGGCAAGAACCTCAGGTGAAAGTGCAGTCGTCGTGGACATACTTATTTTGATTCTAGCAACAAGGCTCTTTGTCATGTCCTGTGGCTTTGTGCATCTCGCCTCCGTGCGCGATCATCTTGCCGCTGCGACCCCTTTCCAGCAGGTAGACTTAACTCAGCAATGATTCTGCCCTTCGTCCGCGAACTGCTTGCGGACCTTGAAAACTCTGTGCCGTTCGAGCGTGTGCGCCGCCATCTGAGCGGAGGCACCGGGCGCAGATGTGTGTCTGGACTGACGTTTACAGCCCGCGCGCTGTATCTTCCTCTTTTCGTCCGCGTGGCCAAAGCGCCGTGTTTGATTCTGGTCGCCGACAACAAGGCTGCCGAGGCCCTGCACGCCGCCATCATCGCCACCTGCGAGTTGACTGGCGCGCTCGCCGCAGACTCCGTCCTTCGCCTGCCCGCGCATGATGTGCTGCCGTTTGAGAATCTCTCGCCGCACGCTGAGATTCAGGAGGCCCGGGCCTCCACGCTCTGGAAGATTGCCACCGGGACTGCGCGCCTCGTCATTGCGCCCATCGAAGCCGCCTGCATGAGGCTCTTCCCGCGCGACCACTACGCCGCCCTTGCGCTGCGCCTGAAGTGTGGCGAGGAGTACCTCCTTGACATGCTCGTCGAGCACCTGCTCTCGGTCGGTTACACCCGCGTCGATGTCGTCGAGATGCCCGGCCAGGTCACGCTGCGCGGTGGAATCCTCGACGTCTACTCGCCAGAGATGGACCGCCCCGTGCGGATCGAGTTCTTCGGCGACGAGATCGAGTCCATCCGCCGCTTCGATCCCGAGACGCAACGTTCCGCCTCCACACTCGACGAAGCGCTGCTGCTGCCGCTCACCGAGACGCCGGTCACGGAAAAGATTCTCACCGCCATCAACGCACGCCTAACGCGCAGCGGCACCGCAGACGGCGCGGCACTCGAGGGCGGCGAAGAGGCTGTCGAGCTGCAAACTCACCTCTCGACGAATATCAGTGACGCTACCATCTTCCCCGGCTGGGAGTTCTTCGCGCCCGTTGTGCCAGCCGCTGCGCAGGCCAACCTTACTCTGCTCGATCTGCTCGGTCCCGCCACTCGTGTCTTTCTTGAAGAGCCCGCAATGGTGAAGAATCAGGGCGAGCGCTGGTGGAATAAAGTTGAGCAGCGCCACGAGCGCTCCGGTATTGGCTCACTCGTCCGTCCCGAAGATATCTACATCTCGCCGTGGGAGTTCGACGACCGCCTGCGCAAGTTCTCCGGCTGCGAACTCGACCAGCTTGGCGCGGTTGATGTTCTCGATGCAGACCACGGCGAACTCTCCGAGGTTGACTTCAGCACGCGCCCCACGCAGCGATTTCACGGCAACATCCACGCGCTCGTAGAGGAGATTCAAGCCCTCGTTCAGCAGGACGCACGCGTACTGATCGCCGTGCCGAATCAGGGCGAAGTGGAACGCCTCGCTGGCCTGTTGCAGGAGTATCAAGTTCCGTATCGTCTCGGCTCGCGTTCGCAGGCTCCGAGCAGTACCACCGTCTACAGCGAGTCGAGCTACCTTGCGGGCGACCAGAATACGCCGGTGATTGTGAAGACGGCGATTTCAAACGGCGTGCAGGTTCTCGACCTGCGCGACGCCGATGGCCGCGCTACGGCTCGCCAGATCGTTCTGTACGGTGCGAACGATCTGGTAGACGATGCCGATGTTACGGCGCGCCCGGTCACGCGCTCGAAGTCGAAGACCTCAGCGTTTGTCTCGGACTTTCGCGACCTGGCGGTCGGCGACTACGTCGTCCATGTCGAACATGGCATCGCCAAGTACTGCGGTTTGCGCGTCATCGAGGAGTCAGACCAGCCACCGCTTGAACTCATGATCCTCGAGTTCGCCGATGAGGCCAAACTCTACGTCCCTCTCACGCGCCTCGACCTCATCCAGAAATATCGCAGCAGCGAGACTGGCCCGCCGCCCGAACTCAACAAGCTCGGAACGCAGTCCTGGCACAAGACCAAGGCACGCGTCAAGAAAGCGATGGCCGACATGAGCGCCGAGCTGCTTAAGCTCTACGCGCAGCGCAAGGCCGCCGTCGGCACCGCGTTTTCGCCCGACAGCAACATGCAGCGCGAGTTCGACGACGCCTTCGACTTCAACGAGACCGACGACCAGATCGCCGCCATCGCCGACATCAAGCACGACATGGAGTCCACGCAGCCCATGGACCGCCTGCTCTGCGGTGATGTCGGTTACGGCAAGACCGAGGTCGCCATGCGCGCCGCCTTCAAGGCCGTGCAGGACGGCAAGCAGGTCGCCGTGCTCACGCCCACTACGGTCCTCGCCTTCCAGCACTTCGAGAGCTTCAAGCGCCGCTTCGCAAACTTCCCCGTCAACGTCGAGATGCTCTCGCGCTTCCGCACCGCGAAGGAGAAGGCTGCGATCCTTGAGAAGGCCGCTACAGGCAAGATCGACATCCTCATCGGCACCCATGCCGTGCTGGCGAAAAAGCTCAAGTTCCAGGACCTCGGCCTGCTCATCGTCGACGAGGAGCAGCGCTTCGGCGTCCGCCACAAGGAGCGCCTCAAACAGCTGCGCGCGCAGATCGATGTGCTCGCCATGTCGGCCACGCCCATCCCGCGTACGCTGCACATGTCGCTGGCCGGCCTGCGCGACATGTCGATCATCGAGACACCACCGAAGGACCGCATGGCCATCCAGACCATCGTCGCCAAGTTCGACGAAAAGCTGGTGCGGACTGCCATCGAAATGGAGATGGAGCGCGGCGGCCAGACCTTCTTTGTCCACAACCGAGTGGAGACGATCTACGAAATCGCTGCAAAGATCCGCGAGTTGGTGCCGCAGGCCCGCATCGTCATCGGCCACGGCCAGCTTCCCGAAGCCGAGCTGGAGCGCGTCATGCTCGCGTTCATGAACCACGAGTACGACGTGCTGGTCGCGACCTCCATCATCGAGAACGGCCTCGACATCCCGCTCGCCAACACCATCCTCATCAACCGCGCCGACCGCCACGGACTGGCGGAACTGTACCAACTCCGCGGCCGCGTGGGCCGCAGCAACCGCCGCGCCTACGCGTATCTCCTCATCCCGCCAGATACGGAACTTACCGAGATCGCGCGCCGTCGCCTCGCCGCGCTCAAGGAGTTCAGTGACCTCGGCGCGGGCTTCAAGATCGCCGCGCTGGATCTCGAGCTACGCGGCGCGGGCAACATGCTCGGCGGCGAACAGTCCGGCCACATCGAGGCCATCGGATTCGAGCTCTATTCCACAATGCTCGAAGAGGCTGTGCGCAAGATCAAGGGCGAGGAGGAGAAACCAGCCCATGCTGGAACCTCCATCAACCTCGGCATTTCGGTGCGTATCGACTCCAGCTACATTCCCGAGGAGAACCAGCGGCTGCGCATGTACAAGCGCATCGCCGGAGCCGAAGATCAGGCAACGCTCGCCGACGTGCGCGCCGAGCTTGAAGACCGCTACGGCGATCCGCCCGAATCCGTCCTCAACCTGCTCGCCGCTGGAGAGCTTCGCCTGCTCTGCGAGCGGCTTGGCATTGCGCAGCTCGACCGCAAGCGCACGCAGATCGACCTTCCCGCGATAAAACCCGCGCCGCAACCGTCAACCTCGCGTCGCGCACAGTTTCAAAGGCCTGTCGCCAAAACCTTCGTCGAGATGCTGCACATCCGCTTCGCCGCTGCAGCGGCCGATACTTCGCAGCAGGACAGCTCGTCGCTGGCTCACGCAACGGTCGATCCCGCGGCGATGATGAAACTGGTGAGCCGCAACGCCAAGCGCGGCGCGCAGTTCACCGCGCAGGGCGTTCTGCGCTGGCCGCTGACTTCGGCGAAGGCGGAAGACGTGATCGCCGAGACACGAGCTTTGCTGGAAGCGCTCAGCCCGCAATAATCTCCTTCGTTTGTCATTCCGCAACACCTTTTTTGTCATTCCGCAGCGCAGCGGAGGAATCTGTTTCTGCTTCTTCAACGCTTCCCGCTGAAGCTGTGAATCAGGCGGCGATCGCGTTTTGTGGGCCGACCGGCCGACGGCGTGCTGGCGATCGGAGCGAGAAGGCGACGTTCTTCAGAGGCTATACGGCGAAGTTCGACGCTTTCTGGCGTCTCGCGGTAGAGGGCCTGCGCGATGGCGGCTGAACCTCGCTGCTGGCTGAGCGCGAGGACCTCGATTTCGTACTCAGCGGCGGCGTTTTTGATCCGCAGCGTGTCACCGGCGCGCACCTCGCGGGCTGGCTTGGCGCGCAGGCCGTTGGACTCAATGCGCCCCATCTCGCAGGCCTTCGAGGCTAACTCGCGCGTCTTGAAGAAGCGCGCCGCCCAAAGCCACTTGTCGATCCGCGTTCCGTCCATACGAATATTCTACTTTCCGGGAGCACATGTGATCTTTCAAGAGGTTGTCCATCCGATCCGGACCGGAGAAGCTGGTTGATCGCTGTTTGTTCGCCGACTGTTTGTTGTCTGTTCGCTTTCTCCCTCTCCCCCCACC
>Ga0224531_1001045_pt1 | contig 12803 bp, 8 predicted proteins | sample CBST100metaG_FD_179876 | JGI IMG/M metagenome (GOLD analysis project Ga0224531, IMG submission 179876) | Peat soil microbial communities from Stordalen Mire, Sweden - C.B.S.T100 | ecosystem: Environmental > Terrestrial > Soil > Wetlands > Peat | place: Sweden: Norrbotten County, Stordalen Mire... | reverse complement strand
CGGCAGCGAGCGCGGGAAAGCGAGGCGTATCCCGCCTCTTGCGTGTTGCCGACGCTCTCCCGCTTCCGTCGACTCATTGCCGGTGCCGAGCGAACCGCCAGTTGCTACCTGGACGGCCGTTTCTGTGCCCGGCCGGAGGGAGTGTCTCAGTTTAAGTGTCCGTCCGAAAACTTCCGACGTTGATTCAAGGAGATGTACCTTGTCTCGTCATTGCCGCGAAAGCGGCAATCCAGGGCCGCGGCACCATCTCGGGGTAGCCTGGACCCCCGCTTTCGCGGGGGTGACGCTATTCCCTTGAAAACACTTGAATTCTTTCCGGACGGACTCTAAGATTTCGCTTTCGACCCGGAGCGCTACTTGAGCTGGCTGTCTTTGCTGCCCCTGCGGTTGAACCCGATATTCACCGGCCGGCGATCACGCGCCGACTGACACCTAATGCAGGTCCGCACTCCGGGGAGCACGCGCCGGCGCGCTTCCGGGATTTCGTCACCGCATTCCAGGCAATGGGTCTCTCCCTCACCCGTTGGTATGCGCGCCCGCGCTCTCATGACCCCGTCCGTGACGGTATCGTCGATCTGATCCTGCACCGCCCCGTCCGGAGCCCACCCGCTCGCCATTGTAGTCTTTCGGTTCCCCTGACTTCTCAAGGAGATCACATAGGAATTAGCGCTGCCGTTCCAAGGATGGCGACCCCGGCGCCAATCAGGGGTCTTCGAGGATACCGATCGACAATCCATGGCCGGAAGGGAAAGGGCAGCTTGCGAACACAAATTCTTCCAAGGTGACGGTGATCGGGTAGGGTGGGCTTCAGCCCACCATCGCGAACCACCTCCCGCGTTGCCGCATGCGAAAGCGAACCGGCGTTGGCATGCAGGTTGTAGGCTTGAGTCGGTGGGCTGAAGCCCACCCTACCTTGCTAACACTCGTAATCTAACCCATCGCGCACACGCTTGAGCAGGGCCACCATCTCATCAGAGTATTTATGTATGGGTTGGGCGCCATATTTCAATGCGCAATGATACTTGCTATCGCTTGCTTTGAGAGTCACTCCTTTTTCCATCTGGATCCGGTCAAGCAGCTTTTGCGCTCCGCTCCAACCTTTGTTGTAGCCAAGAGCTTTAGCTACATTGGTCAATGTGTATGGATATTTTGCGCTGATGATTGAGGGGTCGCTTATAGTCGAAATCCCAAACAGTTTGGCAAACTCCAACGAGCTTCCCAGGGCATGTTCGAGCATTTCGAAGTCGGCCTCCACCGTTTTGCGCGGGATGTTGGTCCGGACCAATTCATACGACCGCGACATCAAGGCCCGCAGGAGCTTCGCGCTGACCTTGGGGTTGAAGTTCTGTGTGCCCAGTGCCTCGAATGGCCACAGGAAATCGGTGGTCTCAATTGACTTGATACGGACACCCTTTGTGCCGCCGATTGCGATAAGCTTCTCCCGAGCAGGGGTGGCGGCCGGGCTGATGCTCGGTCGCCATTCCAGAATGTAAACGTTCGCGATTACTCCTCCGATCTCGGGAAGAGCCTCGTCGATGTCAGCAAGGATGGCCTGGATGTTGGGGTCATGTGCGCTGTAGCCAATGAAAATCAGCGGGTGTTCGCTGAAGAAGGTAAGCAGCTTTGCGCTAAGATACTTTTTCTTGCGCGTGAACTCGTCGTAGTCATCCTGAGTGAACACGAGGCTGTTGGGGCGGGACACGCACCCGTGTATCTTGAACAGTTCGCCCACGGACATGCTCTGACCGCGGATGATTTCCTGCCCCACGATGGGTAGATACTCAGGGAAGATAAGCTCAATCATCTGGCCGTAGTTCGTCGTGATGATGGCGTGCGGCCGGATTGCCTGGAGAGCCGCTATCTCCTTACGAAGGCCAGCATCCTTGATGCCATCCAGTGACGCCGGGGTGAGCTCCGCCAGGTGCTGTGTGATCGCGTGCCTAATGTATGCGGCCTGCGATACCCCGTCCTCGAACAGCTCGTCGGAAATTCGCTCCTGCCGGTGGGCCACGCCCATTCCTGATAGCTCTTGGCGAAGGCTTGACCGATAGCGAGAGACGACCCCAGCGATTGCCGGTAGTAGGCCAGTGGCTTGTCGATGAGCGGGCACTTGTCGGCCAAATGAGACAGGAGCTCGTCCCAGGACGGGGCGTTGATATATCGGCGAGACAACCCGGAGCCGATAAAGAGGATTGGTTGGCAGCTTAGAGCTTCAACGCAGGCGGTGACATCTGCCGCCATCTCGGCCTGGTAGGCGGCATACCTGTTCGACGGCTCAGTGGCGACGACCTTGCCTTTTGCATCCTGGAGCCCAGGTGTTTTTGAGTCAGGGTTTGTTGCCATAGTCAATCCTACGCCTGACATCGGCCAACCGACCAGGCCAAGCAAGCATAGCGAGCGTAGCCCGCATCTTGATGCGGGTCTCCTCGCAATAGCGGGACCATCGCAAGGCCCCGCATCGCGATGCGGGCTACGCTCGCTGACCGACTTGCCGAGTCCTTCCCCCTTGGGCTTACTTCAATCAAAAGGATTGTGTTCATCTTGATTCTCTTGGGGATGACCACTTAGCGCGCGCGCAGTCAATGCATTCCAGGCCGCGAGAGAGTCCATGTAGTCCCTCCAGTGCGTGATCTTCCGGTTTTCGATCTTGATGATCGAGCAAAACCGATTGTTGTACTTCACACCCGTCGCGAGGATCGTCCCATGGACCTCATACTCGATGACGACGACGCGGCCGTCGTCTGTCTTGTGGACAATTAGCTTATCGGCAGACTGAAGCGCGACGTTGTCGACATAGCCCCTGAAGGCGGCCATCAGGTCGGCCCGTCCCTGGATGACGCGAGGCCAGCCGGGGACGTCATAGAGGACTTCGTAGACGACATCGTCGGTGACGATGTCGAAGAAGTACTCGCCATCGACAAGGTCGCCCACCGCCCCCCGGACCAGGTCGAAGTAAGGGGCGGCGGTCTCGTAGGCAGCGTATTTCGGACTCGGCATCCGGACTCTCCGTGCGCTTCGCAAGGTTGCTTACAAAAGGAGAGCTACATATAAATCGGAAGCTTGCCTCGAAGAAGAACGCACTTTGAGATCAGTCACTTACACCGAGGTAAGCAAGCCGTAGGGCGGAAAAGCGCAGCGCATTCCGCCTCTTGTGACGGAGCAGTACGTTGCTGCCCACCATGACCGCCTCCCAAGACGGCAGATCGGTTCCTCGGGCAGAATGTCCATTCTGAAGATACGTCCCCACTTCGCTGAGCGACCGCCATGGGCGCAGAGCGGACATCGATTCCCCGAACCCAATGCAGCCGCTTTCCCCATAGGCGCTAAAATTGGGAATGAACACCCGACTCTTCCCCCTCTCCCGCATTGCGGGAGAGGGCCGGGGTGAGGGTCTTTTGCGACTCCTCGGCACGATCCAGCCGCATCTTGACCCCCTCACCCAGCCCTCTCCCCCTGAAGAAGGTGGAGAGGGAAGTAAGAGTCGAGGCCTAACTTAGAGTCTGACTCGAATCGCCTTCGCAACGCCATCGCATTGATTTTACTAGAGAAAGCCCTTGCATGCATCGATCATACCGCGCCCGACGGTGCGACATCACCTTGACGCTGGCAATGTAGAGCGAAGTCTCAGCGCTCTACATTGTCGCTTCGGCCTCCTGGGATGGGTGCTGGTAGATCGCCACGGAACATTAGGTGGCCCAGACATCGGCTACCTGATTGAAATAACTCGGAATAACATTCCGGTATCATTCCAGGTCAGCCTCTTAGCGCCTATGGCCGCTTTCCCCCTGCTCATGGCCGCTGCTGTCCCGGCACCACAGCGCACGGTGCGGCATCGGCTCCCCTCCCGCCATCATTGCCTTGCCCAGGCTCCGCCTTTGTGCTAGGAATATTTTCGTGCAAGCCGCGCCCCTCCCGACCCCGCTCGCCGCCTTCGCCGCCGACTTCTCCCGTCGGTTCGGCCTCATCCTCGCAGCCCTCGCCGCCCTCGTCGCCCGCCGCTTCCTGCGCCAGCCGCGTCTCGTCACCCTCATCGTGCCGCTCTGGAACCGCCTCAACCGCGCCGCCCGCCGCTGCGAGCGCCTGATGGCCCGCCTCGCCGCCGGGTCCCCATCGCGCAGGCGCGATGGGAGTCCGGCCGCCGGCCGCCTACCGCGGCCCCGTCGGCCCGGTCGCAACGGCCCGCACCCGGTCGGCACCACGCTCCCCGGCGGCCGCGGCTGGCTGGTCCGCGCCCTCGGTCCCGAGGCCGCCGCCTACGCCGCGCAACTGGAGAGTCTGCTCGCCGAGCCCGCCGCCGCCGAGCTTCTCGCCCTGACCCCGTCTGCCGGCCGCATCCTCCGCCCGATCGCTCACATGCTCGGCGTCGGCGCCGTCGCGCCCAGGCGGCGCGCCGCCCGCGCGCTGCGAGCACCGCCCCCCGTGCGCCCATCCCTCGGTGAGCCGGTGTCCGGTCGCCCCGGCATGACCGGGTACAAGGTGCCCACGCCGGCCGCGCATCTCGCCTGACCGGATGCGCCTAGGTGCGACCTATTTGTTTCTTATTCGTATCCATTTCCGGGAAGTCGATCAAGGCTTCTGGACGACCGTATGGGGCGGCCGGTACAGCTCAGTGCACCTGCCCGCTCTGGTGCGGGCTGTCCAGGCTGAAGGCGGGAATCGCCACGTCGAACGCCTCGCCGGAATCCGGCAGCACCATGTGATAAATGCCGGTCATGAAGCCGGAGGGCGTCTCCAGCGGCGTGCCGGACGTGTACTCGAAGCTCTCCCCCGGTTCGAGCAGCGGCTGCTGCCCCACCACGCCGACGCCCTGCACCCGCTGCACGCGGCCGCGCGCGTCGGTAATCTCCCAGGTCCGGCGCAGCAACTGCACCGGCGCCTTGCCGCGATTCTCGATCTTGATCCGGTAGGCCCAGACGAATTTTCCTTCCTCGGGCTGCGACTGGTCCTCCAGAAAAAACGAACGCACGCTGATGCGGATGCCTCGCGTCGTCGCGGAATAATCGTCGGTCATGCGGCCCCCGGGCGCCGGAGTTCACGGCGGACGCCGGGTGTGCTCCAGCGCCTCACACGGCGCCAGCCTACTCCGCGGTCCGCCGGCCCGAAAGCGTCGCCAGCGCCGCCGCCAGATCGTCCTTCAGGTCCTCGACGTCCTCCAGTCCCACGGAAAGCCGCACCACGCCGTCGTCGATGCCGAGCCGCGTCCGCTCCGCCTCGCCGATGCGCAGGTGCGTGGTGGTGGCCGGGTGCGTGATCAGCGACTTGGCGTCGCCCAGATTGTTGGAAATGCGCACCAGCCGCAGCGCGTTCATGAACCGGAACGCCGCCGCCTTGCCTCCGCGCAGCGCGAACGTGACGAGCGTGCCGCCGGCCGACATCTGCGAGGCCGCCAGTTCGCGCTGCGGATGGTCGGCACGGGTGGGATAGCAGACGCGCGCCACCTCCGGCCGCTCGGCCAGGAAGTCGGCGATGGCGGCGGCGTTGCGGCAACCGGTGTCGAGGCGGAGCGCCAGCGTCTCCAGCCCCTTCAGCAGCAGCCAAGCGTTGAACGGCGACAGCGTGGCGCCGATGTTGCGCACGAACGGGTGCAGCGTCTCCTCGATCCAGCTTCGGCTGCCGAGCACCGCGCCGCCCAGCACCCGCCCCTGGCCGTCGATGTGCTTGGTACAGGAATATACCACCACGTCGGCGCCGAACCGCAGCGGCCGCTGCAACAGCGCGGTGGCGAACACGTTGTCCACCACCACCACCGCCCCGGCCGCGTGCGCCAACGCGCTCACCGCCTTGAGGTCGATGATGTCCAGCATCGGGTTGGACGGCGTCTCCAGCAGCACCGCCTGGGTCGGCCGCGCCAGCGCCGCGCGCCACTGCTCCAGGTCGCCGCCATCGACGAACACGGCTTCGATGCCGTAGCGCGGCAGCAAGGTGGAAACGATCCAGTGGCAGGAACCGAACAACGCCCGCGACGCGACCACCCGATCGCCCGCCTTGAGCTGGCACAGCAGCGCCGCATGCACCGCGGCCATGCCGGTGGCAGTGGCACGGCACGCCTCGGCGCCCTCGAGCAGCGCCAGCCGCTGCTCCAGCATGGTGACAGTCGGGTTGGCGTAGCGGGAATACTGGTAGTGATCGACCGTGCCGGCGAAGGTCGCCTCGGCCTGCTCGGCGTTGTCGTAGACGAAGCCGGAGGTAAGGAACAGCGCCTCGGAGGTTTCGCCGAAGGCGGTTCGCTCGATGCCGCCCTGCACGAGCTGCGTCTGAGGGCGGTAGGCGGAGGCGGGAACGCGGGGGAATGTCATTTTCGGGGCCCTATAACAGTGGGCCGACCGTCGGACGCCGCGGGCGACCGGAACGGAGACACCCGCCCTTAGCCCACTGGCCTCTTTAGCGCGTTTGTTTAACCTCGCCGCAATCCGGCCGGACAAATCACGAGGGTGGCCCGAAGGCCGACGCCGAACCCTAGGTCTCGCCGATTGCGCCGTCAACCGGGCTTGCATATAACAGCGGCGCCGACCTGCCTGCCGGCGCCGCGGGTGTAGTTCAATGGTAGAACGGCAGCTTCCCAAGCTGCACACGAGGGTTCGATTCCCTTCACCCGCTCCAGCTCGCCCGAGCAGACGTCACAAGCGAGATGCGTCTCTATTTTTGGGATGATTTTCGCTTTTGGCAGGGATCGGTTAATTCCTGAGATGCACCTTTAGCCGCATCAAGGCGCGACAGGAAGTCTGCGCGACATGCTTCGGCGCAACGTCCCCTGGGGCCGTCGGCGCGGGGCCTGATGCGGGAGAGCGTGTCGTGGAATCGTGGACGACAGGTTCGGAGCTGTCACGTCGGGACGTGCTGTGTCAGGCCATGGCGCTGGGACTGGCGGCAGCGGATGCGACGTTGCTGCCGCGATCAGCGGCGGCGGCAGTAGGCCCGGCGCAGTTCGCGGCGGCCGGCCGAAGCGAGTGGCAGGTTTTCAAGCAACGCTTCCTGGCCATCGACGGGAGGATAATCGACACCGGCAACGGCGGCGTCTCCCACTCCGAGGGACAGGGCTGGGGTCTGCTGTTCTCGGTGGAGTTCGACGATCCGCGCAGCTTCGACCTGATCCTCAGTTGGACCGCGGCGCATCTGTGCCGCGGCAGTGACGCGCTGCACGCGTGGCGCTACGAGCCAGGTGCCGCGGTCCCGATCCGGGACTGGAACAATGCCACCGATGGCGACCTGTTCATCGCCTGCGCCCTCGGGCGGGCCGCGCGGCGCTGGGGGCGCCCGGACCTTGCCAGCGCGGCAGGCGCAATCGCGCGCGACATGTTGCGTCTGCTGGTGCGCGATATCGGCCCGCGCACCGTGCTGCTGCCCGGCGTGGAAGGATTCGAGTCCACCGCCGGTGTCACCTTGAATCCGTCCTACTATGCCTTTCCGATGCTGAACGAACTGGCCGAGATGGCGCCTTCTCCGGTCTGGGCCCGGCTGGTCGCGGACGGAGTGGCGTTGATCGAGGCCGGTCGCTTCGGCCAATGGCACCTGCCGCCCGACTGGCTGCTGGCCGGCCGCGACGGATCGTTGGCGCCGCATCCACACTGGCCGCCGCGCTTCTCCTACGATGCCATCAGGGTGCCGCTCTACCTGGTCTGGTCACGGCTGGCAGAAGCGTCCGTGCGGCAGGCGTTCGTCAGCTTCTGGGCCGCCGGCACCGGCAACCCGCCAGCCTGGGTAGATCTGGTAACGAATGCCCGCGCGGATTACCGTGCGCCGCCGGGCATGCTGGCCGTGGCCAAGACCGCGACGAGTCTGCCACGCCTTGCTGGAAAAGTGAATTTTCCTAGCGATTTCCCCCAATTGTGCACTTCACCCGACTACTATTCTGCGGCATTAATACTGTTATCGCGTCTCGCTTGGCAGGAAAATCTCGTCGCGTGAGATGGCCCTAGGAACACCAGAGGATACTGAGTGGAGCAAAGTACTCCTACAGACGTTCATCGGGCCCTTGCGGCCTTCGGCATATCGACCTTCCCGTACTCTGACTTTGGGCCGCCGGTGTTGCGGTGGGGTGACGCGGCGTTGGAAGAAACCGATGCCCTGGGCGCCGTGCCGGCGGCGGCGTCCGGGCCAGTGCCTGAGCTAGAGCAGCTCGCGAGGACGCCGCTGGTAGCCGAGCCGCGAACAGTCGTGCTGCGGGCGTTTCCTGACCCCGAGCCGGTGCCTACCGCAGCGACGGTTGCCGAACCGACCCAGACGCCAGCGATCGAGTCGACATCGACGTTGGCGGCCGACCCGGGGCTTGCCGTGCCAGTGGTGGCGCCAGCGCCGCCGGTGCAAGGCGTCGCTACGCCGGGTGTCGTCCGGTTCGTGGCCGTTGCGCCGCCGCCGGCTGTGGTGATCACCGCGACCGTCAGCTCGGCGGCCTTCGCCGTACCGTCGGTTCCGGCGCCGTCCATCATCGTGGTGCCGACCATTGGATCGCTCCTCCTCGAGCCGGCGGCCGAGCCGGAAGTGCCCGCCTCGACAGCGCAGCCCGAGCCGGTCGCCGAGCCGTTGCCATCGCCCGGCGTGCCCGAGCCTGAAACCGCGGCCGCCGCGGTGGTGCCGACCACCGCGGCGGAGTCACGACACGGTGACGCCCCGCCTGTGCCCACCGTTCATGCCGATTCGGGAAAACTGGCTCTGAACGCCATGTTCCGGCTGCTTGCCCAGGCCGGGACGACGCCGCAGCCCCCCCCTGCTCCCGGCGCCCCCCATAGGACGCATCTGTCCGGCCATGCCGCGGTTGCGCGTGGCTCGGCGGGGAACGGCGGGGCCTCTTGCAGTTGACTCCAATCTGTGCGTATCGAAATTTGTTCGATATTTGGCCAGCGGTCGGCGGGCATGCCTACTGGTTGCAGGCCACCACCTCCCGCTCCCTCTGTTCAGCCATAGTCGCCCGGGAGACCCTGTATGAGCGCCTCGACTGAAAGCGCCTCTTTTCCGTCCCCTCGACGCCGGGACCGGATCAGCTTCGGCTCCTGGCTGATCAATGCGATTGGCGTGTTGGTTGGTGTCGCGCTGATTGTGGCAGCGGCGACGGTGCCGCTCTCGCCGCTCGACCAAGCCTTTTTCGGCTTGGGCACCTTCCTGGTGTTCCTGGTCGTCAACCGCTTCAAGGGCCAAGGCGTGAGCGTGTTCCTGATCATGCTCTCGCTGGCTATGTCACTGCGCTATATCTTCTGGCGTCTCACCGAGACGCTGCAGTTCGTCACGTGGCTGGAGATGTTCCTCGGCGTCGGTCTCGCGCTCGCCGAGGTCTACGCCCTCATCGTGCTCGTGCTGGGCTACGTGCAGACCATTTGGCCATTGCAGCGCAAGCCGCTGCCGTTGCCGGAGGACCCCGCCACCTGGCCGACGGTAGACATCTTCATCCCGACCTACAACGAGCAGATGTCGGTGGTGCGGGCCACCGTTCTGGCAGCCATGGCGATCGACTGGCCGCGCGACAAGATGCAGGTGTTCCTCCTCGATGACGGCAGGCGCGAGGAGTTCCGGCGGTTCGCCGACTCATGCGGCTGCGGCTACATCACCCGGCCCAACAACGCCCATGCCAAGGCCGGGAACCTGAACAACGCGCTCACCCAGACCGATGGCGAGTACGTGGTGGTGTTCGACTGCGACCACATTCCCACGCGCGCCTTCCTGCAGCTCACCATGGGATGGATGGTTGCCGAGTCAAACCTGGCGATGGTGCAGACGCCACACCACTTCTACTCGCCCGACCCGTTCCAGCGGAACCTTCAGGCGGGCACCCGCGTGCCGGCCGAAGGCAATATGTTCTATGGCTTGGTGCAGGACGGCAACGACTACTGGAATGCCTGCTTCTTCTGCGGCTCCTGCGCGGTGTTGCGCCGCGCCGCTCTTGATGATGTCGGCGGTTTCGCCGTGGAAACGGTCACCGAAGACGCCCATACCATGCTGCGCATGCATCGGCGCGGCTGGGACAGCGCCTACCTCAAGCTGCCGCTGGCGGCCGGGCTGGCGACCGAACGCCTGGCGCTGCACATCGGCCAGCGCATACGCTGGGCGCGCGGCATGATTCAGATCCTGCGCATCGACAATCCGTTGTTCGGCCCGGGACTGACGCTGGCCCAGCGCATCTGCTACCTGCAGGCCTGCGGCCACTTCATGTTCGCCATCCCGCGCGTGGTGTTCCTCACCGCGCCGCTGGCCTTCCTGCTGGCGGGCCAGAACATCATCGCGGCCTCGCCGCTGGCGATCACCGCCTACGCGCTGCCGCACCTGTTCCACGCCGTGGCCACCAACTCCCGGCTGCAGAAGCAGTGGCGGCATTCGTTCTGGAGCGAAATCTACGAGACGGTGCTGGCGCTGTTCCTGGTGCGGGTGACGCTGGCGACGCTGGCGACGCCCCGGCGTGGCAAGTTCAACGTGACCGCCAAGGGCGGTCTGCTGGAAAATGGGTATTTCGACCTGAACGCGGTCTACCCCAACCTGATCCTCGCCGGCCTGCTGATCGCCGGGATGGTCCGTGGCGTGGTCAGCATAGTGCTCTTCCACCAGCAATCGCTGATCTGGCAGGCGCTGTTGCTGAATACCATCTGGGCGACCCTCAGCCTGCTCATCGTGTTGGCCGCGCTCGCCGTGGGGCGCGAGGCCAGGCAGGTGCGCAGCCACGCCCGCGTCATCGCGCAGTTGCGTGCGTTGGTCCATACGCCCACCGGTGCCGTCTTCACCGGCATCTCGCACGACCTGTCGCAGAGCGGCGCCGGCCTGTTCATGGAAGGCACGTGCGACATTCCGGACGGATGTCCGGTGATGATTGAAGTCGTTCTGGGGGACGAAGCGGTGAGCGTGCCTGCTGAAGTGGTACGCGTCGCGGGACAGGGGCTGCAGGTGCGGTGGAATCCGACGACGCTGCAGGAGGAAGCCAACGTGATCCGTGTGGTGTTCGGGCGGGCCGACGCTTGGCTCGACTGGGCCAACTATCCGGTCGACCGTCCAATGGTGAGCCTCTGGGGCGTGCTGGTATCGATCCGGGGCCTGTTCCGTCCGCGCGAGCTGGGCATGGTCACGACTGCTGGCAGCGGCGCCGGCCCGGGCCCGGGCGAGCGGGGGACGCCGCGTGTCGGACGGCGGCCCGTGGCGACGGCCACCGCCGTGGTGGCGCTGCTGGGGCTGCTGCTCGCCTCGATGGCAGCGCTGGCCCAGACGCCGCCCCGCACGGCGCCGACACCGCTGGGCGCCGGCAGCACGACCGTGGTCCGGCCGGTTCCGCCGCCTCTGACGCCGTTCACGGTGCCGCTCGTCGCGACTTCGCCGCGGCCAGTACCGGCGCCGGCGGCACCGGTGCAGCCGACCCAGGCGGTGCCGACGCCGGCCGCCGCTGCGCCCGTTCCGGCGCCGGCGACCGTCGCCCTGCCGGCGGTGGACGAAACCCCGCCTGCCGGCGTGCGTACCGTCGTGTTCACCCTGAAGCAACTCGGGGCGCTGGGGCCGATGACGCTGCGGGGCACCAGCGAACTGCAGGGGTTGGAGTTCGGCATCCGCTCCGACGAGGTGGTGACGGCGGCGCAGCTTTCGCTCAACGGCGCGTTGTCGCCGGCGCTGATCCCCGAGTTCAGTAACGTCACGGTGACGCTGAACGAGCAGTACGTCGGCACCATCCCGGTCACCCCCGACCAGCCGCGCTACCAGTTGCAGATGCCGGTCAATCCGGTGTTCTTCCAGGACAACAACCGGCTGAACTTCCGCTTCAGCGGCCGCTATGTCCGCGATTGCAACGACCCGCTGAGCGGATTGCTCTGGGCGATCGTCTCGGACACGTCCACGCTGACGCTGACGCTGGCGCGGCTGCCGCCGCAGCGTGAGCTGGCGCGGCTGCCGCTGCCGTTCTTCGACGGCCATGAGAAGACGCCGCTCGACCTTCCCTTCATCCTGACCTTGACGCCTGGCGACGAAGGGCTGAAGGCGGCAGGCATCGTGGCTTCCTGGTTCGGCCATCATGCGGCCTATCGTGGCGCGACCTTCCCGGTGCTGACGCAGGCACCCCCGGAAGGTAATGCGGTGATGATCGTTTCCGGCGCCGAAGCCCGCGACAATGCGGTGGAACTGCCACAGATCAACGGCCCAACGCTCGCGGTGGTGGCGAATCCGAACGATCCCCTGGGTTCCATCCTGGTGATCGCGGGGCGCAACGACGGCGAAACGGTGACCGCGGCGACCGCCCTGGTGGTGGGGAGCCGCGCTTTGGCCGCACCGGCGGCACTGGTGCAGGCGCCCTCCGTGCCTGCTCGCGTGCCCTATGACGCTCCCGGCTGGATCGCCACCGACCGCGCGGTGCGGCTGGGCGAACTGACGGACGCCAGCAATCTGCAAGGCGTCGGCTATGTCGGACTGCTGCGCGTGCCGTTCCGGACCGCTCCGGACCTGTATACGTGGCACGGTCAGCCGTTCCCGCTGAAGCTGCGCATCCATGCCCCGCCCGGCCCGATCGTCGATGTGGCGCCGTCGCGACTGGATATCGGCATCAACAACCTTTACCTGCAGACGGAGTCGCTCGCCGATCCGGCACTGCATGGCGGCATGCTCAGCCGCTGGTTCGGCACCTTCTGGCTACCCTCGCGACCGCAGACGGTCGTCAGCGTCCCCGTCTATGACGTGTTCGGGCAGAACGACCTGCAATTCTATTTCGACATGCGCCCACTGGCGCGCGGCTCCTGCGTCGCCGTGCCGAACGATCTGCACACGTCCATCGATCCGGCCAGCACGATCGACCTCTCCAGTGCCTATCGCATCGCCCACATGCCGAATCTCGCGTATTTCGTCAGCGCGGG
>Ga0224531_1001043_pt1 | contig 12813 bp, 12 predicted proteins | sample CBST100metaG_FD_179876 | JGI IMG/M metagenome (GOLD analysis project Ga0224531, IMG submission 179876) | Peat soil microbial communities from Stordalen Mire, Sweden - C.B.S.T100 | ecosystem: Environmental > Terrestrial > Soil > Wetlands > Peat | place: Sweden: Norrbotten County, Stordalen Mire... | reverse complement strand
GTTGTTGTATGTGCTCCAGCAGGTGATCAACGCGCTCAGCCTGGGCAGTTTGTACGCGCTGGTGGCGATCGGCCTCTCCATGGTCTTCGGCATCCTGCGCATGACCAACTTCGCGCACGGCGACATGATGATGGTCGGCGCCTTCGCGGCGATGCTGCTGGGTGGGGCCGGCGTGCCGTTCGGCTGGACCATCGTCGGCGGCGTCGTGGTCGGTGCGATCGCCGGCATCATCGTCGAGCGTACCGCCTACCGGCCGGTGCGTGGCGCGCCAGACGTGACGCTGCTGCTAACCAGCTTCGCCGTGACCTACATCCTGGAGAACCTCGGCATCCTGCTGTTCACCAGCTCGCCGCACGATTTTCCGGTACCCGACTGGATCAGCGACTCGTTTGAATTCTACGATGGCCAGATCACGTTCACCCAGAGCGACCTGCTCACCGTGGCGCTGACCGGCATCTCGCTGGCCCTGCTCGGCTGGTTCGTCACCCGCACCGACATGGGGCTGGGCATGCGCGCGGCGGCCGAGGACATGCCGGCCGCCTATCTCGTCGGGCTGGACGTGAACAAGCTGATCATCGTGGCGTTCGCCATCGCCTCGGGCTTCGCCGGGCTGGCCGGCGTGCTGTGGGCGGCGCAGTCGGGCATCGTGGAGCCCGGCATGGGCTTCACGCCGTTACTCAAAGCCTTTGTCGCCGCCATCATCGGCGGCTTCGGCAGCATCGGCGGCGCGTTGCTCGGCGGCTACCTGCTGGGGGCGCTAGAGGTGTTCATCGTCGCCTTCCTGCCCTCCGAGGTGTCGCCGTATCGCGATGCCATCGTGTTCGGGCTGCTCATCGTGTTCCTGCTGTTCCGGCCGAACGGATTGCTGCAACGGACGCGGGAGGCGAAGCTGTGATGCGCACCAACGACCTGCTATTCGCGCTTGTCGCTTTTGCCGTGCTGACGCTGGCGAGCGGCTACGCGCCGGCGGTGGCGAACGACTACCTGGTGCGCGTGCTGATCGTCGGCTGCATCAACGCCGTTTTGGTGGCGTCGATGGCGGTCAGCAACGGCTTCACCGGCGTGTTCTCGCTCGGCCAGGTTGGCTTCGTCGGTGTCGGCGCCTACGTCGCCGGCATCCTGTCGCTGCCGGTCGCGGCCAAGGCGGCCTACCTGCCGGACCTGCCGGGCTGGCTCGCCGGCTGGTCCCTGTCCTTCCTGCCGGCGACGGTGATCGCGGGCCTGGTCTGCGTGGTGCTGGCGCTGCTGGTCGGGGCGCCGCTGATGCGGCTGTCCGGCTATTACGTGTCGGTGGCGACGATGGGCTTCCTCATCATCGTCAACGTGGTGCTGGTCAACGCCGACACCTTCACCCGTGGCGCGCGCACCTTCACTGGGGTTCCGGTGGAAACCACGCTGCCGTGGGCGGCGGGCTGGCTGGTGGTGACGCTGTTCGTGCTCGCCCGCCTCGTCTACTCGCCTGGCGGACGTGCCTGGCGGGCGGTGCGCGAGGACACCATCGCCGCCCAGGCGATCGGCCTGGACGTGCTGCCGACACGGCTTTCGGCTTTCGTGGTGGGCGCGTTCTTCGCCGGGGTCGGCGGCTCGCTGTATGGCCACTATCTCGGCTCGTTCTCGCCCAAGAGCTTCTACTTCGCCTACACTTTCACGCTGATCAGCATGCTGGTGATCGGCGGAATGCAGAGCCTGACCGGCGCGGTGCTTGGAGTCGCGATGGTCACGCTGCTGAGCGAAGTGCTGCGCAACCTTGAGCGCGGTGTCTCGCTCGGCGCAATCTCGACGCCGCCACTTTATGGCGCGAGCCAGATCGTGCTCGGCGTCGTCTTCATCTTGGTGATGGTCTTTCGCCCCACCGGAGCACTCGGGGACCGGGAGATCCCGCTGGGGTGGCTGTTCCTGCACGGACGGAAGCAAGCAACAGGGGTGGACCAATGATTCTGCTGAGACGACGGACGATGTTGCGCGGCGCGGCCCTGGCGGGGCTGGCGGGCGTGGCGACGGCAACATGGCGCGGCCGCGCGATGGCGGCCGCCGACGAGACGATCAAACTGGGTGCGCCGTTCAACCTGACCGGCAACATGGCCTCGCTGGACCAGCCGGCACTGAACGGCGCCAAGCTGGCGGCGCAGGAGATCAACGCCACCGGCGGCGTGCTCGGTCGCAAGATCGAACTGGTGGTGTACGACACCAAGAGTGACCCGACGGTGGCCGCCAGTGTCGGCAGCCAACTGCTCAACCAGGACAAGGTGCTGGCCGCGTTCGGCTTCACCGACTCCGACTACGCGCTGGCCATAGGCACGCTGTTCCAGAAGGCGGCGGTACCGTTCCTGACGCCGGGCGCCACCTCGCCGAAGCTGCCGGAGCAGATTGGCGACGAGATGTTCCTGGTGTGCTTCGGCGACAACGTGCAGGCGGCGGCCGGCGCCGAGTTCACACTGAACACGTTGAAGGCGAAGAGCGTCTACCTGCTGCGCGATAGTTCCACCGAATATACTACGCTGCTGGCGAAATATTTCGAAGAGGCGCTGGTACATGGTGGCGGCAAGGTGGTGAAGCGCGACGACTACAAAAGCGGCGATCGCTCGTTCTCCGCGCAGATCACCAAGTTGAAGGCGCTCTCGCCGAAGCCACAGGCGCTGTTTGTCTCCGCCGGGCCGGACGATATCGGGCTGGTGGTAAAGCAGCTTCGCCAAGCCGGGGTGACGTTGCCGATCGTCGGCGGTGACGGCTACGACACGCCGCTGCTGCTCAGCGTCGGTGGCAAGGGTGCGCACGATGTGTACTATTCCACGCACGCCTACATGGCCGAGGACAGCACGCCGGATATCAAGAAGTTCTATGCCGCCTACAAGGCCGCGTTCAACACGCCGCCCGAGAACGCGTTCGCGGCGCTGGGCTACGACACGGTCGAGCTGATCGTGGACGCGATCAAGCGCGCCGGTGTGGCCGAGCCGGCCAAGCTGCGCGACGCGCTAGCGACGACACAAGGTTACCACGGCATCACCGGGGCGATCAGCTACCGCCCGGGCGTGCGCGTGCCCGACAAGACCGTGACCATCATCGGCGCCGGCAACAACCGCCTGCACCTGGCGGCGCAGGTAACGCCGAGCTGGGTCGCGCAACCGTAGTCATTGCTTCCCCCCTCCCACAACGGGAGGGGGCCTGCTTCATGCCCGCGGCGCGGCGCGGCGTCTCGCCCAGCGCGTGGCCAGATTCATGCCGATCAGCGCCAGCGCGATCGCCACGAAGGAAACCGCGGTCGTCACCGAACCGAGCGCATACAGCACCGGCGTGGTGATGTTCGTGGTCATGCCGAAGATCTCCAGCGGTAGCGTGTTGGCGCCGGAAACCAGCAGTGTGCGCGCAAACTCGTCGTAGGAGAGGCTGAAGCCGAACAGCGCGATGCCGATCACGCTCGGCGCGATGATCGGCAGCACGACGTGCCAGAAGCTCTTCCACGCCGACGCGCCAAGGTCGCGTGCCGCCTCCTCCCACGAGCGGTCGAAGCGGTTGAACACCGCCAGCATGATCAGCACGCCAAACGGCAGCGTCCAGGTGAGCTGCGCGCCGAAGGCCGAGGTGTACCAGTCGGGGTCGAGCCCGGACTGGCTGAACAGCAGGCCGATGCCGAGGCTGATGAGAATGGAGGGAACGATCAGCGCTGCCACCGTGGCGGCGAGCAGCGGCTGCGAACCTGGGAAACGACGACGGAATGCCAGCCCGGCGCTGACGGAAATCGCCACCGTCGCCGCCATCACCATCACCGCCAGCAGCAGCGAGCGCGTCAGTGCCCCGCCGAGATCGCCGACCCGCTGGGTTTCGAACAGGTTTGCGAACCAGTGCGTCGAGACGCCGTTCATCGGAAACGTGAGCCCGCCGTCCGGCCCCTGGAACGACAGGATGAGAATGGTGAAGGTCGGGCTGTAGAGAAACAGCACGAAGAGCACGAAGAAGACGCCCAGCACCGCCCGTCCGAAACGCCCTGGCATGTCACAGTTCCTTGCGGATATCGACGAGGCGCAGGATGGTCCCCACCATCAGCAGCACGGTCAGCAGCAGCACGACCGCGTTGGCGCAGGCCGCCGGATACTGAAGCAGGGAAATTTGATTGTAGATCATCAGGCCGACCGAGGCGCTCTGGCCGCCGCTCATCAGGCGGACGGTGATGAAGTCGCCCATCACCAGCGTGACAATGAAGATCGAGCCGATGGCGATGCCGGGCTTGCACAGCGGCACGATGACGTTCGCGATCACCTGCCAGAACCCCGCCCCGCCGTCCACCGCCGCCTCGATCAGCCGCCGGTCGATGCGCATCATGGTGTTGAAGATCGGCGCCACCATGAACAGCGTGTACAGATGCACGAAGGCCAGTACCACGGCGAAATCGGAGAACAGCAGCCATTCCAGCGGCGAGCGGATCACGCCGAGATGCAGCAGCAGACCGTTGATCAGCCCGTTGCGGCCCAGGAAGGGCACCCACGAGATCATGCGGATGATGTTGGAAGTCAGGAACGGAATCGAGCAGAGCAGGAACAGAACCATCTGCAACGTCTTGCTCTGCACCAGAAAGCCAAGGACGTAGGCGACCCAGAAACCGATGAACAGCGTCAGCGCCCAGACGATGACGGTGTATTTCAGCGTGTTGAGATAGATCATCCAGGTGACGCGGGAGAACAGCACGTCCTGGTAGTTGGTCCAGACGAAGCCCGGGATGATCTGCACGCTGTCGTAATCGAAGAAGCTGACGACGATCAGCAACGCGATCGGCACGACAAGGAACACGCCGAGCACCAGCCCCAGCGGCATCGCCTGCAGCAGGGCAACGGGAGCGGCAACGCGCCGCCCCGCCCCGGTCACGCCGACACTCATGCGGCGATGAACTCGTTCCATTTCTGAACCATATAGCGATCCTCGGTCATCACCGAGTTCCAGCAGGCGACATGGCCCATGCGGTCGTAGAACGAGCCGCCGTCGCGCACCGCTCCGGCTTTCTCCATCACCTTGCCCTCGGGGCTGAGGATATCCTTTGCCGCCGGCTTGCCTTCCATCCAGAAGCCCCACTCGTCGGCCGACATGAACTGCTTCGCGGTATCGATTACCGCGCTGTAGTAGCCTTGCCGGTTGAGATAGGCGCCGACCCAACCGGAGAGATACCAGTTGATGTACTCGTAGGCGGCATCGAGTTCGAGGCCCGACAGGTGCTTGGCGATGCCGAGCCCGCCGCCCCAGGCGCGATAGCCTTCCTTGAGCGGCTGGAACACGCACGGAATGCCCTTGGCGCGCACCGCCGCCACCGCTGGCGACCACATCGACTGGATCACCACCTCGCCGGAGGCCATCAGGTTCACGCTCTCGTCGAAGCTCTTCCAGAAGGCGCGGAACTGGCCGGCCTTCTTCTGCTCGATGAGGAAGGCGATGGTCTTGTCGATCTCGCCACGGGTCATGTTGCCCTTGTCGCCGTACTTGATGGCGCCGGCGCTTTCCATGACCATCGCCGCATCCATGATGCCGATCGAGGGGATGTTCAGGATCGCCGCCTTGCCCTTGAAGGCGGGATCGACGAGGTCCTTCCAGTTGGTGATCGGCCGCCCGACCAGGTCCGGGCGGATGCCCAGCGTGTCGGCGTTGTAGATGGTCGGGATCAGCGTCATCCACTCGGTCGGCGCGCTGGCGAACTTGGTCGAGGTCTTGCCTTGGACGAAGCCGACGGTACTCGGGGACGTGCCCTGGGCAATGACGGTGTCCGGCGTCAGTTTGCCAGTCGTGAAGATAGGCACGATCTTATCGTAGTACTTGATCTTCTTCACGTCCATCGGCTGCAGCGTGCCGACCGGGAAGATCTTCTTGCAGATCCAGTACTCGATGTCCGCAATGTCGTAGGATTTCGGCTGCGTCACCGCCTTCTGCGCCGCGGCGTCCGAATCGAGCGCCGTCATCGCGAGCGTGATGCCCAGGTCCGCCTTGCACTTTTCGGCGATGGCGTTGATGTTGGAAACACCCGTGCCGAATTGGCGCAGCGTGACGTTCTTGATGTTCTGCGCCCAGATCGTCGGGAATCCGGTGACGGCTCCCGCGCCGACCGCTGCCCCGGCCAGCGAAAGGGCCGCGCGGCGCCCGATGCCACGCTTCGCTTGCGATGGTACCGTCTCAGTCATGTTGGTTCCCCTCATTATATGTTCTCGGCGAGTTCGGCGTCGATCGGATGGACATCGTTCGCGGACCAGGAGAGTGTCGCCGCCTCCCCGATCGACACCGGACTGGCATAAAATTCCGCATCGGGCAGCATGGCGACCGCCTCGCCGCCGTCGTGCAGCGCCACCGAGACGCGCACCACCGGCCCCTGATATTCCACCGCGACCACCTCGCCCGACACCTGCGGCGCACCGTTCAGCGCGCCAAGGTGGCAGCGGTCCGCCCGTACCGCGGCGAAGCCGTTGGCGTGCGGCAGCACGTTGTGGCCGCCGATGAAGCGGGCGACGAAAGCCGTGGCCGGCCGCTCGAACACGTCGCGCGGCGCCGCCGCCTGGCGGATCACGCCGCCCTCCATCACCACCACCAGGTCGGCCAGCGCCAGCGCCTCCTCCTGGCTGTGCGTGACGTGGATGAAGGTGATGTTGAGTTCGCGCTGCAGCCGCTTCAGTTCCTCGCGCATGCGCACGCGCAGGAACGGGTCGAGCGCCGACAGCGGCTCGTCCAGCAACAGCACGTGCGGGCGGGTGATCAACGCCCGGGCCAGCGCCACGCGCTGCTGCTGGCCGCCGGAGAGCTGCGCCGGCAGCCGGTCGGAGTAGTCCTGCATGTCAACGGTGGCGAGGAACGAGCGTGCCCGCTCCCGTCGCTCCGCCTTGCCGACGCCGCGCATCTTCAGGCTGAAGGCGACGTTGTCGAGACAGGAAAGATGCGGAAACAGCGCGTAGCTCTGGAACATCATCGCCGTGCCGCGCTTCGCCGGCGCCAGCTCGGTGACGTTCTGGCCGCGGATGAGGATGTCGCCCGCGCTGACACCCTCGTGTCCGGCGATCATGCGCAACGTCGTTGTCTTGCCGCAACCGGAGGGACCGAGCAGGCAGCAGTAGCTGGCCGCCGGAATGCGCAGCGACACATCCTGTACCGCTGTTACCGCTGTCACCCCGCTGGCATAGCGTTTGGTCACCGCCACCAGCTCCACGTCGAACTGGTTGCGTGGCTGCTGCGTCATGCCTGCTCCTCTGCTCGGCCCACGGTGTGACGGCCGCGTCAGCGCAGCAATGCGGCCGCGTCGAACCCGTTCGGCAACACGCCGCGCGGGCGAATCATCGCGTAGGGTGCGCGCGGCAGGTACTTCCCGGTTCCAGGCTCGGCCTGCACCTTGCCCTCCTGCATCGCCACCATGCCGCCCTTGATCGTCATCACCGGCCAGCCGATCACCTCCATGCCCTCGTACGGCGTGTAGTCGATGACGTGTTGCAACAGGCTGTTGGTGATGGTCACGCGCTTGGAAGCATCCCACAGCACCAGGTCGGCGTCGGCCCCGGGTGCGAGCGAGCCCTTGCGCGGATGCAGCCCGAACAGCTTGGCGGGGTTGGTGGAGACCAGCCGGACAAAATCGGTGACGTCGATGCGGCCCTTGGAGACGCCCTCGCTGAACATGATCGCCAGCCGCGAGCCGACGCCGGGCACGCCATTCGGGATCATCGTAAACGGGGCGTCGGCGCCGTTCGAACGCTTGCCCCGCGTACCCTCGAAGCTGTAGCCGGAGTGGTCGGAGGAGATCACGTCCAGCGTGCCGCGGCGCACCGCCTCCCACAGGGCGGCGCTGTCCTGCGCGTCGCGTGGGCTGGGGCTGCACATGAATTTGGCACCCTCGAAGCCGGGCCGGTCCATGTCGGCGGCGCCGAGCACGAAATACTGCGGGCAGGTCTCGCCCCACACCTTCAGGCCGCGCGCCTGGGCACGGGCGATCTCCTCGGCCGCCTCGGCGCAGGAGACGTGGAAAATCTGGATCGGCTGGTCCACCAGCTCGGCGAGCGCGATGGCGCGGTGCGTCGCCTCCCGTTCGACCACGCGCGGGCGCGACCAGGCGTGGTATTTCGGCGCCGACTTTCCGTCGGCCAGCAGCGCCTCGGACAGCCAGCGGATCGCGTCGTAGTTCTCGCAATGGATCGTCACCAGCGCGCCGCAGCGCCGCGCCACCGCCAAGGTACGCAGCAACTGTCCGTCGTCGAGGTGCAGCGCGTCGTAGGTCAGAAACACCTTCAGGCTGCGCACGCCAGAGGCGATCACTTTCGGCAATTCCTCGCGCACCACGATGTCGCTCGGGTCCGACACGATCTGGTGGAAACCGTAGTCGATCATGCCGGTCGCGGCGCGGCGATGGTACTCGGCGAGCGTGTCGAGAATGCCGTGGCCCTTGAACTGGGCGGCGAACGTGATGGCCGTAGTGGTGCCGCCGGCCAGCGCCGAGGTGCTGCCGGTGATGAAACTCTCCTCGTCGGCGCTTCCGTCCGGCAGCAACTGTTCCAGATGGCAATGCGTATCGACCCCGCCCGGCATGACCAGCAGCCCGCCGGCGTCGATGCTGCGGCCGCCGCTCAGCCCCTCGCCCAGGGCCGCGATCCGCCCGTCGCGTATGGCGATGTCGCTACGGAAACTCTCGGCGGCCGTGACAAGCGTACCGCCACGCACGATCAGATCGTAATCGGCCATCAGACTCCCTCGGCACACAAGAATGCGAAATAGGCAAAAGCAACTCATGAGCAACTCATGTGCCAGGCGTGCAACCGGTGTGCCAGCGTCATTGCCTCCGACTGCGGCACGTCAGGTTCCCCGTTGCTGACTCGCACCAGATTACCGCTTGCGGCGTGCGCAATCCTGTTGCCAAATCCGCTGACGGAGAATTGAAGTCACCCCAACCGGAGAAAACCTAGGACATGAAAGCCCGAACGACGCTCGCGGCCGGCGCTCTGACGCTCGCCGCCCTGGCCGCCGCCCTCTGTTTCGCCCCGCGCGCGCAGGCGAAGGAATGGAAGGCCGTCACCATCGCCCTGGAGGGCGCCTACGAGCCGTGGAACCTGACCAAGCCCGACGGCACCATCGTCGGCTTCGAGCCCGATCTGGCTAAGGACATCTGCGCCCGTGCCAAGCTGCAGTGCAAACTGATCGCGCAGGACTTCGATGGCATGATCCCCGGCCTGCAGGCGGGCAAATTCGACATCATCATGGACTCGCTCTCGATCACCGAGGAGCGCAAGCAGACAATCGCATTCAGCAAGCCGTACGCGAACACGCCGGCGGTGTTCGCCGCGCTGAAGACCGGCCCGCTCGCCAATCTGCCGGGCACCGGCAAGACGCTGAAGCTCACTGGTGACGCGGCGAAGGACAAGGCCACCGTCGATCAGCTCCGCGCCGAAGTCAAGGGCAAGACCATCGGCGTCCAGATCTCTACCGACTTCGCAAAGTTCGTATCCGACAACTTCAAGGACATCGCGACGATCCGCGAATACAAAACCTCTGCCGAGCACGACCTCGACCTGATCGCCGGGCGGCTCGACCTTGCCTTCGATGACGCTACGTATTTCACTTCGGCGTTCGCCAAGCCCGACAACGCCGAACTGGCAGTCACCGGCCCGGAAATCGGCGGCACGGTCTGGGGCGAAGGCGAAGCACTCGGCATCCGCAAGGCCGATGTCGACCTGAAGACCAAGTTCGACAAGGCAATCACCGCCGCGTTGGCCGACGGCACGGTCAAAAAGCTTAGCCTGAAGTGGTTCAAGCTCGACGTCTCTCCGTAACTGTGGTGAGTAAGGCAAGTCGAGGGCTCTGCCCTCGACCGGCCAAAGGTTGTAGTCCTTTGGAAACTAAACGGATTCCAAAGGCTCCGCCTTTGGTAGGGTCGAGGGGCAAAGCCCCTCGCCTTTTCTTATGAGCATGCTCCGACTGATCGGCTTCGGCCCGGAAGGTTGGGCCGGACTGCTGCTGCTGGCGGCGCTGACGACCATCGCGGTGACGCTGACGGCGTTGGCGATCGGCGCCGTGTTCGGCGCCCTGGTTGCCTGGGCCAGGCTGTCGCGGAGCCTGACCGCGCGCTTGCTCGGCGACGCCTACACCACGGTGTTCCGCGGCGTTCCGGAACTGCTGGTGATCTATCTTTGTTATTTCGGCGGCTCGACCCTGGTGACGCGCATCGGCGCCCTGTTCGGCGGCGAGGGCTTCATGGGCCTGCCCTCGTTCCTCGCCGGCGCGCTCGCCGTCGGCACTATCTCCGGCTCCTATCAGGCGGAGGTGTTCCGCGGCGCCTATCTCGCCATGTCGCCCGGCGAGATCGAGGCCGGACGGGCCATCGGCATGTCGAAGATGCTGCGTTTCCGTCGCATCATCATTCCGCAGGTGCTGCGTTTCGCGCTGCCCGGCCTGGGCAACGTCTGGCAGCTCAGCCTGAAGGATTCGGCGCTGATTTCCGTCACCGGCCTGGCGGAACTGCTGCGCGAGAGCCAGGTCGCCGCCGGCTCCACGCATGAGTATCTGCTGTTTTTCGCCACGGGGGGCGCGCTCTATCTCATGATGACGTCCGTCTCGAACCGCGTGTTCGACGCCGCGGAGGCGCACGTCGGTCGCAGCTTCCGCGGCGGCATCGGCCGAGGGTGAGGGCCGATCGATGGATATCGACTTTCTCACCTCCACGTTCTTGCAGTTGCTCGCGGCGGTGCCAACGACCATCGGCCTGTTCGTGCTCTCGGTCAGTTCCGGAGCGGTGCTCGCGGTGGTACTGGCCTGGATGCGGGTGAGCGGCAACTTCGTGCTGGACCGCATCGCCCGTGCCTACGTGCTGGTGTTCCGCGGCTCGCCGCTCTTGATCCAGATGTTCCTGGTGTATTACGGGATGAGCCAGTTCGGCGTCATCCGCCGCAGCCTGATCTGGCCGTTGCTGCGCGACCCGTTCTCGTGCGCCACCATTTCGCTGGCCTTGTGCACCGCCGGCTATGCGGCGGAGATTTTCCGCGGCGGCGTGCTGGGGGTGCCAGGCCCGCAGATCGAGGCGGCGCGCGCCTGTGGTATGTCGGGCTTCCTGCTGGTGCGCCGCATCATCGCCCCGATCGCGCTGCGCCAGGCGCTGCCGGCCTATTCCACCGAAGTCGTGCTGATGATGAAGGCAACGGCGCTGGCCAGCCTGGTCACGGTCTGGGAAGTCACCGGCGTCGCCCAGCGCATCATTTCCCACACCTACCGCACGATGGAGGTTTTCCTATGCGCCGCCGCGATCTATCTGGTGCTGAACTTTATCATCGTGCGTCTGATGGGCTGGCTGGAATATCGGCTGTCGCCGCATCTGAGGGCGATGCCGCAACATGCTCGGCCGCGACCGGGCATGGTCGGCTGAGCGCGAACGACGCAGGGAACCGCAGAATGTCGCAATCACCCGTCGTCGCGCTGGAAGCACGCAACATCCACAAGACCTACGGTGCGCTTGCCGTGCTCAAGGGCATTTCGCTGCAGGCGCACGAGGGCGACGTGATTGCCATCCTTGGCGCCAGCGGCTCGGGCAAGAGCACCTTCCTGCGCTGCATCAACATGCTGGAGACGCCGGACGACGGCGAGATCATCGTCGCTGGCGAGACAATCCTCATGCGCAGGCGGCATGACGGGCGGCTGGAACCGCGCGATCGCAAGCAGGTGGACCGCATCCGCACCGAACTCGGCATGGTGTTCCAGAGTTTCAATCTTTGGTCGCACATGACCATTCTGCAGAACGTAATCGAAGGTCCGATTCATGTGCAAAAGCGGCCGCGCGCCGAGTGCATGGCGGAGGCGCGGGCACTGTTGGAGAAGGTCGGCATCGGCGACAAGTGCGACCACTATCCGGCGCATCTTTCCGGTGGCCAGCAGCAACGGGCGGCGATCGCGCGGGCGCTGGCAATGCGGCCGAAGGTGATGCTGTTCGACGAGCCGACCTCGGCGCTCGACCCCGAACTGGTGGGCGAGGTGCTGCGGGTGATGCGCGCGCTGGCCGAGGAAGGCCGCACGATGCTGGTGGTGACGCACGAAATGGGTTTCGCGCGCAACGTCGCCGACCGGGTGATGTTCCTCGACGAAGGGCGGGTGGAAGTGGAAGGTCCACCGGCGGAATTGTTCCGGGATAGCGGGTCGGAGCGGTTCCGCCAATTCATATCGGGGCACGAACGGTAGCGGGCGACGGACGCGTCCGTGCAGATCGCAAGCATCGCAATACGCGACCGACGTCAGTTCCCTGGCCGGAGATCCTTCACCATGTACTGGGCGGTGACAGGACAGAGGGTCGCAAACTCGCGCGTCGCGGCGATGGCTGGCGGTGCCGCCGCACGGTCCGCCGCGACATACCCGAGCCGCTGGAAGAAAACTGCCGCCGTTGTCGTCAACAGGTGCAGCCGGGCGCCGGCCGCTTGCTGCTCCAGGGCCGCGACCATGCGCCTTCCGTAACCACGCCCCCGCATCTCGGGAAACACAACGACGGAGCGCAGCAACAGGTCCGGCGCCGCCCCTTCCAACCCGCCGTAGCCCACCGGCGTGCCGTCGCAGTCGAAGCGGAAGAACCGTCTCCCGGGCAAGCGGGCGTCGCCGCTTGGCAGACCCATCCGATCCAGCGCACGGACCAGCCCGTCCTGTCCGTCCGGGCCAAGCGCGTAACTTTGCAGCATACCCTTTGTCACGCGCCCTGCCCGCGCTCGTACCAGGCACGGCTCGCCAGCACGATGCGCACCACCGACAGCATCACTGGCACCTCGACCAGCACGCCCACCACCGTCGCCAGCGCCGCGCCCGACTGCAGGCCGAACAGCGCGATAGCCGTCGCCACCGCCA